>Ga0209342_10001605_pt1 | contig 25232 bp, 23 predicted proteins | sample RifCSP16_2_FD_184023 | JGI IMG/M metagenome (GOLD analysis project Ga0209342, IMG submission 184023) | Soil microbial communities from Rifle, Colorado - Rifle CSP2_sed 16_2 (SPAdes) (version 2) | ecosystem: Environmental > Terrestrial > Deep subsurface > Rock core/Sediment | place: Rifle... | reverse complement strand
TGGCACATCCCTGTATGCCCAGGGCGTTGAAGTCCCCCGCGATTATGCCGGTGATGTTCCAGAAGGTTTTGATCTCATTGAATTGTCCCCCTGCAAGGTGATGATCTTCCAGGGTCAGCCTTATGACGATGCCAACTTCGAGGATGCAATTGGCAGTCTGTGGGAGACCATCAGGAATTACAAACCCGAGATCTACGGCTTCCAATGGGCTGACGAGGATGGCCCTCGTTTTCAACTGGAACCTCAGGGTTACCGCGGGTATATCGAAGGCCGCCCCGTAAGGCAGTTGAATTGATGCTCAGGGGTGAGCATTAAGCACCAAAAACCTTCCTCCTTCAGGTTCCCAGGTCATCCATGAAACATGAGTGACCTTTTTATCATTACAAAATGATTATTGCGTTTCTCCCAACGGCTGGTAAAAACATCCCTTCCCTTAAATTCGGATGAAACTTATCCAATTTTCAGGGGTTATTTGGATTACGGGTTCGGAGTTCGCCGATCCGATTCAACAAGGAGGATGAAATGGATTTTTCTGCAATCAATTGGTTGGCTGTGCTGGTATGTGTGGTGGCAGCCATGGTAATTGGGTCACTGTGGTACAACCCGAAAACGTTTTTCCCCACCTGGTGGAAAGCCATCGATAAACCAGGTGAACCCGGCATGAATGGCGGGAAAGGCATGGCTGCCACCTGGGGTCTGACCATCCTGGCAGCCCTGGTGCAGGCTATTTTCATGTCGCTGTTCGTGACTGCCATGGGCAGCATGAATGCCGCTGGTCCCAGCCTTGTCTCCGGGATGACAGCCGGATTCCTGCTGTGGCTTGGTTTCGTGGCACCATCCAGCCTGACCAACAAGCTGTTTTCCGGGCAGATGAAAGCATGGTTCATTGAAGTGGGTGCACACCTGGTCACATTCGTGGTGATGGGTGCCATCCTGGGTGCCTGGCGTTAACAAGCGGTCTTTCAAGGTGAACGGGCGGTGTATGCTGCCCGTTCTTGATTTAAACCGGTAAACCATGTTGGGAATCAATTGATTGTTAGGTAAAATATGTGAGCTCGCACCGGCATATGGTCTTTTTGGATTAATGGTATCCTTACAAAATAAGTTCACGAAAATACATTGAGGTGAAAATGGAATTCAAAGAAATGTTCCTGCAGCGTTATGGTGTGCTGGTTGATTTCTACCTGGAAGGCAACTGGGACCTGGTCCCACCGGAAAAGATGCGCCAGCGTCCGCACCCGCGCGTCAACTCGATCGCGTGGATCCTGTGGCACATGTCGCGCGTGGAGGATGCCGGCTTGAACCGATTCGTAACCGATGGCACCCAGGTGCTCGACCAGGGCGACTGGATGAAAGCCATGAACCTGCCCTACAGGCACAACGGCGGGGAGATGTCCTTCGCAGAGGTGGATGAACTCAGCCAGCGGGTGGACCTGGATGGTCTGCATGCCTATTCCATGGCGGTGCAGGCTTCCACCAGGAAGATCGTGCAGGAGATCGAAAAGATCAATTTATCTGAACCATTGACTGGGGAGCACGTCCGCAAGGTCGCCGTGCAGGAGGGACTGGCATATACCGATCCGGAAGGCATGATCCAGAACTACACCGGCTGGCTTAAAGGTCGCTGCCTGATGACCTACGGTTTAACCCACGGCTTCCAGCACCTGGGCGAGATCGAGACCATCGCCACCCTGCTGGGCGTGGTGTACGAATAAGGGAATCTCATCATGGGGTTGATACGCAGAGCCCTGACCAGCGAGGAGGATTACCAACAACTTCGCATCTTCCTGCGGGAGGTGTTCCTGATCAACGGACGCAGAGAGCACGCCTGGCATGTGGCTATGCTTGACCACTGGCGCTGGCATTTCATCGCCACCTGCCGGATGACCCCGCCATGGAACAAAGTAACAGTCGGCTGGGAAACGGAGAGCGGGGAACTGGCGGCTGTTTTGAATCCAGTCTGTCATGATGAGACCCATTTTCACATCCACCCTCGCTTCCGCACACGACCGCTGGAAGAAGAAATGATCGCTTTCGCTGAGGAACATTATTCGGACGCATACCAAGGCAAACAGCGCATCCACTATGCCCCCGCCTATGCAGATGACCTGGAACGGTTGGCGATCCTGACTGGCAGGGGTTACCAGAAGGACGGACGCTGGGAGCATCACTGGTACCGCGACCTCAAAGAAAACCTGCCCGGCAGGGTTGAGGCTGCTGGATACGAGATCCGTTCCATGGGAGGGGAAGATGATTTCCCAGCCCGCAGCTGGTGTTCGTGGCGAACCTTCCACGGCGATGAAGCGGACACAAACTACGATGGTGATTACAGTTGGTATGCCAACATGCAGGCTGCCCCCCTCTACCGGAATGATCTGGACATCTTGGCAGTCACACCTACAGGGGAGATGGCAGCCTTCTGCACCATCTCGTTTGATGAAGATACAAGCAGCGCCCTGGTGGTATTGGACGGCACATCGGCAGATCATCTCGGAAAGGGGTTGTGTACTGCGCTCCTGCTGGAAGGAATGCAGCGGCTAAAAAAGCTGGGCTGCGAACAGCTTATCACCTATGCCGAAGACGAAGCCAGCGACCGGTTATACCGCTCACTTATGCATGAATTCCAGCGCTACGAGCCTTGGGTAAAGATATGGAAAGTAGGTAACGAGGAAGGAGTTAACAAATGAAATTCAGCATGAGACCATACCAGGATTTTGATGATTACTGGCAGATGCGCCAGTTCCTGCGGGTGGTGATGCTGCGCAACGACCTGCGCGAACTCAGCTGGCATGTCGCCCGGCTGGATTACTGGTGGTGGCGCGAGAATATCAACCTTGAGAAAAGAGAACTGCAGGAGCAGGTCTTCATCTGGCGGACGGAGAACGGAGAGATGGCTGCCTTCCTCAACCCGGAAGGGAAAGGACAGGCATTCCTGCAGGTTCATCCTGATCATCGGGCACCAGCTTTGCTGGAGGAGTTGGTCCAGATTGCCGAAGAGAGATTGATGCTCACAAGGGATGACGGCAGCCGCAGGCTGGAGGTCTTTGTTGATTCGGAAGATGCCGCCTTGCAATCGATCCTCTCCCGGCGGGGTTATAAGCGGGTGGATGACCCAGAGGAAAGTGAGACTCAGCACCGCCTGCGATTGGATGGCGATCTGCCGCTGCCTGAGGTGGCTCCCGGTTACGTCATCCGCCCGATGGGAGACGGGCTCGACCTGCTAGAACGCTGTTATGCCTCCGGGTTGGGTTTCCACGACGACGACATCCACACCGCCCGTGCCAACCGGGATGACCCGAGCTGGTATCACGATATCCAGAAGGCACCGCTCTACCGGCGCGACCTGGACCTGGTGGCAGCCGCACCGGATGGATCCATTGCTGCCTTCAGTACCTTCTGGTTCGATGATGTCACCCGCACAGCCTACACCGAACCAGTCGCCACGGTACCTGCCCACCGCCGGAAAGGACTTTCACAGGCACTACTTCTTAGTGGCTTGCATCGCCTGAAGGAGATGGGCTGCCAGGTGGCATTCGTGGGCGGTTATTCCGAGGCTGCCAATGCCCTTTATATCTCGGTTTTCGGACCGGAGCATGATGTCAGCCAGCCCTGGCGGAAGGTCTTAGCGGAGGGTGGGTCAATCTGACACTTCCCGAGGTGAACCCTCCACTATCTCTTATAAAAAAGATGACCTTCGCAGGGAAAAAGTGCGAAGGTCATTATTATTTCAACGATCAGATCAGTTCACTTGCCCATCAGTGCCTTCAGGTAGGTGTTCACCTTTAATGGCTGCCCGGAGAGCAGGGTCTGTGCCCGGAACATGCCAGCCACGCTGCGCACAACCAGCACAGCCGTTAAAGCCAGCAGTACGGCTGCCAGCGGGGGCTGCCACCAGGGCACGCCACCTGCTGCCAGGCGGGACATCATGGCTACCGGGGTCGAAAGCGGGAAAAGACTGATGGCGGTCGCCAGGGTGCCATTGGGTTCGGTCATAAAAACACTGCTGCTGAAGAACAGCGGGATGATGAGCGGCAGCATGACCACGATGGTCAGCTGGGAACCCTCGCGCATGTTGGGTGCCAGGGCACCCACCCCGGCCATCAGGCTGGCATAGACTGCATAACCCAGCAGGAAGTACAGGATGCCCCAAGCCAGGATGGATGGCGGCAGTTCAAATCCCACCGGCAGGCTGATGGCAGTGCCGCTCAGGTTCACCAGGAAATACCCGCTCACCAGCAGGATGGCCACCTGGAACAGGCTGGTCAGACCGAGTCCGATGATCTTACCGGTCATCAGCTGGGTGGGTGTGACCGAGTTAAGCAGGATCTCGATCACCCGGTTCTCCTTCTCACGGGAGATATTGCTCAACAGCAGGCTGGCAGTGATGATGATGATCATGTAGAACAGGAAAGCCACTGCGTATGGCATCCAGTATGCCATGGGATTGCTCTCGTCCACCTCGGGTTCGGAAATCGGAGCCAGCGAGATTTGATCCACCCTGAATGGCCCATTTGCCAGGCTGGTCAGGTTGGCATCCCCTCCCAGCAGGTTGACATCCACCACCCAGTTGAACATGCCTGATCTTTCTGAACCAGTTTCAAGCAGGTTGTAATTCTCGGCAACGAAGAAGATCTTCCCTTCGTTGACATAATCTGCCGGTAGAAGATAGTAAGCCGAGATATCTCCCGCCACCAGGGCTGCAGAGGCTGAGGCTTCATCCGGGTACTGCAGCAGCACTCCCTGTGGAAAACCCTCCGGGATGGCTCTGATCAGACCGCCGGGATCAACAAATCCCTCCGGGCGGGTTTCGACCGGGTTGTTCACCACGCCGGATAACGCCTCGGAAAATTCGGCATTGCGGTTGATGGCGCCTACGATGACCAGGATCAAGGCACCTATTAAAGGTGCTGACAGGGTGATGATCCAGAATGATCTGCGGCTGATCTGGGTGATGATCTCGTTAAGCATGACAACTTTGATCTTCTTCATGGTGTCACCTCCCCCCGGGGGCCAATTATCTCACGGAAGGAGATGCGCTTGCCGTAGCGCAGCATACCCAACCGGAATGCTTTACCTGCCAGCCAGATGGCGCCGGCTGCACACAGCACCAGTATCAACGAACTGGCTGCGATCTGCCAGGCCGGGATGGTGGTTGCTCCCTGGCGGATGAGCATGGTCAGCGAAGAGGTCATGGGCACCATGCTCAACACCACGGACAGGGTCGAGTTTGGGTTCTCCAGGATCAGTCCGATCAACATGTAAGGGATCCATATCGGCAGGGATAATAAACCTGTCAGCTGTTGGCCTTCGCGTGCCTCTCCGACCGTGGCACCGATCAGCGCCATGATAGCTGAGACCATAACGAAGGTCGGCAGGAGGATCACCAGGCACAACACGATCAGCTGCGGGTCTATCCGGATGCTCTGAAGCAATTCGAAGTAGTTGGAAGCCACCCGGATCCCGATGATGATAAAGACCAGCCACAGCAGGATCTGGGTCAGCCCGATAAAGATATCTGCCAGGATCTTGCCAGCCATGAACTGGTTGGGGGACACTGAAGTGAGCACCACTTCCATGGTGCGGTTCTCCTTTTCCTCCACCACTGCATTGACAAGGTATCCCCCGGTGGTGAACATGGCTATGATGAAACCGAAGGCAGAGAAGAGTGGGACGATGATACCCAGGAAACCGGACTCAGATGACACCTCTTTGCTGCCATCCAATGTGCGGATAATGATCTCGCTGCCATTGTTGACCCGTTCCACAAGCGCAGGATCGTAGCCTGCCAGCAGGTTGACTTCAAGGAAATCATAGAACTGTCCCCGGGCGGGTGATTTTATTGGGACCAGGTAGCGTAATTCAAGGGTTCCGCTGGAAAGATAATCTTCTGGAATGATGTAGACCGCCTGAACCTCATCTGCAACCATAGCTGCCTCTGCACTTTCCCAGTCGGGATATGCAAGGAATTCCACCGGCTTGTCAGGGGGTTCCACGGCGGGAGCCGGCAGGGGATCTGTCAGCAGACCGGAGTGGTCAATATATCCAATGGCACGGGTTCTATTTTCCATCGAGATGATCAGGAAAATCAATCCGATCAAAACCAGGATGAAGAAAGGCACGCTCAGCAGTCCGAAGGCGAAGCGGCGGTTGAAGACATGCCTTTTGTATTCATGAATGCCTACCAGCCAGGTCTTGTTCATGCTGTCTTTCTCCCCCCACGGACGACATTCACAAAGATCTCATCCAGGGTCGGTGTGGAGATGTTGAACCCATCCATGGGCACGTCCGCATTAACCAGGCGCTGGAGAATCTCCTGCGGGGTGATCCCGCTGGCAAGGGTCAGTTTCATCGAACCATTGACCGCTTCGACCTTCTCCACACCGGGAAGAGACGGCAGGTTGGCTGAAGTCTGCACAGTGACAGCGTTGCCCGAGAATTTTTTGCGGATCTCATCCAGTCTGCCATACAGCACGGCTTTGCCATGATCGACCAGCAGGATACGTTCGCACAGTTCCTCCACCATGTTCATCTGGTGGGAACAGAGGATGATGGTGACCCCTTTTTCGTGCTGCTCGCGCAGCAGGTCCTTGACCAGGCGGGTATTGACCGGGTCCAAACCGGCAAAGGGTTCATCCACGATCAACAGGTCCGGCTGATGCAGCAGGGTGGAGATGACCTGGGCTTTCTGCTGCATGCCTTTGCTGAGCTCCTTGACCTTGCGGCTGCCATGATCCGCCAGGTCGAAATACTCCAGGTACTGGCGGGCATTTTCCCGCACCTGTGCCGGTTTCAATCCTTTAAGCGAACCCAGGTAGGTCAAGCAGCGCTCGAGGGTGATGTCCTGGTAGAGGCCGCGTTCCTCGGGCATGTAGCCGATACGGTCTTTCTTGTCCTCCGACATGGCGCCACCCAGGATGGAGATCGTACCCGAATCGGGCTTGAAGATATCCAGCATACAGCGGATGGCGGTGGTCTTGCCGGCTCCGTTGGGTCCCAGCAAGCCAAACAGTTCACCTTTTTCGATCGATAAGGTGACATCGTCCACAGCGTGAACTGTACCAAAGGTTTTGGATACATGGTTCATTTCCACAATGGTCATAATGTTTACTCCCTGGTATTACGAACGAATTCCATTAGTTGCACGCGGTAGTTTTCAAAAGCCAGGCGACCTTCCGGGGTCAACCGGCACAAAGTCAGCGGCATCCTGCCGCGGTAGGTCTTCTCTATATCTACGTAACCGGCGGCTTCCAGTTTCGATAGGTGGGTGGAGAGATTACCGCTGGTCAGCCCGGTCTCACGCTTAAGGTAGACGAAATCGGCGCTCTCCACCACTGCCAGCACCGAAAGGATGACTGCCCGGGAGGGTTCATGCACCAGGCGGTCCACGCTGCTGAAATCACCGGCATCAGAAGCCATCCTGCTCCTCGACATCCCTGGGGTTTCTCAGCAGGTAGACCCGCAGGGTCAGAGCTCCGGAGACCAGCAGGAGCAGCCCGGCGATGGCGTAAAAAAGGGACAACCCGAGGATATTGCCAAAACCGGTCACGGATAGGAGGACTCCGGAAAGGAGAAGCAGGAAACCGAGCAGCAGGAAGCGGGGCAGCGAGCTGCGAAAACCGATCCAGGCAAAAACGAAGGCAAAAACAAACGAGGTAAGCCCGGGCATCCAGTCCAGTGCCTGCGGGCTGCCGGTGATGATCGCCGCCACCAAACCGCCTATGATGGCAGTTACCCCCATCGCAAAACCGGTCTTGACCGCCTTGTTGACACCTTTGGGTTTCTGATAGGACAGGTAGCCGGTGCGCGGGTAGGTGACCTTTTCCTTGAAACGATTCACCAGGCGGTTGATGAGAATCGATCCAGAAGGAATGATCAGCACGAACAGCCACATCAGGATGGTGCTGATCAGGCTTTCGGGTAATTTTGCCTGGACATAAAAGAAGGCAGCCAGCACCAGGCACAACCCGCTGAAAGTGAACTCAAAGGTACCATCAATATAGTGATACTGCACTGCCCGAAGGAGAGATTTATTTAATTCCTGCTTCATTATACCTCTAATTGCAAACTAGTTTGTATTGCAAACTTTATCTTATTATAAGGTTATTTGAATAATTGTCAAGCGCCTGCTCACCAACATAGTGGGAGAAGATATTATTAAACCTTGCGAATGTTACAAACCTCCCCGAGGCGGGACTATAGTCGCAAGGTTTTTCTTCTCCACCTTAACCCTCCCATAATATAAAAACCACCCATTCCAAGAGTAAGAATCAAATTGGATAAATTCTCTCCAAAATCGGACTGGTCATTCCCTACCCGCTTGTAGTACAATCTAAAAAAAATACGGGACAAGCAAACCGTGTCCTTTCATTCCTTGGTTCAACATCATCTGGAGGTGTCACATGAGCGAACAAAAAGGATTCAACTGGTGGATACCCATCATCGTCGTGATCAGCATCTGCGTCCTGTGCGGCGGTCTGCTGGGGTTGGGTGGATTCATCCTGACCATGGTCAAAAAGAATAGCCCTCAGATCAATATCCCATCCATTGGCACCTATGTACCCCTGGCTACCAACCAGGCAGGCTCGGAGGGCATCGTCACCCCCCAACCGACAATCGGAGGAGCGAGTGTCACCCAGTCCAGCGGACAGGTGGTGCAGGATAATTACTTCTTTGATGACTTTTCAACAGATATCCTCGCCTGGCCGCTTTACGATGACGGCACGACCATCCTGAAATACGAAAATGGCCAATACAGCCTGCAGGTGACCGAGCCGGATTATTTCGACTGGGCATATGCTCCCATCGACTTCCATGCCTCCGAGATCAATTTCAACCTGCAGGGTCTGCCGGGGCTGCAGAACGGCACTTTCGGGGTCTTCTGCCAGTACCATGACATCAATAATTACTATTACGTGGAGTTTGATCTTGAGCTGCAGGAATACCTGGTCGGTGTGATCGTGGATGATAATGAAACTTTGCTGACCGTGGATCCCGGCAACAACGATTGGGCATCAGCACAGGGCATGCAACCGCAGCCTGAACAGGTCAACCATATCCGCCTGACCTGCACGCAGGATTACATCTCTCTATATATCAACGATGCCTGGAACGGTGATTACCAGGTTACAACCCCCTTTGACAGCCCAGGGGATACCGCCTTCTTCGTATATGCCTTTGATTTTCCGGATACAGAAGGTTACAAGATTTTCATCGACGACGTGGAGATCTTCAACCCGACACCTTAAAATCGAAAAGACAGGTAATGGCGAATACCACGAAGGGTTATATCAGATCGGGTAGGTTATGGGCGCACTGCTGGTATTAATTTCGAATTATTTCCCATAGAAAAGCTTGCGGATATAGATCAGGCTGGAGGCAAATTTCCCAAATCCAATGGCGAAATAGACCACTGCCAGTATTTGCCATGGTACCAGGGCATAATGGCGCAACGCCATGAATGACAACACCATGATGACAATTATCGGGTACAGCTTCCAGCCATGAAAACCAAAAATACAGTGCCTGTCACCCGGCAGGGATTCAATTCGACGGATGTTTTTGGCTGCCATGCGGGAAAAACCAAAGCGGAAGAATAAGAAACCAAACACCAAACCGCCCGCCAGGATCAGGCTGTTGCTTAACCATTCCCCTGGTTGAAGCCAGCGGCTGGCGATCGAAACCAGCATGATGCCCAATCCCACCCACAGGAATACATTGACCAGGTAATGCCATTTCTTTCCCAATGCTGGTGTGAGCTTTTTTAACAGCTGCATACGCCTGGCTGCAGATAAGGATTGGGTTTCCATAATTTCATCTTCTTCGATTGCCGAATTTGTCATGCTGACCATCCAGTATATTTAGTGAAATGAAGAACAAACCTATTTTATCTGTAATAAATTAAACAGGGATGAGAATCTGAGGTATAACATTATTTTTCCTACCTGCTTGATAAATCCTGTCAAAATTAACACACAGCCGAATACTTTTAGCATTGCGTGTCAAATTGCTTCTATGATGATAACAGGGGGCTGAGAAGAGATACAGGTTAAGCGATCCGTGAAAATTACAAAGTTAATCTGCTGAATGGTTAATTCAGATCACCTTCAGAATATCCATCTTAAATTATTGGAAACCTTCAACAATTGGTTCTTCAAGCACAAGGAAAAGAGAATTCAGCTAATCAGACAATGGGTTCAACTTTACCTGCCATGTTTCAATAAAGCCCTCCACCGAAAAATCAATAGTCTGATCAGCAGCATTGGGAGAATCGGGAGGCCAGCCTATTGTCAGGGTGCGTTCACCGTAGAGGATATTCATCATATGCGGCAGGTTTTCCACAGGAGCAGTAGCCGGCCAGCATTTCAATTCGTCATCCAATGCAGCTGCTCCCAATGGTGTGAAAGTCAATTCCATTGATGTCCCATATACCATACCTGTAACAGACAGCTGTTGGGTGCCGCTCCAGGAAGCCTCACATGGATTGTAATCAACATCATAATCGCTGAATGATCCCTGCCCTTCGGCAATAAAGGTTCCTTCATATTTATATCCCCCAGTTGGTTTCAGCTCACCGGATAGTGTCACAAAACCCTTGTTCGTATATTGATATCCGGTAAGGTCAAGGAATTGATCGTAATTCAACTCAATCTGGACGATTGCACCATCTGACATCTTGTCCACTGATTGAGCAGCTTGGTTTCTCAAACCGAGCAGATCACAGGTGAATCCGACGCTAACATCCAGGGGAGTTCCGGAGAGAGTTACCAGTCCGTTGAAATCTGCCTTGCCTGTGAATGGCTCAAGAGATTCGACCAGTATCTTCCCTTGAAAATTAATGTCTGGTAATACCTCGTCCGATGCTGGTTCGGTATCAAGTTCGCTATTGTTATCTGTCATTCCTCCTGGTAATTGCCGGGCCAGTGAATCGCTGATTCTCCGATAATAATCTTGAAATGTTTCTAGAGAATCCCATACCTGGAGGGCAAAGCTATCCTCACTGGCAGGATTCAGGTTGTGTTCACCGGTTGCAGTGGGGATTCTAAAATTCAGGATTGCCCTCAATCCACTTTCTGCTTCGATCAACAACTCCACTGCTGCACCATCAACTGAAGCAACGCACATCCTTGGAATAACCCGGGCAAGTCCTTCGACTTGAAATGCACCGCTGGCTGATATGGGTTGGCTGCTGATCTTCTGGAAAGTGGCGGAGCAGTACTCTGCTTCAGGTAAATTTGATCCTGGATTTTTAATGGTTGGAATCGACCCCATATTATCAGGTTCAGCCCCAAGCAGTTCCAGTAAACCCGGTCCGTTTCCGGTTGCAACAACAAAATATTTCTCATCGTCATGGTTGAACCAGGCATAATTGACAATTCCGGCTAAACCCGGTATCTGTGCCGCAGATTCCCTCATCCATTCACCACCTGCAAGCATGTCCAGCAGGTTATTACAATTAATGGAACCGACCACCTGAATTGGAAGTGAAGCTTTGAGCAATACATCCTTCGTGAGATATAAACTTTCCGCTGCACCTGATGTGGCTTGGAAGACGGTTCCCTCGCCATCATAAAGGGGTGTTTCCTGGGAAATTGCAGTTGGGCTATTTTCCACCCCACCACAGGATTGCACCGACAGCAGGAGAAAGATCAGACCCAAAGTCCAAAAAGGCAGTTTATTTTTCATTGCTTCAACCCTATCTTAATTTCCACTCCATGCTTTTAATTATTCATTATCCATCACAATCTTGCTTGCCGGGCACTGATCAAACTCATCAATTCCTTTGATGGGGATTTTAAAGGCAGAACCACCAAGCTCATCCGCTTCCGCAAATGAATGGCCTGCCAGGAGAACCTCCAATTCACCGATTACTCCGTCGATGTGACCTCCAGCTTCCGGAACCTGGTCCAATTCAAGAATCCCTGACAATTGCATCTCCGTGAAAAGATTTAGGATATTTACGCCCAAAGGATTGATACGGAAATTCCATTCCTCGTATTCCTTATAACCATACGGGATCTTGTTGAAATCATAACCAAGCTTTCCAAAGCCAAGCGTCCATATTTCCTTGAGGAGATGTTCATCAACTTTAAAGGATGTCCAGCTGTGCCATTGCCCTTCCACACCATCACAGGTCCAAACGATGACATTGATCGGAACATCCACATACAAAGCGTTGATATTGCGTATTGCATGACCAATATAGATATCCTTTCCATGCCGTTCAACTGTTATAGTTTTTTGCGCATTGGGCAAACCAGCCCGTTTGATCATATCCATCACGATCTCGAAGCTTTTTGATATTGCAAATGCTCCCGGATTCGCAAGACTCCATATGTCACTCAATTTAAACAGAAAATTGCTTATATCCAGAGATGCCACTATTGATACGCGGGCTTTGATGATCTCTCCCACCTCAGGAGGTTTTTCCCTGGCTGCGTAGATTTCCAAGTTTGATTGCCGGGTTGGCCCAAGAGGAGGTCCTGTGGATCCCCTGGAATCGAGTTTTCCGGAATCTTTCGATATCGGGGCTACCAATTGGCGCGAGCCTCTTGGTTCGTTGATCCTCCATTTGATGCCGAAATCCTCCATAGTTTTATTGTTGGGGATTTTCAGACCGAGCAAGCCATAGCATTTGATCTCAGTCTCAGACATGTTGGAATTAAATGAGGCAGTCGCCACAAATTTGGCATGTGAATTGGCATGATCGCTGCCATGATGAAGGTGGATCAAATCTTTATCGGAAGTGATATCGATCTGTGCACCTTGAAGCAGGAGGAAGGTTGACATGAGAGTATTTAGAATCTCATATCCTGTCATAGCTTTCGCAAGACGTGCAGCTGCTTCGGCACCTTTTCTAAGCTCAACTCCTGCCTCGATGACAGAAGTGATGATGTTCTTCGTGGTATCCATGTTGAATTCATCAAGCCATTCCAGACCTTTGATTCCGGTTTTTCCACCACTAAATAATGATCCAAAAGTATTACTTAACGCCTCACAAGCTTCCCCCTGGGCATGTACTACCTGAACTCCTTCAAAATTATCCATGAAGGTTGTGGGTTCTTTTGCCTGGTTGTTCACCCAGTTTCGACTGCTGACATGGGCAAGGATCAACAAGGTTTGCAGCGGGTCGATCTGCACATTACCGGGGTCAGCGCCCGCATAAAGCACTTCCCCCCTTTGATTTGATAACGCACGAACCGCAGCAGAAGCCACTACTGATTCATCAGGAGCATTTTCCGTTTTCCCCCACAATCCAAATGCCTCCATAAGCACTTCCTCTGGTAGAACCTCATCAGAGAAACCGATGGCATTAAGCAGCTCGGCAAGATCTATTGGCGTATAAAAATTTTTCCGCCTTGTTGCTTCTGTCAGTCCATCGATCAATTCCACATAGACCGGTGCATCACCGAGGATCAATATATCGGGTAGTGCTATTACAGGTCCATAGATTGAAACCAACGGCAATCCGGATCTTCGCAGTAGCTCACCCATTGCAGCACGAGCAAGCGCCTCATCATCTCCATGGACGATTTTGACCAGGGCAATCGCTCCCTCTTTTGGATCTTCAGGTACCAATGCAGATACAGCCTTCATTTCTTCAGCTGAAAGGGGTGTCCAGGTTCCGTTAGTTTGAGTGTTTGGGGTACTGCCTGGTGATTGGTTCGAAGGGCTGCATGAAACCAGTATGCTTATTATTAGTATCAGGTTTATTACTTTAGGTAGCCATCGACTTAACATTTACGTTCCTTCTTTTGTCCTGAAAACATAAATACTTTGCGAGAACTTCCAGGACTCACTATGAGAAGATGTAAGGTTCGATTCTTTATATTAAAACCCATTCGTTTTAATTTGGATTTCATTGTGTATATTTATACAAACCAGCAACTACTTTCTTAAAGGAAGTGGTTAACCTGAAAAACCAAAGTCATATTTTCCAACTGGAGATTTCAGGACGAGCTTGAGATGAACATCCCTTATTCCCAACCCTTGACAATATTGTTGTTGTCAGATATCATTCATTTCGATATACATCGAATTATTTCGATACTAAGTTAATTCTGCAATAGAGGTGCAAAATGAACGAACCATTGAACATGACACAATATCTTTCCTCCCTGACGGATACCACCCGGCTGCGGATCATCGGTCTGCTGGCGGAAGGTCCGCAAACCGAGATCGAATTACGCAACAACCTGTCCATCCCGCTGGACGACCTGCGTACACACCTGGAGGCATTGCTCAACCTGGGTGTGATCAGCAGCCAGGATGGCATATACTCCCTGGACGAAACCGCCATCAAGGCTTTCCGCAACCAGCAGCTGCATAAGCCGGTAGAATTTTTCCATCCCCCGGAATGGCTCAGCCCGGAAGATGCCGCAGTCATCCGCAAACTGGCAGATGTGGATGGTTCCTTAAAACGACTTCCCAGGAAATTGAGCCAGTGGATGGCAGTGCTGCGCTACCTTGTGCCTGTATTTGAACCGGGTGTGTCCTACACAGAAAAACAGGTTAACTCCTTGTTGATGCGCTTCCACCACGATACAGCTGCTCTGCGCCGCGGCCTGGTGGACAGCGGTTTGATCAAACGCCTGAGCGACGGAAGCCGCTACTGGCGTGAGGAGGGATCATGAGCCCGGAAAACGAGCTGGTCGATTTCTTCAAGGCGTTGGCTGATCCCAGCCGACTGAAGATCGTAGGGCTGCTAGCAAGGCAGCCCTGCACGGTCGAGGAATTGGCAGCCATGCTGAACCTGAGCGCTTCGACCGTATCCCACCACCTCAGCTTTCTTAAATATGTCGGGCTGGTCAGCGCAAAGGCGGATGGTTACTACAGCGTCTACCAGTTGGAGGAAAAAGCCCTGCAGGAAAAATCCAGGCGCCTTCTTTCCATGCAGGAACTGGGTTCCGGCAGTGATGAAGTGGACCTGGACGCCTACGAGCGCAAGGTGATCGCTGATTTCTCAAAGGAGGACGGCAGCCTGAAGGACATCCCTGCCCAGCGTAAGAAACTGGAGATCATCCTGCGCCATATCGTCAAGGATTTTAAGCATGACAGGAGATACAGCGAAAAGGAAGTGAACCGGATTTTGCAGAGATACCACGCGGACAGCGCCACCCTGCGGCGTGAATTGGTCGGCTATAAGTTGATGGCGCGTGAGGGTGGCGGAGGGGAGTACTGGCGGATTTAATCACTGTTTTTTATACCATTTTTTCTTTTTAGCCGGGTGAAAACACCCGGTTTTTTTATCAACGCACGTTCTGGATGAGAGTTTTCTCATTAATCCATCTCCGCATCGTCCCATGGGAAAAGACCGTCTGGGTTATAATCCAACCAGTCATTTATTTAACAATTACCCCGTAATAAACCTTTTTAACGAGGAACTTGCCATGAAACAGGTCCTGCAGAACATGAGAGATGGAAAGACAAGTGTCGTGGATGTGCCCATCCCCACCGCGCGGGACGGCACTGCCCTCATCCGCACGCATGCATCCCTGGTTTCAGCCGGGACCGAGCGCTCGGTGGTCTGGGCAAAGCCCAGTCCCGCCCCGACCTGGTACGCCAGGTGATCGACAAAGCCCGCCGGGAAGGGCTACTGGGTACGGTCGAAGCCGCCTTCAACCGCCTGGATGAACCGCTGGCACTGGGTTATTCCTCGGCGGGTGTGATCGAAGCACTCGGTGAGGGGATGGACGGATTCCATGTCGGGCAGAAGGTGGCCTGTGCCGGAGGCAATTTTGCCGTGCACGCCGAATATGCCCTCGTCCCGCGCAACTTGCTGGCACCCCTGCCGGAAAATGTCGATTTCGAATCAGCTGCCTTCACCACCCTGGCTGCCATTGCACTGCACGGTTTCCGCCTGGCTGAACCCCAGGTGGGTGAGAAAGTGGCTGTCATCGGGCTGGGGCTGTTGGGGCTTTTAACTGTGCAGATCGCCCAGGCAGCCGGATGCCAGGTACTGGCTGTGGATATCAACCCTGACCGGGTGGAACAGGCCAAAGCATTCGGAGCGCTGGCAGTCCTCAACCCGCAGGCAGAAGAAGCCTGCCTGGCTTTCAGCGGCGGTCATGGCGCTGACGTGGTCCTGATCTGTGCCGGGGATTCCTCCTCCGAGACGGTGGCTCTGGCCGGTGTGCTGGCGCGCAGCAAGGGACGCGTGGTTGCCCTCGGAGTGGTAGGACAGGACCTGCCCCGCCCAATCTACTTCCAGAAGGAACTCTCTTTCGTGACCTCCCGCTCGTACGGTCCCGGACGCTACGACCCGTCCTACGAGGAAGGCGGCCTGGATTACCCTTACAGCTACATCCGCTGGACGGAAGGCCGCAACCTGGCTGCCTGCCTGGATTTGATCGCCTCCGGTAAACTGGATGTGCTCAGGCTGGTAACCCATCGCTTCCCCATCGAAAGGGCAGCTGAGGCTTACGACCTGATCACCGGTAAGCAGGACGAACCCTTCATGGGTGTTTTACTCACCTATCCAAAAAATGAGCAGAAAAGTGAAGGCAAACGGATATCCCTCAACCCGGAAACCCGGATGGCGGAAAAATCCGTACGCCTGGGGGTGGTGGGAGCAGGGTTGTTTGCCAACGCCGTCATGCTGCCAGCCATCCAAAAACAGAAGGACATCCAGCTGGTGGGAATTGCCTCTTCCTGGGGGGTACATGCCAGGCACTCGGGCGACAAATTCAAGTTCGGTTATGCCGCTTCGGAAAGCGGGGAGCTGATCAACGACCCGGATATCAATACGCTGGCAATCCTGACCCGCCACGACAGCCATGTTCCGCTGGTACTCAAGGGACTGCAGGCTGGCAAGCATGTTTTCGTAGAGAAACCACTGGCGGTGACCCTGGAACAGCTGCAGGAACTGGAAGAATACATGGATAAGAACAGCAGTAGTATGCCCCTGCTGATGACCGGTTTCAACCGCCGTTTTGCACCCCTGGCGCAGGAGCTGTCGAAATTCCTGGCGGGCAGGCAGGAACCCCTCTTTGCCCATTACCGGATCAATGCCAGCGCCCTGCCGCTGACCCACTGGCAGCATGATCCTGTCCAGGGCGGCGGTCGCATCATCGGGGAAGGCTGCCACTTCATTGATTTCCTGGCATTCCTGGCCGGGGCAGCGCCACTCTCGGTGACAGCCCACGGCCTGCCGGACAACGGCCGCTCGCGTGAGGATGTGCTCACTATGACCTTCACCTTCCCGGATGGCTCCGTTGGTGTGGTGGATTACCTTGCCAACGGCGACAAGGCATTTGCAAAGGAGCGGGTCGAGGTCTTCTGCGCCGGCAAAGTGGCCGTGCTGGATGATTACCGCTCGCTGGAAACTGTCCACAACGGACGGCGCAAGGTGAGCAAATCCGCCATGCGCCAGGACAAGGGACATTTCAACGAATGGCAGGCATTTGCCAGCGCCATCCTCACTGGCGGTCCGCCACCCATCCCCTACGAGCAGTTGCTGGGTGTAACGCGTGCCTCTTTTGCCGCCATCACGTCCCTGCGCAGCAACCAGAAGATAAATATTTAACAGGTTGGTTTGGAAGAGTAAATGATATTTCACAACCGGATCATACGATAAAAAATATGGATCCTTTGATGAATGAAGGTTCAAAAAATTTTTATAAAAGGTGGTAATGAAATATGAAGCGCTTGTTGGTGCTTCAAGCCCCATCCAACCTCGCTGTCAGCGAATTAACACTCACCATATTTTGGGTATTGGTGGGTGTCCTGTTCATCGTTGTGAGCATCTGGCTTGTAGACAGGAAATTTGGTCCGCGTCCCGAATCAAACCCGTATGAAAAACCATTAAAAAAGGGAGAGCACCAGCATGTCTTTGAATGGGAAGCTAATTATGCCCAGTGCAAAGAAGTAGGCGTTTGCGCCTGTGGTGAGAGAAGAGAGCACGAGCTCCACGATTGGGTGGAGTCAGAATACGACCTCAACGATAATGATGGCGGCACATACGGCAAATCATTGATGAAAACCTGCCGTAGGTGCAACCGCAAAAAGTATCAGGGCGATCCTTTATACGACTCCCCATATTGGTAGAATTACCAAACCCAGGAAAATTATTGATTGTTATTCCTTTTCAGCCTGGTGATAATGTTTTCGATAAATTAAGTAGAGATTGCCACATCACCGAAACACAGCCACGTTTCGCAAAGGAGCCATAAGCGGAATTGGTCAAATTGACAAAATGAATCATATTAAAGAACTGCGTAAACTGATCGGTCATCGACCCATCCTGATGGTCGGAGCAGGTGTCCTTATCCAGGATGAACATCAACATCTGCTTCTCTTGAAACGGACAGATAATTACAAGTGGGGGTTACCCGGTGGTGCTGTGGAACCGGGAGAATCGGTGGAGGAGGCAGTGCGCAGGGAAACGATGGAAGAAACCGGGCTGTCAATCCTGGATATGGAATTGTTTGGCGTCTTCTCTGGTCCAGAACTTTTCTATGAATACCCAAATGGCGACCAGGTCTATAATGTCTCCATCATTTACAAGGCAAAACAGGTGGATGGACAGATCAGGTTGAACAATGAGCATTCACATTGGGAGTTTTTCCAGGACAAGGACATACCACTTAACGAAGATTCTCCCCTGTATCCCATCTTTCAGGAATATATCCGAAGAAATGCAGAATTAAGTTCTCAAGCAGAAAAATGACAGAACCAAACCGTTTCTCAACAACTTTGAAGGCGATCATCCAACTCGGTCTCTTGCAGACCAGCCAGTTTGCGATCTACAAACTCGGTCTGTCAAGCGGACATTACCGCCGGGCAACCCCGCTGGAAAACAAAACTGTTGAACATCCCTCTTCCAACACCTTCCACCCACTTTTCGAACTGCCCTCCCGGGAAGATATCCTGTTGATCATCGGGGAGAGTGGATTGAAGGAGCTTACCCAAACGGCAGATGAGATCGTCGCTGGCAGGGTGCGCCTGTTCGGTGGCGACCCGCTTCCCATACAGCTCGCCTATGAGCAGCACCTCCATCATTGGACAGCCTATGAAAAGGATCCCTCCCTGTATCAACCTCTATTCGGAGAAGTGCAGGATGTCAAGTTCCTGTGGGAACCAGCCCGTTTCAGTTGGGCATTCACCCTCGGGCGTGCCTTCCATTTAACCTGTGACGATCGCTTCGCTGAAGCCTTCTGGAAGTACACCGAAACTTTCCTGGATGGCAACCCGACCAACACGGGACCCAACTGGGTATCCGCCCAGGAGGTCGCCCTGCGACTGATGGCTTTCTGCTGGTCGCTGCAGGTCTTTGATTCTTCCCAAAGTTCGACAACTACACGCAAAGAAAGGCTGGCACGATCGATCGCCGAGCACGCCGCCCGCATTATTCCGACCATGGTGTATGCCCAATCCCAGAACAACAACCATCTGCTGAGCGAATACGCCGGGTTGTTCACAGCCGGGTTGGCGCTGCCCGACCACCCGCAGTCTGCACGCTGGCTGCAGATGGGCTGGAAGGGTTTTCACAAGGATCTCCGCAGGCAGGTGGATGCCTATGGCGAATACGTCCAGCACAGCACGAACTACCAGCGCCTGATGCTGCAGCTTTCCCTGTGGATCGGCGCCCTTGCAAACAAACAAAAGATGCCATTCCCACGGCAGAGCCGGGAAACCCTTGAGCGTGCCACGCATTGGGCCTATTCCCTGCTTGATCCTGTCAGCGGCGGCATGCCCAACCTGGGCGCAAACGATGGGGCATATATCTTCCCCCTTTCCATTGGCTCCATTGGCGACCACCGACCGGTGATCCAGGCAGGAGCCCGGCGTTTCATGGGTTACAACCTGCCAGCTGGTGCATGGGATGAAATGTCACTCTGGTTCGGCCTGCCATACTCGAAAGAACTATTCGAAACACCCCGCTACCTGGGAGATGCCGTCCACGGGCGGGATTCCTGGGGCAGCCTGCGGGCGGTCCGCTACCGCAGCCGTCCATCGCATGCCGACCAGCTGCACTTCGACCTGTGGTGGCGCGGGATGAACATCGCCCGGGACGCCGGCAGCTACCTGTACAACGCGCCCGCTCCGTGGGATAACAGTCTGACCCACACTGCCGTCCACAACACTGTCAGCGTGGATGGGTTGGAGCAGATGACCCGTGCCGGGCGTTTCCTGTACCTGGATTGGGCGCGGGGATGGAAAAGGAAACCAATCGAATCCGACCCGGCCATCCTCGAGCGGGAGAGCGGCCATCACAATGGCTACCGAAGATTGGGCATCCGTCATGAACGAACGGTCACTGTATTTAACGATGAACACTGGGAGGTGGAGGATTCCCTCCTGCGGGTGAAGGGCAAACCCCGCTTGCACACTTACCGCCTGCACTGGCTGCTGCCGGATTGGGACTGGCAGGTGGATATCATCGATGGCGGATATGAACTCCACCTGAAATCTGGAAAGGATGCCGTAATACTGCATCTCTCAAGCAGCCAGCCCGGGGCAGCTCTCTCCATTGTGCGGGCTGGCGAACTTCTCAGTGGGGATCAGCCTGTTTCACCGATCTCCGGCTGGTATGCTCCCACCTACGGGAAAAAAGAAGCTGCCCTGTCCTGCTCCCTGCAGGTCAGCAGCCAGCAGGTTGTAAAATTCAGCAGTCATTTCACCTTTACGGACCACTGATCCATGCATATTCTTCTCATCCACCAGGCATTCGCAGCCTTGGACGAACCGGGAGGCACTCGCCACCATGAACTGGCGCGCAGCCTGGCAGGCCGCGGTCACCAGGTGACCATCATCGCCAGCCCGATCAGCTACCTGACCGGTGCCAAACGCAGCGATCAATCGTCATGGATCGTGCGAACTGAATTGGAGCCCAGCATAACCCTGCTGCGCTGCAACACCTACCATGCCCTGCACCGTTCCTTCATCCACCGGGTGATAAGCTTCTTTGGTTTCATGGTCACTTCCTTTATCGCCGGGCTGGGTGTGCGCAAGGTCGATCTTGTCTGGGGCACCTCGCCGCCCATCTTTCAGGGATTCACCGCCTGGCTGCTGGCCCGCTTGAAAAGAGTCCCCTTCCTATTCGAGGTGCGTGACCTGTGGCCTGAATTCGCCATTTCAGTCGGTGTGCTGAAAAACCATGCTTTGATCGTCCTCTCGGAGTGGCTGGAGCGTTTCCTTTACCGGCATGCTGACCGGGTGGTGATCAACAGCCCGGGTTTCGAGGAGCACGTCCGCCAGCGGGGAGCCAGGGTGATCGAACTGGTGCCCAACGGGGCTGATCCGACCATGTTCGACCCTGATGAGCGGGGTGAAACTTTCAAGCAGCTGCACGATCTAAATGATAAGTTCGTGGTGCTGTATGCCGGGGCACACGGCATGTCCAATGACCTGGGAACGCTCATCACAGCGGCATCCCTGCTCAGGGATGAGCCTGGCATAAGGGTGGTCCTGCTGGGAGACGGCAAGGAAAAAGCCAACCTGCATAGACTGGCTCGAGACCTGTGCGTGGACAATGTCACTTTCATCCCATCCGTTCCCAAGGACGAGATGACCACGGCACTGGCTGCCGCGGATGCCTGCGTGGCGATCCTGAAACCGATCGATGCCTACAAGACCACCTTCCCGAACAAGGTCTTCGATTACATGTGCGCCGGGCGTCCGGTCTTGCTAGCGATCGATGGTGTCATCCGGGATGTGGTTGAAACTGCCGGATGCGGTCTTTTCACCCCGCCGGGTGACCCGCACTCCCTGGCAGGAGCGATCCGTAAACTGGCATCCGATCCAGCCGGCAGCCGTGCGATGGGCATGAACGGACGCAGGTATGCCGAAGTTCACTACAACCGTTCTGACCTAGCTAAAAAACTGGCTGAGTCCATGGAAGACATGGTCTCAGACCGAAAAAGCTGATTTGGCAAGCTATCATTGTTTTGGAGATTTTTTTTATGGCAAAAGCGGAAATATTCGCCGGCAACTGCGGCTTTAACACCACGGTCGAAACCCGCATGAACGGCAGGTCCTGCACCGTCCAGATCAGAAGTGAATGCGATGCCATCCAGAGAATGGCGGAAGATCTCCGGGAGGTTAATCCCTACGAGGAGATCTCCTTCAAGCGCAAAATGCCGCGCACGCACGAGATGGGTATGAAATACTGTACACACGCCGCCTGCCCGGTGCCCTCCGGCATCATTAAAGCCATCGAGGTGGAAGCCGGGCTGGCACTGCCCACGGACGTGATCATTAAATTGTCAAAGACAGGTTCCTGATCACTCTGTTACATCTTCTTTCCAGACAATAATTTCTCCAGGATCAATCAGATCCCCACGAACCTGAACAAAGGCTTGTTCCATCCTGTTCCCTGAATTCCCAGGTACCTCTTCCAGGTTCACCTGCCGCTCCTGCAAACCCACTGATCAGCAATGCTCCGGGTCCTGAGGTTTGAAATTCCAGATCAAATTGACCATTGGACACAGGACCTGACGGTTCATCAACAAATGTAATCTCTTTAGGCAGAACCGCTGGACCGCAGGCGAATCCTTCCATGGCAAAGCGAATATAATCTATGTTGATGCTGCTTCCATCTGGTGATATCTCGAACACAAAGGTACCCCAATTCTTTCCCACATTCGGATACGGTACACCAACCGGTGCGTTTAATTCATAAAACAATCTACCTATACCAAGCTGTCGCTCCAGCCAGCTGTTGACCTGGCTGCTGTTAACACTGCAGCTTGTTTCTGTGGCCTTCGTTTTCACCTGGGCACAAGGATCCAGGCTGCAGGTCAATGTCATGCTGGAAATGGTGGCTCCTGTGCGGGCATCCACCAGCCTAACATCTCTTTCATAGGTCGCACGCTCGTAGAAGCAGGCATTGTTGGGTACTCTCTTCGATTCCGAAAGGCAAATTACAAAATTGACTTCCGGCAGGGAGGCGGGTTTCCAGATCTGGTCAAGTTCACTGCTCCATACATCAGGTTCCCCATTCTCTTTAAGAAGTACCACGTAGAATGGACCCTGCATGCTGGAGGAATACCCGGCTGCTGTACCCACTCCCTGCCCGCTGCAGACTCCCTGCAGGCTGCTCAAAATCTCTGCATCAGGTCGGATGGAAAGGACCACGTTTCGCACTCCCAGCGTGATGGCAGCAATACCAGCCAGGCTGAGTGACAAAGTAATGATCCATTTTGTCCCGCCAGTCCAGCGGAACCTGCTGCCGAGTTTGGTTGCCAGGAATCCGAACGTGGTGAGCAAAGGAATGAGCACAAGGATTAACCCGAAGATGATCGTACCCGTATTATTCTCCGAAAAACCATTGTAAATAAGGTTGATCCCGATCCCAAATAAGGAAAGCAGGATCACGATGAGCATTCCGGTTCCAAGACATCCCAATTTTTGATTCATATCTTCCTCCCGTGTTTTAAAACCAAATCGCACTTACCCGGCAGCGTATTGAAGAAAAAACAACGCCATAAAAGAAGTGCGAGAGAGTTGAAATATTGAATTTCGCTTCCACTTTCTGTCTCCCTTTGGAAAATGAAAGATCTTTCTGGAAAAATTATTGCATACTATCAACGGGAATGCAATACACGATTTATTGAATCATTTACAGAGCAGTGCGATTAACAGACCACGCAAGAGCCATCTCTGGTATTGATATCCATTGCACAACAAACAACCTGTTTACAAGGTTTTTCGAATAATACGCTTATAATATTTTCAAAACAGCCAGTACCATTTCTGAAATTTCCAGGCATTCTGAGGTCCAAGAAAAGGACTTCTACTGCCTGTATCGTCTTTGCCGAAGGAGAAACAATGAAACATGATGATTATGATGTGATCGTGATCGGTTCGGGCGCCGGAGGGTTATCCGCCGCCCTGCCCATCGCGCAGCAGGGCTTGAAGGTGTTGGTACTGGAACAGCATAAGCGCGTCGGAGGCTGGACCCATTCCTTCAGCAAGCAGGGTTACAAGTTCAGCCCGGGTGTGCACTACATCGGCAGCCTGATGCCAGGTGAGAACCTGCGCACGGTCTATGAAGGACTGGGTGTCTCTGAACACCTGGCTTTCAGTGAGATCAACCCGGATGGTTACGATCATGTTTATATCGGCAATGAGCGTTTCGATTTTCCCAAGGGGCAGAAAGCCCTGGCTGAACGGCTGAAAGCCCGCTTCCCCTCAGAGGCGAAAGGTATTGACGGCTACATGGATATGGTCACCAAATTGGTGAACAGACTGCACAACCTGGGGGCTGTCAAAAACCCACTGGATGCCGTCCAGGCTGCCCCGGATGCCGGCAGCATCCTGCGCTGGGCGATGCGCTCAGGGCAGAAGCTGGTCGATCACTTTGTCAAAGACCCGGTCTTGAAAGCCATCCTGATGGCGCAGGCCGGTGATCACGGCATGCCCCCTTCGCAGGTATCCGCCCTGATGCAGGCCAGCATCACCCAGCATTATTTCAACGGGGCTTACTACCCGATCGGAGGCTCTGAAGCCATCCCGAACGCATTTGTCCGTTGTTTGGAGGAGGCGGGTGGGGAACTGCGCCTGCGCACAAAGGTGGAACGCATCCTGATCGAAGACCAGAAAGCGGTCGGCGTGCGCCTGTCAGATGGCAGCGAGCTGCATTCCCGCTATGTCATCAGCAATGCCGATACCGGCATCACCTTCGACCAGCTGGTTGGGCGTGAATACCTGAGCGATAAATTGAAGGATAAGCAGAACAAGGTGGAGTATTCCACCTCTGCCCTGAGCCTGTTCTTTGCCACCGACATGGACCTGCGGGCAGCCGGCCTGGACTCGGGCAACAACTGGTACTACGCCAGCGCAGACCTTGAAACACAATACCAGCATGGACTGGGAGACCATGTTCTGCATGCTGACCAGCCCGAGATGATGTTTCTTACCTGCACCACCCTGAAGGATCCTTCCAAGATGGTAGGCGGACATCACACCTGCGAGGCTTTCGCATTTGTTGGCTATGAGCCCTTCGCCAGGTGGGCAGATTCCAAACATGGCAGCCGACCAGCAGACTATGAAGCCCTCAAAGAGGACCTGGCATGGCGCATGATCAAGGGTTTGGAAGAGCGCATCCCCGGGTTGAGCAGGCGCATTGTCTACTGGACCCTGGGTACACCCATCACCAACCAGCATTACATCAACTCCACCAATGGAAACCTGTACGGAACCGCCAAGAGCATCAGACAGCTGGGACCATTGGGTTTCAGCACCACGACCGAATTCGATGGGCTGCTGTTGTGTGGAGCCAGCACCCAATCGCA
>Ga0209342_10001604_pt1 | contig 25236 bp, 24 predicted proteins | sample RifCSP16_2_FD_184023 | JGI IMG/M metagenome (GOLD analysis project Ga0209342, IMG submission 184023) | Soil microbial communities from Rifle, Colorado - Rifle CSP2_sed 16_2 (SPAdes) (version 2) | ecosystem: Environmental > Terrestrial > Deep subsurface > Rock core/Sediment | place: Rifle... | reverse complement strand
CGATGTCGAAGACGGCGAAGCCGGCGGCCTGCTTTGCGCCGAAGGCGCAGCCGCCGGAGCCCCCGATGTCAAAGACGGCGAAGCCGGCGGCCTGCTTTGCGCCGAAGGCGCAGCCGCCGGCGTCCGAGTCTATGACGCCGCAGGAGCGGCAGGGGCCGGCGCAGCCGCCGGCGCGCCGGCGAGCTTCGCCTTCTTCCGGCTCGCCTTCCAGGCGGCGAAGTGCTCCTGGCAGAGCCCGTGTGCCACCACCTTCTTCTTGCACTTCTCGTGGTGGCAGGTGTCGTAGCGCGCGGGCCGCTGCTCCAGCTCGCCGCGGCGCCACTTCTGGTAGTGGAAGAAGCAGAAGCCCTTGGCGCGATAGGCGCGCTTGCAGCCGGCCACGGCGCAGGCCTTCTTGCCGCCGCCCTTGGGCGCCGGGGCGGTCTTCTTCTTCGTCTGTGCGGGCTTGGTCTCGGCCATGGGATCTCTCACAAGCGCAAAAAAAAAGATGGGCCCGCGCCACATGGGGCGCGAAGGTCGCCTAGATAACCCGATGGAGAGATGGATCGCAAGGACTCACGGAGGCTCCACTCGTCCCGTGCCCGTGACCGACTCCTCGCCGCGGCGCTCCGGCAGCTCGCCCAGGTGGACCTGCAGCGAACGCTCGCCGTCGCCGCGACGCACGGTGAGGGAGACGTTCCTGCCCACCCCCGCCGTCGACACGTTCCAGCGCAGGCGCGCCGCGCTCGCGACGCGCCGCCCCTCGAAGCCGGTGATCACGTCTCCGGGCAAGAGGCCGCTCACCGCTGCCGGGCTGCCGGCGTGGACCTCCATCACCGTCACCTCGTGCGCCCGGCCCGTCTTCAGCTCCCGGACCGAGACGCCCAGCCAGCTGCGGATCACGCGGCCGTGGTCCCGGAGCTGCCCGATGATCTCCTTGGCCATGTTGATCGGCAACGCGAAGCCGATCCCCTGACCGGCGGCGTTGATGGCGGTGGCCATCCCGACCACCTCCCCGCGCAGGTTGAGGAGCGGCCCACCCGAGTTCCCGGGGTTGATGGGCGCGTCCGTCTGGATGAAGTCGAAGTAGCCGTCGCGGCCGACCGGGGCCACGTCGGAGCGCCCGGTATGGCTGACGATGCCCGCTGTCACGGTATGTGCGAGCCCGAACGGGTTCCCGACGACCAGCACCCACTCCGCGATCCGGATGCGATCCGAATCGCCGAGCGGGAGCGCGGGCAGCGGGTACCCGGCGTCGATCTTGAGGAGGGCCACGTCGCTCGGCTCGTCACGGCCGACCAGCCTGGCCACGAGCCGTTCGTCGTCCTCTCCGACCTCGACCTCGATCCGGGTGGCACCATCGATGACGTGCGCGTTCGTGAGGACGAGGCCGTCCGGGTGGACGACGAACCCGCTGGCGATCCCCTTGCGCCCTCCGCGGAATCTCTCCACGAACTCCTTCAAGGGGTCGGCGCTGCCCGCCTCCTCGTCGACCTGTACCGTTAGTACGCCGACCACGGACGGGAGCGCCGATCGCGCCACGGCCGCCAGGTCCGGAAGACCGCCGCGCGCCTGGGGCGCGCCATGCGCGAGCGCGCTGGCGAGAACGACCGCGATCCAGCCGAAGGCCATGCTCCACCCCCGGGTTCAAGGTGAGGGTGGCGCCTTCCGGTCACAAGTGAGGGCAGTGATGGCTCGGCCGAGCAAGCGGCCGCACAGGGTGCGCTGAACACACCCCTTCGCGGCTTGGCGCCTTCGCGCGAGAGATCAGGGCCTGGAAGCGTGCTCGGCGACGATGCGATCCAGCGCCGCGCGGTCCTCTTCGGTGTGCTGCTCCTCGGCGGGGCGGTGGGCGCGCGCCGGCTTCGCGGGACGCGAGGTGGCGCGCGCGGGGCGTGGCCGCGGCGCCTCGACGCCGAACGAGGCCTTCGCCTCGGCCCAGCCTCGCTCCACGAACTCGCGCGGGGACCGGGAGGCGCTCCACCGGTCGAGCACGCTCCGGCCGCGGAGCGGAACGAACGCGACAGCGCCGGCCAGCGCGGCGAGGACGGCGAGCGCGAGCATGAGCTTCAGCATCGGATCGGGCTAACACGGGTTGTCGCGCTGGGCCAGTTTTCGCGCCTTCGCCAGCCGCGCCTCGGTGCTCAGCTGACGAGGTGGCGAGCGCACGCTCTACGCCTCGCCCTGGGCTGTCCGTCCGGATCGGCACCTGATATCTACGGAGGCAGCGCGGAGCCGAAGAGGACGAGCGCGAGGTCGCCATGAAGCCGGTGCATGCGGTGATAGCCCTCCTCATGGCGGCGATGCTGCAGGGGAACTTGCCTTCCCCGCCGGTGGGCAGGGGGGCGGCCCCGGTCGGGGCGCCTGGGGCGATCGCTTCCGGATCTCCCTACTGCGCGGGCGAATACGCCGACGAGATGTCGGCGCTGTCGCCGAAGGCGCGGGAATTCGAGGAGCGCCAGGCTCCCTACACTTACTGCATCCGCACGACCGCCATATACGAGTGTCCCTCGTACGGATCCGACGGGACGCTCAGGCGCACGCGCCGAGCGGTGGTCGCTCACGGGACTGGATTCGGGCTCCGGCAGTCGGGGGGCGACACGCTCATCGTGACCGACCAGCACCTGGCGGAGTGGCCGGCCGCGACCGACGAAGACCACACGGCCGACGACGTGCCTGCCGGCTGCAGGCGGGTGTCGGACACCCGCAAGATCGTCGAGGGCGAGCGGGACGACTACGAGCGCGACGACGTCCCGCTCGCGCTCGCCATCTCCGATCCACAGCTCGACGTGGCCGTGCTCAGGGCGAGGACGCTCTTGCCGGTCGTGCCCTGGAAGATCGGGCGCAGCTCGGCGCTCCGCGAAAGGAACTCCGTGGAGGCGCGCGGGTTCCCCCTCGGAGCCCTGCGCGCGAACATCGCGGGGCAGGTCGTCTCCGCCTACGAGCACCACGCTGATGGAGACTGGAATCACGACGACTTCGTCGTGGACGCGCTCCTCTCGCATGGTCACTCCGGTGCCCCCGTGTTCGCGATCTCCTGCAGGACCAGGGAGTTCGAGCTCGTTGGCGTCTTCCACGCCAGCTACTCGGGGCAGAGCGCGCTCAACGCCGTCGTCGGCGTCGACCAGCTGCGGGAGCTCGTCACGACCCTGAAGCGCGCGCCGAGACCGCGAAGCGACAGCGTGGCGCTCGGCCGGGACGACCGCGCGAAGCTCCTCGACGGCCTCCGCCAGGAGTCCGAGCGCTTCTTCCCGCTGGGCGGCCTGGCGGCGGCGGTCCGGGCGCGGTCGGACGGAGCGCTGCTGTTCCAGATCATGGGGAGGGACTTCCCTCTCCGGGCTCACCCCATCCTCGTCCTCGAGGACTTGCCAGGGGTCGACGGCGACGGCTTCGGGGAGCTGGGTCGCGTCTGGGCGGGCAACCGGCAAGGACTGAGACAGGTGGGCCGCGCCAGCATGGACGCCGACGCGCTCTCTCAGGCTGCGAAGCTCCTCGACGCGCTCCGGCAGGACGCGCTCGTGGCGGTCGCGTACCGGACGGCGATACGGGTCGGCATCGACTCCCGGGAGCGATTCCAGGAGATCTCACGCTTGGAGCGGTCCCTGCGGCGCGCGACCACCGCGCAGGCCGATCTGGGGCAGGCAGCGGTCGAGATGGCTGACAACCTGTGCCCTGCGACGGTTGACGCTCCGTTGACGATCGCGGCCGCGCTCACGGTCCCTCCTGCGCCGGCCCGGGGGGGCGGACCGCGGGAGGGACCGGCGACGCCGGCAGCGGGGGGGGCGCTGCCGGTCGCCGCCGGTGGAGCGGCCGCTCCTGCTTCAGCCGTTCGCTGAACGGGAGAGGTGCGCGGCTTTGTCCGGCTCGTCTTCGTATCCCTCACCCATCCGCGCCTTCCCCTTGAACACCCGGTACACGAAGATCGTGTAGCCGAGCATGATGGGCACGCCCACGAGCGCGATGACGAGCATGGTGGCGAGCGTGCGTGGCGTCGAGGAGGAGTTGTAGATCGTGAGGCTGTTGGCGAGCGCGACGCTGGAGGGGACCAGCACCGGGTAGGCCGAGATCGCAGTCACCAGCACCATGAAGGTGATGGTGGCCGACGAGGCCACGAAGGCGAGGCCCTTCCGCCCGGCCCGCACCGAGACCGGGATGGCCACGATCGAGGCCGCGAGCAGCGCGGCGACGAGCAAGAAGAGCGGGCTCGAAGCCTTGGCGAAGAGGAACGGCGAGACCGCAATGGTGGCGGCGGTGGCGGCGGCGTAGAGCGCCAGGAAGGCGCCGAAGGCGAAGAGGGCGATCCTGCCCAGCCGGTCGGAGAGGGATCCATCCGTCTTCATCCTGAGATAGATCGCGCCGTGCATGACGAAGAAGGCGCACGACGTGAGGCCGACCAGCACGGAGTAGGGGTTGAGCAGGCCGAGGAAGCTCCCCTGCCAGGGGAACTCGGGCCCCGCGCCGATGGGCACGCCGCGCAGGACGTTCCCGACCGCCACGCCGAAGAGGATGGTCGGGAGGAGGCTGCCGACGCCGAAGGCCCAGTCCCAGGCCCTCGTCCAGGCAGGTGACTGCACGAGCCCGCGGAACTCAATCGACACGGCGCGCGCGATGAGCGCCACGAGGAGGAGCATGAGGGCGAGGTAGAAGCCGCTGAACACCGTCGCGTAGACGATGGGGAAGGCGGCGAAGAGCGCGCCCCCGCCGGTGAGCAGCCACACCTCGTTCCCGTCCCAGACCGGGCCAATGGCGGCGACGTGCAGGTCGCGCTCCTCCCGGGAGTGGGCGAACAAGGAGAGGGCGCCGACGCCGAGGTCGAACCCGTCCAGCACGGCGTAACCGGCGATGAGCACACCTATGAGAAGGAACCAGACGGTGTTGAGGTCCATGGTCGGCCTCCTATCGCTGCGCGAGCGCGGGCACCATCTTGGCCTTCTTCACCATCATGACGAGCCAGAGCGCGCCCAGCGCCAGGTAGATGAGCCCGAAGAGCGCGAGCGAGAACGCCACCTCGCCCGCTGTCACTGTCGGTGAATGGGCCGCGTTCGTGCGCAGGAGCCCGTACACGATCCAGGGCTGCCGGCCGACCTCCGCCGCCACCCAGCCGAGCTGGCAGGCGGCGACGGGGAGCGGGATGGACCACATGAGCGCCTTCAGCAGCCGGCGGTCCTCCCAGATCTTGCCGGTGAAGAGCCGGACCGCGGCCCAGCCCATGAGCGCGATGAACCACACCCCGAGCAGGACCATGTTGTGGAAGGAGACGAAGGTGAGCCACAGCGGCGGCCTGTTCTCGACGGGGAACTCGTCGATGCCTCGCACGCGCTCGCTCATGCTGCCGAAGGCCATGTACGAGAGCATCCCCGGTATCTCCACCGCCGCCTTCATCTTGGGAGGGGGGGCGAACGGCACCCCGAAGACGATGAGCGGCGCCGCGGTCTGGCTCGTGTACAGACCCTCGAGAGCGGCGAACTTCTCCGGCTGAGTCCGGGCCACCTGCTGGGCGTGAATGTGCCCGAACGGGACGACCTCGAGCACGGCGAAGACGACGCCCCAGGCGACGCCCAGGCGCAATGCCTTGCGGCCGAAGGCAGACTTGCTGTCCCGCAGGAGGTGGTAGGCGGCGACGCCCGCCACGACGAACGTGCCCGTCACCAGCGCGGCCGTGACGACGTGCAGGTACCGGGGCATGGTGGAGGGGTTGAAGACCGCCTCGTAGAAGCTCGTCAGCTCGGCGCGGCCGTTGCGCACGACGTACCCGGTTGGCGTCTGCTGCCAGGAGTTGGCGGCCACGATCCAGAACGCGCTCAGCGTCGCGCCCACCGCGACCATGAGCGAGCTGAACCAGTGCACGCCCTTCGAGACCCGCCCCCGGCCCCACAGGTAGAGCCCCATGAAGGTCGACTCGAGGAAGAACGCGAACACGCCCTCCGCCGCGAGCGGCGCGCCGAAGATGTCGCCCACGAACTTGGAGTAGGTGGCCCAGTTGGTCCCGAACTGGAACTCCATCACGATGCCGGTTGCGACGCCCACCGCGAAGGTGATGGCGAAGAGCTTGGCGAAGAACCGGCCGATCCTCTCGTACTCGAGGTCGCGCCTCCGCCAGCCGAGCCACTCCGCGGCGCAGATCAACCAGGCGAGGCCGATGGAGATCGGCGGGAAGATGAAATGGAATCCTACGGTGACCGCGAACTGCAAGCGGGCCAGGAAGAGTGCGTCCATTGCTCCCCTCCGGAAGCTGCTGCTCGTTCGACCGGCGGATCATGGCGCCGAGGCGCTGCGCCGGGCGAGCTCGATTGGGTGGTGGAGGGATCCGCAATCCAGCGGAGCCCCAATTCTCGTTGCAATTCGAGCTGCTTGCAAGGCGGATGCCGCTCCGGCGGCTGCGCCTTCGGCGCAAAGCAGGCCGCCGGCTTCGCCGACATTGACATCGAGGGCTCCGCCCCCGATACCCCGGCAGCTGGCGGGGAAGCAGAGTGGGGTGCTCTTGCGTGAGGCGCAGATGGGATCGTTTTGTGCGGTCCCTTCTGGAGATGGTGACTACCCAGCCCTGTTCTCGAAGAACTCCTTCCCCACGCCGCAGGTGGGGCAGAACCAGGAATCCGGAAGACCCTCGAAGAGGTCCCCGTGGACATACCCGCACTTGCTGCAGGCCCACCGGTCGCCAGCGGCCCGCCTCTCCGTGCGCACCTCGCCATCCAGGCCGCAGGCGCGCAGGAGCCGCTCCTTGCCCTCGGTGCGCATGACGATACCCAGCCGCTTGTTGCGGGTGCGGTGGATCTTCGAGGCGCTCGAGTAGTAGTTGAAGACCTTGCCGAGGAGCTCGAGCACCTCCTCGTCCTTCAAGTCACGGGCGACCGCCTCGGCGATGGTCGGCTCGAGCCCTCCGGCGCCGCCGAGCATCAGTAGCCAGCCCTTGGGCAGCCCCACCAGACCGATGTCCTTGATCGCCGGCTCGGCGCAGGAGTTGAAGCAGCCGGCGATGCCGATCTTAATCTTGGAGAGCATCTTGGGGTACGGGTAGAAGCGCTCCTCGATCTTGCGGGCCAGCGTCAGGGTGTCCTGCTGGCCCCTGCGGCAGAAGGCGTTGCCGGGGCAGGCCTTGACGTACTGCTGGCAGAGCTGGGTCCCGCCCTGGGCCCTCGAGCCGAGCGCCTCGTGCACGGCGTCGATGTCCTCATCCTTGACACCGATCATCGCCAGGCGCCCGTCGCCGGTTACCTTCAGCAGCTTGATGCCGAACCTCTCCGCCACGTCTGCGATCCGCCGCCCGGTGGCCACGTCGAAGACGCCGCCCGTAAGGCGCAGGGTGATGGCGTAGGTGTCCCCGTCGCGCTGGAGAAGCGCCCCCTTGGTCAGGATGTCGCTCTTTGCCATGCGCCCTCACCTCGGCTGGCTGTTCTTGAACGCCGCGAACTCCTCGGCGCTCGCGGCGATCACCCCGAGGGCGTCGCCGATCTTCACCGATTCCTGCTCCTGCTTCAGGATGAAGACGAGCCCGGCCACCGGCGCGTCGACGTCGATGGTGGCCTTCGTGGTCTCGACGACGACGACCGGCTCATCCACGTCCACGCGCTGACCATCCGCCTTCAACCACTTCGTGACGGTCGGCTCGCTGCCGTAGTTCTTGAACAGCGCGTTGTGGTTCGGAACCGTGACCAATGTGACCATGGAAGTCCCTTTCAAACGCCGATGGCTTTCTTGAACTCGTCCAGACCGATCTCGTCTATGACCCGGCCCATGCGAACCTTGGGCCGGAACTTCCCCTTGTCGAACCAGTCCAACACCCGCCCGGCCATCTCCAGTGCAGCGTCGGTGCTCAGGTCCTGGGCGATCACATCGCCGATGCGGGGCTTGGCGCCGCAGGTCCCGCCCACCGTGAGATCCCAACCCTCGCAGCGGCCCGTGAGCCCGATCTCCTTGAATGCCGGCGCGTTACAGGAGTTCTCGCAGCCGGCGACGGCCATCTTGAACTTGGCCGACAGCGGGCGGCCGTGATAGCGGCGATCCAGCTCCGCGCCCAGGGCCATGGCGTCCTGCTTGCCGTAGCGGCAATAGGTCGTCCCCGGGCAGAACTTGACCATGCGCACGCACAGGCCGATCGCGTACCCGATGTCGCAGCCGACGTCTCGCCAGAAGCCATCCAGGTCCTCTGCCGCGAGCCCGACCACCGCGATGCGCTGGCCCGAGGTCATCTTCAGGGCCGCGGCGTTGTACTTCTCGGCGGTGTCCACGATCTTGCGGAACCGGGCGACGTCGATGAAACCGCCGGGGACGTGGGGTGCCACGGCGTAGGTCTCCCTGTCCCGTTGAGCTATGGCCCCCTTCGCCAGGATGTCATCTTGGCTCATCCCATCTCCTGAGTTCGCTGTGTGGTGGAGCGGCGCTCTACGCTACGGAACCAGCATGCCAGCGCCACGCCAGCCGAGGAGCCCTTCAAGGTAGGGTGCCCTCGGCCAGCCGGCAAGTGGCCGGCGGAGGATTCAGGCGGGCGCTAGATGACCGGGGGTTACGACGCCGATCGCGGAATCTGGGGTGATCTGAATCAAGCCGTCGGCTGTGCTGCCGCGAAAATACAGGGCGGCGCCTTCTCCGGCCGAGGCGAAGCGGTCACCGGCGCTGGGCAATGGCAGCTGCACATGCCCAGCGCCGTACCGCAAGACAACTTTTGCGCTGCGCGTCTCAGGGAGCCTTGGCCGTCCAGCCCGCGTCGACGGTGATCATGTTTCCGGTGATGCAGCGGGCTTCGTCGGTGACGAGCCAGCGCACGGCGCGGCCGATGTCCATGGCCGACACTTCCGGGTCCTTGATCAGGTGGCCGGCGAAGAACTGATCCTTGCCCGTGTCGCCCTCCATTCCGAAGAAGGCGGCGATGCCCTGCATCATGGGCGTCCAGACGGTGCCAGGGCAGACACAGTTCGCGCGGATGCCGTGATCGGCCACTTCCATGGCGATGGACTTATTGAGGCCGATGATGCCGTGCTTGGCGGCGCAGTAGTGGCCGCCCATGCCGAAGCCGCGCTGCCCGCCGACCGAGGAGATCGAGACGACGTTGCCGCTGTGCTGCTCGATCATGTGGGGCAGGACGTAGCGGCAGCAGAGGAACATCCCCTTGAGGTGCACGTCCAGGACCTCGTCCCAGGCCTGCTCTTCCATCTCCGCGATGGCCGTCATCGACGTGTTGCCGGCGTTGTTGACCAGGATGTCGATCTTGCCGAAGACCTCGAGCACCTTGGCCACCATGGCCTGGACGTCCGCGGACTTGCTCACGTCGCACTTGACGCCGAGCGCCTTGACGCCCATGCCCCTGAGCTTCTCCACCGACTCGTTCATCGACTCCATGGTGGACATCTTGTACGGGATCGTCTCCATGTCCGCGCAGATGTCGGCGATGGCGATGTTCGCGCCCTCTTCGGCCAAGCAGGTGGCGGCTGCGAAACCGTTGCCGCGAGCCCCTCCGGTGACGATGGCTACCTTGCCTTCGAGCTTCTTCATGGGTGTTCTCTCCTTTCGTCAGTCCCTGACTGCGAGGTTGTCCACGGGTCCGAATCGAGCGAATCGTTCCAGCAGCTCCTTGAGCATGCTGATGTCTTCGGATGCGACGTTGGCGCCGTACTCGGCCACCTGGAAGTCCAGCTCGTGCTTCAGCGAGGAGAGGATCATCAGCGCGTCGAGGTAGTGGACCAGCTCGGCGTCCTGCTTGAAGTCCTCCTGATGCCGGACCATGAGGCTCTCGACGTCGAGCTCCTGGAGTCTCTGCGCGTAGGTCTCCAGATCGATCTTGTCGCGCAGGAAGGTGTCCATGAGACGGATCGCCGTCTGAACCAGGGCGACCGCTGGTTGATGAATGGCGTGGGGCATCAGCTTGTCCTCGGTCGATGCTGATCGGCGCGGAGGCGTGCCGAACGGTGGAGCACGAGCAAAAAAGAGAGACCCTCGATTGGTATCCAATCGAGGGTCTTGCTCAGGAACGGGACCCGCTTGATCCCGGGTCGCAGCAGGCGCTCGCCACGGGCGGTGGGGCTTGCTCCGCAAGCAGCTCCTCGCCCCGGGCAGTGATGGTCATGCACACCGCCCCACCGCCCACGGGCCGCTGGATCTGCTGGCGCTCGACGAGCCCCATCTCCATCAGCTTCAGCAACCGGTTCTTCACGCCTTGCGAGGAAAGACTCAACAGCCTTCCAAACTCGTGACAGTGGAACTCCCCAGGCTGGCGATGGTGACAGGTGCCAGTGCAATAGGTACCGCCCTGCTGCTTCAGTACCTGCAGCATCCTGATCAAGACCTCTGTCAACGGCTGTTGCATACGAGCCCGGGGTCCGTCAGGTCATGCGGACGACGAAGGTCTTCGTCGTGTGGACGAACTTGTCCATCTCCGCGGCCATGTTGGTGGCGAGCTCCAAGGACTTGGCCTCGTCGCCCGCGGCGGCCGCGGTCTTCAACTCGGTGGCTGCGTCGTTGAGATCCCAGGCCAGCTCGCCCGCCTTGACGGTCCCGATGAAGGGCATCTTCAGGATGCTCTCGAGCATGGTCGCTCGGTCGGTCAGCAGGGAGTTGACCTTGTCCTGGCCAGCCGCGCCCAGCTTGGACCCGCCTGCCTTGATTTCTGCGATAGCCGCGATCGCTTCCCTGAGGAAGGAACGGCCCTTGCCCACAACGTTCGGCCTCTGCTTCTCGGTCATCGCTCCGCTTCTCCTTTCACATCGTTCGATGCTGACGACACGTTAGCGCTTGCTGCTCGCAGCAAGCCTGCTACTTATGGTCGCGCCCCTCTTCCCAGTCGCGCTTCTTGACCACGACCTTCTCCCGGGGGGGCAGCTTCTCGATCAGGCGATCTGTGATCTGGAGCATGGCCTTGGCCGTCAAGGACTCGGGGTACTTGAAGACGATGGGCACGCCCGTGTCCGCCGCGTCGGAGTACTGGCCGTCCAGGGGGATGCCGCCGAGGAAGGGGATGCCGAACGTCCTCGCCAGCTTCTCGCCGCGGCCCTTGCCGAAGAAGTGATCGACGCGCCCGCAGTCCGGGCACTGGTGGTAATTCATGTTCTCGATCAGGCCCAGGATGGGTGCCTTCAGCTCCTTGGCGGCGTTGATCGCCCGGCTGCACACCTGCGTGGAGATCTCCTGGGGGGTGGTGACGACGATCATCCCGTCGAGGTTGGGGATGGACTTCATGATCGTGGTCGGCTCGTCGCCGGTGCCGGGCGGCAGATCCACGAAGAGGAAATCCATCTCGTACCACTTGATCGAGCAGAGGAACTGCCGCAGGACGCGCGCCTTGTACTGCCCGCGCCACATGATGGGGGTCATGTCCGTGGGCCAGATCAGCGCCACCGACATGACCTTGATACCATGCTCGCTCACGACCGGATCGATGCCGTGGCTGCCGTGCAGCATGTCACGCATCTCGGTCTTCACGCCGGTCATCTTGGGCACGCTGGGGCCGTGCACGTCGGCGTCGAAGATTCCGACCTCGAAACCCTTCAGCTTGGCGGCAGCAGCCAGGTTGACGGTGACGCTCGTCTTGCCGACGCCGCCCTTGCCGCTGAGAATGGCGATCTTGTAATTGACATGCGCCATCGCATCGCGGATGGGGCTATGCATGTGGTGATGATTCGGTTTGTGGTGCGGATGTTGCTCCAAGCAGTCCTCCGATCGAGAAACCAGTGCCGGCGCCCGTCCTTCAGGAGCAGGTCAGGAACTCGAAGGTGCGATTTCCGACCTGCATCTCTTCGGCATATTCCAGCATGTGATCCGGCGTCTGGCCCGTGATGGCCTTGAGCTTGTCCTGCCCCTTCTCGAGGACGTCGAGGTTCTGCGCGATGGATCCGGGCACCCCGGGGCTCCTGAGGATCATCTGAGCGGTCGCCCAGTCCGCTGCCACGGGGTCGTTGGAGGCGATGATGCCGAGGTCGGGGATGAACGGCGTGTCGGAGTAGGGGTACTCGTCCGACTGCGCCGTGACCGACTTCAGGAAGTTGATGAAGAAGACCTGGCCCCTGATCTTGCCCAGGACGGTGTGGGCCGCCTCGACCACCATCTCCTGGAAGGCGGGGATGCCCTCCGGCTGGATGCGGATCGCCGAGTTGGGGCAGGCGACGTAGCACCCTAGGCAGCTGTTGCAGGTGCGGGCGTCGAGGGCGATCTTGCCGGGCTCGCCGGCGATGGCGCTGGTGGGGCAGAAGGGGAGGCAGATGTCACAATCGGTGCATCGATCGACGATGTGCTCGACCTTGAGGCCGGCGTGGAGCCTGAGCTTGCCGGTGCGGGTCAAGAAGCCCAACCCGAGATTGGCGATGGCGCCCGACAGGCCGAGCAGAGGATGCGCGGTCACGTGGGACACGACGAACAGGTTGCCCACGTCGGTGAGCAGGCTGCCGATGTCGATGCCCGCCAGGTGCTTGCCATCGGCCGGCCAGAAGTTGCCCTCTTCCGAGGTGTAGCCAGCGGACGGCAGCAATTGCTGCTGGAAGACCTCTCCGCTGCTGAAACCCTGCATCTGGGCTGCGTCAACCCAGTTGTAGCCGTCGAAGCGCGATCCCTTGAAGAGGCTCACGCCGTCGGTCAGCAGCGTCATGGCGCCCTGGGCGCGGGTCTTCTCGAAGAGCGTGCTGAAGATGATGGGCGGCAGGTAGTGGGAGTAGCCGACCTCGGCCAGGTTGAACTTGATGGCGAGGGAGGCATCGGGGACCACCACCCTGGAGGCTTCTTCCAGTCCCAGCAAGACGTCTATCTGCGCGACGATGTTCCTTCGAATGTTATCCGTGCGGCCCTTGATCCAGTAGACGTTTGCCATGGGTGCCACGTGTGAGGCTGTCCTGTTCGGGTGATGCTGGCGGTGCGACAACTTGGTCCTGATCGTACCCCAGGGAGAGAATGGGCGGGGTCGGCGCCCCGCCCATTCAAGCCCATCTGTGAGGACTAGCTGCTACTTGGCAGCAGTCGGGTCAAACTCCTTCCACTTCGTCAGCCAGTTGGCGATCGGGGCGCGCGTGAACTTGAACTCACGGGCGAGGTGGTGGTGCTTGAAGACCTGGCGCATGGGGTGAACCGTCATGGGGGTCTTGCGGATCTGCCACTTGGAGATGTTCTCCGGGTTGAGCTCGGGCTCGTACTCGATGAGCTCGTAGTCCATGCTGCCCATGCCGATCTTCTCGCCGGCCTTGAGCTGGATGCGCGGCGTGAAGGCGTTCACGGCCTTGAACTTGTCCTGGCCAGGCTGGAGACCGAGCTCCTGGGCGCGGGAGTTGGGGCCGATGGGGGCCTTGTCGATGGCATCGCAGATGGCCGTGTCGATGGCCACCACGTCCATGGATGCGAACACGCCGACGTCCGGAGCGACGTAGTTGCCGTTCCAGGGGAAGCAGTCGCACTCGGGAGCGATGTCGAACGCGTACGCCATGTAGCCGATCTTGCCAGGCTTGAAGGTCTTGATGACGCCCTGGCAGGCATCCGACATGGCGATCTGGGCGAGCGGGAAGTAGTCATCCCGGAAGCCGATGCCGGCCATGCCGGTGAACATGCAAGTCACCTGGCAGGAGTAACAGAGGGCGCACTTGGAATAGTCCAGGTTCACGCCGTCGGCGGCGACCTTGATGGCCTCGTCGGGGCAGCTGTCTTCGCACATCTTGGCGTATGCGCAGGCCGTGCCCTTGCAGGCGCTCTTGTTGACCTTCGGGTAGCCGATGTTGTCCGAGGGATCGCCCCAGAAGGCCAGGTGGGTCTGGTACTTGCCGCGCTTGGACTGGCCGCCGATGCCGAAGTTCTTGATGCAGCCGCCGTACGCGGTGATGGGGTGGCCCTTGGCGTGCGCCAGGTTGATGCAGGCGTCCGCTTCGTAGAGGCCGCGGCCGACGTACGTCTCCTTGAGGATGTTGCCCTCGGGGATGTCGATCCGGAGGTCGTCCTCGCCGAAGAAGCCGTCGTGGACGATGAACGGAGCCTGGAGGCTGGCCCAGTTCAGGCCGTGGCGGTTGGCGCCCTCGACCTCCATCTGGCCCGTGCAGCGGTTGTTGAAGAGGTGGTAGGTGAGGGTCGTGCTGTCGGTCACGAACGGCCTGCCGCCGCAGGCCTTGACCTCTTCGACGATGGCAGCCACGAACTCCGGCCGCAGGCAGGCGGTGCGGTTGTACTCGCCGCAGTGGATCTTGATCGCAACGCTGTCGTCCTTCGCGATGCACTTGTTGAGGCCGGCCGCGTAGAAGAGATCCTTCGCCTTCGCGATGGTGCTCTCCGTCCAGTTCGTCGCCCCGGCAGCCGCAAACCAGACCTTGGATTTCGCCATGGATGATCTCCGTCGTGTTTAACTGATGGTTACTTCATGATGCCGCGATTACTTCGAAACACCCATCTCCCGGCCGAACAACTGGAGTCGCGCCAACCCCCTTTCAAGAGGCACTAGTTGATGCTGCAAACCGCCGTATTTCCACGGCGCCTACGATCTGAACCTGGCCGAGCGGCCTGCGGGCCTGCCGACGATCCCTGGCCCGGCGGATGAGCGGGGCGAGACGCGGGAGTGACCCGCGCGACAGAGCTCGGCGCCGGCGCGTGCCGGACCAGCGCTTGTCTTTCGCGGCGGAGCCTGGAACCGGCGAGGCGGAGCGGATCCCGGACGCGCTCCACGGCTCTCGCAGGAACTGCGCGACTGGAGCCGCCCCGCGCCGACGAGCGAAGGGCGCCTTCGCGCAGAGGCGACAGGAGCGGCAGGACGCGAAACACCCGGCCGCTGCCAACCCCGCGCGCGCCTTCCGGCCAAGCACGCCTGAGCGGCGAACAACAAAGAGGTGATCGGGGTGGTGCAAGCTGCCTCCGCGATGAGCCGCGAGGTGCCTTGATACCGAGTTCTCACAATGAAGGTCAAGTCCTTTCGAGCGATACGGGCTCGTGCCAGCGGACCGTCGAGACGTGTCTGGCGGCCAAAGTGACCTCGGTCAATCAAGCGCTGCGATACGACGCGCCGCGTGATTTCACGGAATGCTGGACGCGGCGGCGCCTCCTGGATCGGGCACTGGACCACGACGGCGTGGCGCAATTCGTGCTTGGGCTGCGGCCGAACGTGGGCATCGGCAACGGGTTGAAGGGGACGCGCTGCGCGTCGCGACAGGTCGATCGCCCGGAGCGAGCGCGGGATGTGGAGCTGCTCACCAGGCTCGGACCGACCTCCGGGTCGATGCTCTACCGCGGCCGGCTCGCGGACGGCACCCCGGTCCTGGTGAAGCGTGTCGAGGGTGCCGAGACGCCCGATGCCGCCGTGGCCCTCTTGCGCGGAGAACGCGATCTGTTCGAGCGCCTGCCGGCAGGTCCGCATCCCCTGGCGCTGCTCTCCGATCCGGAGTCGCCGTCCCTGGTCCTGGAGGACCGTCCAGGAGAGCCGCTCGAGGCCCTGCTCCGCCGGCCGCTTCCGGTCTCCGAGAGCATCGCCATGGCCGCAGAGCTTGCGCGGGCGCTGGCCGAGCTGCACGCGATGCGGCTCGTCCATCGGGACCTGCGCCCTGCCAACGTGCTGGCCGACCCGGCGCGCGGTCTCGCTCGCCTCGTCGATCTCAGCCGCGCCGTTCCCGAGGGAGCTCCCGCCGGAAGCGTGGAGGGGAACGATCTCGCCTACATCTCGCCAGAGCGGAGCGGTCGCGTCGGCCGGGAGGTGGACGGCCGCAGCGACCTCTACTCACTGGGAGTGCTGCTGTACCGCATGCTCACGGGCGAGCTCCCCTTCACCGCGTCCGACGCGCTGGAGTGGGTCCACTGCCACGTCGCGCGGCAGCCGCGTCCGCCGGCCGAGCTCGGCCCGGTCCCGCGCGCGGCGGCCGATATCGCGATGAAGCTCCTCGCGAAGTCGCCAGAGGACCGCTACCAGAGCGCGCTCGGGCTCGCCGCCGACCTCGAGCAGTGCCTGGAGAGATTGCGCTCGAACGGGGACGGGACGCCGTTCGCCCTCGGGACGCGGGACGTCTCCGAGCGCTTCCATGTGCCGCGCAAGCTGTACGGTCGCGAAGCGGAGCTCGAGGCCCTCGCCAGCGCGTTCTGGCGCGTGGCGGACTCCGGCAAGCCCGAGCTCGTCCTCATCGCAGGCTACTCGGGGATCGGGAAGTCGTCGCTCCTGGCCGAGCTGCGCGGCCCGATCGCCGAGGTGGGCGCCCACTTCGGCTTCGGCAAGGTCGATCAGGGCAGGCGCGACGTCCCCTATGCGCCGCTAGCGGCCGCGCTGAGCGAGATCGTGCAGCAGATCCTGGCCGAGAGCGAGGAGGGGATCGCCCGCTGGCGAGCTCTCCTCCTCACGGCCCTCGGCGCCCAGGGTCAGCTCATCGCCGATCTGGTCCCACAGCTCGCGCTCGTCATCGGCCCGCAGCCGCCAGCCCTCGCGCTGCCGCCGGCCGAGGCCCAGCACCGGTTCCAGCGCGTCTTCCAGCGCTTCCTCGGGGCATTGGCCTCCGCCGAACAGCCGCTGGTGCTCTTCCTCGACGACCTGCAGTGGGTCGATCCCTCCACCCTCGCGCTCCTCGAGCACCTCGCGACGCAGGCGGAGACGCGCCACCTCCTCCTGCTCGGCGCCTACCGCGACAACGAGGTCGGCCCCACCCACCCGCTCGCGAGGATGATCGAGGGCCTGCGCAAGGGAGGGGTGGGCGTGGAGACGATCGTCCCACGGCCGCTCTCGCGCGAGGACGCGAACCGGCTGGTCGCCGACACCCTGCGCTGCGAGCCCTCCCGCTCCGAGCCGCTCACTCGGCTCGTCTTCGAGAAGACCGAGGGGAACCCCTTCTTCTTCATCCAGCTCCTCGCGCTGCTGCACGAGGAGGGCTCGATCGCCTTCGACCGCGCGCGGCGCGAGTGGGGGTGGGACCTCGAGACCATCGAGGCCAAGGGCTACGCGGACAACGTGGCCGAGCTGATGGCGGGGAAGCTGCGGCAGCTCCCCGAGCCGACCCGGCACCTCCTTTGCCTCGCCGCGTGTCTCGGCCACGGCTTCGACCTCGACGACCTGGCCCTCGTGAACGGAAGGCCGCGCCTGGAGACGGAGGCGGACCTCTCGGAGGCGGTCGAGCGCGACTTCCTGCGGGCGGGCGCCGGGGGCGGGGTGAGCTTCGTGCACGACCGCGTGCAGGAGGCGGCGTACGCGCTCATCGCGGAGGGGGAGCGCCCCCAGGTCCACCTCCGCATCGGGCGGCTCCTGCTCGACTGGGCCGCGGGGAGCGCGCTCGGCGAGCGCGTGTTCGAGATCGTGAGCCATCTCGAGCGCGGCGCGTCGCTCCTCGACGCGGGCGAGAAGGTGAGGCTCGCCGAGCTCGAGCTCGAGGCCGGGCGGAGAGCGCAGGCCGCGACCGCTTACCGCTCCGCGGCGCTGTGCTTCGCCCGCGGCCAGGCGCTCCTCCCGCCCGATGCCTGGCGGTCGCGCTACGCGCTCACCTACGCGCTGGCCCTGGAGCGCGCGCGCTGCGAGTGGCTGTCCGGCGACTTCGCCGCGGCGGAGGAGTTGCTCTCGGCGCTGTTGCGCGAGGCGCGGGGTCGTGCGGAGCGAGCCGACGCCTACCGGGTGCGGATCGACCTCCATACGACCCGTGGCGAGGTCGCGGAGTGCGCCCGCACGGCGCTCGAGGCCTGCGCGCAGATCTTCGGCCTCGAGTTCCCGCTCCATCCCCAGCCGGAGGTGCTGCAGGGGGCGGTCGAGACCGTCCTCGCGGAGCTCGCCGGGCGAGAGGTCGAAGAGCTGCTCGCGTTGCCCGCCATGGCCGATCCGGACGCGCAGGCCCTGCTGGCGCTCATCTCGTCTTCGCTCCCGTGCGCCCACTTCACCGACCCGGCGCTGCACGATCTCATCGTGTGTACGGTCGTGCGCCTCTCGCTGCGCCACGGCAACAGCCCCTACTCCGCTCACGGCTACGTCACGTTCGGTCTCATCCTGGGGCATCGGCTGGGGCGCTTCGACGAGGCGCTCCGCTTCAGCCGCCTCGCCTGCGACCTCGTCGAGAAGGACGGATTCTCGGCGAGCAAGGTCGCGGCCTACTTCCTGGCGGGAATGCTCGAGTACCAGTCGCGGCCCCCGGCTGACGCCCTGCGGCTCCTCCGCGCCGGCCTGAAGGCCGCCTTCGACGGGGGAGACGCGAATCACGGCTGCTACTGCGCGGCCGGGATCGTCCAGTGCCGGCTCATGGCGGGGGAGCGGCTCGCCGACGTCGCCGAGGAGGCGAGGGACCAGCTCCGTTTCACCCGCTCCGTGAAGTACCAGAACGTCCACGACGTCATCATCGTCGTGGCGCGGCTCGTCGAGAGCCTGCGCGGCTCGACGCGGCGGTTCGGCAGCTTCGACGGCCCCGGCTTCGATGACGAGGCGTTCGAGGCGGGGCTGGCGACGGCCTACCCGTACCTGCCGGCGGCCTATCACGGCCACAAGATCTTCGCCGAGCTCGTGGCCGGGAACTTCGAGGCGGCGCTGGCAGCCTCGGCCAGGGCCAGGCCCTACGCGCTGGACCACCCCGTCACCTACGCCGAGGGCTATCGCTTCTTCACCGCGCTGGCGCTCTCGGCGCGCCACGACGAGGTGTCGCCCGAAGAGAGGCAGCCCCTCGTCGACGCGCTGCTCGAGCACGAGGCGCAGCTGCGCGCCCAGGCGATCCACAACCCGGGGACGTTCGGCCCCCGCCACGCCCTCGTCGCCGCCGAGGTCGCGCGCATAGAGGGGCGCCACCTCGACGCCCTGCGCGGCTACGAGGACGCGATCGCGGCGGCCCGCGAGGGCGGCTTCGCGTACGTCGAAGCCATCGCGAGCGAGGTGGCGGCTCGCTTCCATCGCAGCTGCCGGCTCGCCACGGGTGCCGGGGCCCACCTGCGCGCCGCGCGCGACGCCTACCGGCGCTGGGGGGCCGACGCCAAGGTGAGGGCGCTCGAGGCCGAGCATCCGGAGCTCCTCGCCGAGCCCTCCGCCCAGCCTGCCGCGGCCGCAGGCGCCGGCGCTGGCGAGCTCGACTTCCTCGCCGCGGCGCGCGCCTCGCAAGCCATCTCCAGGGAGAGCGCGCTCGCGAGCCTGCTCGACGCCCTCATGCGCACCGTCGTCGAGAGCGCCGGGGCGCAGGCGGGCTGGCTGCTCCTCCTGCGCGGCGCCGACCTCTACCTGGCGGCGCGGGCGACCGCGGGCGGGCAGGGGACCGACGTCCAGGTCTTCACCGGCGCGCCTGGCGAGGCCGCCGAGCTCCCGGCCTCCATCCTCTCGTACGTTCGCCACACCCTGGAGCGCGTCATCCTGAGCGACGCCGCGGCGCCGAGCATCTTCTCCGCCGACACGGCGCTGCGGCGGCGCGGCGCGCGCTCCGTCCTGTGCCTGCCGATCGTCCGGCAGGGGGCGCTGACCGGGCTCCTGTACCTCGAGAACAACCTCGTGCGGGGCGCCTTCACGAGGGAGCGGCTGGCGGTGCTGGAGCTGCTCGCGGCCCAGGCCGCCATCTCGCTCGAGAACGACACGCTCAACAGGGATCTAGAGAAGGAGAACGCCGGGCGCGAGCGGGCCGAGGGGGCGCTGCGGGAGAGCCAGCGGCTCATGCAGGCCATCTTCGACAGCTCGAACACGGTCATCCTGGTGAAGGATCTGGAGGGGCGCTACCTGCTCGTCAACCGGCGGGTCGAGGTCCTCCATCGGATGTCGAACGAGGAGATGCGAGGCAAGACCGACTACGACCTCTTCCCCAGGGAGACGGCCGAGTCCATCCGCGAGGCGGACCGGCTGGCGCTCGCCGCGGGGGCCGCGCGGGAGTCGGAGGCGGTGCTGCCGGAGGAGGACGGGCTGCACACGTATCTCTCGGTCAAGTGCCCCATCTACGGCGAGGACGGCGAGCCCTACGCGCTCTGCGTCGTCTCCACCGACATCACCGAGCGCAAGCGCGCCGAGGCCGAGCTCACCCACTACAAGGAGCACCTGGAGGCCCTCGTGGCCCGGCGCACGGAGGAGCTGACGCGGGCCAACGAGTCCCTGAAGAGCGCCTACCGCCAGGTGGAGCAGGCGCACACGCAGCTCCTGCAATCGGAGAAGATGGCCTCCATCGGCCAGCTCGCGGCGGGCGTGGCGCACGAGATCAACAACCCCGTCGCCTGCATCCACTCCAACGTCTCGAGCCTGGAGGGTTACCTGCGCAGTGTGATGAGCGTGGTGCAGGCCTACGAGGCGTGCGAGGCGACGCTGCCCGAGGAGGGCCAGGCCGCGGTGCGCGCGGCGAAGGACGAGGCCGACTTCGAGTACGTGCGAAGCGACCTCGCCTCGGTGATGGGCGACACGAAGGAAGGGCTGCTCCGCGTGAAGCGGATCGTGAACGCCCTGCGGTGCTTCTCGCACGCGGGCGAGAGCGAGTGGCAGGTGGCGGACCTGCGCCGCGGGCTGGACTCGACCTTGAACCTCCTGCGGACCGAGCTGGAGCGCAAGGCGAAGGTGGTCGTGGAGCACGGGGCGCTGCCCCTCGTCGAGTGCCTGCCCTCCGACCTGAACCAGGTGTTCATGAACCTGCTCGTGAACGCCGCCCAGGCCATCGCCGGGCGGGGGACGATCGCGGTGCGCACGGGCTCTGCCGGCGAGGAGGTCTGGGTCGAGGTCGCCGACACGGGCGTGGGCATCCCCCCGGGGAACCTCCAGAAGATCTTCGACCCGTTCTTCACCACGAAGCCGGTGGGCGAGGGCACGGGGCTCGGGCTCTCCCTGGCCTACGGCATCGTGCAGAAGCACCACGGGCGCATCGACGTCGAGAGCGAGCCGGGGAAGGGGGCGAGGTTCAGGGTGTGGATGCCGGTGCGGCAGCCGGGCGGGGGGTGAGCTGCGGCTGCGCGTGAAGCTCCGCTCCACCCTGGCGAGGGGTGGAAGTGCGTGCTAACAGTTTTCACAAATTACCTGGGCGCCGACCGGGAGATGCCGGAGAGCATCCGGGCCATCCCCTGGAAGACCGCGGCGAGCGCGGTCGCGGCCTCGGCCGGCGCCTCGAACGTCACTTTGCCATCGGCCGTCGGCCGGACCTGGATGCGCGAGAAGAGCTCGCGCACCGCTGCTGCCCTTCCTCGCCGGTGAAGAAGACGGACCGAACGCCAGCGCCCGCGAGGACCTCGGAGGCGGACCAGCTCGCGAGCTTCAGCATGCGCCTCCACTGGCTGAACACCACCACCTTGCGCTCCTGCGCGACGGCGATGTTGGCGAGGAGCTCGCGCAGCTCGACGAGCTTGGGGCTGAAGAGGCTCGCCAGGAGCGCCTCCGTCGGCTGGCGAGCGGCCGATAGCGAGGGCCACGTCTCCTCGAAGCGCAGCTGCGCGAGCCCGTTGCAGATGATGCGCTGGGTGTTGAGCAGCACCATCAGCCGGAGGAACTCCGCCTGCGTGAGCGGCCTCACCCTGGCGCGCTGCGCGAGCGCGGCGATGGGCTGGTTCAGCTCGTCGTGCTCGTCCTGCTGTTCTGGCGTGAGCGGGACGGGCACGCGCGTGTCGGTGCGCGGCGGGAGCTGGCTCAGTACCTCTTTGCGCAGCCGCCGAAGATATCAGCCGGGTCCGACATGGTTCGAGAGCGGGAAGCGCCTTGGATCCGCTCCACAGGCGCTCGGCCGGCAGCTACGTATCCGGTCTCATGTCGGCCGTGGGCAAGATGCGCCAGAGCGGAACCCGGAGGGCCGCGGCCACCCGGACCAGCGTGTCCATCCGCGGCTCGTGTCCGCCGGCCTCCAGGCGCGCGTAGTTGGAGGGTGCGAGACCGGCAGCCTTCGCCACGTGGGCGGCCTTGAGACCGAGGGCGATCCGGAGCTCGCGGATGCGAGGGCCGACCGGGGGTGGGGGCGAGGGAGTGGCGTGCGCCGCCCGGTACTCGGGGTCGGTCTCGTAGAGGAAGAGGTCCGAGGCCACGTCCTCGATCTGGCCGTTCGACAGCTCGAGGACCACCGCGTGACGGAGATCGTCGAGCGAGGCGGCGACGGGCCTACGCCGCAGCCGGAGGGCGGAGAAGGGGAGAGACACCTCGCGCCCATCGCGGAACCTCACCGAGATGGTCCGGCGGCGGGCATCGAGGTTGACCGAAGCGAGCTCGAGGCCCCCAGGGACCGTCCAGGGGGGCCGCCCCCGCCCGGACTCGAAGCGGCCACCGACCTCCCGCAGCGCACGCCTGACCGTTCCGTAGGCGGCTTCCCACTCGCGGGCGATAGAGATCAGTCGCTCGCCCGAGCCCTCCTCGCTGCCCTGCCGGACGACCCGGGCGGCCTCGGCGGCGAGCCGGGCTACGGCGCCTTGCTGCGCACTGTTGCGCCCTCGCTCGATGCTCACCGGCCACCTCGCAGGAGATGGATCTCCATCAGCGCCCGCCGGACTCTCCCGAAGTGACGGCGATGCGATCCCGGCATGAAGCACCCGTGATCCAGATCGAACCGCGCCACGAGCAGCCCGTCCTTGAAGACGTAAACGTGCCGCGGAGGATGGTCGATCGAGTAGACCTGAACGATGTACCCCCGAACCTTCCACCTCGGCATATTATCATATTTGATATCATTCGCCACTGACTCCCGACTCGGCGAACAGTAAGCCGCCATTACCGTCACGGGCGCGCCGATCCGCATCCTCCTCACCGGGCCACCGGGGTGCGGCAAGACGACGGTCGTCCGCAAGTCGATCGAGCTCGTCCCGGACCTGCGACCAAGTCCCGCTGGCCCGAGTCGGCCGTCATCGCAACCGCCCTCGCGATACCCGGGGCCCGCGCGATCATCGCCACGTGGGCGGCCTTGAGGCCGAGGGCGATCCGGAGCTCCCGGATGCGAGGGCCGACCAGGGGTGGGGGCGAGGGAGTGGCGTGCGCCGCCCGGTACTCGGGGTCGGTCTCGTAGAGGAAGAGGTCCGGAGGGGGCGGTTGGCACGACGGGTTGGCACGTCCGCTTCGGTGAAGATCCACCGCGACCCGTTCCCTCGCGCCGGCCAGAGACCACGCAATGGTTGATCTTGACAGGTGTGTCAACACTGCGTATTTACTTATCGTGCCGTCCGATCGTCAGATCGTCGAGCTCTTCCACCTCCACTTCGTCCGGCTCCTCTGCTCCGGACGGGACAGGGACTGCTTCGCCATCAAGGGGGGCTGCAATATTCGTCTCTTCTTCGACAGCGTGCGGTATTCCGAAGACATCGATCTCGACGTCACCGAGGAGATCGCGGTGCACACGCTCAAGGAGAGGGTGTCCAGCATCCTGGGGGCACCGGCACTTTCCTTGCCGCTCAGGAGCCGCGGGATCCAGGTGAGCAGCGTGAGCGCTCCGAAGCAGATCGAGACGACGCAGCGCTGGAAGGTTCACCTCGCGGTGGCAGGGCATTCTGTGCCGCTGCACACCAAGATCGAGTTCTCGCGGCGAGGGACTGCCGAGGAGGCGAGGTTCGAGCCGATCGCAGCGAGCATCGTGGCCGAGCACCAGTTCATGCCGCTCGTCGTGCCACATTACCCGCTCGGCCCCGCCCTCCGGCAGAAGGTCGGAGCGCTTGTGGGGCGGAGCACCGTCCAAGCTCGGGACGTCTTCGATCTTGGCGTCCTCTTCGCCAAGGCTGGAGGAAGAGTGGACGCGCTGCACCTCGTCAGATCCTCCATCCCGGCGGCGATCGAGCGGGCGATGGCTGTGTCCTATGCGGAGTTCAGGTCGCAGGTGGTCTCGTATCTCCACCCCGAGCAGGTGCAAACCTACGGCTCGCCCGAAGCCTGGGACGCCCTGCAAATGCAGGTCTTGGAGCACCTGCAGAAGGCGCAGGCACACGGGCCCGGGGGAGGGCGATGAATGCTCGCGAGGCTCTGGGACGCTTGCGTGGCCTGCGGGTTCCCGCTGTGACGACGGGGGACGCTGCCGCCGTACTCGGGATCTCGATCGAGGCCGCGAGCCACACCTTGCGACGGCTCGCCCTGGCTGGCCTGGTGAGTCCAGTTCGCAAGGCGGTATGGGCGCTCGACGATCGGCCCGACCCGCTCGCGCTGGGGGAGTACGTCACCGCGCCATACCCAAGCTACGTTTCGCTACAGACCGCTCTCTACCGGCACGGGATGGTCACCCAGATCCCGACGATGATCTACCTCGTCTCCCTTGCGCGCACCTGCAATGTCGAAACGAAGCTAGCGACCTACAGTGTACATCACGTGCAGCCCGAGTTCTTCGGCGGATTTGAACACGACCCTGGATCGGGAGTGAAGCTTGCGTCGCCTGAGAAGGCGCTGGTGGACTTCCTATACCTGTCGCCCACGCGCTCTCGGCTGTTCGCGGCGCTCCCCGAGTTGGAGCTCCCGCGCAGCTTCCGTCGGCGCGAGGCGCAGAGATGGGTGGGCCGGATCCCTTCCGGCCGCATGCGCACGATCGTCGAGCGGGAGCTCGTGCAGGTCTTCGCACGAACGGGCCACCAGAACGCGAACGACGAGAGGTAGTGTCGATCGCAGGCCTGGCCGCATCCGCCATGACCGCCACGGACGCGCTGCCGTCGAGGTGAAGGCGAGCCGCCGGGTGCACGAGGGGGACCTGCGCGGCCTCGCCGCCCTCGCCGCCGAGCACGCGGTCAGGCGACAGGTCGTGGTCTCCCTGGAGCCAATGCCACGTCGGATCGGCGAGGTCCTCGTGCTCCCGTGGCAGGAGTTCCTGCAGGAGCTGTATGCGGGGGAGATGAGCTGAGGCGCTCGGCTTCGTCGGCGCAGAGCTCACTCCGGTGACGTGTTTGCCGTGGGTAGCACGCGCCAGAGCGGAACCCGGAGGGCCGCGGCTACCCGGACCAGCGTGTCCATCCGCGGCTCGTGTCCACCGGCCTCGAGACGCGCGTAGTTGGAGGGTGCGAGACCGGCACCCTTCGCCACGTGGGCGGCCTTGAGACCGAGGGCGACACGGATCTCGCGGATGCGAGGGCCGATCGGAGGTGGGGATGAGGGAACGGCGTGCGCCGCCCGGTACTCGGGGTCGGTTTCGTAGAGGAAGAGGTCCGAGGCCACCTCCTTCGACGGCATCGTTGGCCCGAGCGACGAAATCGATAGCGAGTCCATACACATCCAGCTTCTCGTGGTCGAACGACATCCGGGGGGCTCCCTCCGGGCTCGGGCTCGGACTCGGGCTCGTTCACGGACGATGCCAACGGACGGTTCGGGACCCACGAGAAGTGAAAGCCTCAAAGAGCACCAGCCACCTAGCTAGGAGGACTCGTAGACCGACCCGGCCCGGGCTTCACTTGGGCGAGCGCCCTGCTACAGCACCGCGAGGCAGTCCAATACATCACCCGACGCAACGGCCCCCAGGCCAGCCCATTCAATATTGCGCG
>Ga0209342_10001603_pt1 | contig 25237 bp, 24 predicted proteins | sample RifCSP16_2_FD_184023 | JGI IMG/M metagenome (GOLD analysis project Ga0209342, IMG submission 184023) | Soil microbial communities from Rifle, Colorado - Rifle CSP2_sed 16_2 (SPAdes) (version 2) | ecosystem: Environmental > Terrestrial > Deep subsurface > Rock core/Sediment | place: Rifle... | reverse complement strand
CTTGGCACCGAGGCTCTTCGGATCGAAGGATTCGATCGGTTCTCCAAACGAAGGCGCCTCGGCCAGCCGCACCACCCGGGGAATCACCGTGTCGTAGGCCATCGTCCCGAAATGCTCCCGCACCTGGGCGCTCACCTCGGTTGCCAGCGTGGTGCGACGATCGTACATCGTGATCACCGCACCCTCGATCTTGAGTCGAGGGTTAAGGTTGGTGTGGATGGCCTGAATCGAGCGCAGCAACTGCGTCAGTCCCTCGAGGGCGTAGTACTCGGCCTGGATCGGGATCAGCACCTCGTCGGCAGCGGTGAGGGCGTTCACCGTGATCAACCCCAGGCTCGGAGGGCAGTCGAGGAACACCGTGTCGAACTTGTCCTCCATCTGTGCGACCGCGTTGGCGAGGAGCCGCTCCCGGGAGTAACGGGCCACCAGCTCGATCTCCACCCCGGCGAGGTCGATGGACGAGGGGACCACGAAGAGATCCTTAGTGGCGGTCGGGGTGACCACATCGTCGAGTCGGCGTTCGCCCAGGAACACCTCGTATATGGAGTGCTCCACGGTGCGACGGTCGATCCCGAGGCCGCTGGTGGCGTTGGCCTGGGGATCGGTGTCCACGACGAGCACGCGCTCACCCTTGGCTGCCAGGGCGGCGGCGAGATTCACGGTGGTCGTGGACTTCCCGACGCCACCCTTCTGGTTGGCGATCGCGACCACGACGCCGTGGGGAGGCGTCACGTCATTCACCGGCGCGCATGATAAGAAGCCATGCCGGTCCGTCAAGGATTGTGGCCGGCACCTCGGTGACCATCATCCCCAGCCCGAGCGCCTCGCCCACCCCCACCAGGTCGCGGGTGCGGACCGGTGGCGCCTCACGTCTGCTCAGCCCGAGCACCGCGGTACCTGCGAGCGTGAGCATGCGTGCGGCCAGGCCAACCGCCTCCGGGGCGCGCACCGAACCACGAAACGTCATGCCATTCCACTCGTCGGCGACGTCGAATGCGTCGCCCTGAGCGACGTGCACGTTGTCCAGCCCCAGCACCTGAACCGCCCGGGAGAGCAGGCGGATGCGGCGGCCGCCCCGGTCGAGCACGGTGACCTGGGTGTCGGGCCACAGGATCGCCAGCGGAATGCCGGGGAGCCCGACGCCGGTGCCGACATCGAGGATCTCGTCGGGAGGGGTCTTCCATCCGACCGCAAAACTCAGCGAATCGGCGACGTGGCGCCCCCAAATGCGTTCCGCCTCGCGGGGTCCGAGACCGCCGGCAGGGATCGCCTCACGGATCAGCCAGGCCGCGTACTGCTCGAAGGTGGCGAATCGCTCGTCGTCGACCGGATGCCCGGCCCAGGAAGCGGCGGATCGGGCGAGGTCGGGGGAGTCGGGCATGCGAGGAGGGTACCGGAGGAGCGCGCAGTTTCTGTTTCACGTGAAACCAGGCACGCCGCCCGAAGGGCGGCGTGCGTACCACGTACCACGTACCCGATGCCCAGCACCCGGGGAGGGCCGGTGGCGCTTGCTGTTTCACGTGAAACCAGGCACGCCGCCCGAAAGGGCGGCGTGCGTACCACATACCAGATGCCCAGCACCCGGCCGGGTACCAGGTACGCCGGGAGACCCCGAGGGTCTCCCGGCTACTCCGCCGCGATCACCACCGAACGACGGGGTTCCTCGCCCTCGCTGAACGACCGGACCCCTTCGATCTCCGCCACGGTGTCGTGGACGACCTTGCGGTCGGCGGAGTTCATGGGCTCCAGCATCACCTCTCCGCCCTCGGCCTTGATCTTCTCGGCGAGCCGCGCCGTGTAGATGCGCAGCGCCTCCCGCCGCCGCTCGGAGTACCCGTTGACGTCGAGCCGGATTTTCGCCCCGGACATGGTCTTGCGCTGCACGATCGTGCGACACAACTCGAGCACCGCCTGGGCGATGCTCCCCTTGGGCCCGACCAGGGCCTCGGTCTGCTCACCGACGACGTCGACGTAGATGGCGCCCTCCTCGATGCGGCCGGTGACCTCACCCTCGAGCCCGAAGGAGGCCAACAGGCCGGTGAGAAAGCGTCTCAAGTCCGCCGCCTGGTCCTCGACCGGAATGTCCTCGCGGTCGTCATCATCCCGCGGGGGGCGAGGGACCCGCTCTCTGGGCTTCGGCCGCTCTGCGGGGCGACTCCCGCCGCCCCCACCATTGCGCGGCGACGGACGGGAACCTGAATTACGCGCTTGTAATTCATGCCCGCCGCCTCGCGGCGCCGCCTCTTCCTTGCGCGTCCTGGGCTCCGCCGGTTTGGCTGCCGTGGACCGGCTTCCCCCGCTCCGGCCGCGGCGGCTGCGCGGCTCGGCAGCCCGCCCCTTGCGCTTGACCCGCACTACGGCATCCTGCCCACCCATCCCGAGAAAGCCCCGCTGTGGCTCCTGGATGACCTCGACGTCTGCCTGGTCGGACGACGCCAGCCCCAACTCGGCCAGGGCGGCCTCGACCGCCGTCTCCACGCTGGGTCCCCGGACCTCAACCCATTCGAGCGACTCCATCGCTAGTTCCTCCTCCGCTTCTTACCCCGCTTCTTCGAGCCCTGGGGCCGGCGGGTCGGCGACGGCGTCGGCGCCGCCCCGGACGCTCCCGGGTCCGCGGGTCGCGGTGCTGGTGACGAACTGCCCTTCGGCTTTTCCGGAGGAGCAGCAACCCGCCGCTTCGTGTCCAGACCGAGGATCAGCGATTGCTGACCGATCCGGAACAGCTGGCTGGCGGCGAAGTAGACCACCAGTCCGGCGGGAAGATTGAACGAAATGAACCCGAAGAAGAACGGGAAGATCTTCATGACCGCCTGCCCCGGCTGTGCCTGCTGTCCCGGCGGTTGCTTGGCCATGGTCTGCTTCTGCTGCCAGTAGGCGGTGAAGACCACGAGGGCGATCGTGATCAGGTAGGGGATCGCCTTGACGAACGAACCGGGGATCGTGTCGCTGCCGCTCAGCGCCTCATTGGGGGAAACGGACAGGTTCATCCAGAGAAACACCAGTTCCTTCTGGGCGTTGAGGGCGCCTTCGAGGGCGCTCCCCGAGGTGACGTACTTGAGTCGATCGATGAGCTCGACGGCTCCGAACGATCTCAGCACGCTGAACAGGGCAAACCACACCGGCATCTGCAGCACGAGGGGGAGGCACCCGGCGGCGGGGTTGACCCCCCGCTCCTTGTACAGGGCCATCATCGCTTGCTGCTGTGCGGGCTTGTCGGTCTTGAATTCCTTTTGAATCCTCTTGATTTCGGGCTGGATCTCCTGCATCGCCTTCATCGAGCGGGTCTGTTTCAGGGTGAGCGGAAACAGCACCAAACCGATGGCGACGGTGAGCAGGATGATGGCCACCCCGAAGTTTGGGACCAGCTCGTAGAAGAACGTGAGCGTGCCTCCGAGGAGGTCCTGCAAACCGTTCCACAGCGACGACATCAGACGACCTCCAGATCGGCGGTAGGACGGTGTGGGACGGGATCGAACCCCCCATCACGCCACGGATGACAGCGGCCCAGCCGGCGGATCGCCAGCCAGGTGCCCCGCAGCGCCCCCCACTCGTCGACCGCCTCGAAGGCGTATCGGGAACAGGTGGGAAGGTACCGGCAACGGGTCCCAACCAGGGGCGAGAGCGTGGCCCGATAGGCCAGGATGAACCTCTGCAGCCACCATCCCGGTTGCCACGGGCGCAGGCTGGTGCGAAGCCGTTCCGAATCCGCCCGCACCGGGCCCTCTTGCCTCTCCGAGTCCATGTTCACTCCTCTGCCAAAGCCGTCTGCGCCCACGAGACCACCGTCTCGAACGGGGCGTCGACCACCGACCCGGCGGCGGTCACGACGTAGTCACGGCCCGCCCGGAGCGGAATCCGCCGTAGCGCCTCCCGCAGGCGGCGCCTGGCGCGGTTGCGACGCACGGCAGACCCCGCCGCACGGCCCGCCACGAACGCGACCCGCGAAAGGCCCGGCTCGCCGGCGGCGGCGAAGATCGTGATGCCGCCGACGCGTCGCCGGATCCCCATCCGGCGCACCTTCTCGATGTCGGAGCTCCTCCGGAGCGATCTGTAGGGCGCCGCCCTACGCGGTGAGGCGGCTACGGCCCTTGCTCCGACGGCTCTTGATCACGGCGCGGCCGGCTCGCGTCCGCATGCGGAGGCGAAAACCGTGGCGCCGCTTGCGGCGTCGGACGTTTGGTTGGAACGTGCGCTTCATTGAGGTGTCCGCAGAGAGAGGATGCGTCGGCGGGGGAGGTTACGGAGCGTGCCGGAGGTTGTCAAAGGTGGGGAAGCAGGCCGCTCCGGCCGACCGCGAAGAAACCCTTTGAGTCGCGAAAGATAGTGGAAGGCCCCGCAGTCGCCCACAGACGATGTCCACACTGTGGGGAACGCGAAAACGGTCCCCGAAAACCCTTGTGACACAAGGGGGGATCGCTTCCATGCGACTCGTGCAATGGTGGATAACGCGCGATTTCACCGTCTTGTGGGGCGCCGCGACCGCTCCATATAATCGCCCGCTACCGGGTGCCCCCCGGTCACTTCCTCGACAGGGCTCGGCGGCGCGCCGAAACGGTCACTAAGGGGCGAGAACGGGAAAACGATCGTTCTCCACAGGTGTGGATAGCACTGTGGAGAACCGGTTTGGAAGCCGTCGAGGGAGCGAGGGAGGACGTGGAGGCACATCCTGCCGCCGGAGACTGGGAGCAGTTCCGGCAGACATTGCGTGGTCGCGTCACGCCGGTCACGTGGCGGGCCTGGTTGGAGAGTCTGGTTCTCGAACCCGGAGACGGAACTGCGCTGCGGATCGTCGCACCGAGCGAGTTCCACCTCCGCTGGGTCAACGACAAGTACCGCGGCCTCATCGAAGAGGTCGCCCGGATCGCCTTCGGCACCGCGGTGACGGTTGAACTCGCCGCCGCCGACGGGCAGGCGTTCGAGGGTCCGATCATCGACGACGAGCCCGAGCCCGAGCCCGCCCCGGCCGTCACCCCTCCGGCTCATCCCGAGGCCGGGCGGCTCGTACCCAAGTACTCCTTCGAGAACTTCGTGGTGGGACAGAGCAACCGGTTCGCCCACGCCGCGGCCATGGCGATCGCCGAACAACCGGGGGGCAACTACAACCCGCTGTTCGTCTTCGGCGGCGCCGGCCTGGGAAAGACCCACCTCCTCCAGGCGATCGCCCAGCACGCCCACGATCTCCACCCGAATCTCGAGATCATCTACCTGAGCTCCGAGGCGTTCTTCAACCACTTCATCGAAGGAATCCGCAAGAAGCGGATGGACGAGTTCAAGGGCCGCTACCGCGGGGTCGACATGCTCCTCCTCGACGACGTCCAATTCCTGGAAGGTAAGGAGCAGATCCTCGAGGAGTTCTTCCACACGTTCAACTCGCTGTACGAGGCCGGCAAGCAGTTGATCTTCTCTGCCGATCGACCCCCGAAGAGTCTCTCCAGCCTCGAGGATCGCATCCGGAGTCGGTTCGAGTGGGGACTCACCACCGACATCCAACCGCCCGACGTCGAAACCCGTCTCGCCATCCTGCGCAAGAACGCCGCCTTCGCCCCCCAGGAGGTGCCACAGGCGGTTCTCGAATTCATCGCCACCCGGGTGGTCGACAACATCCGCGAGCTGGAAGGGGCGCTGACCCGGGTGACCGCGTACGCCGCCCTCACCCATCAGCCGATCGATCTCGAGATGGCCGAGGACGTCCTCCAGGATCTCGGTCCGGCTCACATGGCGGTACCGATCAGCCCCGGGCGAATCCTCGCCGCCACCGCCGAATCCTTCGGCGTCTCGATCGTCGAGCTCGAGGGGCCGAGCCGGCGGCAACCCCTGGCGCGAGCCCGGCAGGTTTCGATGTACCTCTGCCGCGAACTGACCGACCTCTCCCTCCCCAAGATCGGCGGCCTCTTCGGCGGGCGCGACCACACCACCGTGATCCACGGAGTGAACAACGTCGGCAAGCTGATGAAGACCGACCCGACCCTGTTCGACCGTGTCACAGCCCTGTTGCAAAGTCTGCGGAAAACTTCATGATCTTTCCACACCCCTCGCGACCGCCGATCAGGCCTGTGGGCGCCTCTCCCGGGTCGTCCACACCCTGTGCACGGCGGATTACCCGGCCGAACAGGGAGAATACGACGTTCTCCCCAATCCACAACCACTACTACTGCTACCTGTTCTTTGATTGAGTTACAAGAGTCGTAGGAGAGAAAGGGTTTCCTGTGCGTATCCGAGCCGAACGTGACGACCTCGTCGACGTCCTGAGTCGCGCGGGGCGTGCCGTGGGAGCCCGTGCGGCCCTCCCGATCTTGCAGGGCGTGCTCATCGAGGTCACGGGCAAGACGATGCGCGTCATCGGCACGGATCTCGACGTCACCGTTCGCACGGAGCTCGAGGTCGAGGTGCTCGCCGCAGGCACGACGGTGGCTCCCTCCCGCCTCGCCACCGAAGCGGTGCGCAAGCTGCCCCCGGGTGCGGTGACGTTCCAGGCCGAGGGAGGCGAGATCGAGATCAGCGGGGGAGGTCCGGTGTTCCGCTTCCGTGAGTTCGCCGCCGATGATTTTCCAAAGCTCGGCGAGCCGGATCTCAAGGGTGCCGTGGCCGTCGACGGGTCGGCATTCGCCGCAGCCATCGGGCAGGTATCGGTGGCGGCATCGACCGACGACGCCCGGCCGATCCTCACGGGAGTGTTCTTCGAGACGGAGGGGGGCCGGCTGCGCATGGTTGCCACCGACTCGTACCGGCTCGCGGTGCGCGATGTCCCCGCGGTCGAGGCGTCTCTCTCCGGTCTGGTCCCGGTTCGGGCCCTGCGGGAGCTGACCCGTACCGTCTCCGCCGAGAAGATCCGGGTGGCGATGGGTGATCGCGAGGCGGCGTTCGCCTCCGACCGCGGCGTCCTCACCGCGCGGCTCATTGAGGGGAGCTTTCCCAACTACCGGCAACTGATCCCGGCGAGCTATCCGAATCAGCTGCGCATCGGGCGCCAGGGGCTCCTCGAGGCGATCGATCGCGCTTCGCTCGTCGCCGAGGATCACATCCCGATTCGGATCACCCTGCAGAAGGGCGGTATCGAGTTGAGCGTGACCCGTCAAGACGTGGGTGGCGAGACCGAGCACGTCGAGGCCGAATATGCCGGCGAAGAGATGACCATCGCCTTCAACAGCAAGTACCTCAACGACGGAGTGTCTGCGGTCGACGACGAGACGATCGTGCTCGACGTTCTCGATCCCCTGAAGCCGGGGGTACTGCGCGGTGCCGAGGCCGACGACTTCCGTTACCTGCTGATGCCGGTTCGCCTGTAGGGGAGGGGCGGTGCGCCTCTCCTGGATCGAAGTCACCGACTACCGGTGCTACGCACTGCTCCGGTTCGCCCCCGACCCGGGGATCAATGTGCTCGTTGGTGACAACGGTTCGGGGAAGACCTCGCTGCTCGAGGCGATCGGTTATCTCGCGTCGTTGGCATCGTTTCGCCGCTCGCCGGATGCCTCGCTGGTGCGGCATGGCGCCGCAGGTACGGTGATCCGGGGCGAGTTCTCGTCCTCCGCCGGGACGACCCTTGTCGAGGTCGAGGCGCCGTCCTCGGGACGGCGACGCGTACTCCTCAACGGCAAGCGGGTCGCCAGCCGCGCCGCGGTTGCGGTGACCGTCGCTCTGGTCGCGTTTCTCCCGGACGATGTCGACTTGGTGAAGCGCGGTCCGGCCTATCGCCGTGAATACCTCGACGACCTGGCGGCTCAGCTGTGGCCGGCCGCCGGCGCCGAACAGGCGGAGTACGAGCGGGCGCTGCAGCAGCGCAACGCACTGCTGCGGCGCGAGGGGAGACAGGCCGACGCCACGACACTCGATGCGCTCGACGAGCGGCTTGCCGGGCTCGGGGGTGCGGTGCTGGCGCGCCGCCTCGCCACCGCCGAATTGGTGACGCCGTCCGTGGAGCGGCTCTACGCGGAACTCGACGAGGTCCCGGCCCGGGTGTCGTTCCGCTACGTCGCAGCAGGGTTGGGAGAGCTGCCGGCAGCCGCATCCGCCGATGAACTGGCGGCGCTGCTGGCTCCTGCGGTCGCCGCGGCCCGTCGCAGCGATCTCGAGCGGCGTGCCACCAGCGTCGGACCGCACCGCGACGACATCGAGATCGTGCTCGACGATCGCGACGCGAGGACGCGGGCGAGCCAAGGAGAACAGCGCTCGGTGGCGCTCGGGTTGCGCATCGCCGCCTATCGGGTGATCGGGGAGCGACGGGGCACCGCCCCGGTGCTGTTGCTCGACGACGTCTTCAGCGAGCTCGACGCCCGTCGGAGCGCCCGTCTCGTCGAGCGGCTCCCCGACGGCCAGATGTTCGTGACGTCGGCGCGCAGCGAAGAGGTCCCGGTGGTGGGGAAGCGGTGGCGGGTGGCGGCGGGGATGGTGGAACCGGCATGACCGACGACCTGCGGCCGATCGGCGCCGGCCTCGAGCGGCTGTTGCGCGACATGGGCATGCCCAGGGCCTTCGACGTCGCCCGCCTCGCCGACGAGTGGCCGGAGGCGGCCGGGGAGCCCTTCGCCTCACTGTCGCGGCCGGCCTCCTACCGGGGCGGCGAGCTGGTGCTGGAGGTCGCCGACGGAGCGAGCGCCAGCCTCCTCAAGTTCCGCATCGGGGACCTCATCGAGCGGCTCACCGAGCGCTACGGGCCGGGCGCCGTCACCACCGTCCGCATCCGGGTCGGCGGAGGGAAAAAGGGCCCCTGACCAGGGGTTTTGCGTCGTCGAAAGGGTCGAAACGGTCCCCGGACGAGGCTAAGATCACAGCGATGTCAGCAGCACTCCCGGCCCTCCTCGATTCGGGCCCCAGGGGTGCCGCCGGCGCCCTGCCGAACCCGTCCTGAGCCGCGCTGGCGACGCTGCGAAACGACCGAAGGAGCACCGTGGCAACGAAGAGCGCGTCCTCGTACGGGGCGAAGGACATCACCGTCCTCGAGGGCCTCGAGGCGGTGCGGAGGCGTCCCGCCATGTACATCGGCTCCACCGGTCCCCGCGGGCTCCACCACCTCGTATGGGAGGTGGTGGACAATTCGGTCGACGAGGCCATGGCGGGCTTTTGCACTCGCATCGACGTCACCATCCATCCCGACAACACCGTGACGGTCAAAGACAACGGCCGGGGGATTCCCGTCGACAAGCACGAGAAGACCAAACTGCCCGCTCTGACCACGGTGCTCACCACCCTGCACGCCGGTGGAAAGTTCGAGTCCGGTGCGTACACGGTTTCCGGGGGTCTCCACGGGGTCGGCGTGTCGGTGGTGAACGCCCTCTCCAGTGAACTCCACGTGAACGTGATCCGCGACGGCTTCACCTGGACTCAGTCGTTCCACCTCGGTAAGCCTACGGGGTCGCTCAAGAAGGGAAAGCCGGCGAAGAAGAGCGGCACGACGGTCACCTTTCGCCCCGACGCCGCGATCTTCAGAGAGACCACGACCTTCGACTACGACATCGTCGCCTCCCGGTTGCGGGAGATGGCCTTCCTCAACAAGGGCCTCGAGATCCGCCTCGTGGACGAACGCAGTGAGGGCGGCTCCGACACCTTCAGGTATACGGGCGGCCTCGTGGACTTCGTCAAGCACCTCAACGCGAAACGGGAGCCGCAGCACGCTCACGTGATCGCTTTCGACGACGTCGGCGGCGACGCCGAAATCGACGTCGCGCTCCAGTGGACCACCTCGTACAACGAGAACGTGCTCTCATTCGCCAACAACATCAACACGATCGAGGGCGGCACCCACGAGGAGGGATTCCGCAAGGCGCTCACCAGGGCGGTCAACGACTTCGCCCGCGACCGCGGGCTCCTCAAGGAGAAGGAAGAGAACCTGGTGGGCGAGGACGTGCGTGAGGGGCTCACCGCGGTCGTGTCGGTGAAGTTGCGTCAGCCGCAGTTCGAGGGTCAGACGAAGACCAAGCTGGGCAACACGGAGATTCGGTCGGCCGTGGAGGTGGCGCTCAACAAGCTGCTCCCCGAGTGGCTTGCCCGCTACCCGGGGGAGGCGCGCCAGATCGTCGACAAGTGCACGCAGGCGTCGCGGGCCCGGCTCGCCGCCCGGGCGGCGCGCGACCTCACCCGGCGCAAGAGCCTGCTCGAGTCGTCCGGGCTCCCCGGGAAGCTCGCCGACTGCTCGTCGCGAGATCCGTCGGAAAGCGAACTCTTCATCGTCGAGGGCGACTCGGCCGGCGGGTCGGCGAAGCAGGCCCGCAACAGCCAGTTCCAGGCGATTCTCCCCATCCGGGGAAAGATCATCAACGTCGAGAAGGCGCGTCTGCCGAAGGTGCTGGAGAACAACGAGATCCAGGCGCTCATCACCGCCATTGGAACCGGCATCGGCGACGAGTTCGACGGCGAGAAGGCCCGCTACCACCGTGTGGTGATCCTCACCGACGCCGACGTCGACGGCGCCCACATCCGCACCCTGATTCTCACCTTCTTCTTCCGGCACATGCGCGACCTGATCGAGGCCGGGTACGTGTACGTGGCACAACCCCCGCTGTATCAAGTGAGGACGGGCAAGGACGTGGTGTACGCCTACTCCGACCACGAACTGGAGGAGGTCAAGGGTCGGCTCAACGGCAAGAAGCCGGCGATCCAGCGGTACAAGGGCCTCGGCGAGATGAACGCCGACCAGTTGTGGGAGACCACGATGGATCCCGCGGCGCGGGTGCTGTTCCGGGTGGGGCTCGAAGACGCAGCCCTGGCCGACGAGATCTTCTCGGTCCTGATGGGCGACGACGTCGAGGCCCGCCGCACCTTCATCCAGCGCAACGCCAAAGACGTGCGCTTCTTGGACTTCTGATGATGAGGCACCAGGAACCAGGCACCAGGCTCCAGCCAGATGCGACGCCCGTCACCCGCAAGAGGGATTGCAGACGGCAGATCGCAGATGGCAGAACGAGGCTCTTCGCTCTTTGCTCTTTGCGCCCTGGTGCCTGGTGCCTAGCGCCTGGAGCCTCTCATGACTGACGAACGCGACTCCGGGCGCATCGAACTGATCGACATCGAGCAGGAGGTGAAGACCTCCTTCCTCGAGTACGCCATGTCGGTCATCGTGTCGCGGGCGCTCCCCGACGTGCGCGACGGGCTCAAGCCGGTGCACCGCCGGATCCTGTTCTCTATGTACGACACCGGCATCCGCCCCGGGACCCCGTTCCGCAAGAGCGCCCGCGTCGTGGGTGACGTGATGGGGTGGTTCCATCCCCACGGCGGTGAGGCGATCTACGACGCCATGGTGCGGCTCGGTCAGGATTTCGCCAGCCGGTACCCGCTTGTGGAGCCCCAGGGCAACTTCGGCACGGTCGACGACCCGCCGGCGGCGATGCGGTACACCGAGGCCCGCCTCGAGAAGCTGGCGATGCACCTGCTCGACGGGATCGACGAGGACACCGTCGATTTCGAGGACAACTACTCCGGGGAGCGTCAGGAACCCACGGTGCTTCCCGCCCGCTTCCCCAATCTCCTGGTGAACGGATCGACCGGGATCGCCGTCGGCATGGCGACCAACATCCCGCCGCACAACCTCGGCGAGGTGATCGACGCCACCCTGCACATGATCGAGCACCCCGACGCCACCGCTTCCACAATCACCAAGTTCATCAAGGCTCCCGACTTCCCGACCGGGGGCTACATCCTGGGGAACAAGGGGGTGCGCGACGCCCTCATCACCGGGCGCGGCTCTGTGAAGATGCGCGCCGTTGCCGAGGTCGAGGAGATCCGCAAGGGCCGGACCGGCATCGTGGTCACCGAGATCCCGTACCAGGTATCGCGCGATCGGATCATGGAGAAGATCGCCGAGCTGGTACACGACAAGAAGCTCACGGGTATCGCCGATCTCCGCGACGAGTCGGATCGCAAGGGCACCCGGCTCGTCATCGAGCTCAAGCGCGACGCCGTGCCCCAGGTGGTGCTGAACCAGCTCTACAAGTACACGCAGCTGCAGGAGACCTTCGGGGTCAACATGGTGGCGCTGGTCGACGGGGTTCCGCACACCCTCAACGTCGCCCAAGTGATCGGGTACTACATCGATCATCAGATGGTCGTGGTCGAGCGCCGGACCCGGTTCCGTCTCGCCAAGGCTGCGGCGCGGGCGCACATCGTCGAAGGCCTTCTCATCGCCCTCGACAACATCGATGACGTGGTGGAGATCATCCGCGGCTCGTCCGACACCGATGCCGCCCGTGAGAACCTCATGGAGCGGTTCGAGCTCAGCGAGATCCAGGCGACCCACATCCTCGACATGCCGCTGCGCCGGCTCACGGAGTTGGAGACCAGCAAACTGCGCGACGAGTACGACGAGTTGCAGAAGCTCATCAATTACCTCAACGGGCTGCTGAAGAGCCCTGCGAAGCGCCGGGCCCTGATCGGCCAGGAGCTCCAGGAGATCCGGGAGAAGTTCGGCGACAAGCGGCGCAGCAAGGTCATCCCCGACGAAGGCGACATGTCTCTCGAGGACCTCATCGCCGACGAGGAGATCGTGGTCACCGTCACCGCCAACGGGTACGTGAAAGCGGTGAACGCCTCGGCCTACAAGAGCCAGGGCCGCGGGGGCCGCGGGGTGAAGGCGGAGAACCTGCGGGAGGACGACGTCATCCACCACGTCGTTCACACCACGGCGCACGCCTTTCTGCTGTTCTTCACCAACCGGGGGAAGGTGTACCGGATCAAGGCGCACGAGATCCCCCGCAAGGACCGCACCGCCAAAGGGGTGCTCGGCCAGTCGGTGATGCCGCTCGAGCCAGACGAGGTCATCGAGGCGCTCATCGACACCCGCGACTACGAAACCTCGCGCTACTTGGTGATCGCCACCAAGCTCGGCCAGATCAAGAAGACCGAGTTCAAGGAGTACGACAGCCGCAACGCCACCCTCATCGCCATCAAACTCCAGGAGGATGACGAGGTGGTCGCGGTTCGCACCACGATGGGGAAGAACGACGTCCTCATGTTCACCGCCGCAGGCTCGGGTATCCGCTTCAAGGAAACCGACATCCGGGCAATGGGGCGCGACACCCAGGGGGTGCATGGGATCCGGCTGCGTGAGGGCGACCGCGTGGTCTCGGCGGCATCGGAGCGCGACGGCAACGAGGTGCTGCTACTCACTACCGGCGGTTACGGCAAGCGGACCAAGGTCAGCGAGTTCCGCCGCCAGGGCCGGGGGGGCATGGGGGTCAAGGCGATCAAGCTCACCCGGGCGCGGGGCACTCTGGTGGCCGCGCGGGCCCTTCCCCCCAAGTCCGAGATCTTCGTCACCTCGACCGATGGGGTGGTGATCCGCATGCCGGCCGACACGATCTCACGGCAGAAGCGCGACGCTTCCGGGGTGAAGGTGATGAACACCGCCGAGGGCGCCCACATCTCGGCGTTCGCGCTGGTCCCGCCGGAGGCGGACGCCGAATAGGCACCAGGCATTAGGCACGAGGCTCCAGCCGGAAACGTGGTTCGTTCTGGTGCCTGGTGCCTGGTTCCCACCCAAACCGCACCGTTCCCGGTAACCTCGATCTCCTATGGCCGTCCAGCGTGTGCGGCGAGTCATCCGCAAATTCGACCCGTGGACCGTTCTCAAGGTCACCCTGGTCTTCGACGCCATCATGGCGTTCGTCTTCGTGCTCGGCACCGTTATCTTCTGGGCGATCTTCGTCAACGCCGGCATCCCCGAGAAGATCAACGATCTCGCCCTCCTCGTCGGCATCGAGAACGGCATCAATCTCGAAGGCGCGGTCTACTTCCGGATCGTGGTGCTGCTGGCCGTGGTGGGGACCATCGCGATGACGGGATTCTTCACCCTGGGCGCGGTCGTCTACAACCTCATCACCGACCTGGTCGGCGGGATAGAGGTGATCGTGCTCGAGGAGACCACCGGTCCCATCGTGAGCCGGCCCCGGGTTCCACTTCCTTCGGGCGGTCGCCGCGGGAATGCCCCGGGGCGCAGCATCCTCCCCGGCCGCAAGCCGAAGACGCACAACGAACCGGCCGGTGAGCCGACGCCAGAGGTGGAGCGGACGAGCACGTAGCCGGGGCGAAGGCCTGGGGTATCTGGCCTCTGGCGTCTGGCATCCGGTATTCCCGGCGAAGCCGGGCTACATCGTGTACGCCGCCACCGCGAGCCCGGCGGTGAGCGCTGCGGTGAGGTAGGCCTCGGCGTTGTCGGCGGGAGTGTGGACCCCCGGCGGATAGCCGCCGCGGGACACGGCGATGGCTCCTGCGGCGAGAGCGATCGCCGCCAGGTGGTCGCGCTGGTCGGCGACTCCAACCAGGCTCTCTGTCTGTTCCCCGCCCACCCGACCGGAGATCGTTGCTGCCGCCCCGGCCCACGATCCCCCGACCGGGACCTCGGTGCCGCCCTCGACCGGCCGCCCCCAACGAGCCCCCACCGGTTCGGGGAACCCGACGCCGGTGCCGCGGCGGAGCGCCTTTCCGGGCACGGTCCACGCTGCGCTCACCTGCACCGGTCCCTCGATCCGGGCCACCTCGTGGGCGGCGAGAGTGGTGGCGATCCCCCGAAGGTTGGCCCCGATGAGCAGGGTGTGGCCGGCAGTGGTGAATCTCGCGGCTATCGCAGCGGGAACCGAGCCGGCAACGACGCACGACAACCCGTCCTCGGCGGCGATGGCGGCGAGCGGCGCCGGATCGGGGTCGTCGGTGACGAAGAGGTCGAACCCGGTGAGCGCCGAGATCCGCATCGTGCGGCGGTCCGCGCCGAGTCCGCCGACGCCGCCGTACAGGCCGAGTGCCATCAGCGAGCGCTCGGCGAGCAGGATCAGACCGGTGCGGGTGCCCACCTCTGCGGTGGGATGCAGGGCGATCCGCATCAGACCGGTTTCCAGGTTCCCCGCATCCTCGGGGCGGCCTCGGTGTGCCAGCGCCGTGCCGCGGCGAAACCGGCGGCGGCGATCACGGCGATGAGCGCAATGCGCGCCAGGCGCGAGGACATCGGGGGAGTGTAGGCGGAGGCCGTTGCCCGTTGCCCGTTGCCCGTTGCCCGTTGCCCGTTGCCCGTTCCCCGTGGCCCGTTCCCCGTCGCCCGTCACCGGTTACCCGTTACCCGTCTGGCGCTCCCTCGTCGTCGGGCGTCGGGCGGCGGGCGGCGGGCGGCGGGAAGCCGACCGGCACCAGGGAACGCGCGCCACACCACTCGACTACGCTGCTCACGCCGGGCGATGGCCCGGCGACACGACGTCCAGCGAAGTCCGGTGAGAATCCGGCGCTGTCCCGCAACCGTGAAGCCCCCGTGAGGGGACGAGTCGGGTCGCCTGACGTCGGGTCGGATTGGACGCCTTCGGAGGAAGGGTCGCCCGCCAACCGGCACGACACCTCCTCCTCGGAATCGAGGAGGTTTTTTCATGAGGAGACCTATCGCGGTCTTGATGGCTGCGGCACTCTTCGTCGCAGCCTGCGGCGGAGGCGGACCGGGGGCGACGACGGCTCCTCCTCCCTTCGGCTTTCCCCGGGAGATCGCCGGGATCACGATCACCGAGCCGCCGGTCCGGATCATCTCCGGGTCGCCGACCCACACCGAGATCCTGTTCGCCATCGGCGCCGGCGGCGCGGTGGTGGCGGTCGACGCCTTCTCCGACTACCCGGCGGAGGCGGATGACCTCCCGCATCTCGACGCCTTCAATCCCAGCGTCGAGGGGTTCGCCGCCCTCGACCCTGATCTGGTGATCGTCACCTTCGATCCCAACGACCTGGTCGGGGGGTTGGGAGCGCTGGGAATCCCGGTGCTGGTCCTCGATGCCCCCGCCACCACGGAGGGGGTATACAAACAGATGGCCGAGATCGGCGTCATCGTCGGGCATGGCGACGGTGCCACCGCATTGATCGATCGGATGCGGTCGGAGATCGCGGAGATCGTCGCCGGGTTGCCCGAGGCGGTGGAACCGTTGGACTACTACCACGAACTCGACCCGACCCTCTTCTCGATCGGTTCCGACACCTTCCTCGGGTCGCTGTACGCCATGCTCGGGATGGCGAGCATCGCCGACGCGGCCGGAGGGGGGTATCCGCAGTTGTCGGCCGAGTTCGTCATCGCCGCCGATCCGGACTTCGTGTTCCTCGGTGACTCCACCTGCTGTGCGCAGAGCCTCGAGACCGTGGCCGCGCGCCCCGGCTGGGATTCGCTCTCGGCCGTGTCCGGCGGCCGGGTGATCGCCTTGGATGAGGCGCTGGCGTCGCGGTGGGGGCCACGAATCGTCGATCTGCTCGGTGTCATCGCAGACGCGGTGTACGGGGAGGACCGTTGACGGCTCGCCGCATCCCCCGTCCGGCCCTGGTCACCGCGGTGGTGCTGGCGGTGGGGGCAGCCCTGCTCGGGGTCCTGATCGGACCGGCGGCGCTGCGTCCAGATCGGGTGATCGCCGAATTGCTCGATCGGCTGCCGTGGGTGTCCATCGAGTCCGGGCTGTCGGAGCGCCAAACGGCGATCCTCTTCGAATTGCGTCTTCCCCGGGTGGTGCTCGGCCTCCTGGTTGGTGCCGTGCTGTCGGTCTCAGGCGGCGCCTACCAGGGAGTGTTCCGCAATCCGCTCGCCGACCCCTACCTGCTCGGAGTAGCCGCCGGTGCCGGTCTCGGAGCCACGCTGGTGATCGTCACCGTGGGTTCGAGCTCGGCGCTGGTCGGTGTGGCGGCATTCCTCGGGGCCCTGGCGGCGGTGGCCGTGGCCTACGGTCTCGGCGCCGCCGCCGGGGGCCGCCGGACCGGATCGACCCTGATCCTGGCGGGGGTCGCCGTGGCCGCCTTCCTCACCGCGGCGCAGACCTTCGTGCAACAGCGCAACACGGACATCATCCGCGAGGTCTACTCCTGGATCCTGGGGCGTCTCGGCACGGTCGGCTGGCGCGAGGTGGCGCTCATGGCGCCCTACGCCGCGATCTCGATCACGGTGGTGCTGCTCCACCGACGCCTACTCGACGTGCTCGCCGTCGGGGAGGAAGAGGCACGCACGCTCGGGGTGCGCCCGGAACGGGTGCGGCTGATCGTGGTGCTCGCGGCCACGCTGGGCACGGCGGGTGCGGTCGCCGTGAGCGGCCTGATTGGGTTCGTCGGCATCATCGTGCCGCACACCGTCCGTCTCCTCGTCGGAGGTTCCCATCGGGTGATCCTCCCGCTGAGCGTGCTCGGAGGCGGGGCGTTCCTGGTGGTCGCGGACATGTTCGCCCGCACCGTGCTGAGTCCCGCAGAGGTGCCGATCGGGGTGATCACCGCCTTCGTGGGCGGTCCCTTCTTCGTCCTGGTGCTCCGCAACTCGCAACGGACCGGTGCGCCGTGAGCGCGGTCGTCACTCGGGACCTCTCCGTCTTCTTCGGAGAGCGTCGGGTAGTGCATGGGTTGTCCGTGATCGTGGCGGCGGGGGAGTGGCTGGCCGTCGTCGGTCCCAACGGGGCGGGCAAAACCTCGTTGCTCCGGGCGGTCGCCGGCACCGTCCGCTACCGGGGCTCGGTTCGCGTCGACGGCGTCGAGGTCACCGCGATGACCCCGCGGCGGGCGGCCGCGGCCATCGCCGTCGTTCCCCAGCACCGGGTGCTTCCGGAGGACATGACCGTGTTCGATTACACCCTGCTGGGTCGCATCCCCCACACCGGGTACTTCGGCGTCGAAGGCCCGAGTGATGTCGCAGCAGCGAGGCGGGCGCTGGATCGGCTGGACGCCTCCGATCTCGAGCGGCGGCGACTCGGCACGCTCTCCGGGGGGGAGAGCCAGCGCGTGGTCCTGGCACGGGCGCTGGCTCAGGAAGCCGGGGTGCTGCTGCTCGACGAACCGACGACGTCGCTCGACATTGGTCATGCTCAACGCGTGCTCGACCTCGTCGACGAGGTGCGGTTGGAGCGGGGGATGGCGGTGATCTCGGCGATCCACGACCTCACCTTCGCCGCCCAGTACGCCGACCGGCTGCTCCTGCTCGACGCCGGGTCGGTGGTCGCCCATGGAACCGCCGACGAGGTGCTCACCGAGGAAGCGATCGCACACTTCTCCGGCGCCCGCGTCCATCTGTTGCGCGGGCCCGGCGGTGAACCGGTGATCGTCCCCCGGCGATGACCAGCGCCTGCAGAGTCCGGAGAGACCCGCCGGCGGGGGACCGAACCACCCGACGTCAACGGTGGCACGCTGATCGGGGGCCACGCCACGTGCCGGGTGCGGTAATCCCGACACGCCCTAGGCTCGGGCGTCAATGTTGCGCATCGCCGCCGCCGCCCTCGTGTTGGCCATCGGGTCGGGTGTCGCCTCGGCCCAGGAGACGGACGCGTCCCCCGCGCCGCAGTTGATTCCGCTCGCGGAACTGACGTCTCTGGTCCACATGAAGTCGGCGGTGCTGGCCGGCAGCATCCTCCGTGCCGGCGCCGACGGCGAGGCAATCCGCACGGGTCACGTCGCTCGACTCGCCGCCTTCATCGGGTCGATGCGCGCCGAGGCGGACCGAACCCTCCTCGCATCGCTCAGCCGGGAAGCGGCCACTGCGGTGAAGTCGCTCGCTCTCGATGTCGACCCGGCGGCCATCACCGACCTTCTCCTCGGGGCGGGCCTCGATTCGGTAGAGGTGTGGCGGGCGGAGCGGCTCGCCCCCGACTGGCTTGCCTTCGCCTCCGCCCTTGCCGACCTGCGGGAAGCCACCGCGAGCCTGGGTCCGGAACGGGTGTGCCCGGTCAAGGCGGAGAATTGGTTCACCGACAACTGGGGCGACGACCGTCCCGGCGGTAGGGCGCACAAGGGGATCGACCTCACGGGCGCCCGCGGGGTTCCGGTGCAGGCGGTGGAGGATGGGGTCGTGGTCCAGGCCAGCTGGCACCGTCAGGGTGGTCGGCAGATCTACATCAGGGCCGACTCGACGGGTGACGTCTACTACTACGCCCATCTCGACTACTGGGAAAAGTGGATCTGGACCGGAACCCGGGTTCACGCAGGCGACGTGATCGGCACCCTCGGATCCTCAGGTAACGCCGACTCGCCGCACCTCCATTTCGGATGGATGCCCGGTTCCCGCAGGGTGGACCTGGACGACCTGCAGAATCCCTACCCGCTGCTCCTCGAGATCTGCCCGAACAACGACCCGCCGGAGGAGTTCCTGGCGTGGCAGGAGTGAGGGACTCCAGATCCCGGGGCCCGAACTTCGACACTCCGTTTCTCCCCCCGGAGGGGGGAGTCCGCCGGAGGCGAGCGGGGGCGTCAGGTCCGATTCGATGAGCGGGGAGCGCCCCCTCCAGGGGAGGTAACCCTCCCCTCCCGCCCAGCGTGCGTTAATAACACCTGAGAGGATCGGACCCCGCTTGGTGAGAATTCGGTTAGGGGTTCGCACCTGGCGTGGACCACGGAATCGACTCCTCGTCGCCCCCGGGCACGATCACCTGGACCACCCGCCATCTCCCACTCGGGGCCTGTGCCATCCGAAACGTCACGACCCCGTCGATCCCCACAACCGTGGCTGAGACATCGGTGTGATCCTCTTCGACCGTTTCGTCAGTCACAGTCATCTCACCGCTCAAGTCGATGAGGAACGCGTCGTGCCGATCGGCGAGGAGCATCATCCGATCAAAGAGGTACCACATGTCGAAGGACTCCCAGGTGTCGATGGTCAGGACCTCCGTCTGGAGCGAGGCCCTGAGGTCGGGGAACGCATCCATATCAATAATCTGGAAGTAGCGCAGCAGGTTGAAGTCCTGCTGCCACTCGTTCTGGGCGGAGCGATCAAGTACCAGCCAAACCGTCATGAAGTCGTTGCGGCCAAAGGCGTCCCCGAACGTCGCAGCCGCTTCGCTTGGACTGCTGAGCTCAAGCGCCTCGTAATAGGTCCGTGCTTCGCCAAGCGACAAGCCATCGCCCTCGCTGGCCGCGGGCCGAGAGAACAACGCGATCCCGGAGACCCCGAGCGCGAGAATCAGCAGAAAAGACACCGCCATCGCCGTTGCTCGCCGACCCCGACGTCGACCGACTTCGGAAGCCGGCCGCTGAGGAACTTCACCGATTCTTCGATGCGTATCGGCAGCCGCCTCACTGAGCGCAGTGTCGATGTCGCTCATCTCTCCTCCGCTCCTAGTCGTTGCGCGAGGGCTTGTCGTCCCCGCTGCAGGTGCGTCTTTACGGTCGGTTCCGAGATCCCCAGAATCTCGCCGATCTCGACAGTCGTACGTTCGTCGAGGTAGTGGAGCGCGATCACCTGCGCCTGCCGAGACGAGAGTGCTCGAACTTCCGCCCACAGCCGATCTGCATCCGCATCACCCTCAGGAATCACGTACATCGCGTGGTCCAAACGGAACACCGCACGAGCCTCAGCACGCATCCGGCGGAAACGCGACACCGCTGCGTTCGCAACTACCCGCCGAACCCACGCCCCCGGGTCGTTGTAGTGGGCTATTCGGTGCCACACCCGGAAAGCAGACAGGAATGCCTCCTGAGCCAGCTCCTCGGCACCCGACCTGCTACCCGACAGCACGAAAGCAAGTCCGATTACACCTCCAAGCTGGCGGCGGTAGAACTCGACGAAGTCCATCCGGAATGCCGGATCGCCGTTTGCCAATTGGGCCTCTCCGGCATCCACAGGCCCAGCCTCCTCAAGTCGGCGTTTCAGGGTCATCTTCGTCGCGAGTAACACGCATCAGCGACCCGATCGGATGACACCCGGGCGAGGTGTGAAGGCTTTCCCCTCCGCGAGTGCGCGGGAACGTCACCCGAGCCGAAGGGCTCTTGACTTTAGACAGTCTAACCCTTAGATTGTCTAGGTATGACCAGTCGGGACATCATTCGAGGTCATCTCGATCTGCTTGTTCTCTCGATACTCCGCGAGGGCCCGAGCCACGGATATGCGGTGGCAGAGGAGCTGCGAACCCGCAGTAACGGGGAGTTCGACCTCCCGGAAGGCACCGTCTATCCGGCGTTGTACCGCTTGGAGGAGGCCGGACTGCTTTCGAGTCGTTGGGAGACACAGGGAGGGCGACCTCGGCGGGTCTATGAGGTGACCAGCAAGGGACGCAAGGCCTTGACCCTGCGGCACGAGGAGTGGGTCGTGTTTTGCGGTGCCGTGGAGGCAATCCTGGGGAAGCAGTCGTGGCCGACTCCGGCATGATCGATGCCTATCTGAGCGAACTTGCTCACGAGGCGCGACAGCGTGGTGTGGAGCCCTCGCGGCTCGTTGCCGAAGTGCGAGAGCATTTGGTGGACGCTGCGGCGCACGCTGGAGGGGGAGCCGAAGAGGTTGGATCGCGGGCGGCGATCGCTGCCTTTGGCGGGGCCGCATTGATTGCACAGCAGGCGGCGGCCGCACTGATAGGAGGGTCCATGCGCGCTCGTATTTGTCGTTATGCGCTTCTCTGCGCTGTGGCAGGCAGCCTCGGGCTGCTCGGTTTCCACCTCTACGCGTATCGCATCTACATCGGTGTCGGAGGATTTGTCATCACTCGCGGCGCTCCAGAACTCGCTCATGAGATCGCAGCCATCGCTCTCTTGACCGTGATCGGTGTTGCGGTTGCGCTCGGTATCGCTATGGAGAGGCGACTGCCTCTCTGGATCCGTGTCGGCGCGTTCCTGGGGATTGGCACCGCCACCTGGGCAGTCGCTGTTTCGGCGTTGGAGAGTGCCCCGGTCGCTGAACTTCCCGATCTACAGTTCTATCTCGCTCTCGCGCTTGTCGTTCTGATCGGCCTTGCCATCCGCCGAGCGTCGATGGCAACTCGACTCGGTCTTGGCCTGGTGGCCGCGGGATATGTTGGGTTGGCGCTCATGACGGCATGGGCTCCACTGGGAGGTGTGAGCACCTTGGCCCGGGCGAATGTTCCGCTCATCGCATTGACCGCTGGTATCACCACGCTCGCCGTCATCGCCTGGCGCGAATCAGCCCTGTTGGTGCGAACCAGAGTCATGCTCGGAGAACGGTTCGAAGCCCTCGGTCAGCGGCTCGCCCGAACTGATTAGCGGCGTGACCCGACGACACGCCCAGCCCAGGGGGAAGTGCTCTCCCTCACCCAGTGTGCGGGAATGTCACATGGAGTCAGGTCGGCCTGGGCTATGGACTCACGACATCGAGGTATCCGAGGCCCCAGCCTTCATGTACGCCCGGCTGATCTCCGTAGCAGGCGTTCCGGTAATCGCGTTCGATGGTGGCGCTCGCGGAGAGGTGGTGTCTACCTAGTACGGGATCACCTTCCCGTGTGAGGCCATCCCACGCCACGACTACTTGGTGTCGACCCTCAGAGAGGCTCTCCCCGGCGTTGACGCTCCAGACCTCGGCCCCATTCACTGACGTGATTCGGAAGAGGAGGGTTTCTAGGACGACCTCGGGGTAGATGTCGACGGTCACGGCGAACTCCGTAGCCGTCCCGGCGGTGATGTCGATCTCCCACTCATTGCCTTCTTCAGGACCATCCTCTGCCGGCGGGTTTCGGCCCACACGGCCGTCGGGCAGGTGGATCTCGAATGACGCTGCGCTCGGCGGCGGGGGCATCGTCGGGGGGCAGTCCACAGCAGTTGTCGTGGTCGCAGCCGTCGTGGTGGTCGCAGTGGTCCCACCACCACAGGACGTCAGGACAACGACAACCGCTATGGGTATCAGGGCGTGCGCCCGCATCGTGTCTCCTTATCGGGAGTATGGCCAACGCTGCGAAGTCACGAAGGTACCGAGACTCCAGTGACACAGCCGTCCCCTCGGCCGGTGTTCGTTAATGACACCTGAGCATGGCGAGGGTCACACGGCCGGTGTGGTGGAGAGCCAGTTGAGGGCGTTTGGCAGAACGACGCCGAAGTCCTCTGGGACCACATGATCCATCCCGGCGCGCCGGTCGAGGACGTGCGGCACGCCCCGTTCGGTCATGACCCGGGCGAGGGCCTCGACCCCGGGCAGCGCCCAGTCTCGTTCGCCCACTATGAAGAAGGTCGGGACGTCGGGCACCGGTGGCAGCGCATCGGCTTGGACCGCGGGCGCGACGAGAACCAGGCCTTCGGGCGGGCGGGGCGACCTCTCCGCCAGGCTGAGCGCCACCCTTCCACCCTGCGAGAATCCTCCCAACACAACCCGGCGGTCCCAGTCGAGGCTCGGGAGTTGATCGAGGACACCAGCGATGGAGTCGACGGTTGTTGAGGGCCAACTCCACCGATTCACCGTCGCAGGAACCGTCCCAACAGGCGTGATAACCATCCACTCCACCGGGGCGGCCGCCTCCCAAACGCGAGCGTGCTCCGCCGGATCAGCGTGCGCGCCGTGAAGCGTCACCAATACGCCCGCCTCAGGAGGGACGGGCGGTCTCGCGAACACCTCGGGGCGACTCCCCGCAACACGCTTCGCCCTGCGCTCACACTCCTCCAAGAAGTCGCTCCACCCATCGAACACGCGGACTTGGTCGAGATCCGAGTCGCCCAGCATGGTCTCCGACCACCACAGGCCACGGCTCACACCATGCTGAAGCGCCGCCAACGCTCCGGAGGGGTTTCCGCTCACTGACAACAAGCACCCCTCCCAGAACGTCAAGGTCGCATCCTCGGAGGCATGTCGAGGGCGAGCCTCAACCACCACGGCGAGGGCGTCGGGGAACCTGCCTTCCCGATACAGCCCGTAGACCTCTGACGCAATATCGGAGAAACTCACCAGCGAATCGTATGGCCAGCGATCTTCGATAGCCACCCCGACGACAGCACGCTCCCCTCCCCCAGCGTGATCACACAAGGTTCTCGAACTCCTCGCGTCTGACCGCGTCGCCGGCGCCGCTGATCGGGGTGATGGCGATCACACCTTCGGCCGCCGCCCCGACGTCGGTGGCGCCGTCGGTGTCGTCCTCGGCGGTCACTAGTCCGCCGTACGTGTGGACGAACACCCCGGGGCTCTGCTCGGCGAACAACCGGTCATACCCGACCCGCGCCACCCGGGTGATACGGCGTGGGGTGTGCGAGTCGGCGCTGTCGGGCACCCCGACGTTGAGCACGTCGCCGCTGCGCAGGAGGGGGAAGGTTTCGGCGACCAAGCGGGCGGCGACCGTCCCCACGCGGGCCCACATGGCCCCGGCGTCGGGGCCGATCGCCCACTCCTTCCACTCCTTCCACGGCACCACCTCCGAGCCCGTTGAGAAGGCGATGGCGGGCACGCCGGCGATGCCGGCCTCGAGCGCAGCGCCTGCGGTGCCGCTCGACTGCAGATAGGCGGTCCCGTGGTTGTATCCGACGTTGACCCCCGAGACGACGATGTCGGGCCGGTCGGCGAACAGAGAGTTCAGCCCCAACTGGACGCAGTCGGCGGGGTACCCGCTGCAGGCATGGACCTCGAACCCGGCGACCGTGCGTCGTTCCACGGTGACCGGGTCGAACCGGGTGATCGCCTTTGCCACCCACGACCGTTCCCGGTCCGGCACCACGACGACGACGTCGCCCACCGACTGCAATGCGCGGGCGAACGGGATCAGACCGGGCGCCTCGATGCCGTCGTCGTTGGTGAGGAGAATCCGCATCGGGATGACGGTACCCGGGAACCGGAGGGTGTCCGGATATCGTCCCAGCGGCGACACCCAAGGGAGGAATCACCCCCATGCGCAGGATGCTCGCTCTCGTCGCCGTGCTGGCCATCGCCGCCGCGGCATGCAATGGGAGCACGACCGGTACGACCTCGGGAGGCCTGTCGGGCCTCACCTCGGGTTTCAATCCCCGGGACCTCACCTTTTCGGCGCGTCTCGTCCCCTTCAGCGCCTGCGACGCCGTGCTCGCCCATTTCAAGGCCGAGGCCCTGGAGCGGGTCGGCCCGTACGGGCTCGACGGCGGGCCGATCTGGTTCGGGCCCGCCTTCGCTGAGGGCGACGCCGCCCGGGCCGGTGGTCGCGACCTGATGGTTTCCACGACCGTGGCGGCGATGCTTCCCGGCACCACCGACACCGCATCGGGCGGGAACGGCTTCTCCGGTACCAACAACCAGGTCGCCGGAGTGGACGAGCCGGACATCGTCAAGACCGACGGCACCCGCATCGTGTCGATCATCGACGGCGTGATGCGGTACGTCGACGTGACCGGGGACGAGCCGACGCTGCGCGACCAACTGCGGCTGGAGTCGGGGTGGGGTCACCGCTTTTTCATCAGCGGCGACCGCGCCTTCGTCTTTTCCCAGGGTGACATCTGGGCGATCCCGATGTTCGCCGCCGACGCCGCCCGCATCGCCCCCGGCGGATGGGGGGCGGCGGTGTCGATCGTCCAGGAAGTCGACCTGAGCGATCCCGACTCGCTGCGGGTAGTGCGCACGGTTCGCCTCGACGGCAGCTATCTCAGCGCCCGCGCCATCAACGACACG
>Ga0209342_10001600_pt1 | contig 25269 bp, 29 predicted proteins | sample RifCSP16_2_FD_184023 | JGI IMG/M metagenome (GOLD analysis project Ga0209342, IMG submission 184023) | Soil microbial communities from Rifle, Colorado - Rifle CSP2_sed 16_2 (SPAdes) (version 2) | ecosystem: Environmental > Terrestrial > Deep subsurface > Rock core/Sediment | place: Rifle... | reverse complement strand
GCCTCACGCGCGCCGAGATCGAGCGCCTGGCCGCCGACGGTGTCGTCGCCCTCGGCTGAGGGGCCGGGCGGGCGCGTGCGCCTCGGCGTCCGGGGCAAGCTGGTCCTGCTCGCGACGCTCGTGCTCCTGGGCGTCTCGTCCGGGTTCACGTGGCTCACGCTCGCCCTCGCGCGACAGGCCATCGGCGAGGATCTGGGGGCGCGCGCGATCCTCTTCGCCCGGGAGATCGCCGCCACCATCGGCGATCGGCAGGAGCTCGAGAGCGGCGGCTCGCTGACCGCGCAGATCCACCGCATCATGGAGGTCCGCTCGAGCGTGCTGCAGCTCGACGTGCTCACCTTCGGCCCCGGCGGCACGGCCGTCGTGGCGACGAGCCATCCGAGCGCCCGGCTGCCGTTCGCCCGGCGCGAGGCCGACGAGGTCCGCCGCGGGCGGGTCGTGCACCGCACGGTCACGAGCGGCGGCGTGCGGCACTGGGAGGTCATGGCGCCGATCACGTTCGAGAACACGGTGGCGGGCGCGATCGCGGTGAAGTTCTCGTCGCAGCGCGCCGATCAGCTCGCGGGCCGGATCCGCTTCTGGGCCCTGTCACTGGCCATGGTCTCCGTCGTGGTCATGGGTCTCCTCATGAGCGTCGCGATCCGGCTCGTCGTGGACCGCCCGATCCAGCGGTTCATGGGCGCGATCGCGCGGGTCGCCGACGGCGGCGAGCCCGCCGCGGTCCACGTGACGACGGCCGACGAGTTCGGGGTCCTCGCGAGGCACTTCAACGACATGGTCGCGCGCATCCGCCAGTTCAACGACGAGCTGCGCGTGCGGATCCGCGAGGCGACGGGCGAGCTCGACCGCCGCAACGCGGTCCTCTTCGAGACGCAGCAGCGCCTGGGGCACGCCGAGCGGCTGGCGCTCTCGGGGCGGATCATCGCCGAGGTGGCGCACGAGGTCGGCACACCGCTGCACTCGGTCGCGGGCCACCTCGAGCTCCTGCGCCGCGACCTGCCGGCCGCGGCGCAAGGCGACGAGGTCGTGCGGCGCCTCGGGATCATCGAGACGCAGGTCGCGCGCGTCATCGAGATCATCGGGCGGCTCCTCGACGTCACCCGGCGTACGCCGGGCGCGCCGGGCCCCGTGGACCTCGACCGGCTCGCGCGCGACACTGCCGAGCTCGTGCGCCCCGGACTCGCGCGGGCGGGGCTCGCGCTCGAGGTGCGCGTGGAGCCGGGGCTCCCGCCCGTGCGGGGCCACGCCGAGCAGCTCCAGCAGGTGATCCTGAACCTCCTGACCAACGCGATCGACGCGACGCCGTCCGGTGGCTGGGTCGCGATGACGACCCGCGCCCTGCCGGGCGGCGAGGTCGAGATCGCGGTCGCCGACACGGGCGCGGGGATCCCCGCGGCGGACCGGAAGCGCGTCTTCGAGCCGTTCTTCTCGACGAAGGAGCCCGGGCGCGGCACCGGCCTCGGCCTGTTCATCACGGCGGAGATCGTCCGTGAGCACGAGGGGCGCATCGAGGTCGAGAGCGATGAGGGACGCGGCAGCACCTTCCGCGTGGTGCTCCCCGCGGCGGGGGCGGGCGCGTGAGCGCGGCGGCGACGCTCCTCGTCGCGGACGACGACCGGGTCGCGCGCGAGCTGCTCGTCGAGGTGCTCGCCGGCGAGGGCCACCGCGTGCGCGCCGCGGGCGGTGGCGAGGAGTGCCTGCGGCTGGCCGAGGCCGAGCCCCTGGACATGGCCCTCGTCGACCTCCGCATGCCCGATCTCGACGGCCTCGCCGTGCTCAAGCGGCTCGCCGCCATGCAGCCGGGCCTGCCGGTCGTGATCCTCACCGCGTTCGCGACCATCGAGACGGCGATCGAGGCCGTCCGCGCCGGCGCGTACGACTACCTCTCCAAGCCGTTCCGCATGGAGGAGATCAAGCTCGTCGTGCGGCGGACCCTCGAGGCGCGCCGCCTCGCGAGAGAGAATCTCCAGTACCGGCAGGAGCTCAGGGCGCGGGACCGGTTCGAGAGCCTGGTCGGCCAGTCGCACCAGATGGTCGAGATCTACACGCGCGTGGCGCGCGTCGCGCGCCTGGACACGACCGTGCTGATCCAGGGCGAGACCGGCACCGGCAAGGAGCTGGTCGCGCGCGCGATCCACGACGCGAGCCCCCGCGCCGATCGCCCGTTCGTCGTCGTGGACTGCGCGGCGCTTCCGGAGACACTCTTCGAGTCGGAGCTGTTCGGCCACGAGCGCGGCGCGTTCACCGGCGCCTCGACCGCGCGGCGCGGGCTGCTCGAGACCTCGAGCGGCGGCACCTGCTTCCTCGACGAGATCGGCGAGCTGACGGGAGCCCTCCAGGCGAAGCTCCTCCGCACGCTCCAGGAGCGGACGATCCGCCGCGTCGGCGGCAACGAGCCGATCCCGGTCGACGTGCGGCTCGTCGCCGCGACCAACCGCGATCTCCGGAAGCTGGTCGCCGAGGGCGGCTTCCGGGACGACCTCTACTACCGGCTCAACGTGGTCACGCTCACGGTGCCGCCGCTGCGCGAGCGCCTCCAGGACGTCCCGCTCCTCGCCCAGCACTTCCTCGAGAAGCTCGCCGCCGCGACCGGCGGCCCGCCCAAGCGCCTCGCGCCCGAGGCGCTCGCCCTGCTCGCCGCCTACCAGTGGCCCGGCAACGTGCGCGAGCTCGAGCACGTCATCGAGCGCGCCATGGCGCTCGCGTCCTCCGAGGTGCTCCTGCCCGACGACTTCCCGCCGCAGCTCCGCGCGGAGCCCGACCGGGCGCCGCCGAGCCTGCCGACGGCGCGGATGACGCTGGAGGAGGTCAAGCGCTGGTACGTGACCAAGGTGCTCGAGGAGGCCGGGGGGAACAAGCTCCGCGCCGCGGAGCTCCTGGGGATCGACCGGCGCACGCTCTACCGGATCCTCGAGCGCCAGGCGACCGAGGAGGAGGGATGAGGCGCGCCCTCGCGCTGGCGGCCGTGACGCTCGCCGCCTCGGGCTGCGCCTCGGCGCCGCCGGCCTCGGACCGGGGCGATCTCGTCCGCCGGATCCTGACCTCGACCGTGCAGCTCCGGACCGAGCGCGAGGGAGGCGCCCGGCGCGCCGCCTCGGGCGTCGTCGTCGCGGCCGATGCCGCCGCGCAGCGCGCGTGGATCGTCACCGCCCGGCACTTCGTCCACCCGCCGCGCCGCCAGCAGGTGAGCGTGCGGCTCCCCGGGCGGCGATCGTCGGTCAACGCCTCGATCGCGTTCGTGAGCGAGGACATGGACCTCGCGGTCATCGAGGTCGAGGGGCTCGACCTGGTCCCGGCCCGCCTCAAGCCGACGGCGAGTCTCGGCGACGAGATCCTCCTGGTCGCCTTCCCGTGGGGGCGGCGGTTCACCGTCATCAGCGGCGTCGTGAGTCAGATCGCCGGCCCCGACGGCGAAATGCTGGTCGAGGGGCCGCCGCGGATGGTGGACGCATCGGTGAGCTACGGCTCGAGCGGCGGCGGCGTGTTCGACGCGCAGAGCGGCGCCCTGCTCGGGATCGTGGAGAGCTACCGCACGGCGAAGGTCGCGATCCCCGAGGCGAAGGACCGCGTGCTGGAGGTCCCGATCGCCGGCGAGACCACGCTGATCCCGGCGCCGGTGATCCTGCGCTTCCTCGTGGCCTCCGGCCTCGAGGCGTTCCTGCCGAGATGAAGGACGGGCACGCCGCCGAGCGGCGTGCCCGTCTCCTGCCGGTCCGCCGTTACTCGGACACCTCGAGGCCGGTCGCGACCTTCTTGCCGTCGCGCTCCTCGTAGGCGGCCTTCACCGACGCGCCCTCCTTCAGGCTGTCCATGGCCACGCCCTCGGCCACCCAGAGCTGCGTGCCGTCCTCGAGGACGAACGAGCGCTCGCCGGTGTCCACCGACTTGATCTTCCCCTGGATGTCGTCGGCCCACGCACCGGCGACCGCGAACACGAGCATCAGCACCATGACGATCCCGAGCACCTTCTTCATCGTGTGTCCTCCTCTTGTGGTTTCGCTCTCGCGCGCTTCCGGGGCCGGCCGCCCGTCCATTCGGCGCCGACCCGACGGGGACGGCAGGGTGCAAGGCCCGGACCAGGCCGCGTCTCGAGGCGAGAGCGAGCGAACTCGAAGAGTTGCGCCGAGGGCGCCTCCGCACGTGCTCCGCCGGCCGTGTGGCGAGGTGCGCCAGGCTGTGGCGAATCGCCTCAGAGGCTGTGAACGAATCGCGCTGTCGAGGGGCGCCACGGCGCAGCATGGGCGCCCCGAGCGCCCGGTGGGGGCGCCCGGAGCCCCCCATGGATTCAGTGGATCTCGGGGCATGCCCGGCAAGACTCGCCACCGGACGCCGGAGCGTCAAGCGCTACAATGGCCGGCGATGCTCCGGCACCGGCGCACCTCCGCCCTGGGCGGCCTGTTCCTGATCGCGCTGCTCGCGCTCGCGCCGCTCCAGGCGAGCCACGGCGCGCTCAACATCCTCTGGCGGTACTCCGTCCTCTCCTGGGACAACCCCGCCAGCCTGGCGCTCGACGGGCTCGCCGGCGCCTCCGCCCCCAGCACGGACCCGGCCGGCGAGGCGCTGGCGCACACGCGCACCGCCGACGTCGAGACGGGACGCCTGGCGCCCGCGCGCGAGGCCGACGGCCGCCCGAGCCCCGCGCTCGCCTCCGGCATCACCCGCTCCCCGCCCGCAGAGTAGCGCTCCGAACGGCTCCAGGTTCGAGCGGTTCACCGGTCGCCCGGATCGGCGGCGCACGCCGTCCGGCGGCGGCCGACTCTGCGGAGGACTCCATGCCCGAGATGTCACTGCTCGTGAAGGCCCTCATGGTCGGCTTCATCGCGCTCATGGTCTTCGCCATCGTCGCGTACCACATCGTCGTCGACGCCGGGCGCCGGGCAGGCGGCGAGGCAGCCGCATCCGCGGAGAAGGCCAAGGCCCGCTCGGCCTGAGGCAGGCGCCCCACCCTTCCCCCGCAGATCGGCGGGGCTCTGGCCGCTTGACGCTCTGTGTCACCTGACAATTGCTGCCGGTTGACAAGGCGCCACGTTTCGCGGATTAATCGCGCAACCGTGCTTGTTGGAGACGCGCCAGAGACGAGACAGACGACCGGACCGAGAGGGAGGGACACTGAATGAGACTCCGGGGCCTCCTGCCTGTGCTCTTCGTTCTGCTGCTGGTCGCAGCGGTGCCGCGCGTCGGCGCCGCCCCCGAGGGGCAGCTCACCTGGGCGGTCCACGTGTCGCTGGCGCCGACGTGGTTCGACCCGGCGGAGGCCCCCGGAATCATTACGCCCTACATGATCTTCTATGCCCTCCACGACGCCGTCGCCAAGCCGATGCCGGGCGAGGCGATGGCGCCGGGCCTGGCGGAGTCCTGGTCGGTCACGAAGGATGGGCGCGTCTATGACTTCGTGCTCCGCAAGGGGATCACGTTCCACAACGGCGAGCCGGTCACCGCCGAGGACGTGAAGTTCTCCCTCGAGCGCTACCGCGGGGCCGCCAGCAAGACGCTGAAGGAGCGCGTCGCCGGCGTGGACACGCCCGACGCCCGGCACGTCCGCATCCGGCTCAAGCAGCCCTGGCCCGACTTCCTGACGTTCTACACGAGCGCCACGGGCGCCGGCTGGGTCGTGCCGAAGAAGTACGTCGAGAAGGTCGGCGACGAGGGCTTCAAGAAGGCGCCGATCGGCGCCGGCCCCTACCGGTTCGTCTCGTTCACGCCGGGCGTCGAGCTGGTGCTGGAGGCGTTCGGCCAGTACTGGCGCAAGGCGCCGCAGGTCAAGCGCCTCGTGTTCCGGGTGATCCCGGACGAGGCCACCCGGCTGGCCGCCCTCAAGCGCCGCGAGGTGGACATCGCGTACTCGATCCGCGGCGAGCTCGCCGAGGAGCTGGTGCGCACCCCGGGGCTCACGCTCGTGCCGGCGGTCATCCAGGCGCCGTTCTGGATCTACTTCGCCGACCAGTGGGACCCGAAGTCGCCCTGGCACGACAAGCGCGTGCGGCTCGCGGCCAACTACGCCCTCGAGAGGAAGGCGATCAACCAGGCGCTGACGCTCGGCCACTCGAAGCTCACCGGGAGCATCATCCCGAGCAACTTCACGTTCTACTGGCAGCCCCCGACGTACGGCTACGACCCGGCCCGAGCCAAGCAGCTCCTCGCCGAGGCCGGCTACCCGAACGGCTTCGACGCCGGCCAGTACTTCTGCGACACGGCCTACGCGAACCTCGGGGAGGCGGCGGTGGACTACCTGGCCAAGGCGGGCATCCGCGTCCAGCTCCGGCCGCTCGAGCGCGCCGCCTTCTTCAGCGGCTTCAAGGAGAAGAAGTTCAAGAACCTGATCCAGGGCGCGAGCGGCGCCTTCGGCAACGCCGCCACCCGCATCGAGGCGTTCGTCGCGTCGGGCGGGACCTACGTCTACGGCACGTATCCCGACATCGACGGGCTCTTCCGCGAGCAGGCGGCCGAGCTGGACCAGAAGAAGCGCGAGGCGATCCTGCACAAGATCCAGCAGCTCGTGCACGAGAAGGCGATCTTCGCGCCGCTCTGGGAGCTCGCCTTCCTCAACGGCGTCGGCCCGCGGGTGGGCCAGTCCGGGCTCGGGCTCATCGCCGGGCACGCCTACTCGGCGCCCTACGAGGACGTGACGCTCAAGGGCAAGTGAGGCGGGGCGATGAGGCGCTACCTGCTCAAGCGGGCCGGGTTTGCGCTCCTGTCCCTCGTCTTGTTATCGCTGACGATCTTCGCCTTCGTCCGCCTCACGGGCGACCCCGCCGTGCTCCTGACCGAGCCCGGCGCGAGCCCGGAGGACCTGGCGCTGATCCGGCAGCAGTTCGGCCTCGACCGCCCGCTCTGGGTCCAGTACGGGAGCTTCGTCGCCCACCTCGCCCGCGGCGACTTCGGCCAGTCGTTCTACTACCGGACGGACGTCCTCGCCCTCTACCTCTCCCGCCTGCCCGCCTCGCTCCTGCTGGCCACGGTGGCGATGGCGTTCTCGCTCGTCATCGGGATCCCGACCGGCGTGATCGCGGCCGTGCGCGTGAACGGCTGGTGGGACAGCGCGGGGAAGATCTTCGCCCTGCTCGGGCTCTCGCTCCCCTCGTTCTGGGTGGGGCTCCTGCTGATCCTGTTCTTCTCGGTCTACCTCGGCTGGCTCCCGTCCTCGGGCTCGGGCTCCCTCCTCCACGTGCTCATGCCCGCCTTCGCCCTCGGCTGGTACTTCGCGGCGGCCCACATGCGGCTCACGCGCTCGTCCATGCTCGACGTGCTCGGCTCCGAGTACGTGAAGCTCGCGCGGCTCAAGGGGCTGCCCGAGGCGCTCGTGATCGGCAAGCACGCCCTCAAGAACGCGCTCATCCCCGTGATGACGCTCGCGGGGATCAACCTGGTGCTGATGGTCAACGTCGCCGTCGTCGTCGAGACGGTCTTCGCCTGGCCCGGCGTCGGCCGCCTCCTCTACGAGGGGATCGCGGCCCGCGACTTCCCGATCGTCCAGGCGACGGTGCTCCTCGGCGGCGCGATGATCGTCGTGGTCAACCTCCTGGTCGACGTGCTGTACGCGGTGATCGACCCGAGGATCCGCTATGAACGGTAGAGCCATGGGCAGCCGCGCGGCCGCCCTCACCGTCGCCTGGCGGCTCGCCGCCTTCCGGACCGGGGGCTTCCCCCTGGGCCCGACCCTGATCCTCGTCACGCTGGCGCTCGTCGCGATCTTCGCCGACGCGCTCGCGCCGCACAACCCCGAGCTGGGCTCGCTCGGCGAGCGCTTCCACCCGCCGGTCTGGCAGGCGGGCGGCACCGCCGAGCACCTGCTCGGCACCGACCACCTCGGGCGCGACGTGCTCTCGCGCCTCGTCTTCGGCGCGCGCGTGTCGCTGGTCGTCGGCTTCACCGCGGTCGTCGTGGCGGGCGTCCTGGGCACGGCGCTCGGGATCCTGTCCGGCTACCTCGGCGGCTGGGTGGACCAGGTCATCATGCGCGTGACCGACACCTGGCTCGCGCTCCCGGCGCTGACGTTCGCGATCTTCCTGGCCGCGATCGTGGGCCCGAGCGCGTCGAACATCGTGATCATCCTGGCGGCCGTGTACTGGACCCGGTACGCGCGCGTGATCCGCAGCGAGGTCCTGTCGCTCAAGGAGCGCGACTTCGTGCGCCTCGCGATCGTCGCCGGCTGCTCGAAGCGCGCGATCATGCGCCGCCACATCCTGCCGAACGTGCTCAACTCGGCCATCGTGCTGGGGACCCTCATGCTCGGCGTCGTCGTCGTCGCCGAGGCCTCGCTCTCGTTCCTCGGCGTGGGCGTGCCGCCGCCCAAGCCCGCCTGGGGGCTCATGCTCGCCGACGGCAAGAAGGGGCTGATGGCGGGCTACTGGTGGCTGACCGTGCTGCCGGGCACCTGCATCATGCTGCTGGTCCTCTCGGCCAACCTGCTCGGCGACTGGCTCCGGGTGAAGCTCGATCCCCAGCTCCGCCAGCTGTGAGCCTCCTCGAGGTCCGCCACCTCGCCACGCACTACGTGAGCGCGCGCGGCACCCGTGTGACGCGCGCCGTGGACGACGTCTCGTTCGACCTCGACGTGGGCCAGACGCTCGGCGTGGTCGGCGAGTCGGGCTCCGGGAAGACCACCCTCGCCCTGTCGCTCCTGCGCCTGCTCCCGCCCGCGGCGCGCATCGTCGGCGGCGAGATCCGGTTCCAGGGCGAGGACCTGGTGGCCAAGCCCGAGGCCGAGCTGCGGCGGATCCGCGGCAGGCGGATCGCGATGATCCTGCAGGACCCGATGGCCTCGCTGAACCCGCTCTTCACGATCGGCGACCAGGTCGCCGAGCCGCTCCGCGTCCACGAGCGCACGCCCCGGCGGGGCGCCTGGGTGCGTGCCGGCGAGCTCCTGCGCGCCGTCCGCATCGCCGCGCCCGAGGCGCGCCTGCGCGAGTACCCGCACCAGCTCTCGGGCGGCATGCGCCAGCGCATCGTCGGCGCCATCGCGATCTCCTGCGAGCCGCGCCTGCTCATCGCCGACGAGCCCACGACGAGCCTCGACCTCACGATCCAGGCGCAGTACCTGAACCTCCTGCGCGAGCTGCAGCGCGCGCACGACCTCGCGCTGATCTTCATCACCCACAACCTCGGCATCGTCGCCAAGATGTGCGACCGGGTGGCCGTGATGTACGCCGGGCGCATCGTCGAGGCCGGCCCGGTCGGGCGCATCTTCGACGCGCCGGCGCACCCCTACACGCGGGCGCTCCTCGAGTCGATCCCGCGCTTCGGCGACGGCCGCGAACGGCTCGCCGCGATCGACGGCCAGCCGCCCGACCCGGCGAGCCTGCCGCCGGGGTGCGCGTTCCACCCGCGCTGCCCGCAGACGGAGGACCGCTGCCGCGCCGAGGCGCCGCCCGAGGACGCCGTCGCCGCCGGCCAGGTCGCCCGCTGCTGGCTCGCGGGCGCCGCGCCGCGCGCGTGATGGCCGCGCCCGTCGTCGAGGCCGAGGGCCTCGTCAAGCACTTCCCGGTCAAGCGCGGCGTCCTCTCGCGACAGGTCGGCCTCGTGCGCGCGGTGGACGACGTCTCCTTCGCGGTCGAGCCCGGGCGGACGCTCGGCCTCGTCGGCGAGTCCGGCTGCGGCAAGACGACGACGGCGAAGCTCGTGCTCCGCCTCGAGGAGCCCACCGGCGGCGTCATGCGGTTCGAGGGCCAGGACCTCCAGTCGCTCGGTGCGCGGGGCCTCGCGACCTACCGCCGCTCGGTCCAGGCCGTCTTCCAGGACCCGTACGCGTCGCTCAGCCCCCGCATGCGCGTCGGCGCGATCGTGGTCGAGCCGCTCGTCACCAACGAGCCGCTCACGGCCGCCGAGACGCGGGCGCGCGTCGCGCGGCTGCTCGAGCTGGTCGGCCTGCCCGAGCGCGCCGCCGACCTGTTCCCGCACGAGTTCTCGGGCGGCCAGCGCCAGCGCATCGCGATCGCGCGCGCGCTCGCGCTCTCGCCGAAGCTCGTCGTGCTCCCGATCTCGGTCTCGGCGCTCGACGTCTCGATCCGCGCCCAGATCCTGAACCTCCTGCGCGACCTGCAGGCGAAGCTCGGGGTGTCGTACCTGTTCATCGCGCACGACCTCGCCGCCGTCGCCCACATGAGCCACACGATCGCGGTGATGTACCTCGGCAAGATCGTGGAGGTCGGCGACGCGGACACGATCGCGCGGAGCCCGAAGCACCCGTACACGCAGGCGCTGTTCTCCGCCGCGCTCCCGTCCCACCCCGACGACAAGCGCGAGGAGATCGTGCTCGCGGGCGAGGTGCCGAGCCCGCTCGCGCCCCCGGCGGGCTGCCGCTTCCATCCCCGCTGCCCGCACGCGCTGGACCGCTGCGCGACCGAGGCGCCCGCGCTCCTGCCCGAGGGGGGCCGGCAGGTCGCCTGCCACCTCTACCCGCGCTGAGGCGGCGGCGGCTCAGCCGCGCAGGGCCCGCACGTCGAAGGCGGGCACGGGGCGCGCGAAGCCCTTGAGCGTGAGGCCGCCGAGCGCCTCGACCTCGACCAGGTCCTCGACGGCGCCGAGGACGCGCTGCGAGATCAGGATCTGGCCGGGCTTCGCCTCGCCGCAGAGCCGCGCGGCGAGGTTGGTCACGGTCCCGATCGCGCCGTAGTCCATCCGGCCCTCGAAGCCGATCGCGCCGATCGTCGCGTAGCCCTGCGCGATGCCGACGCCGAAGTCGAGCTCCCAGCCGCGCTTCTTCCACGCCACGAGCAGCTCGTCCACGCGCGCGCGCATCGCCGCCGCCATCCGCACCGCGCGCTGGGGCGCGTCGGGCACGGGCGCCGGGTCGTTGAAGAAGATCATCATGCCGTCGCCGGTGAAGCGCTCGAGCGTGCCCTCGTGCGCGAGGATGAGCCGCCCCATCTCGGCGTGGTACTCGCGCAGCACGCCCATGACCTCCTCGGGCTCGGCGGTCTCGGCGAAGGCGGTGAAGCCGCGGAGGTCGAGGAAGACCACCGTGACCTCGCGGCGGTGGCTCCGGAGCGGGTCCTCGGCGCCGCCGCTCACGATCGCCTCGGCGAGCTGGGGGGAGAAGAAGCGCTTGAGCCGCGCGAGCCGCTCGAGCTGGGCCACCTGCGCGGCGACGCGTTGCTCGAGCGTGCGGTTCGCCTCGGCGAGCCGGTCGTGCAGCTCCTTGATGCGCAGGAGCGACCGCACGCGCGCCAGCAGCTCGGGCTGGTTGATCGGCTTGCTCAGGAAGTCGTCGGCACCGGCCTCGATCCCCTTGACGCGCTCCTGCGCGGGGTCGAGCGCGGTCACCATCACCACGGGGAGCGCCGCCGTCGCCGGGTTCGCCCGGATCGCCCGGCACACCTCGTAGCCGCTCATCTCGGGCATGACGACGTCGAGCAGGACGAGGTCGGGGCGCGCGCGCGCCACCTGCTCGAGGGCCTCGCGGCCGGAGCGCGCCGTGACGACCGCGTACCCCTTCACGGTCAGGAGGTCGGCGAGCAGCTTGACGTTCTGCGGGGTGTCGTCGACGACGAGGAGCTTGCCCGGCTCCGTCATCGCCGGTCGAGCATCTCCCGCACGGCCGCGAGGAACTCCTTCACGCGGATGGGCTTGGACTGGTAGCCGTCGAACCCCGCTGCCATGATCTTCTGCCGGTCGTGGGTCATCGCCGACGCGGTCACCGCGATGACCGGGATCGCGCGCGTCGCCGGGTCGGCCCGCAGCCGGCCGAGCGCGGTGATGCCGTCGATCCCCGGGAGCTGGATGTCCATGAGGACGAGCGCCGGGAGGCGCTCCCGCGCGAGGCGCACGCCGTCCTCCCCGGTCTCGGCCTCGACGGTCGCGTAGCCCGTCGCCCGCAGCACGTCGCGGGCCAGCCGCCGGTTCTTCTCGTTGTCCTCGACGATCAGGATCAGCTCGCCGGCCATGGTCGCTCCGGAAGGGTGAAGGTGAAGGTCGAGCCCTGGCCGGGCTCGCTCTCGACGCGGATCGTGCCGCCGTGCAGCTCCACGAACCGCTTCGTCAGCGCGAGCCCGAGCCCCGTCCCCTCGCGCTTCTTCGCGTAGTCGGTCCCGACCTGGCGGAACTCCTCGAAGATCGCCTCCTGGTCCTCGGGGACGATACCGATGCCGGTGTCGTGCACGGCGATCTCGACCCCGCCGTCCGCGGGCGCCGCGCGCACCTCGACCCGGCCGCCCTCGGGCGTGAACTTGACCGCGTTCGAGAGCAGGTTCAGCAGCACCTGCTTGAGCTTGCGCTCGTCGCCCGAGAACTCGCCGAGCCGCGGGTCCACCTCCGCGGCGAGCGCGATGCCGTGGTTGGCGGCGCGGCCCCGCACCAGCGTCAGCGCGTTGTCGATCGCGGCCGGCAGATCGAAGCGCGTGACCTCGAGCTCCATCCGGCCCGCCTCGATCTTCGAGAGGTCGAGGATGTCGTTGATGAGCGAGAGCAGGTGGCGGCCCGAGGAGAAGATGTCGCGCAGGTACTCGTCCTGCTTCTCGTTCAGCTCGCCGAACATTCGCTCGACCAGCACCTCCGAGAAGCCGATGATCGCGTTGAGCGGCGTCCGGAGCTCGTGCGACATGTTGGCGAGGAACTCCGACTTGTGGCGGTCGGCGACCTCGAGCTGGCGGCTCTTCTCGCCCAGCGCCTCGAACAGCCGCGCGTTCTGGATCGCCAGGGCGGATTGCGTCGCGAACGTCCTGAGGAGTTCGACCGCCTCGGGCGAGAACTCGCCGGGCGCCGTCCGGATCACGACGAGGCCGCCGATGATGTGGTCCTCGCGCAGCAGGGGCACCGCCAGCAGCGCGCGGTACCCCGTGCGCGTGAGGATCTCCCGGACGCGGCTCCGGTACGCCCCCGCCTCCGTGATGTCGGCGATCTGGACCGGCTCCCGCGTCTCGGCCAGCCGCCCGACCGCGCCCTCCCCTTTGCGAAGCGGCATCGCCCGCAGCGATTCCACCACGTCGTCCGGCAGGTCCTGCGTCGCTCTGAGATGGAACAGCTCGGCCGCCTCGTCGTACTCGTAGATCGCCCCCGCGTCGGTGCCCGAGAGCTGGTTGGCGCGGGAGACGATCGTCGTCAGCACCGTCTCGAGGTCGAGCGTCGAGCTGACCGCCCGCCCGACCTCCCCCAGCGCCCGGAGCTCCTCGACCGAGTGCGCGAGCTCACGGGTGCGCGTCTCGAGCTCCGTGAACAGGCGCACGTTCTCGATCGCGATCACGGCCTGGCTCGCGAAGGTCTGCAGCAGAACGATCTGCTTGTCGGCGAAGGGGCGCACGTCGGTCCGACGGATGAGCAGCGCGCCGATCGGCGCTCCCTCGCGCAGCAGCGGTGTGGCTAGCGTCGTACGGTTGCCGAACCGCTCGCCGAGCACGCGGCCTTCCGGGAACTCGTGTCCCGCTGCCAGCAGGTCGGGCACGTGCACGGGACCGCCGTCGAGCACGGCCCGGCCGGCCACCGTCCCCCGAACGATCGGAATCGCCTCGTCGTATGGCACCGAGATCTCGCCGTAGTGCGCGGCGATGCGAAAGGAGCCGTCGCGGATCAGCAGCACCGCGCCGTCGGCTGCCTCGCAGACGCGCGTGGCGTTCTCGGCCACGGCGTCGAGCACCGGCTGAACGTCGGTCGGCGAGCTCGAGATCACGCGGAGGATCTCGGCCGTCGCCGTCTGCTGCTCGAGCGCCTCGCTGAGCTCGCGCGTCCGCTCCTCCACCTTCCGCTCGAGGCCGGCGTACGACTCCTTGAGCTGCGCGGCCATCCGGTTGAACTGCTCGGCGAGCGCCTCGAGCTCGTCGCCCGTCCGCACCTCCAGGCGCTGGTCGAGCTCGCCGGCGCCGATCCGCGCCGCGCCCTCCCGGAGCGCCCGGATCGGCGTCACCATGCGCCGGGCCAGGAGCAGGCCCGCCCCGATCGAGAGCGCCACGCCCGCGAACACGAGCAGGCCCGTGCGCTGCATCGAGGCGTAGAGCGGCTCGAAGGCCTCCTGGAGCGGCTGCTCCACGAAGACCGCCCAGCCCAGCTCGGAGATCGTGGCGTAGTCGGTCAGGACCCGGCGGCCCGCGCGGTCGCGCGCGATCGTCACGGCGTCGGCCGGCCGGCCCGGGTCGCGCAGGGCGGCGAGGGCGGCCCGCACCTGCTCGAGCGAGGCGAGGGAGGTCTTCCGGAGCACGAGGCTGATGTCCGGGTGGGCGACGAGGGCTCCCTGGCGGTCCACGACGTAGGCGAGCCCCGCGCGGCCGATCGTGATCCGGGAGACGACGTCCCAGATGAACTTGAGATTCACCTCGGCGACGGTCACGCCGCCCGCGCGGCCGCCGCCGACCGCGATCGCCATGTAGGGCTCCGACTCCTTGCGGAAGTACACGGGCCCGTGCCAGACGCCGTCGCCCTTGGCCTCGAGGAACGGCGGCTCCCGCGACTGGTCGAGGCCGCTGCCGACCACGTTGATGGCGAGGCGCGAGGCGCGGACCTGCTCGCGGCCCTCCGCGTCGAGGTACGTCATCTCCGTGATGGCGGGCACGTGCTTCTGCAGGCGCCCGTAGTCCAGGAGGCGCTGCTGCAGCGCCGCCCCGCTCGTCCCGAGGCGCACGTCCGCGGTCCAGCGCACCTGCCGCTCGATCTCCTTGACGAACGCGGCGATGCGCGCCGCCGCGGCCAGCGCCTTCTCGCGCTGGATCGCGACGAGGGCCGCGCGGTACTCCTGGTAGGAGAAGTAGATCTCGAGGAGCCCGGAGGCGAGCAGCGCGGCGCTGACGAGTCCCGCGAACACCAGGGCGTACTTGCGGAAGAGGCGCCCGCGGGGCCTCACGCCAGCAGCACCAGCAGGCGCTCCACGGCCCGCTCCAGGCAGCGCTTGATCTCGTCCCGGCAGGCGCGGAAGGTGTCCTCGCCCTGGCCGGCGGGGTCGCCGATGTCCCCGTCCTCGCCGATGAAGCCGCGCAGCGTGAAGACGGGCTTCCCCGCGGCCTCCGCGAACGCGGCGAGCGCCTCCTTCTGCCGGGCGGTCATCGTGAGGATCAGGTCGGCCTCCGCGATGAGCTCGCGGTGCTGCTTGAGGTCGGTCGAGGCGAACGCGTCCTCGGCGAGCTCGATCCCCTCCTCGCGCAGCGCCAGGCGGGCGTCGAGCGACGCGAGCATGCCGTCGCGCGCGAAGTGGGCGATGCCGCCGGAGCGGACGCGCACGCGGGCGCGCGGCGTGCGCGCCGCGAGCAGCCGCTCGAGGAGCGCCTGCGCCATCACGCTGCGGGCCGTGTTCGCCTGGCAGACGACGAGGACGGTCCTAGCCACGCGTGTCGGGGAGCGGGCGGTAGTAGGGGCGGCCCGCCCGCGTCCACTCGTCGAGCATCTCGCGGAACCGCGGGCCCATCGGGTCGATGCCCCGGCGCGGCATGCTGCCGCGCCGGATCGTGAAGTCGTGGGGCGCGAGCTCGCCGGCGCGCACGAAGTGCCGCTCGGCGGCCTCGAGGCGCCCCTGGCGCGCGAGCCAGTCGGCGAGGCCGAACTCCGCGCGCGCGAGCTGGTCCTGCTCCGACGGCAGGGTCAGGTGCCGGCGCACCTCCTCGGGCGCGAGCCCCGCCGTCTCGCCGCGCACCCACGCCCGGAGCGCGGCGAGGGGCCGCGCGGAGGCGAGGCCCGTGAGGTGCCTGAACGTGTCGGTGCCGAACGCGACGTCGTTCGGGCGCGCGATGCGCCCGCGCGCGTCGATCCAGAGGATCGTCGGCACGTTCACGAGGTTGTAGAGGTCCGCCAGCACGTGCCGCGTGTCGATGAGCGAGGGGTGCGTCGGGCGGGCCGCCTCGATCCACGCGCGCGCGTCCTCGGGGCTCCGGTCGAGCGCCACCGTGATCACGCTGAGGCCCGCGTCACGCAGCTCCTCCCAGAGCGCCTGCCACACGGGCAGGTCCAGGCGGCAGCCTCACCACGAGGCGTACGCGACCAGCAGCACCTTCCGCCCCCGGTGCGCCGAGAGCGAGTGCGGCCGGCCGTCGAGGTCGGGCAGGGTGAAGTCCGGCGCCTCGAGGGCCGCGAGCGCCCGCGCGCGCTCGCGCGCGGCGATGCCGAGGTACGCGGCGCGCTCCCCGGCGTCGAGCGCGACGGGCCGCCCCGCGGCGCGCGCCCGCTCGGCGAGGGCGAGGCCCGCGGCCTCCTCCAGCTCGAGGACGCGGCCGTCGTCGAGGACCGTGAACCGCTGCGACGCCATCGGGCCCTCCCCGCGCGCGCGCCTACGCCTGGCCGTCCGGAGCGCCGAGCCGCCGCGCGGCCTCGATGTCCTTGCTCTGGTCGCGCAGGATCGTCGGGCTCAGCACCAGCTCCTCGATCACGGTCCGCGGCGGCAGCGTGACGCAGAGGAGGATCGCGCGCGCCACGTCCTCCGGCTGCATCATCGTCGCGCGCGCGGCCGTGTCCGGCGGCAGCGGCCGGCGCTCCAGGATCGGCGTGTCCACCTCGGCCGGCATGATCGTCGTCGCGCGGATCCCCCGGTCCCGCAGCACGGTGTGGACGTGGCCCATCAGGTTGCGCACGGCAGCCTTGGCGGCGCCGTACGGCGCCCCGCCGATCAGGCCGGGCTTGAGCGCCGCGAGGGACGACACGGTGACGATCGTGCCGCCGCCGCGCGCGATCATGCCGGGCAGCACCGCCTGGGTCAGCGTGAACACCGCGGTCAGGTTCACGTTGAGCACGCCGTCCCACTCCTCGCGGCTCACCCAGCGGACGTTGCGGGCGCGGCTCGAGTAGCCGGCGTTGTTCACGAGGACGTCCACGCGCCCGAGGGTCTGCTCCGCCCACGCGACGAGCGCACGCGCCGCCGCGGCGTCCTCCACGTCGAGCCGGCGCGCCGTCGCGCGCCCGCCCGCCCGGCCGATCTCCGTCGCGACGGCGTCGAGGGGCGCCTGGCGGCGGCCCGTGAGCACGACGTGCGCGCCCTCGGCCGCGAGGAGCCTCGCGGCCTCGCGGCCGATGCCGGTGCCGGCGCCCGTCACGATCGCGACCTGCCCCGAGAGCGCGCTCATGCCGGCGAGGATATCACCACGCCCACACCGGCTGCTCGAAGTGGTCCACGCGCGTCGCGCGCCCGTGGATCACGACCTCGCGGAACTGGTAGAGCACGGCGGCGGTGGGCGCGTGGATCAGCGACGAGAGGATCGGGAGCTGGATCACCGGGCGGTCGCTCTCGGGGATCGCGATCAGCCGCGGCACCCCCGGGGCGTCCAGGTCGGCGAGCGGCACGCGGTACACGCCCGCCACCTCGGCGGGGTTCGGCGCCGGCTCGATGTCCGGGCCGCCCCAGACCACGACCGGCGTGATGACGAAGCCCGAGCGCGTGGGGTAGTCGTCGAGCGCGCCGAGCACCGCGGCGGCGCCGAGGCGGAGGCCGACCTCCTCCTCCAGCTCGCGGAGCGCGGCGGCCTCGGCGCTCTCGCCGGGATCGATCCGGCCGCCGGGCAGCGCCCACTGGCGCGCGTGGGCGCGAAGCGACGCCGCGCGCCGGGTCAGCAGGAAGCACGCGCGCCCGGCCGCGTCGGGGAGCACGACGACCGCGACGGCCGCGGGGCGGCGGCCGTCGGGCGCGGCGGCGCGCCGCGCGAAGCCGGCGAGGTGGGCCCGCGCCCGCGCGCAGAGCGCCGCGTCGAAGACGTGCGTCACGCTCAGTAGGCGGGCAGACGCCCGGCCTGCGTGGCGCTCTTGCGCACCGCCGTCACCTCCTCGCCCGCCCGGGCGGCGAGGAAGCGGGCGTCGCTCGCGAGCGTGACGAACCGGTAGCCCGCCTCGATCATCGTGAGCGCGTACGCCGCGGTGTTGTTGTGGATGCCGGCCACGACGCCGTGGCGCCGGCACGCCTCCACGATCCGCTGCTGGGCCTCCACCACGGGCGGGTCGGTCTGGTCGAGGCGCGGCTTGCAGCCGAGCGCGAGCGACAGGTCCGAGGGGCCGACGTACACGGCGTCGACCCCGGGCACGCTCAGGATCTCGTCGAGGTTCTTCAGCGCCTCCGCGGTCTCGATCATCGGCATCACGAGCAGGTCCGGGTTCGCGCGGTCGCCGTAGTCGGCGCCCGCGTAGATGGAGGCGCGCACCGGCCCCCAGCTCCGGTAGCCGCGCGGCGGGTACTTGCACGCGGCGACCAGCGCCTCGGCCTCGGCGCGGGTGTTGATCATCGGGCAGATGACGCCGTAGACGCCCGCGTCGAGGATCTTCATGAGCCGCCCGGGGTCGTTCCACGGCACGCGCGCCAGCGGGATCACCGGCGTGGTGGCGATCGCCTGCAGCATCGTGACCGCGACCTGGTAGTCGACGACGCCGTGCTGCATGTCGATCGTCAGCGAGTCGAAGCCCTGGTGCGCCATGACCTCGGCCGAGAAGGCGCTCGGGATCGCGAGCCAGCCGTTCACCACCGCCCCACCGCGCGCCCAGATCGCCTTGAGCGTGTTCTCTCTCACGGTCCTCTCTCCTGTCAGAGCTCCGGCCGGCACACGGCGCGGAAGTTGCACCACCGGCAGATCCTGAGGTCCTCGGTCTTCTCGAAGTCGGCGAGCGCCGCGACGTTGGCCTCGGGGTCGACGAGGTAGGCCTTCATCGACCGGATCGAGAGCCGGAGCTGCTCCTTGATCGCCTCCAGCCGCGCGTCGTCCCACTGGATCTGCGTCACCTGCGGCTCGCGCAGGTTCGCCTCGTAGAGGTCCACCTTGGCCGGCGGCACGCCGAGCACCTCGTCGGCGTAGAGCGCGTAGCAGCCGAGCTGGAACGCGGCGGTCTCGCCGCCGGCCGCGCCGGTCTTCCAGTCCACGAGCGCGAGCCGGCCCTCCTCGCTCCAGAAGCCGAAGTCGGGCGCCACCCACACGGCCGTGCCCTCGAAGTCGAAGACCTTCGACCAGTGCTCGATCGACCAGTGCTCGGGCGCCGTCCGGCGGATCGCCGCGAGCAGCGGCAGCCGGAAGAAGTTGCGCAGGCACGTCGCGGCGTTCCGCGAGATCGCCTGCCACACCTCGGGCTTGAGGTCGATCGCGTACTCGTGCTCGAAGAGCGCCGGGGTCTTCGGGTTGTCCCGGTAGCGGCCCGCCCTCGACGAGCGCCAGTCGCCCCGCATGCGCTCGATGACGTCCGCGACGAAGGGCTCGACCGGGATGTCGCGCCCGTCGGCGAAGGCGTGGAAGGCCATCTCGATCGCGTCGTGGACGACCCGTCCCGCCCACTGCTGGCGCGAGGAGAGCTGCTTGAGCACGTACAGGCGCCGGACGTCCTCGGGCGCCCCCGCGTCCCAGCCGCCCCAGGCGCCGTAGTAGTGGAGGTAGTATCGGCGGCGGCACTCCTGGAAGGTGTTGTCGCGGCTGCGCGACCAGGAGAACTCGTTGGCGATCTCGCCCATCCCCGGCATTGTATGGTACTTTCTCCTCGCGATGGAGAAGACGTCGTTCACCGTCGAGTGCCCGTGCTGCAAGGCCAAGCTGACGCTCGACGCGGAGCTCCGGGCCGTCCTGTCGCACGAGCCCCCGCCCCCGCGGCGCAGCGTCGGCGACCTCGGCGCCGCCTTCGACAAGCTGCGCACGAGGTCGGCGGCGCGCGAGGAGGCCTTCAAGGAGCAGCTCCGCGCCGAGGGCGACAAGGGCAAGCTCCTCGATCGGAAGTTCCAGGAGGGGCTCAAGCGCGCGAAGGACTCGCCCGACCCTCCGCCGCGCCCCTACGACTACGACTGAAGTCGACGTCGGGGGGAGCGACCGCCTGCTGCGCGGCCTCCTGCGGCGGGTCAGCCGGAGCTTCCACCTCTCGCTCGCGATCCTGCCGCGGGGGCTCCGCGAGCCGATCGGGCTCGCGTACCTCCTCGCCCGCACCGCCGACACGGTCGCCGACACGCGGCTGATCGCGCGCGCCGAGCGCCTCGCCCACCTCGAGACGCTGCGCGCGGCGTACGCCGGCGAGCCCGCCGACCTGGCCGCGGTCGCGCGCGCGTGCGCGCCGCGCCAGGCGCGCGCCCCCGAGCGCGAGCTGCTCCTGCACGCCGCCGAGGCCCTGGCCCGCGTGGCGGCGCTCCCGCCCGCGGACCGCGCGGAGGTGCGGGCCGTGCTCGCCACGCTCACCTCGGGCATGATCTTCGACCTCACGCGCTTCCCCGGCGAGGACGTGGCGGGCCTCGCCGCGCTCGAGACGCTCGAGGAGCTGGACCACTACACCTACCTCGTCGCGGGCTGCGTCGGGCCGTTCTGGACCGCGCTCTGCGCGACGCACCGGCCGCGGCTCGCGCGCTGGGACGTGCGCGAGATGGGCGCGCTCGGCGTGCGGTTCGGCAAGGCGCTGCAGCTCACGAACGTGCTCCGCGACGTCCCCGCGGACCTCCGCCACGGCCGCTGCTACCTGCCCGCGCGCGAGCTCGCGGCGCTCGGCCTGGCGCCGGCCGACCTGCTCCACGCCCCCGGCGCCGCGCGCGCGCTGCCGCTCCACCGCCGGCTGCTCGCGCTCGCGCTCGGGCACTACGACGCCGCGTGGCGCTACACGCTCGCGGTCCCGCGCGCCGAGTGGCGCATGCGCCTGGCGTGCGCATGGCCGCTCCTGATCGGGCTCGGCACGCTCGAGCGGCTGGCGGCGCACCCGAATCCGCTCGCCGCGCCCGCGCCGATCAAGATCACGCGCGGGGCGGTGCGCGCGCTGCTCGCGCGCTCGGCGCTCACCGTGTGGTCCGATCGCGCGCTCGCGGCGGACGCCGAGCGCCTGCGGCGCCGCATCGCGCTCTGATTTCGCCCTTGCGCTCGCCCGCGCGCGACGGCACCGTAGGTCACGTCCCGGCCGATCCCCACGACACGGAGGCGACGATGGAACGCATGTTCGGTGAGCCCGAGCCCTGGATGCCGACGCCCGCCCCCCCCGCGCCCGCCCCGACGGCCCCGGAGCCGTCCCGGCCCGCCGCCCCCCGGCGCAAGGCCGCAAAGCCCAAGGCGAAGGCCAAGGCGCGCCGCCCGAAGGCCAAGGCGCGCCGCCCGAAGGCCAAGGCCCGGGCCCGCGCGAAGGCGCCCCGGGGCAAGGCGACGAAGAAGGCGCGCCGGCGGCGCTAGTCGAGCAGGGCCAGACCGAGCAGCGCCGCGGGATCGATCCGCGCGCCGGCGACGAGGGCGCCGAAGTGCAGGTGCGGGCCGGTGGCGCGCCCGGTCGCCCCGACCGCGCCGAGCGTCTGGCCGCGCTCCACGCGCTCGCCCTCGGCGACCGTGACGCTGTCGAGGTGGAAGTAGAGCGTGTGGAGGCCCAGGCCGTGGTCGAGCACCACGAGCCGGCCCGGGAAGAAGAAGTCGGCGACGAGGGCGACGCGTCCCGCGTTGGCCGCCACGGCGGGCGTCCCGCGGGGCGCGGCGTAGTCCGTGCCGCTGTGCGGTGCCCGCGGCTGGCCGTTGATGATGCGGCGGGCGCCGAACCCGGTGCCCGGCTCGGTCCCCCCCACCGGGCGCGTGAAGCGCCCGCGCCAGAGGCGCTCCGGCGTGATCGTGCGGTAGACCGCCCCGAGCCGGCGGCCCTCGGCCGCCGCGCGCTCCTCCGTCGCCGGGTCGAGGTCCACCATGGCGCGGGGCAGCGTGAGCCGCTCGACGGGGAAGGCGCGGCGCCGGACCTGGATCCGGCCGCGCGCGGCGCGCGGCGCCCGGCCGGCCTCGAGCACCGCGACGCGCCACGCGGGCGCGCCCGGCGGGAGGTCGAGGTCGAGCCCGACGAGCGCGGCCTGGCCGCCGGCGTACGGGAAGAAGGCGAGCGGCCGGCCGCCCACCGAGCCCTCGACGCTCGCCCCGTCGGGCACGTCCTTCACGTGGAGCCACGCGACGTCGCCGACGCGCGGCCGCGCGGGATGCCAGACGACCCCGAGCCGGTCGCCCGCCGGCGCGGGGGGCGCGCCCAGGAGCAGGAGCGCGGCGGCGAGCGCGGCCGGGACGCCCCTCACTCCGGCCGCTGCTGGCGGAGGAACTGCTCGATCTCGGCGACCAGCTCGGCGGCGGGCGGCAGGTCGCTGCCCGGCGCGGGCGGCGCCGCCGCCGCCTGCGCCTCGGCGTCCCTGGACTCGAGCTTCCTGACGTAGCCGGCGATCTTCGCGTTCTGCGCGACGATCTCCGCGAGGTTGGCGTCGAACTGCTTGACCGCCTCGTCGAGGTCGCCGAGGTCGAGCGTGGCGCCGAGGAGGGGCAGCACGCGCTCGAGGAGGGTCCGCGTCGCCTTCGGGTTCTCGATGCCCGAGATGTAGTGCGGCACGTTCGCCCACAGGCTCGCGGTCGCGAAGCCCCGCTCGCGCGAGATCGAGGTGAGGACGCCGACGATGCCCGTCGGCCCCTCGTACCGCGTCGGGCGCAGGCCGAGGCGGGCGGCGAGCTCGGGGTCGGAGGCGCCGCCCACGAGCCGCACCGGCCGCGTGTGCGGGACCTCGGCCAGGAGCGCGCCGAGCGTGAGCACGAGCGTCACCTCGCAGCGCCGCGCGAGCTCGAGCACCGCGGCGCAGTACGCCTTCCACTTGAGGTGGGGCTCGATCGCCACGCCGACGATGACGTCGCGCGCGAGACCGGGCGACTGCGCGATCGAGAACTCCGTCGCGGGCCAGACCAGCTCGCGCTCGGTCTCCGAGCCCGCGCGGAACCGCACGGTGGGCCGGGAGAGCCCGAAGTGGTAGAACTCCTCGGGGTCGATCTCGGCGAACTTCTCGGCGTGGAGCGACGTCGCCAGGTAGCGCGCGGCGGTCGTCGCGGCCTCGGCCGCGTCGTTCCAGCCGCCCCACGCCAGGATCAGGACCGGTCGGCGGAGCCCCTGCGGCTCCGCGTGGATGGTCAGCATCGGATCTCCTCGAGCTGCGTCTCCGGAGTTTATCACGAATGCTCATTGACCCGGCCGCGGCTCCGACGTTAGCATGGAGGCCGCAGCCAATCTCCGCCGCGAGGGGGTCCCGGCAATGCGAATCGACCGAATCGGACTGCTGCTGATCGGTGCGGCGCTGGTGGCGACGACGGGATGCGCCACGGGCGAGGAGTGGGCGACGTGGCGGGGCCACTCGAGCCACTTCGCCTCGGGCTCGCACATGGGGTTCTCGGTGCGGAACCGCGAGGGCACGCAGGCGCGCGTCACGCGTCAGGACATCCAGGTGGCGCGCGACCAGAACTGGTGGGGCAAGCCCATCACGGTGAGCCAGGAGCAGATTCTTGAGCGGTAAGGGCACCCTCGCGGCCGCCCTGGCCGCCTGCCTGCTCCTCGCCGCGAGCGCCTGGGCGGCGCCGTCCGAGGATCGCATCCTCGCCCTCGACCAGTACACGACCGACAAGGGCCGTCGCCTCGCGACGGCCCACGGGCGCGCGCTGCGCGCGCTGAACGCCGAGATCTACCACTGCATGCCGTGGGTCGAGGTGCAGAAGAGCTCGATCGGCTTCTTCCGGCCGAAGCACATCGCGAGCGACTCCCGCTACCTCTCGGTGCGCATCTACGTTGAGCAGGACCCGTCGCCCGCGTTCGCGGCGCTCCGCGTGGAGGAGCGCGCCTCGGCGATGTTCTCGCGCTACGTCGGCGCGCTGCTGCGCCGCATGAACGAGGACGCGGCGCTCGCGGGCGACCCCGCGCTCGACGGCTACACCGTGATCCTCGAGTGGCTCAAGCAGATGCCGCGCGCCCAGGGCGAGCGGCCCGTGCACGAGACGATCGCGGTGTTCGTCGACAAGGCGCTCGCGCTCGAGTACCTGGGGCGCCGCCGCTCCATCACGGACGTGGCCGCGCACGCCAAGGTGCGGGGGTTCGACGGCGAGGCCGGGCTCGGCGACCTGCGCCTCGCCGCCTGGGACGACAACTTCGTCTCGACCTACAAGGTGGCGAACTACCAGGTCGAGGCGGGCGTCACCTGCCGCTGAGGTAGCGCCGCAGGAGCCGCCGCATCGACGGGAACGCGATGGCCCCGAACGGCACCGCCCGTCGGGGGAACCAGCGCGCCTCCGACACGTCGTCGGCCGCGGAGAGTCGCCCGACTGCGGCCCCGACGCGGTACACCGCCGCCAGGACCGGAAAGCCCTTCGGCCCGTAGCGGTCCGTCGCGAAGCCGAGGAGCCGCGCGCGGCGGACCCGCAGCCCGACCTCCTCCCGCAGCTCGCGCGCGAGGCACGCCGCGGGGAGCTCGCCCGCCTCCAGGAAGCCGCCCGGCAGGTCCCACGTGCCGGCGTAGGGCGGTCGCGCGCGCCGCACCAGCAGCACCCGCCCGCCCCGCTCGACGACGGCGACGGCCGCGGGCACCGGGTTGCCGTAGAAGGTCCAGCCGCAGCGCCGGCAGCGGCCTCGCACCCGGCCCGTCTCGCGCACCGGCGCCAGGCGGCCGCCGCAGGCGAGGCAGAATCTCGCGGTCACGCGTCGCCGAGCGCCGCGCGGAGCGCCGCGGCGATGGCGCGGAGCGCCCGCGCCGCGGGGGCGTCGGGCCGCACCGTGACGAAGGCCTCGCCGCGGTCGGCGGCGGCGGCGAGCTCCGGATCGAACGGCACGCGGCCGAGGAGCGGGACGCCCGCGTCCCGCGCGAGGGCCGCGGCGTCGGGCCCGGGGAAGAGCCCGCTCATGTTCTCGACGAGCCCGAGCACCGGCGCCTTCGCCTGCGCCGCGACCGTGAGGGACTTGCGCACGACCAGGTGCGCGACGTCCGAGGGGATCGTGACGACGACGGTGCCCGCCAGCCCGGGGACGAGCCCGGCGACCGTGGCGAGCCGGTCGGTGCCGGGCGGCAGGTCGAGCAGGAGCAGGTCGAGCTCGCCCCAGCGGGTGTCGGCGAGGAACTCGCGCAGCGCGTTCGCCTCCATCGTGCCGCGCCACGTGTGCGCCTCCGCCTGCGTCGCGGCGTCCCACTCGAGCGGCGCCGCGTCGGAGGGCAGGAGCAGGTCCATCGACATCACCTTGACGCCGAGCGCGCTCACGGGCGGCTCGACGCCGTCGCCCGCGACGACGAGCTGCCGGCCCCGGACGCCGAGCATCGTGGCCATCGTGGGCCCGTTGAGGTCGGCGTCGAGGACGCCCACCCGCCGGCCGTCGCTCGCGAAGCAGGCGGCCAGGCTGGCGGTGAGCGACGACTTGCCCACGCCCCCCTTGCCGGACACGACGGCGACGATCCGCTTCACGGCGGCGAGGCGGCTCCGCAGCCGGGCCTGCTGGGCCTCGACCTGGCCGGCGATGTTCGAGCCGCCGTCGCCCGCGATGTCCCGGTAGCGCTTCACGCGCGCTCCCCCTCCGGCTCCCGCTGCCAGCCCGCGCGGATCAGCATGACGGCCGTGGCCGCGGCGACGAGGGCCATCAGCACGGCGCCGGCCGTGCTCGGCGGCACCCCGCCGCCCAGGCCCGGCA
>Ga0209342_10001599_pt1 | contig 25273 bp, 21 predicted proteins | sample RifCSP16_2_FD_184023 | JGI IMG/M metagenome (GOLD analysis project Ga0209342, IMG submission 184023) | Soil microbial communities from Rifle, Colorado - Rifle CSP2_sed 16_2 (SPAdes) (version 2) | ecosystem: Environmental > Terrestrial > Deep subsurface > Rock core/Sediment | place: Rifle... | reverse complement strand
CCGCACGAATCCAGAGTTCTTCTGGTGGATGTTCTGGGGCGCGCACGTCGTCCTCCTGTTCACATTCCTGGCGTACGTCCTGTACAGCAAGCACTCGCACATCGTGTTCGCCCTCGTGAACTCCTTCTTCATCGACCTCAAGCCAAAGGGCGCGCTGAACCTAATCGACCTCGAGAAGGCCGCGACGTTCGGCTCGAATCGTGTCGAGCAGTTCAGCCCTCGCTCCCTCCTCGACGGGTTCGCGTGCACGGAATGCGGTCGTTGCACGGACAGCTGCCCCGCGAACGCCACGGGCAAGCCGCTGGACCCGATGCGCATCATCACGAACGTGCGCGACACGCTCCTCGAGCAGGGGCCCGCGATCGTGGCGGCGCGGACGGAAGGGCTGCCGGACATGTTCCAGACCGTCCACACGGAGGACGGCATCTGGGCGTGCACGACGTGCTACGCGTGCGTGTACGAGTGCCCCGTCCTCAACGAGCACGTGCCGAAGATCGTCGAGATGCGCCGCCACATGGTCCTCATGGAGGGAAAGATGCCGCCCGAGGCCCAGGAGACGATGCGGAACATCGAGCAGAACTACAACCCTTGGGGGATCGGTTGGGACCAGCGCGGGGCCTGGGCGGACGGCATGGGCATCCGCACCCTCGGCGAGGACGGACGGGACGTTGAGTACCTCTTCTGGGTCGGATGCGCGGGCTCGTTCGACGAGCGGAACCGGAGGGTCAGCCAGGCGTTCGCGCGCCTCCTGCAGCATGTGGGCGTGAAGTTCGCGATCCTGGGGTCGGAGGAGAAGTGCACGGGGGACCCCGCGCGTCGGATCGGGAACGAGTACCTCTTCCAGACGATGGCGAAAGCGAACGTGGAGACCCTGAACAAACGCGGGGTGAAGAAGATCGTGACCGCGTGCCCGCACTGCTTCAACACCCTCAAGAACGAGTACCCGCAGTTTGGCGGCAACTACGAGGTGATCCACCACTCGCAGCTCCTCGCCGATCTCCTGGCCAGCGGGGAACTTCGCCCTACGAAGGCGGTGGCGGCGAAGGTCACGCACCACGACTCCTGCTACCTCGGCCGGTACAACGACATCTACGAGGAGCCGCGTCGGGTGTTGCAGGCGCTGCCGCAAGTCCAGATCGTGGAGATGGACCGGTGCCGGGACAAGGGGTTCTGCTGCGGCGCGGGGGGCGCACGGATGTGGATGGAGGAGACGATCGGGGAGAGGGTGAACCATCGCCGCCTGAGCCACGTCATTGACACGGGGGCCGACGTCGTCGCGACCGCCTGCCCCTACTGCCTGATCATGATGGACGACGCCGCCAAGACGAAGAACGTCGACGCGACCCTCGCCCGCGCGGACATCGCGGAGCTTCTCGAACAGTCCATTCGGAAAGAGTGACCGACTCCGGATCGCCTCGGAAGGCGCGCTACCGAACCAGACAGCCCTCGAGGAACGATAGCGTCCGCCGCCACGCATCCCTGGCGGCTTCCTCGCGATAGACGTCCGCACGCGTGTCGTTGAAGAACGCGTGTCCCGCACCGGGGTAGGTGTGGTGCTCGAACGACTTGCCCGCCTTCCGCATCTCCTCCGCGAACGCGGGGACCCCGTCCGTGATTCCCCGATCCTCCGCGCCGTACAATCCGAGGACCGGGCACCGGATGCTCGGGATGCGATCGAAGGGCGGAGCGGCCCCGTAGAAGATGACGCACGCCGCGAGAGGCGCACCGGCGGCCGCCAGCCGCGCGGACAGGGCCCCTCCCATGCAGAAGCCGACCGTGCCGATGCGCTCCGGCCGGACGAACGGCTGGCGGGAGAGGAAGCCCGCCGCCGCCACCATATCCGGGATGTATGCGTCCAGGTCTCGGTTGCGAAGCCAGTCCACTGCCCTCTGGATCGGCCCACGCTCCGCCGCCGGAAACTCCGCGAGCTTTGCCTGCGCGGCCTCCGGATTCCGCCGGCTCTCGGGCGGGAGGGCCCGCATCAACCGCAGCGCGGACTCAAGCTCCTCGTTCGACACGGGACGCCCTCCGTGCGCGAAGAGGTCCGGCGCGAGGGCGACGTATCCCTGGTCCGCGAACCGCCACGCGACATCTTCGATGTGCGGAGAGAGTCCGAAAATCTCGTGGATTACGACGACGCCGGGGCGAGGTTCCGGGGTCGAGGGACGGGCGAGATACGCCGGCCGGTCCAAGCCGCGACTTGGGTACGAGAGGCGTTCCGCAGTCGTCATCGCGCTGCTACCCGACTCCGTCAACCTTCGCCGCCATCTTGAAGTCCCGGTGGGTCAGCCCCCCCGCGTCGTGCGTCGTGAAGCGAACGCGGACTCTTGTCCACGAGTTCAGGAGGTCGGGATGGTGGTCCGCCTCCCCCGCAAGGGCGAACACGCGGTTCATGAACGCGACAGCCTCGGCGAACGTCTCGAACCGCCACGTCCGTTCGATGGCATCCCCGACGCGCTTCCACTCGGGCACATCCTTCAGCTTGGCGGCGATCTCCGCCTCGGAAAGGGTCTTCATCGTCCTCCCAGGGGGGTAGCTCACGGGGCGATAAGTGACTTCTGGACGTCAAGTTCAAGAGGCCACCGGCGGTGGCTCCCCGGGGGAGTCCCCTTGCCGACATCGCAACAGCTAGCGAAAAGTATCGTGAAGGACAGCCTGAGGCCGAAGGAGTATGAGGTCGTAACGATCTCGACGTACCCGCATACGATCGAGCTTGCGGAGCAGGTCGCGCTCGCCTGCCAGAAGGCGGGCGCCGACCCGATCACCCTGCTCGAGACGGACGAGGTCTTCTACGGCCAGTACAAGAACTACAGCCTCGAGAACCTTCGGAAGACGTCCGCGCATTGCCTCGGCCTCGCCGAGTACACGCAATCGTATATCTGGCTCGGCGGTCCGAAGGACCCGGGTCGCATGGCGAAGGTGCCCCGGGAGAAGTGGGAGGCCGCGAACGAGGGCGAGCAGGCGCACACGGACAAATGGCTGGTGAACAAGCCGAAGAGCGTCGGGGTCGGCCTCGGCCAGGTCACCAAGGAGCGCGCCGCGCGGTACGGGTTCAACTACGCCTCGTGGAAGCGGAGCGTCGAGAACGCAATTGCGACGAACTACCGCCAAATGGAGGCGTTCGGGAAGACTGTCGCGGGCCTCCTCTCTGTTCCCGTGAGCGTGCGCGTCACCGCGGACAACGGCACGGACCTGCGCTTCCGCCTTGCGGGGGCCTCGAGGAAGGCGCACGTGAACGACGGCGTCATCAGCGACGAGGACTTCGCAGCGGAGAATCGCGACGCGAGCCTCCCCGCCGGGGACGTGTGGGTGGCCGCGGTCGAGGACAGCGCGAAGGGCACGATCGTCTCCAACGTGAAGATCCCCCAGATGGGCAAGCTCATCGAGGGGCTGGCGTGGACGTTCGAGAACGGCCGCGTGACGGACTACACCGCCAAGAAGAACCTGAACCTCGCACAGACCGGCTGGGAGACGGGGACGGGCGGGAAGGACGTCCTGGGCGCTTTCGCCCTCGGCATCAACCCGAAGGCGAAGTCCGGGTTCCTCCAGAACACGATCCCGGCCGGGTCCGTGACGATCGGCATCGGAGACAACCGCGGGGTCGACGGGACGAACAAGAGCTCGTACGGGTTCTACGCGTTCCACTCGGCCGCCAACGTGGAAATCGCAGGAAAGACGGTCATCGAGCAGGGTCGCTGGGTCGTCTGACCCTCACCTCGCGAAGTAGGTTTCGCCGCAGCGCGCGCACTTCGTGAGCCCGTGGGCTGAGATCGGCGTTCCGGGCGGCGCTCCGCAACTCGGACAGACGCGGCTCGGGCTCGGACCCTCTTGACTGCCCTGGCGGGACCCAAGGGCAAGGAAGGCGAATGCGCCGAGCACGAAGAACACGAATCCGACGGCGAACACCACGGAACCCGTCCCTCCCGTCATCGCCGCGAACACGCCTCCGACGACGAAAATCAGGAGGCCGAGCGCGACGAACATGATCCCGAGAAACATCCGGGGGTCCGCGCGCCCGCGCGTCGGGGTCGTGAACTCGTCGTATATTCGCTCGAGCCACATCGCGGACTTCCGACCTGACAAAGCCTAGTTGAACCCTGCGCCGCGATTCGCGAACTTGATTCGGTCCGCACTCGCGCGGCGGTCACCGGACGATGACGATGGGAGTCTCCGCGACGATGTCCGTGGCCCAGGCGATGTCGAGCCCGAGGCGCAGCACGTAGCTGTAGTACGAGAATCTCCCGCGGTAGCTCGAGGGGAGCTCGGCGGAGATGGGGAGCTCGAAGGTGAAGGGCCTGCCGATTCCGATCATCCCAATGGGGATGTCGATGTCGGAGACCACGCGCGTCTTAGACTCCTCGACCTTGTCCGCGCGGGCCCATTCCCCGCCGACGATCTGCGCGTACAGACGGCGAATGCGGCGCTCCCCGGTCCTGAGGATCGTGATCCGACAGCCGAGTAACTCTCGCGCGAAGAAGCGATCTCCGTCGAGCTCGACGTAAATCTCGGGCCCGCCTCCGCCGGAGCGAAAGCGCACGGGGCGGGAGAACGTGCGAATGCTCTCGCGGGCGAAGACCACGTAGAACGGGACCATGTGCACGGCGTCCGGCCACCAGGGCACGTCCAGGCGTGCGGCGATGCTATACTCGACCTTCGCGTGCGTGCCCGCGTAGGACGGCAGGGCGTCGTTGGGGACCTGGAACTGGAACGGGAACCGATAGGAGCCTGCGGGAATCGATCCTTCGACGGCCAGCGGCAGCCGCCAGGCGACGTGGTCTGACCGGGACCGATACGTCGTCTGGTTTTCTCCGGATCCCTGTGTAATCTCCGTCGACTCCCGCCCCAAAATGTCGAGGGTGAGGCCTCGTGTCGAGACCTCGCGCGTCGTCTCGAGGATGACTGCGCCCGTGACGACGTCGCCCGTGAAATACGTCGTTCGTGGGAGGTCGACGATGATCGTGTTCGCCGTCTCGACACCCCCGGCGCTACCGCACGATGAACCGGGCCCCACAGTGCGTGCACGTCGCCATGCCGAACCTATCGACCGCTCCCGGCGGCGCGCCGCAGTTCGGGCAGTTGATCGCAATCGGGGGTAGGCGGCCCGCGGGGACCATCGGCTGCTGGATTGGCGGCGGTGGCGGAAGCGGCGCGCGACGGAAGGCGCCCATCGCGCCAGCGATGGCGAGGAGGACCAAGACCACGATCAACCCGCATACGGGAAAGAAGACGAACCCTGAAGCACCGATTCCGGGATTGAGAGAGAGGACCGCAAGCGATGCGAACGAGGCGAGCGTGATGACGGCAATGACGACGACAATCACGCGGTTTTCCGGCGTGCGGCTTGGAGGGAGCCAGGGCGCCGGCGGAGCAGGGGGCGCTCCTTGCACGGCCGTGGCATGCATATCGCCCCTAAATGAAAGCTCCCCCGTGAATCGCTCCTTTCCGGACCTCGGCGGCCGTCAGTGGCCCTTGAGCTCCTTCAGAAGGGCTGGGATGAATTCGAGCACGTTCGCGACGACGCCATAGTGCGCCACCTCGAAGATCGGCGCGCTAGGATCCGTGTTGACCGCGAGAATGAGCCCGGCATCCTTCATGCCCGCGATGTGCTGCATCGCCCCGCTGATCCCGCACGCGACGTACAACTTCGGCCGCACGGTCTTCCCGCTCTGGCCCACCTGGCGGGTCTTCGGGAGCCACTCCAAATCGGTGAGCGGGCGCGATGCACCTACCACGCCGCCGAGGGCTCTGGCGAACTCCTCGACGACCTTCAGGTTCTCCTTCTTCTGGATGCCGCGTCCCGCGCTCACGACGATGTCCGCGGAGGCGATGTCGATGTCCTGGACCTGCGGCTTCTCATACCCGAGGAAAGTGCGCCCGTTCTTGGCGGGGTCCAGAGGGACGTCCACTCGGATGACCGAGCCCTGGCCTCCGGACGCCGCCGGTTTCACGGACCCCGGCCGCAGGGTGACGATGTACGGCTGCTCGCTCCGAACCTCAAGCTCGATCGCCATCTTGTCGTTCAAGATCTTGCGGTGGGCCACGAGCACCCCGCCCTCCAGGAACAGGTCGGTGCAGTTCGCGACGATGGGGGCGTTCCACTCCGCCGCCAATCGCGGGGCGAGGTCGTACCCCTGCGTCGTGTGCGCGAGGAGGATGACGCCCGGATTCTGGTTCGGTCGAAAGCCCGACAGCGCCTGCGCGTATCCACCGGCAGTGTACGCCGCCAACCCCGCGTGCTCGACATGGAGCACGTCAACGCCGCGCGAGGCGATCTCCGCCGCGATTGCGCCAACGCCGTGTCCGAGGAGGGCGACGTGGAGCGTCCCCCCGGCCTTTGCGGCAAGTTCGCGTCCCTTCGCGACGAGCTCGTACGTGGCACCGACGACCCTCCCCTCGCGATGCTCGGCCACCGCCAAGACGTTCGTGACCATCAGCCCCCCCGGTAGAACCCCTTCTCCCGCAGCAGGACGGCGACGGCCTTCGCCTGGTCCGCGACGGAACCGCCAATCATGGCCGCATGCCCTTTCAGCGGAGGCGTCGACATCCGACGCACCACAATGGAATAGGGGCCTCGGAACGCGTCCCATGACGCCTGGCCGAGGGCTGCCGACGTCACCTCTTCGATCGGCTGTCGCGCGGCCTTCATGATGGCGGGCAACGGCGCATAGCGAGGCTGGTTGATCCCGAACTGGATTGTCAGGAGCGCGGGGAGCGCGAGCGAGACGACCTCTTGGTCCCCGCCCTCGAGCTCCCGCCACGCCTTCACTCCCCCGTCCGTCACCTCAATCCTCGTGACCACGGACGCGTGGGGAACCCCGAGGAAACCCGCAGCGAGCGCTCCGGTCGCGGAGTAGGCGTGGTCGTCGCTCTGCACGCCGGTGAGCACGACGTCGTGGGGACGCTTGGCAATCGTTGCCGCCAGAATCTTCGCGACCTGGAACGCGTCGACGGCGGCGGGATCCTCGAAGACGACTCGCACGGCCTTGTCCGCGCCCTTCGCGAGCGCCTCGCGGAGCATCTGCTCCGTCCGTTTCGGGCCTGCGGTCACCGCGGTCACGGTGCCACCGTGTTTCTCCTTGAGGCGCACCGCCTCCTCCAGGGCGTACTCGTCCGCGCCGTTGACCTTGTAGTTCAGCGCGTCCCGCTTGATGTCCTTCCCGTCCCCGGACACTTGGAACTGGAGGTCGGGGTTCGGGACTTGCTTCAGGCAGACGATGATGTTCAGCGCCACGTCGACGCCCCGAACGACGCGTCCGCCTTAGCGGTTTCCCCCCTACGGGTAGATGCCTCGGTACTTGTACGCTTCCGCGACGCGCCCGATCGCGACCATGTAGGCGCCCATGCGCATGTCGACCTTCTCGCGCTTGGACGTCTCCCAGACCGCGTCGAACGCCTGCGTGATGTGCCGCTCGAGCTTCTCCCGCACGTCCGCGTCCGTCCAGAAGAACTGCTGCAGGTTCTGGACCCATTCGAAGTAGGAGACGGTCACGCCGCCGCCGTTCGCGAGGATGTCCGGGATGACGATGATCCCTTTCCGCGACAGGATGTCGTCCGCGTCGGGGGTCGTGGGGCCATTCGCCCCCTCCGCCACGATCTTCGCCTTGATCTGGGGTGCGTTCTCCGACGTGATCGCGTTCTCGAGCGCGGACGGTGCGAGGATGTCGACGTCGAGCTCCAAGAGGTCCTCGTTCGAGATCAGCTTCGTGCCGGGGAACCCCACCACGGAGCCTTTCTTCTCCTTGTGCGTGAGCACGTCCTTCGGGTCGAAGCCCTTGGGATTGTAGATGCCACCCTTGCTGTCCGACGCCGCCACGATCGTGCACCCGAGCTCGTCGTGGAGGAGGCGGGCCGCGTGGTACCCGACGTTCCCGTACCCCTGCACCGCCACCGTGGCCCCTTTGGGGTTCAGCTTGATCCGCTTGCACGCCTCGCGGACGGCATACATGAGGCCGCGGGAGGTGGCCTCGTCTCGGCCCCGGGAGCCGCCAATTGCGATGGGTTTGCCCGTAACGACGCCGGGGACGGCGTAGCCCGCATGCATAGAGATCGTGTCCATGATCCACGCCATCGTCTGGCTGTCCGTGTACACATCCGGGGCGGGGATGTCCTTCTCCGGGCCGATGATCAGGCTGATTGCGGATGCGTACCGCCGCGTCATCCGCTCGAGCTCGCCTTTGCTCATCTCCTTCGGGTTGCAGATCACGCCGCCCTTCGCCCCGCCGTAGGGCAGTCCCATGACCGCGCACTTCCACGTCATCCAGCAGGCGAGCGCGCGCACCTCGTCCAGGCTCACGTTCCAGTGGTACCGGATACCGCCCTTGAACGGTCCGAGGGCGTCGTTGAACTGGACGCGGTAGCCCGTGAACACCTTCAGCCTGCCGTCGTCCATCTTGACCGGGAAGTTCACCGTGAGCTCACGCTTCGGCGTCTTGAACAGCTCGATGAGGTCGGGATTCAGTCCGAGGCGCTTCCCGACGCGGTCGATCTGCTTCTTCGCAATCTCGAACGGGTTGAGGTCCTCTCTCGCTTTCGCCATGGTTTCGGTCCCCTTGCGACGTCACAAGTGTGAGGTGGGCCGTCTGAGACGGAAGGGGGGTTATAAGTCTTATGTCCGTTCGACTCTTGGCCCCGGGCCCATCAGCGGGATGAACCTTCCGTGTAGTCTATGGGGTCCGACACGTTCCGCAGCGGGCGACCGTCGAGCCAGGCCTCGAGGTTGTCGACCGCGGCGTGGAGGCGTTCCATGCGCTGAGGGGGGACGTTCCAGGCCACGTGGGGGGTTCCGAAGAAGTTCGGCAGCGCGTGGAACGCAAACGAGAACGGGTAGCCGGCGCCTCTCGGGTACCGCCACCAGACGTCGGACGCGGCGGTGAACGACGGGACGGTGCGAAGGTGCTCGAACAGATCCTCTTCCCTCACGATTTCCCCGCGGGCGATGTTCACGAGGACCGCGTCGCGTTTCATGCGGTTCAGCTCGTTGGCCGTGATTAGGTTGTGGGTCTCCTTCGTGTGGGGGACCGCGATCACGACGAAGTCCGACTCCTCGAGGACGCGGATCAGGTCCTGAGGGCCGCCGACGAAGTCCACGGGGATGTCGGACGTTCCACGGCGCGTGATGCCGACGACCCGCATCCCGAACGCACGACCGAGCCGCACGACCTCCTTGCCGATCCCGCCCAATCCGACGACCCCCAGGATCGATCCCCGCAGCTGCTTCCCCGCCAGGTCCTGGGAGAACTCTTGGTTCCGGATGTTCGTCGCATGGAGGACGACACGCTTGGCGGCGGCGAGGAGGAGGGCAAACGCATGCTCCGCGAGCGCCGTGTTGTACGCCCCCGCGTTCCCGCAGAAGACCACGTGCGGGGGCAGCCGCGCAAACGGGACGTGGTCGACTCCGGCGAGCACGGTCTGGACGAACCGAAGGTTCCCGTAGGCGGCGGGGTCCTCCGGGAACTCCCGCGAGAAACCGGAGCACAGGTACGCCTCCGCGCGACGGAAGAGTTCTCCAAGCGATACCTCTGCCGAGACCGCCAGAACCTCCGCCTTCCCCTTGAGACGCGCGTTCGCCTCGCCGATGCGGTCGGGCCCGAGGTCCGGCGACAGCAGGACCGCCCTCACGCGGTGCGCATCGATCCCCGCGGCTATGAACGTTCGCGGAGCCTACGACGCTTCCACAGGTACAGGACGAGCAGTGCGCCGAACGCGATGCCGATGAGGCCGTACGCCAGGAGGTGCTGGTCGCTCGCCGCCACGGCTCAGCACTCGCTGTACCCGCACGAGTGGCAACGGACGCACCCCTCCTCGAACACGAGGACGCGGCCGCACTCCGGGCACTCGGGGTTCAGTCCCGCCCTCACGATCGCACGGTCGTCCCGCGCTTCCTTGTCCGCCTCGGAGTCCGTCTCGACCCCACCGAGGTCCTCGAACGCCTCCACCGGCTTCTGGACGCCCGTCGCCTGCGCCCCAATGTGCCGCTTGATGGCCTTCGCGATGGCGTCCGGGATGCTCAGGACGTGCTCCGCGTGGTCGTACGCGATGCGCGGGGACCGGATGCCTTCGAGCTGGTCGATGATCTCGTCGGCGGGGATGCCCGAGCGGAGGCACAGGGACACGAGGCGGGCAAGGGCCTCCGTGAACGAGGCGGTGTATCCGCCTCCCCGCCCGGACTGCGCGAAGATCTCGAACAAGCCCTGCTCGTCCTCGTTGATCGTGACGTACACGGCGCCGTATCCTGTCATCACCTTTTGGGTGCGGCCCGTGATCACGTCCGGCCGAGGACGGGGCGTCCGGGGCTGCGGGGCCGGCGCCGGCGGCGGAACCTCCACGCGGATCTCCCCTTCGGCCTTCCCCTTCTCCTTCTCCGAGACCCCAACGTTGAGCACCTGGTCCGTCCGGGACTGGTCCCGATAGACCGTGATTCCCTTGCACCCGAGATCGTACGCGAGGAGGTACGCTTTCTTCACGTCGTCCGCGGTCGCGCTCGCCGGCAGGTTGATCGTCTTGCTCACCGCCGCGTCGCAGCTGTCTTGGAAGGCCGCCTGCATCCGGACGTGCCACTCCGGGGAGACGTCGAAGCTCACCGCGAATGCACGCTGCCACCTCTCTGGCACCTCCCGGAGCCCGCGGCACGAGCCGCCGTTCTTCAGGATCTTGTCGAGGAGGTCGTCGCGCCACCAGCCACCGCGCTTCGCGGCCTCGATGAAGTACTCGAGCACGTACGGCAGGTGCGTCCCGTCCATGACGTTCTTGTACCAGATCAGGGAGAACTCCGGCTCGCAGCCGCCGGACGTGTCCGCGATCATGGACAGCGTGCCCGTCGGCGCGACGGTGGTCACGTACGAGTTCCGGACCTTGACTCCGAGCTTCTCGTGGCGGCTGCCCTTCCACGCGGGGTACACGCCGCGGGCCTCCGCAAGCCTCCCGGACTCGTCGTAGCCGACGTCCTTCACGAACTTCATGATCCGGCGGCCCCACTCCACGCCCTCCGGGGAATCGTACGCGACGCCCAGCTTGAACAGCATGCGCGCGAAGCCCATGACGCCGAGCCCAATCTTCCGCGTCATCTTCGTCATCTCGTCGATCTGCGGGATCGGGTATGCGTTCGCGTCGATCACGTTGTCGAGGAGATGCACGGACGTGCGGATGCTCGCCTCGAGCTTCGTCCACTCGACATCCCACTTCCCGCCAGCGAACGTCATGTGCTTGTCGAGGTCCAACGATCCGAGATTGCAAGATTCGAAAGGCAAGAGCGGCTGCTCCCCGCACTGTCGTACGACAATCCCGTTGCAGATCATCGAGTGGGAAGACGGCTCCGTCAGATCGTACATCTCGCGATCTCCCAGAAACTCCTTCGCCACAAGCAGATCATCAAGCCTCGTCGCGCGGAATCCTTGAAAGCGCACCGAGGATAGACGAGCCTGTTTCTCGTCGAGGAATCCCACGACGGTCCGGAACCGTTCGCGGCTCTCTCCGAAGACCCCGAGCTCATAGAGGACCCCGTCCGATCCGTACGCACGGGCCGTCCCGTCCTTCGCGTTGTAGTGGAAGATCGCTGACCTCGGGGATCGACTTCGATTGAAGATCTGCGCGCGGATCCCAAGATTCAGGAGGAGGAGCTGGACGCCTCGTAACAGCTGCCGGCTCTTCGACGTCAACGCGATCCAAGAGCTGTTGGACTTCGGATTGTCCCTGACCGTCCCGTCGGCGGTAAAGAGGGCTTGAAGGAAGCCGATGACGGCGTCCCGTGGAGCTTCGAACAGGGCGCGGGGGACTTCCTTCTCGGAAGAGTCGACAGGCCTCGCTCCCAGGCTCAAGAAGAACTCGACGAAGGGGCGGGAATGGTATGAAAGGTGATACACTCCGTTCTCACGCTGAACCGGACGAATCGACCGACCGTACCATCCCGCGAGGAGTGGACGGAGGGTCGCGAACATCGGCGCGTCGTCGCGCGAGAACGTGAACCCCACACGACAGTTCCGATCGCCCGTTCGAATCCAGCCGTCGCCGACCAGCCATCCGAGGACTTTGCCGAGCTCCGCCGACCATCGTTCGGGGAGGTTCAAGATGGTGATCTTCCCATTACCCCCGACGAAGACATTCACAGGCCGAAACGGCAGCGATCGGTCCTCGGAGAAGCGACCCTCTCCGGACTGAACGAGCAAGCGGTGACGTCCCGACACCAGGTCTCCGACTTGGACCCAGCCTTCGTTCGTCAGGATCTTGTGGTCCGCGGTTGCCGTGAGTTCGAGTCCCGACTTCGTCTTCAGCTGCCATGCAGGCTTGACGCCGGAAGACCACGCACCGACAATTGGTCCCACCCTCGTCCCGTGTTCCGCACGGTCTCCCGAAACGAGGAAGAGATCCCCCGCGCGGGTGACGATCTCGGCGGGCACGCGGCGGTCGGTCACGATGGAGACACCGCCGTGAGCGTATCGCTCGGCCATTTCCTCAATCGTCATCAGACCCCGCTCTGTCGACACGAGCGTGTCCCCCGTCACGCATGGGTTCGTCGCCTCGAAGTCCGTGATGTGGGGGCACGGGTTCGTCTTGTTCGTCGTGTCGATGAAGAACAGTCCGGGTTCGCCGTTCTTCCAGGCCTGGTACGCGATCTTGTCGAACACGCTACGCGCGTCGAGCGACGCAACCACCTGATTGGATCGCGGGTTCACGACGTCGTATGTCTCGCCCTTGCGCACCGCGTCCATGAACCGGTCCGTGACCGCCACGGAGATGTTGAAGTTCGTCACCTGCGTGAGGTCGTCCTTGCACCCGATAAACTCGAGGATGTCCGGGTGGTCGACGCGCAGAATGCCCATGTTCGCCCCCCGACGCTTGTTGTGGACGAGGACGCCGTTCGCAACGAAACTCGCCGGTCCGGGGACTTCAATGTCTGCCGTCATCGCGCGGTCAGGCTTCACCGTGGTGACGCGCGTATATACGCGCGCGGGATCGGCCATTGTCCTCAGATGATTGCTCGCTGCGACCTCTGGAAAGTCCGCGATCAGTCGCTGGAGCCTCTTCCTTGGCAGCTGCCGGGGATTGTCCTCGCTGATGTAATGCATGAGGGCGCGATACAACGAGCGGTTTGCCCCGCGGGGAAGACGTCCCTTGCCGCTCCCTCGACCCACATATTGATAGAGGCCCCGAAGGACCAACCTTTGGTTGGGGATGATGTCCGAACGGTTGATGGCGGGCCGCGGCCCCTCCGTGAGCCGAGCCTGCTTCCGGTCGCTCACGAAACCGACTTCCTCCGCGAACGTACGAACACTGTCCTCGTCGACGATCGTGAGTGTGTGCAGGGCGCGGTGCCCAAAGGCCCCGGTCCGATTCGTGACCACGCTGCGCCGGGCGGCGATGCCCAGAGAGAGGAGGAGTTGCTGAACCTCTCGCGCCAAACGGGAAGAGGTCGTGGTCAAGCAAGGATACCCGGAGGTGGAGTGAACGTGTCCGTCTCCCTCGAACAGTCCACGGAGGAATGCTCGCGCCGTCGCGGCGGACCCGCCAAGGACCTCAGCAGGAACGAAAGCCTCGGGGGACGACTCCTTGACCCACCCGACCCCGCCCATCCAGCGCACAAGGTCTCGCGATTGCCATTGGATGTCGACATAACCCCCACCGCGACCTTCTGTGACGCGATTCGGAGCGAGTCCGAAACACTTCTCCATGAGAACCTTCAGGCGCTCGATGACTTCAAGATCCTCAGTACCAACAGTAAAGATGAATCGGCCCCCTGATGACGTGCAGCCGTCGGCCATGTAGAGGCCGAGCAGCTCTGCCAACCCAGGTCCCATCCGATCTGGGACGCGTAGGGGCGTGGCATTGTGATGCTGCTTCTCGAGCGGCGGAAGTGGCGCGTCGATGCCGAGGTGCCCGCCCTTCACCACGACGACCCAATCGCCCGGACGCACCTGCGACGCCTCTCGCCAGGCAATCTTTCCAGCGTGATCCACTACGGCGATCCCATGGTTGTAGGTCGCCTGCAGCGAGAGCCCAAGCTCCGTCTCGATCGCGTAGACGTCTGCGAGTCCATTATCTTGCGCGACCAAAGCCGGCGAGTAGCCCGAGCCGTCGAAGACCTGCTCGCGCGTGAAATTTTCCCCAAGCGGTGGCGCGTTCAGCAGATGACCGAGAGGCTTGAGACCCGCGGTCGTCCTCACCAGACTGGCGGTCGAGATGCACCCGCCCTGCTTCACGGTCTGCGTGGAGGCATCGAAAATCCGCATGAACGAGACGGGACCGGAGGCGACGCCCATCGTGCTCTTCACGAAATCGCCCTTCGGCCGAAGGCGGGAGAAACCAAATCCTGTTCCTCCGCCTGACTGGTGGATCTTCGCCTGCCACTTCAGCGCGTCGAAGATGCCATCCAAGCTGTCCTCGACCGGCAGGACGAAACAGGCGCTGAGCTGCTGGAGTTCGAGCCCCGCGTTCATCAGGGTCGGGGAGTTCGGCAGGAACTCCGTCGTCGAGAGGAGGCGGTAGAACTCGCGCGCGGACGCCCACACCTGCTCCTCGGGGGCACCGTACAGGCGGTCCGCCTGTGCGAGGTTCCACGCGACGCGCCAGAACATCTGGCCGGGGGTCTCGATCACCCTCCCAGTCTCATCCTTCCGGAGATACCGCTTCTCGAGGACCGCGAGGGCGTTGGGGGACAGCTCGGGCTCGGGCTCACCGAAAGCGGGGGTCGTGCGGGTAAACTCCACGATTGCCATGTGAGACACCTCTCAGGTTGCAGGGCGGATGTAGAACCTCCGGGGGGTAGCCGCGGCGTATGGCCGTGGGTGATATAATGAATTCTGAACGCGCTCTGTTACCAGGGCCCCCATCTGAATTACCACCTTTGTTACCACGTTGCCCGGCTTCAAAGTTGTGCCGTACCTGTACGACTTCCATGAAAGAAATTACAGGAACGGGGGCATCTTCACAATCGCGGGCAACGGTCGGCCGCGGACGATGACGTCCACGCGCGTACCTTCCGTCGCGGCCTCGGGGCTCACGTATGCGAGCGCGATTCCCATCCGCAGCGAGGGCGACATCGTGCCGCTCGTCACCGTGCCGACGTCGCGACCCGCGTACCGGACCGCGCACCCGTGTCGGGGAATACCTCGATCCTTCGCGAGAAGGCCGACGAGGCGGACGTAGTCGGCACGTTCCTTCTGGCGGCGCAGGGCGTCCCGGCCCACGAACTCATGATCCCACCTCACGAACCGCTCCGACCCAGCCTCCAGGGGGGTCTGCGTTCCGTTGAAGTCCGTCCCCGAGAGGAGGTTCCCCTTCTCGAGCCGCAACGTGTCCCGCGCGCCGAGGCCGGCGGGCTGGAGGCCTGCATCCTTTCCTGCGGCAAGGAGGGCCTCCCAGAGGACGACTCCGAGCTCATTGTCCGGAAACAGTTCGAATCCGTCCTCCCCCGTGTACCCGGTGCGAGTGACGAAGCTGTGATCCGCGGGTCCCGCTTCCCCCGACACCCACCCCACCGCTTCCGGTGCAGGGGCATCCGACGACCGGCTCACCCCGAGACGTGTGTGGAGGAGCAACTCGACTACGGCGCCCGCGAACGGCTTAAGCGCTTCGACGTCGAAGGACGCCGCCAGTTGGAGGATTCTGGCGGCTTTCGGTCCCTGAAGGGCGAGGCACAGGTAGTCGGATGTGATGTCGTGGATCTCCTCATCGGCCTTTTGGCGGCGCAGCCACCGAACCACGCGGTCTCGGGGTCCCGCATTGCAGACAAGGAAGTACTGGTCGACCGCGAGGCATGTGATGATCACGTCGTCCAGAATGCGACCGTCCTCGTCGCAGAGATGGGTATACCTCGCCCGAAGTGGCGTCCTCGTGACGTCGTTCGTCGACAATCGGCTCAGGAAAGCCCCCGCGCCCTGGCCGGACACCATGATCTTCCCCATGTGGCTGACGTCGAAGAGCCCCGCAGCACTCCGAACAACCTGATGCTCCGCCACGATACCCTCGTATTGCAGGGGCATCTCCCACCCCCCGAATTCCGTCATGGTCGCGCCCGTAGCAACGTGGAGGCTATGGAGTGGGGTTCGAAGGGCCATGGGGGACGCGTGCCATGGGCCGTTGCGATAAAGGCCTTTGCATGGAAAGAAGTCCGGGGTGCCGACGGCATGGGAATCTTTTTGAGTGCCACGTTCATAGGCGCGTTTCGTGCGCCTTCGGGACATCCCTCGAGAACTCCGGATGGAGATGAGCGCGATGGTCTTCGCCGCCGGCCTGGTCATGACCGTCCTGACAATCGACCACTACTTCCTCGGAGGCTCGGGAAGCGACAGCAAGCTTCCGGACGTCCTCAAAGACATCGATCAGCGCATCGGAAACTGGATCATCTGGGTCGCCTTCCTCGGGATTCTCGTCGTGCTCGGCGGCGGATGGTACTTCCAAGACACCCTTCGGAAGCGACGTGAGTTCAAGCGTTTGCTCGGCACAGACAGCAAGGCAAGATTCATTCAGAACCAGCAACGGCTCGAGGAACTCGCGTACTGGTATCTCGGCCGCGAATACCTCAAAAAGGTCGAGGAGAGGAAGCAGGAGTTCGCCATCAAATAGTGGCGGGCAGGGCCGAGACGATTCGGGCGCGCTTCTGAATTTTCGGAAGGTCTCTCTCTCGACACCTCAGTCGGACGGAGAGGCCGCCATCGTCCTCCGACGTCGCAACGACGTCCGTGTGCTCGTGCAGCCAGTGGAGGAACGGTTCCGCATCGTCTCCCCGTGGGATCCTGACGAGCGATTCGATGGGGTATTGGAACTCACGGACGACGAGATCCCGAAGCTCGTCAATTCCTCGCCCGGTCTTTACGGATAATGGAAGCGGCGTTCGCTCAAAACCAGATTGGTGCACTGCCGTCACTGCGGTCTCAATCTTGGTTTCGTCGACGATGTCCACTTTCGTGAGTATGGGTAGGATGTTGTCCAACCTCATGCTCGGGGGCAGCATGTCTCGCGCCAGGCGAACCTTTCTCTCCAAGTCCTCCGGAGAGTCAGAGACGTCCAACAACAGAAGCAGAAGGTCCGAGCCGTATGCTTCCTCAAAGGTCGACTGGAACGCCTCCACGAGCCACAGTGGGACATCCGAGACGAACCCGACCGTGTCCGTGAGGAGGATGTGCTTCCTCACGCCTTCGAGTGTTCGTGTAGTCGTCGACAGAGTCGTGAAGAGTCGATCGTCCACGAGGACTCGCTCTCCGCTCAACGCATTGAACAGGGAGCTCTTCCCCGCATTGGCGTAGCCCGCGATGGCGACTTGGTAAAACCCGCGCTGCTGTCGATGGTCCCTGCGCCGCGCTCGCTCCTTCCGGATTCCCGCCAGCGCCTCTCGAACTTTCACCATCCTTCGCTTGACGGTCTCATAATACGCATCGACGCGGTATTCGCCGCCAGCCATGAATCCGGGGCGCTCGCCGGAGACTCCCGCGTGAATCCATTCCTTCAGGATGGGCACTTCGTATTGAAGCATGGCGAGTTCGACCTGGAACTTCGCTTCCCGACTGCTCGCTCGGCGGGTGAAGATCTCCAGGATTACCCGAAGGCGGTCGAAACACTGTACCTTGAGCGCCTTCTCGAGCTCGAAGTGTTGGCTCGGTCGAAGCGCCCCGGCGAACACGACCGCTTGAACCCCTGATGTCTGGACCTCCTTTTTCAGCTCCTCAAGCTTCCCCTTCCCCACGAAAGATCGGGGGTCTGGTCGGTTCCTTCGCTGGACGAACTCGGCGCGAAGGCGGTATCCTGCGGCGTCGATCAGGGCCCGAATCTCGCCGAGAGGGCTCCCCAGGCCGACGAGGAGGACATCCATCGTACGTGCCAGCGGGCCGCCGCCGAAAAGGCTTTCCATCGGAAATGCTGGGGTGGGCGGGGGGCTCGGGCGGATAAACGCTTTAGGGACGCGCAGCATATCGTGGAACCTCGGGTTCCGGTGGACGCCGTGGATGTGACCGTGCGGTTCTTCGCCGCCTACCGCGATGCCACGGGTCTTCGGGAGACGCGGGTTTCGGTCACGCCAGGATCCATGCTCGGGGAGCTCGTCGACCGGCTGATTGACGACTACCCCAATCTCCGCCGCCATCGGGCGTCCATGCTCTTGGCGGTGAACGAGGAGTTCGCGGAACCCGCGGCGTCCCTGGAGGCGGGCGATGAAGTGGCGCTCATGCCGCCCGTGAGCGGGGGCGCTTCCGCTCACTGCCGGATCCAGGAGGGGCCAATCGACGCGGAGGCCCTTCTCGACTTGGTGCGCGATCCGGCCGCCGGTGCCGTCGTCCTCTTCCTCGGCACCGTCCGGGCGGACCCGGGCGTCGCGGCCCTCGAGTACGAGGCGTTCGAGTCGATGGCGGTGAAGAGGCTCGAGCAACTGCGGTCGACCGCGAAAGAGAGTCGGGGGATCACGGAGATGGCGATTGCCCACCGCACGGGCCGGCTTGCGGTCGGGGAGGCGTCCGTCGGGATCGCGTGCAGCGCTCCCCACCGCCAGGCGGCCTTCGACGCCTGTGAGTGGGCGATGGAGGAAGTCAAGAAGGCCGTCCCCATCTGGAAGACGGAGCGGGAAGAGTGATCGACATCGCATCGAAGGAGGATGTCCCGCGGCGGGCCGTGGCCAGCGGCGAACTCGTCCTGCAGGGCTCCACGCTGGCGGCGATTCGGCGCGGCGAGGTCGAGAAGGGAGACGTGCTCGCCTCCGCCCGGGTCGCTGCGCTTCACGCCGCCAAGAAGACGTGGGAGGCCCTCCCCTACTGCCATCCGATCCCGCTCACCGCCGCGGATGCTTCGTTCGATGTTCGGGATGACCGCCTCGTCGCCACGGTCGAGGTGCGCGCGACGTACAAGACCGGCGTGGAGATGGAGGCACTGTACGCGTGCGCCACGGCGCTGCTCACCGTGTGGGACATGGTGAAGAAGCATGAGAAGGACGAGGCCGGTCAGTATCCGTTTGCGCGGATCCAAAACCTCCGCGTCCTCACGAAGGAGAAGGGACGATGACGGCGGTCGAGGAGCACCGAGCGCACGCGCCGCAGAGGGTCGCGTGCGGGGTCATCACGATCAGCGATTCCCGGACGGAGGCCACGGACGAGTCCGGGGACCTGATGAAGCGGATCGTCGAGGGCGCAGGCCACAAAGTCGCCTTCTACGCGATCGTGAAGGACGACGGTCCCTCGATCCTTGACGCGATCGACCGCGCGGAGCCGACGTGCGACGTCATCCTCACAAATGGCGGCACGGGGCTCTCATCCCGCGACGTCACCATCGAGACTATTGGGTCCGGTTCGAGAAAGTCCTTCCCGGCTTCGGCGAACTGTTCCGGATGTTGAGCTTCTCAAAGGTTGGTAGCGCCTCGATGATGAGCCGCGCGCTCGCCGGCGTGTACAGGGGATGCCTCGTGTTCTGCCTCCCGGGGTCGCCACAGGCCTGCGAGCTTGCGCTGACGTCCCTCATCCTCCCGGAGCTGGGACATGCGGTCGGGGTGATGCGCCGGTGAAGGCGGGGCGTCGGAGACGCGACCATGACGGGCGGGAGCACCACGGACCGGGCATGCGTCCCCTGAAGGCCCTCGTGTCCTTGGACGATGCGCTGGCGGCGCTCATGGCCCTCGCCCGCCCCATCGATCGGACGGAGCGGGTGCCCCTCCCGCAGGCCCTCCACCGCGTCGCCGCCGAGGACGTCGCATCGCCCATCTTCGTGCCCCTCGCGGATCGCGCGGCGATGGACGGCTATGCGGTGAGGGCTGCATCCACCTTCGTCTCAGGGAAGCATCATCCCGTCGTCCTCCGCCGGGTCGAGACGCTGTACGCGGATTCCACGCCGACGAGGAGCGTTGCGAAAGAGACGTGCGTCGAGGTGGCGACGGGCTCGACGTTGCCCAAGGGTGCGAACGCAGTCGTGATGGTCGAGGACACGGAGCGGGAGGGGGATACCGTCCGGGTTTACTCGCCCGTACATCCCGGGGAGAACGTCTCCCGGCGCGGTGAGGACGTCCGGAAGGGCGAGACGGTCGTGCGCGTGGGGGAGTTCCTAACCCCCGCCAAGATTGGAGTGATCGCGGCCGTAGGGGCGCCGACCGTGGAGGTGTACGCGAGGCCTCGCGTCGCGATCCTCACGACGGGCGACGAAGTGATTCCCCCGGGCGAGCGAATCCGTCCGGGGCTCGTGTATGACATCAACGCGCACACGATGGCCGCCATCGTCCTCGAGTGCGGCGGCGAGCCCGTCATGCTCGGCCGCGTCTCGGATACGATGGAGGCCCTGAAGCACGCGCTCCTCAAGGCCACGGCGCACGATCTCGTCGTCTTCAGCGGCGGCTCGAGCGTCGGGGAGAAGGACATGGTCATCGACGCGCTCGAGGGGATGGGCGAGGTGAGATTCCACGGCGTGGCGGTCAAGCCCGGAAAGCCGACTGTGCTCGGGGTCGTCCGCGACAAGGCGGTCCTAGGTATGCCGGGCTACCCGACCTCGTGCCTGTCGAACTGCTACATGATGCTCGCGCCCATGCTCCGCGCGATGGCGCGTCTGCCGCCAAGACCCGAGAAGGTTGTCGAGGTCCCCCTCAGCAAGCGGCTCGTCTCCTCCATCGGCCGCGTCGAGTTCCACACCGTGCGGCTCGAGGATGACGTGGCGGTGCCCGCGTACAAGGAGAGCGGGGCAATCACCTCCATGGCCCACGCGGACGGGTACATCGAGATCCCCGCGAACGTGGACTTGATCGAAAAGGGCGAGCGCGTGCGCGTCGTCCTGTTCTGAGGCACCGCGATTAAGGATATCAGCGGCGCCGGTGCTCGATCTTCAGGTGGTTTTCCAGATGGTCCGCGAACAGCTCCTTCCCGCAGTACGGGCACGCCGTTCGGTTCGTGTCCGTGGGAGGCGCCGTCAAGATCGACTGCAGGATGCGGTCCAGCTCGTCCTGGATGACCTCGCCCTCGACCTCGTACCCGTGGCGGCCGAGCGCGTCCCCGTTCAGCTTGTCGATGTGAAGGTCGATCTGCGCAGCTTTCGGGACGACGTCCTCCCCGTAGGTCTCGACCTTTGCGTGGAACCTCCGCTGACCCCGGAGCTCCCGGTATCCATGAACCTCGAACGTCTCCCCACGGGTCCGGTACCCCATCGAGCGCAAGGCGGTTTCCAGCGAATGGCGGCGGACCTTCCGGGGCACGTGCCCCAACATACGCACCGAATGAATGCGGGGGGTTCCTTAAGGCCTTTCCCCAGCGGTCGCCTTTGGCGGCAGATTTATACAGACGCCTGCGCATCGTCCGTCGGGCCCAGTGGGCCAAGGAGGTCGGTTCCGGCATGATTGCAATGGTTTTGCGTGGATGGCCGGGAACCGGCTGATCGTCTGCCGCGCGTTTCCGGCGATGTGTGTGCGCCCCGTGTGCGAACGCCGTAAGGTCGTGAAGCGAACCAAACGATGCCGAACTCCCCGTACCTGGACAAGAGCGTCCAGTGGCGGATACGAACCGGGAATGTCGACTTTCAGGAACCCGGGTACCAGGGCACGGTCCGGGCCATCCTGGACGCGGGTCTCGCGACGGAGGTCGAGAGGCTCATCAGCGGGGGCAAGGAAGCAGACGTGTACCTCGTGCGATACAACGGCGCGCCGATGGCGGTGAAGGCGTACCGACTGTACCGCACGTCCCACCGCGGCGGACGGGCGATCAAGGTCGACACGATGAGCTGGATGGCCGCGCGGGAATTCGAGATGCTGCACCGCGCGTGGAAGGGCGGCGCTCGAGTGCCCACCCCTGCCCGACGGGTGGAGAACCTGCTCGCGATGCGATACTTGGGGGACGAGGAGGGTCCCGCTCCGCGGCTCAAGGACGTCCGCGTCGAGCGACCCCAGGAGTTCCTCGACGGCATCCTCGGGGACATCGAGAAGCTCGCCGCCGTGGGCCTGGTGCACGGGGACCTGAGTCCGTACAACGTCCTCGTATACCACGGTGATCCGTGGTTCATCGACTTTCCGGACTGCCTGCGCGTGGACCGTCTCGGCGCGTCTCCCTGGCGGCGGCTCGAGGAGGCGGCGAACCTGCTCCGGCGGGGGCTCAATGCGTTTGGCGTGTACTTCCGAAACGATCCCGTCACCTTGGACGTGGAGCCGTTCGTCGAGGGAATCGTCGCTCGGCTTGACCGCCGCAGGGTGCTCAGAGAACCTTCGTGATCCGCGCAAGCCGCTCGGACGCGTCGGGGGTGAGCCCCTCGTCCCCGAGGATTGTGTAGCGTTCCTTGTTGATCTCGTGCGCGTGGATGAGGGCCTCCAGGACCTCCTCGTCCGTGACGCCCAACGCTCGGGCCGTGGTCGGCGCCCCGATCGCGAGCAGCGCGTTCCGGATGGCCTCCCAATCCCCGTTGTGGAGGTACGTCATCATGATCGTGCCAACGCCGACCTGTTCCCCGTGGAGCGCGGGCTTTTTCGCGATGCGGTCGAGCGCGTGGGAGAACTTGTGCTCGCTTCCCGAGGCCGGCCTTGAGGATCCCGCGATGCTCATCGCGACGCCGGAGGACACGAGCGCCTTGCACACGAACCAGGCGCTCTCCTCAAGCCGGGGCTTGATGTTCGCCGCGTTCTCCAGGACGAGCTTCGCCGCCATCTCGCTCAGCGCGGCCGCGTAGGAGGAGTAGTACTCGTTCCGCAGGTTCCGGGCGAGGATCCAGTCCTTGACCGCCACGAGGTTCGACACGATGTCGCCGCACCCCGCCGCCAGGAGGCGGAACGGGGAGTTCGCGATGATCTGCGTGTCCATGATCACCGCCACGGGCGTCTGGGCGACGAGGCTCAGCTTCTCGCCGCCGTCCCCCGTGATGCTCGCGCGCGAGGAGACGACGCCGTCGTGGCTCGCCGCCGTGGGGACGCTCACGAAGTGCGCCCCGGCCCGTTGGGACGCCAGTTTCGCCACGTCGATGCTGCGACCGCCGCCAACCCCGAGGGCGAAGTCGAGGTCCGCCTTCCGCAGGAGCGCCTCGGCCTCGCGCACGGCCGCCATCGAGGAGTCGGGGATGAGGTACTCCTCGGCCTTGATCTTGTTCTCGCCGAGCCTGTCTACGACCGTGTCTCCTGCGACCTTCATCGTCACGGGGTCCGCAACGACGAGCGCGCGGCGGCCGATCTTGAGGCGCGCGCAGACCTCGCCGACCTGCTGAATCGCGTCGTGCCCGATGACGACGCTGCGCGGGAGCTCCATGGACTTGGACTTGGAGAAGGGGGGCTCCGGCTCGATTGTCGCCACGTCCTGGACATCGCGGACCCCGGTCTTAAAGTGCGGCGTCCCCGTTCCGACGGCGGACGTCGTGGTATGTGGAGCCTGGCTCGGGTCGCGCCCCGTCGTCTCCGACCGCCGCCAAGCCGGTAACGGCGCCGGAACGTTTTAGAACGCGGCCCTCGCTGTGCACGCCCGGGATGGCCATCGACGTCGAGACGGCCCAGCGGACGGACTCCGCCGCGGACGAGGCATTCCTCCGTGGGAACGCGCTGTGCGACGCCCGCCGGTACGAGGACGCGCTCCCCCACTACGACCGCGCGATCGAGCTCGGACTGAACGACGAGGTTGTGTGGAACAACCGCGGGGTGGCCCTCGACTCTGTGGGACGACACGAGGAAGCGCTCGAGTCGTATCGGAAGGCGCTCCACGCCGACGCCGCGTACGAGATCGCCTGGTACAACATGGGGAATGCACACTCGTACCTCCAGCAGTTCGAGAAGGCCGTCGAGTGCTACGATCGCGCCATCGAGCTCAACCCGGACTACCGCATCGCGCTGTACGACAAAGGCCTCGCCCTCGCGCACTTGGGACGCACGCGGAAGGCGCTCGAGTGCTACGACAAGCTCGTCGAGCGCGACGCGGGGGACAAGGCGGCATGGCAGCGCCGGGCTCTCCTCCTCGAGGAGCTCGAGAAGTACGACGAGGCGGTGGGGGCGTACCGGACGGCCGTCACGATCGACCCCAACTACGAAGACGCCTGGAACGGGATGGGCAACGCCCTCTACTCCGCCGAGCGGTACGAGGAGGCCCTCCAGTGCTACGACCAGGTCCTCAAGATCAACCCGAGGAACGAGGAAGCGTGGAACAACAAGGGCTTCACGTTCTTCATGCTCGGCATCCACGACGAGGCGCTCAAGTCCTACGACCGCGCCCTCGCGGTCAACCCGCGTTACAAGCATGCGTGGTACAACAAAGGGTACACGTACCACGGGATCGACAAGCTCGAGGAGGCGATCGTCTGCTACAAGCAGGCCCTCGAGCTCGACAAGGGGGACGAGGTTCTCTGGAACAACCTGGGCAACGCGCTCTACAACCTCGGCCGGTACGAGCAGTCCCTCCCGTACTTCTTCGCGGCGATCGAGGTGAACCCGGACTACGAGATCGCGTGGAACAACATCGGGAACGCGCTCGACAAGATGGGCCGCCACAGCGAGTCCCTCCCGTACCACGATAAGTCCCTGGCGGTGAAGCCGGACTTCGACTACGCGCTGTACGCGAAGGGCCACGCGCTGAGCAAGCTGGGGAAGCACGAGGAGGGCCTCGAGCTGATCGACCAGTCGCTCGAGCTCAACCCGAACTACGACCACGCGTGGTACGCGAAGGCGGACGTGCTGTTCCACATGGGCCGCTACGAGGAGGCGCGGGACGCCATCAACAACTCCCTGGTGCTGAACGCGGGGTACGACGAGGCATGGATGCTTCGCAAGTGGATTTGCGAGGCGATGGGTCACCCGGAGGAGGCGGAGTACTGTTACCGCGAGGCCCTCCGGTGCCACGACTTTGCCCTGCAAGTGGAGCCAGGCAACCCGGAGGCCCTCACTGCGAAAGTCGCCCTGCTCGTCGAACACGAGCGTCCCGACGACGCGCTTGCCACCCTCGAAGGGAGCGCGACGACGACGGGGAATTCGGCGCTGGCGGCGATGCGTGCGGAACTCCTGCTCCGCGCCGGCCGTGGGCCCGACGCGGTGCTCGCATCCCACGAGGCGACGAAACTCGACGAAGGGTCTGCGGCCGCGTGGCGGGCGAGGGGCCGAGCCCTCGCCGGGACGGAGCGCGCGCAGGAGGCGGTGGAGGCGTTCAAGCGTTCTCTCGAGATCCACGAGGACCGTGACGCGCACATGGACCTCGCAAGGGTCCTCTTGTCCCTCGGGCGGGCGAACGAGGCGCTGTCCCACGTCCGCCTGGCGGTCGATTTGGGGGCGGCGGTGCGAATCCTGCTCGCCCAGATCCTGCTCGAACTCCGGCGACCGGACCAGGCGCTTGTGGCAAGCAAGGAGGCGCTCGTCGCCGGGGAGCCGCCCGACTCC
>Ga0209342_10001597_pt1 | contig 25297 bp, 18 predicted proteins | sample RifCSP16_2_FD_184023 | JGI IMG/M metagenome (GOLD analysis project Ga0209342, IMG submission 184023) | Soil microbial communities from Rifle, Colorado - Rifle CSP2_sed 16_2 (SPAdes) (version 2) | ecosystem: Environmental > Terrestrial > Deep subsurface > Rock core/Sediment | place: Rifle... | reverse complement strand
CCCCCCTCGAGCTCTCGGCGGAGGCCTTCCAGACCAAGGGCCCGCTGGTCTTGGAGGCGGCGATGGGACGGGTCAAGCTCAGCGCAGGCCCCGAGGGCTTGCAGGCGGTGGTCTTCGTGGAGATCGAAGATCCCGGCCTCTACACCCTGTCCATCTTCGGCGTTTCGGGAGCCGGTCAGCGCTGGCTGGCCGACGAATGCCAGAAGGCCGTCTTGTGCCCCATCAGCGATCCGCTGGCGCCGCCGGACTGGCGGGTGGTCATGAACGCCGAGTTCACCAGCGGGCGCCACTTCTTCACCGTCAACCTGGGCCGGGGCGCGACCGTAGAGCGGCTCCGCTTGGAGCGCAAGAAGGACGGGCTGGCCGACTACGTGGCCACGCTCAGGCGGCTGGGTTTCGAGGTGGGAGCCGAGGGCCCGGTCGCCCGCAGCCGGGCCGTGGACGCGATGCGCTTCCTCACCGAGAAGAGGCGGGAGCTGAAGTGGAGCGCCTGCGGAGACGTGGAGCCGCCAGCGACGATGATGGCGGAGGCCGGCCTGGCCCAGCCGGCTCCCCCGGTTGCCGGTCCCGCCCCGGTGCCGGGCTTCGCCGGGCAGAACCCCGCGGGCGGACCCGGCGGGGACCCGCCCACGGTGCCGGGGACGCCGCCCACTCCGGTCCCCACTACACCTCCCGGCAGCCCGACCACGCTGACCGCCCGGCCACCGTCCTGACGACGCATAACCACAGAGGCACAGAGACGCAGAGGACGGAAGGAAGACCCGGACCGGTGACCGGGGATTGGCGACCGGGAACCAGCGATAGGCGGCCGGCGAACCGCGCACGACAGTCGAGGTGCCCCGGAGCGCGACTCGCGAGGCCCGAAATCTAGCGTCAGCAGCCAGCGATCGCGGGGCCTGAGGCTGGGGCTGCTGGGACTTGGAAATCAGCACCTTGGGTGGCGTACGTCGCCGAATCGGCCGGCGCCGCGGTCGCTGCCGTGGCTGGCCGCTGAACGCTGAATGCTGATTGCTACCGCCTGTCGTTGCACGGCCTGCGTTGCACGGGCGAGCGTCGGGGGACCTACTTGTCCACCACGCAAACCAGGCCCTCGGTTGAGGGCACCCCTTCCAGGCCGCGGTCGGTGCGGGCAACCACGCGCCAGCGGTAGGTGCCGGCGAGGGGCAGCTCGATCTCGACCGGCGGCGCCGGCACGTCGCGGGCGATGAGCAGGTCGTCGGCCTCCAGACCGTAGACCTGAATGTGGTTGGCGGGCCCGCTGGGGGACCAGGACAGCAGGATGGGCTTGCCCTTTTGCACGTAGACCGGGTCCTTGCCCGGGGAGACGCTCTCTGGGGCGGCGGGCAGGGCCACTGGGATTTCCGGCGGCTTTCCGGCCTCCACCACGGTTCCCTGCCCTTGTCGCACCACCACCGTCAGTTGTGCTGCCTGCACCCGGAAGGAGCCTCGCACCACGGCCACGGCGGTGGCGCCGTTCATGCGCCGCACCACCACTTGTCCCTCGCCCCGCACCAGGGCCTCGGGCGTCCGCAGCTTGATGATGCCGGCTTCGGCGTCCTGTTCCAGGCGCCCTTCCTCCAGGGAGGTCGCCAGCAGCCGCCCCGCATCCACACCTAACGTAGTGTTGGCGGCGGCGCTGATTCTCATCCAGGGGAACTCGATGGAGAGCAGGGAGTCGTCGCCCACCCGCAGCTTGTCTCCGGTGGCGAGCCGGGCGCCGGAGCGGATCTCTTTCCAGCCCTGGCCGGGGGTGAGCTTCTCCGCCGTGCCGTTCACCAGACGCAGCCGAGCCACCGCGATGGGCTTCGGCTGCTCCGGGGTGACCACCCGGGGAGCGGGGCGCCCCGCGGCCCAGCCGAGCAGGAGGAGGAGCAGCCCCGGGCGGAGCATGAAGCCGGCTTACTTCTTCCTGGCCGCCACGGCCTTGGGCCGGGGGGCGGGAGTCGCGGCCTCCGACTGGTAGTAGTGGTAGTAGTAGCCCTTGGCCTTCATGTCCACGGCATTCAGCACCACCCCCAGGAAGTTGGGGCAGGCCTTCTTGAGGGTGGCGATGCTGCGTTTGATGAGCTTCTTGTCCACCTGGTTGTGTTGCACCGTGAACACCGCCATGTCGGCGTGACGGGCCAAGAGCAGGGCGTCGGTGACGGACGCGATAGGTGGCGAGTCCACCAAGATCCACTCGAAGTGGCGCTTCAGGTGCTGCAGGAAGTCGCCGACCGACTTGCGGGCCAGGATGGCGGGAGGGTTAGGGGGCAAGGGGCCGGCGGTCAGCGCGAACAGGTTGGGAATCCGGGTGGGCCGTATCAGGCTGTCCAGGTCCTCGTGGCGGACGAAAAAGTCGGTAAGGCCGGGTTCCCGGGTGAGTCCCAACCGGCCGTGAAGCTGGGCGCGGCGGAGATCGAAATCCAGCACCACCGTCTTCTCCCCGGAGGAGGCCAGCAGCTTGCCGATGTTCACGAGCGTAGTGGTCTTGCCCTCGTGGGGGGCGGTCGAGGTGATGAGCACCACCTGGCCCCCCTCGTCCCTGCGGGCGAAGATGAGGGAGGTGCGCAGGTTCTGGTAGGCCTCGGTCACCAGGTGGACGTTGGACTCGTCGTACTTGGGTACCGCCGCCAACAGGTCGACGTGCAGGTAGCGTTCGATCTCCTCGGGGTCCTTGATGGTGTTGTCCAGGTAGTCGCGGACCAGGACCAGGCCCACGCCTAGCGCAATGCCCACCAGCAGCGCCAGGGCGGCGATCTTCTTCTTCTCGGGCCGGATCGGGGTTCGGGGTGGGGAGGCTCGCTCCACCACGGTGACGTTGTTGCTGCGGATGGAGGCCGCGATGTCGGTCTCGTTGAGCTTTTGCAGCAGCACCTCGTAGAGGTTCTTGGAGGACTCCGCCTCCTTCTTCAGGGCATCGAGCTCGGCACCCTTGCGGCTCTGGGAGGCGGCCTGGGCCTTCTGGTTCTCGATGGCGTTTCGGATCTCGGTCTCCCGCTTCTGAAGCTGGGAGAGCTCGGCTTCGAGACCGCTCACGATCTGGGATGCCCGTTCGTCCCGGGCCCTCCGAATCTGGTCGATCTGGGCCTGGATCTTCTGCACCTCGGGGTGGGCTTCTCGGTACTTCTCCTTGAGCCGGGACAGGTCGAGGTTCAAGGTAGCCAGCTGGCCGGAAAGGGAGAGTGCGATCGAATCGCCCGCCACCTGAGGAACCGTGTCCAGGCTCTGGCCTCTGGCCCGCATCTGGCCGACCTGCTTGAGGGCTGCCTCCAGGGCGATGCGCCGACCCTGGGCCTCGATGTAGTCCTCGTTGAGCTTGGTGATGGAGGTGGTGACCGCGGAGACACTGCCTTCGGGCACGAACAGGTCCTGGGTCTGGTAGCTCTTGAACAGCTTGTCCTGCGCCTCACGCATGGCCTTCTGGGTCGCCGACAGCCTCTCTTGCAGCCAGTCGTAGGCCTTCCTGGCCGACTCGATGCGGGAGGACAGGACCTGCTCGATGTAGACCTCGGCCAGGGTGTTGGCCCACAGGGCCGCCTCCTTGGGATCGGTGTGGGTCACCAGCACGTTGACCAGGCGGCTCTCCGGCACCGGATCCACGGCCACCTGAGTCATGAAGAGCCCCCCTGGGTCGGGGTGGTCCTTGAAGGGCGGCCGGTCCTTGAGCTTCAGGCGCTCCACCGCCGCCTCGCCCACGCTCTTGGAGCGCAGCACCTTGAACTGGGTGTTGTAGAAGTCGGCGTTCTGCCAGTAGTTGCCACCACCCATGAGGGCGTCGGTGACGGTCATGAAGGTGGGGGTGGGCGGCTCGATCTGGATCATGGCGGCGGCCCGGTACTCGGGGGTCTGCAGGTAGCCCAGAAGCACGCCCAGAAGCCCCGCCACCAGGGCCGCGGTGACCACCAGGTAGCGCCCGCGCCACAGGGTGTCGAGGTAGTAGCGGAGGTCGAGATCGGATGAGCCGGCGGCGGGATGGGCCTGCGCCAAGGGATCTCCTTAGAAGACGCGCCGGGAAACCGAAACCACGTCGTTAGGCATGAGAGCGGGATCCTGTTGCTTGCCGTTGCGAATGGACTTGAGGTCCAGCTCCAGGATGGTGCTCTTGCCGGTCTCCGCGTCCAAGCGGCGGACCCTGACATTGCTGCTGCCGAAACGGGTCAAGCCCCCGGCCATCGAGATCGCCCCGGTCAGGGTGAGGTCCCCTTCCAGCAGGTACCGGCTGGGGCGGGCCACCTCGCCCTCCACCGTCACATAGTACTTCGGCGAGGCGGCGATGATGTCTCCGGTCTTCAGCACCACCTCCAGGTTGATCTGGTCCTGCAGGGAAAGGGAGCCCGAGCCCAGGCGAATGCGGAGGGTCTTCTCGCCCCCCTCGAAGCCGCCCTCAAGGCGGGTGATCACGATCTCGCCGGAGGCTCGGGGCGTGAAGCCCCCAGCCTCGACCAGCACGTCGATGAGCCGGGTGCGGCCCCGCAGGGGTTTGCGGCCGGAGCTGTTCACCTCCCCCAAGACGGTCACGAACTGGCTCTGGAACTCCCGGACCTTGACGTCCACCTGCGGGTTCACCAGGTAGTCGCGGGCCAGGAGCGTGGTGAGCTTGTTCTTCACCTCGCTGACGGTGAGACCCGCCACCTGCACTTCACCGAGCAAGGGAAGAGCGATGCTCCCGTTCGTCTGGACAGCTGGGGCGCGCGACAAGTCCTCGTTGCCGAAGACCGTGACCTCCAGCACGTCTCCGGCCCCCACCCGGTAGTCGGAGTTGGCGGCAGCAGGCGAAGGGCTGGCCGCAGCTTCGGGAGAGGGTGATGGCGGCGGGCTCTGGGCCAGAGCCGACACCGAAAGGAGCGCCGCAGCGGCCAGCAGCAGGGCCCTCAAGGCCGGTGCTCCCCGTAGACGCCGAAGCCGACCTGGATGGTGAAGCCGTCCAGGTCGGTGTCCAGCCGGCTCAGGTTGGAGCGACGCCGGTCGCGGCGGTAGTCGGCCCTGACGTAGGACCAGCGGGTGAGCGGCCGGCCCAGGCCCATGGTCCAGCCGAGGAGGTGGTCGGCGCGAGGTTCGCCGATCTCGGCGGCCGGGGTGCGATAGTCGTTGGATCGGTACTCCACGCCGCCACGGACGGCCAGCGAGAAAGGCAGCGGCAGGCCCACTTCGACGCGGGCAGCGGAGGACACGTAGAAGCCGTTCTCTTCGAAGGCGGAGATCTGGGTATCGCGGCTCATGGTCAGCGTGAGGCTCGAGGCCCGGCTGAACTCCTTCCGAATACGCCCGTCAACAGTGAAACCCCCGTAGCTTCGGCCTCCCTCGCCCGCCTCCGGGTTCCGCTGGATCTTGTAGCCAAGGCTCACCGCCAAGTTGAGGAGGGACGCCAGCTCTCCCTCGACGGTCAGCAGACCCCCCTGAGCGTGGGACGCGGCTTGGGGTCGTGCCTCCGGCCGGGAAACCCGCTTGTAAGCGTACACCAGAGAACCGTGGGCGTTCGGCGTAAGCTCATAGCGGAGGCCGGCGGTCGCCCGCTGCGTCTGGTGGGAGATGAAGCCTGCTTCATCGACCAAGTCCACCGCGTCGAGGCCCAAGCTCCCCTGGAGATCGAGGCGCGAACCGGTGAAGGTCCTGAGGCCCAGGTCCAGGCTTTGGTGCGTGAATCGCCCCAGCTTGAAGAAGTACTCGCGTCCGGGATCGACTTCCGTCGTCTCCAGGACGCCGCGGGCGTAGTGAGCGTCGGCTCGGGCCTGCAGGAGGCGAACCGGGAGCACGAGTGCGGCGTTGGCCAGATGGGTGGTGGACCCCACCACGGCAAAGGCTGAACCGTTGCGGACGCGGGCTTCGTAGCTGGCCTCGAGCTGGGCCGGACCCAGTGGCGTGTCGAACGCCATCCGCGGCCTGAGCTCGAAGTAGTCGTCACGCACCGGGGTCGCCGTCTCCAGCGTGGCCTGGGCATCCACGTAGACAAGGTCGCCCTGCGGGCGCATTCGAAGCGGCCCCAGGGCGAGCCCGGCTCGGTCGTCTTCCGCGGGCTTGTCCGCCATGGGGAGAGCCTTCTTCTCGAGCTCCGGAGGCAAGCTGGCCGGGGACGGGAAGATCCGGGCGTAGAGGCTGCGCAGGTCGCTCGCCTCCTCAGACTCGCCAGACACGGGCGGCTGACTCGGCGCGGGAAAGAGGGCGGCAGCGGCAGCGGCCAGCGAAGGCGGCGCCGGGGTGGGCGCGGCGCTGGGCGTCGGGGTGGGCGCCGGTCTCGGGGTCGCCGCGGCCACCGGGGTGGGCACGGCGCTGGGCGCCGGTGTAGGCGTGGGTCTCGGGGTCGCCGTGGCCACCGGGGTGGGCACGGCGCTGGGCGCCGGGAGCGGCTCCCGCAGCGCGGTCTCCGGACTGCCCGCCGCCGGCCGTGGGTGGAGGAGGGCGGGGGCTGAGACCAGGGCGGCCATGCCCGCCCGGTGGTCCGCCTCGCCGAAGAGGATGGTGAGCGTGGCCTCCTGCCGGCGGACCTCGAAGGGCACCTCCGGCGCCACCCCAATCCTCACCGACAGGCTGGCGGGCGTCCGCTCCAGGCGGATGGACTGGAGCGGCAGCAGGGCTTGAAGCGCGGGCAGGTGGGCGGGCGCATCGGCACGAACCGAGAGCACCAGGTAGGCGCCGTCCCGGGCCAGACCCACCTCACGCAGTGGTCCGGCGGAAACCACGCTGACCGCCGGGCGACCGTCCAGCCGCTCGGAGCCCACGCTCAGGATGCGCGGCTGTTCGCCGCCGAGCGCTACCGCCAGCAGCCAGGCCGGGTTCACCGCCGCTCTCCTCGCGGAGTCCGGCGCCGCTCACGGAACATCAGGATCAGCAGCAGGGCCACGAAGCCGGCGGTCTGCAAGAGCACCAGGAAGCTCTGGCCGGCGGTGGCGTGAGTCAAGGAGGCGGCACCCAGACCTAGAGCGAAGGTCATCAGGTAGACGAAGAGCACCGCGCCCCGCTGGCTGAAGCCCAGGGAAACCAGACGGTGAGAGAGGTGGCGGGCGTCTCCCACGTAGATGGGCCTTCTCTCGACGACTCGGATCACGATCACGGTGAAGGTGTCGATCAGAGGAACCGCCAACACCACCACCGGCATCAGGATCGGGAACAGGGTGCTGGAGGCGTGGGACACATAACGCTCGAGCAGGGTGAGGGAACCCATCAGGTAGCCGATGAAGTGGCTTCCGCAATCCCCCAGGAACACCGAGGCCGGGTGAGCGTTGTAGCGCAGGAAGCCCAACAGGCTGCCCAGGAAGGCCACCAGCAGCAAGCTGATGAAGAACTCGCCCAGCAGCCAGGCGTTCAGCAGAAAGACCCCGGAGGCCACCACCGCCACCCCGGAAGCCAGGCCGTCCATGTTGTCGAGCAGGTTGAAGGCGTTGGTCATGCCCACCAGCCAGAAGAGGGTGACCAGCCAGTTCAACCAGTCGTACGGCATGAACGAGGTCTTGACGTCGGCCGCGATCAACACCACCGCCGCCGCCACCTGGCCCAGGGCCTTCACGCCTACTGGAAAGCGCTCGCCCAGGAGATCGTCGAGGAACCCGACCAGAAAGGCCAGGGCGGCTCCCGAGAGCATGGCCGCCAGTTGGATCTTGACCTTGGGCGCGTCCTTGAGCAGCAGCAAGGGGCCGCCCAGAAGCGCCCGCGCCCAGTCCTGCTCGCTCAGCATGGGGATCAGCACATAACCGGTCACCACCACCGCGGTGAAAGCCAGGAAGACCGCGGTGCCGCCCAGGCGGGGCATGGGCTGCTGGTGGACCTTGCGCGCGCCGGGCTGGTCGAGCACGCCCAGGCGATGGGCCAGCAGCTTCGACCCGGGCACCAGGAGCAGGCTCAGCACGCCGGTGCTCAGAAAGACCAGAGCCGCGAAGAGCGCGAAGCTCACGATGGCACCTGTCCCAGACGGCGGGTGAGCTGCTCGCGGTAGAGCTGGTCGACGTCGCTCAGGAGTCGGCTGACCGAGTGCAAGGCCAGAACATGGGCGCGACCCCTCTGCCGCCGGGCTTCGACCAGTTCACCGCCGGAGAGGGTGGCCAGCACCGCCGCGGCTAACGCCTGAGGATCGGCGGTCGGCACCAGAAGGCCGTGCTCACCGCCGCCGAGCAGGTCGGGCGTGCCGCCCACCGCCGTCGCCACCACCGGCCGCCCGGCTGCCAGGGCTTCGATCAAGGCCACCGGGGTGCCCTCGTTGCGGGAGCAGTTGACGACCAGATCGAGGTCGCCGAAGACCTCCGTCATGTCCGAGCGCCAACCGTGAAAGAACACGGCCGAGCCCAGGCCCAGCTCTCGGGCCAGGGCCTCCAGGGTCTCGCGGTCCTCGCCGTCGCCCACCACCGAGAAGCGGACCTCGGGGCGCGCCTGCCGCACCAGCAGGGCGGCCCGCAGGAAGGTGGGCAGGTCCTTGATCGGCACCAGCCGTCCCACGATTCCCACGAGCGGAGCGCCAGCCGGAAACGCCGCCTGGCGTCTCAGGCTCCCGGCCGGGAGGGTTCCCGCCAGGCGCTCCAGGTCCAGGCCCAGGGGGATCACGCGAATGTGCTGCGCGGGGGCCACGCCCAGAGCCACCAGGTCCTGCCTCACCGCCTCCGAAACGGTGACCAACACGTCCGTCACCCTGCCAAGCAGGGCCTCCAGGCGGAGGAAGATGGCTGCTTTTAGGCCACCGAAGTAGCCCGTCAGAGCATGGCCATGGTAGGTGTGGATGATCACCGGAACGCGGGCCACCCAGGCGGCCAAACGACCCAGGGCGCCGGCCTTGGCGGTGTGGGTGTGAACGATGTGAGGGCGATAGCTCTGCATCATCCGGTACAGACCCCAGAGGGCCCGCACATCCGCAAGCAGTCGTACCTCGCGACCGAGCACCCCCATCCTGATGGGGTTGAGCCCGTGCGTCTTCGCCAACTCGTCGAGGTTCCCCTCCCGGGGCGACTCTTGCCCCACCACGAGCTTGGTCTCGTATCCACGATCCCGGAGTCCGGCAGACAGCAGGATCACGTGCACACCAGGGCCGCCAACGTTCAGGCGCGAGAAGAGCCGGAGCACTCTGACCGCTCCCCGGTCAGCAGGGGACAGGGAACTCATGCCCAAATGGCAGCTCTCGCTTCGGCAAAGCGTAGCACCCTCATCACATGCCGTCAAGACTTTGATTCTTAGAGACTTGACGCCTTCTGGTCAGGCGAGGCCTCTTCCATTTAACCCGCATAATCTCGTGTAACACTTCATCTCTCTGGTGACCCCCAACGGGGGTGTAGCAAGGAACGATCCAAGCCCGGCCAAGAGCGGTCAGCGGGCGGTAGGCTCAAGCCGCTTGAGGAAGTCGGCTCGCGCCCGAACGACGTGGCGGTGGCTGGGGTCCGCCTCAATGGCCCGATCGAAAGCACGCCGGGCCCCAGGGACATCCCCCGCCAGGGCGCGCACCCAACCCAGTTCCGCCCAGACCTCGCCCCAGGAGGGCCGAAGAGCCAGGGCTCGCTCAAGGTCTTGCCCGGCCTTGTCGAGCCGCGGCTGGGCGGCGCGGCGCTTCAGGGCCAGGCTCCGCCAGGCCAGGGCGCGCTCGCGGTAGGCGTCGGCCAGGTAGGGGTGCCGGCCGACGGTCCGGGTGAGGGCGGCGATCCGGGCGTGGGGATCGGCCTGGGCCCGGGCGGCGTCCAGGGTCAGCGCGCCCCAGGCGCGGTAGGCGGAGAGGACGGCGAAGAGGAGGCATACGGCGGTCGCCGCCCCCGCGGTCTTGGTTCCCCCCCAAGACCGGGGTGCCGAGCGGGGCGCCGCCGCCAGACCCAGCAGGGAGGCGAAGACCAGGGCGTTGGCGGGCAGGCGCAGGTTGAAGTCCAAGAGCGAGTGAATGCCGAGGGTCAGGCAGGCCGCGGCGGCGGCCAGGGCCAGCCCCTTGCGGGCCGGATCGCGACCGTGGGTCAGCCGGTCGCGCAGCCCCCTGAAGGCCAGGACCGAGAGCCAGCCGACCAGGGCCAGGCCCAGGAGTCCGCTCTCCGCCAGGAACTCCAGGACATCGCTCTCGGCATGCGTTGTGCGCACCTCGCCGTGGGCCAGCTTCAGTCGGGGGAAGGCGTCTGCGTAGGCGCCCAGGCCGCTGCCCAGGAGCGGATGGGACAAGGCCAGGCGCAGGGTACCCCGGGCCACATCCAGGCGGTACTGCCCGGAGCTGTCGTGGGCGCCACCGAGCAGGCTGGTCAGGTGCAGGCGAGCGCTTTCCGGGATCGCCAGCAGGCCGAACCCCAACACCCCGGCCAGGGTCAGCAGCCCAATCGTCAGGCGCGACCGGGCCCGCCCCCGACGGCGGCTGGGGACCAGGGAAAGCAACAGGACCAGGCCCGCCAGCCCGCCCAGCAGGGACAGCAGGCCGCCGCGGCTGCGGCTGGCCAGGTGGGCGGCCAGCAAGCCCAGGCCCAGCCCGAAGAGGCAGAGAGCGGCCGGGGTGGGCCCGCCGGCCCGCCGGAGCAGGCCCAGGGCGCAGCCGAGGGCGACGGCCACCCCCATGCCGAGCAAGCCCGCGAAGTGGTTGTGGTTGACGTAGGAGCCAAACGGAGTGGTCAGGAACTCGGAGGCCTGACCGTAGATGCGGTCGGGCGCCAGTTGCCACTGGACCGCCCCGAACACCGCCTGGGCGCCGCAAGTCAAGAGAACCGCTGTCGCCAGGCGCCAGCCCGCGGCCGGTTCAAAGCCACGCCGGCCCCAGAAGACGGCGACGCCCAGCATGGCGGCCAGGATCAGCGTCGCCTCCCCGGTCCACACCCGGGCGGCGCTGATTCCGAACGCGATCTGGACCGGGCCCAGGACCAAGAGGGCCGCCACCGGTCGGGCCAATGGCGGCAAGCCCCGCCCCTCCAGGGCCCAGGCCGCGGCGACCAGAGCCCCCGCCAACGAGAGGACGGCGCTCAAGGCGAAGGTGGCCGCCTCCGGCGCGCAGCCATACGGCCAGGGCGCGACCACCAGGCAGGTCAGGAAGAGCGCCTCGGCGGCCGTCAGCAATCGAGTCGCCATGTTCCTAGTCGAAGCGGTGCTTTCTGAGCCACAGCTCCAGGGTGAGCAGGGTCCACAACTGGTGGCCGTGGTCGGCCCGTCCCCGCAGGTGCTGCTCGAAGAGCGCCCGCACCGTCTCGATGCGCAGCCGCCGAGCCAGCCGCGGGGTCTTGAGCAGCGTGTCTTCGACCAGGGGCCGGAGCTTGGTCCGGAACCAATCCCCCAGAGGAACCCCGAAGCCCTGCTTGGGGCGGGTCAGGATCGACGTCGGCAGCAGTTCGGCCACCGCCTGCTTGAGGACCAGCTTGCTCTGGGCACCTCGGCGCTTCAGGCCGTCGGGCAAGCTGGCGGCGTATTCCATGAGCGCCCGATCCAGAAACGGGCTTCGGGCCTCCAGGCCGTGGGCCATGGTCATGCGGTCCATCTTGGGGAGCAGATCGTCGAGGAGGTAGGTGCGAGCGTTCAAGTAGAGGATCCGGGAGAGCATGGAAGACTGGGGGTGCACCTCCCAGGCGGCGCGATAGGAGGCCAGGATGCCCGCGGCGTCGAAGGCCCCATCGACGTCCAGGCGATGCACCGCCTCCAGATCGAAGAAGCTGGTCCAGGCCAAGATGCGCGCGAGGGGCGGTAGCGTGGCTTTCTTGGCGAAGCGACCGAGGCGGTGGAACAGGGTGTGCCGAGGGCCGCCTCCGGGCAGCAGGCGGCTGAGCTGGCGCGCCGCGGCCAAAAGCGGTTGGGGCAGCCTCTCCGCCACCAGCATGGCCCAGAAGCGGTCGTAGCCGGCGAAGGCCTCGTCACCGCCGTCGCCGTTCAGCGCCACCGTGACCTGCCGTCGCGCCTCGCGAGCCACCAGGTAGGTGGGCAAAGCGGAGGAGTCGCCGAAGGGCTCGTCGTGGTGGTGGAGCAGGGTGTCGAGAAGCTCCGTCGCCTCCGGCTTCACCACCGCGTCGAAGTGCTGGGTGCCCAGGTGGCGCGCCACCAGGGCGGCGTGGGGCCGCTCGTCGAAGTAGGCATCGCCCTCGAAGCCCACGGCGAAGGTCTTCACCGGACCGCCCTGCAGGCGGACTGCCAGGGCGGTGATGGCGCTCGAGTCCACCCCGCCGGAAAGCAGAACGCCTAACGGAACATCGGCCAGCAGGCGCTTGCGAACCGCCGCCGTGAGCAGTTCCCGCACCCTCTCCGCGGCCTCCTCCGGCCGCACCTTGCGCTGCCCGCCGGCCTCCGGAAAGCGGAGATCCCAATAGCGCCGGGGGCTCTGGGGCCCGCGCCCATCCGCGACCAGAAGCGAAGCCGGCTCCAGCTTGCGGATACCGCGGAACAGGCTGCGGGGTGTGGGCACATAGCCGAAGGTCAGGTACTCGCCCAGGCTCTCCTCGGCCATCTCGGCCGGGACCCCGGCCGCCAACAGGGCCTTGATTTCGGAGGCGAAGACCAGGCGTCGGCCGTCGTGGGCGTAGTAGAGGGGCTTCTTGCCGAAGGCGTCACGGGCCAAGAGCAATCGGCGTTTGACGCCATCCCAGAGGGCAAGGGCGAACATGCCGTCCAGGCGGGGGACCACCTCGTCCCCCCATTCTTCGTAGCCGTGGACCAGGACTTCAGCGTCCCCCTGGGAGCGAAAGCGATGGCTATCGGCCAGCTCCCGGCGCAACTCCCGGAAGTTGTAGATCTCACCGTTGAGCAGGGCCAACACCGAGCCATTCTCGTTAGGTAGAGGCTGATCCGCGGCCGAAGAGAGGTCGATGATGGAGAGCCGGCGATGGATCAAGCCCACGGCCGGAGAGGCGGAGACGTCGAGGTGGAGGCCCTGGGCGTCGGGTCCGCGGTGACGGAGGGCCTCGCCCATGCGCCGGAGCGGTTCCGCCTCGGGCGGTGGCCCGTCGAAGACGACGATGCCGCCTAGGCCGCACATGGCCTGGTCATGCTCTCACGAAGTGGCAGCGTCCCGCAGAACCTGAGCCAGACGCGGCGCCTGCACGCGGGCGCTGAACTCCTCTTCCACCGTCTGGCGGGCGGCCCGCCCCAGGCGTTCGCGGAGGGCGGCGTCGCGCAGCAGTTCCGTCAGGCGAGCGATCCAATCCTCGGCGGATACCGCCAGAAAGCCGTTCTCGCCGTGCCGGATGAAGGAGGCGTTGACACCCACCGGCGAGACCACCGGCGGGATGGCGAGGCCCATGTACTGCAGGGCCTTCATCCCACACTTGCCGCGGGACCAGGGATCGTCGTCGAGGGGCATCAGGCCCACGTCCAGCGGGGCGAGATCGGCCACTTCCGTCCGAGCGCACCAGGGGAGGCAGGTGACGTCCAAGCCGTCGGCGCGGATTTCGCCGCCGATGACCCGGAGCTCGAAATCGCACCTTTGACGCAGCCGGCGCAGAGCGGGAAGCAGCCCCTCCAGATAGCGCAGGGTGGTCAGACTTCCCGTCCAGCCCAAGACCGGGCGCGGATTTGGGGGGCGGGCTTGGGGCCGGTAGACCTCGGTGTCGATGCTGGAGGGAATCACCGTCACCCGCTTCGCGTGTTGTCTGGCGAAGCTCGCCAGGGTCTCATTCCCGACCGTCACGCTGTGCGCCACGCGACAGATGGCGGCGGCCTTGCCGGGCGACTTGAGGACTTGGGCCCAGGCGTTGGCAGGGCTGGTGTCCAGGAGGTAGATGGCATCGTCGAAGTCGAAGACCAGGGGCCGGCGCCAGGCGAACATTCGCTCCAGCCAGGCGGGTCCCAGAAAGGCGGCTTCACGGTGGACGAACACCACGTCGGGCAGGCCGGGGAGCAGGATCTCGGTCAGCCGGCGACCGTAGCCGCGGAGCGTGGCCACGGTCTTTGCGGCCAGATGGCCAGGCTGGTAGAGCAAGTCCATCGCCCGTTGCGTCAAGAAGGGGGAGTAGATCACCTCGATGCCTTCCTGCCGCAGCAGGGGCGCCCACTGCTCGATCCGGTAGCGCTGGCCGGGGACTCGCCCGGTGGGGTGCCGCAGCGGGGCAAGGACCCGCATCAGGCCTCCGCAGGCTCCGGGGCCGCGGCCTGGGGTGCGCGCGAAACCTCCCTCCCCAGGGCTGCGAACATGAGGTAGAAGCCCAGGGCCTGGGCCCGATGGCGATAAAGGGTCCCCACGTTGCCTTCCCCCAGGGCATAGGAGACGGTGAGCAGGCCGGTGAGCAGAAGCACCTGGACGGACTCCCGGAAGCGTTCGTGCACCGCATAGCGTATGCCGCGCAGGATTGCCGGGGTCAGGAAGTAGATGAAGAGCATCTCGGGAAGCGAGAAGAGCTTCAGGGTCGAGGTGATTTCCCAGGGAAAAGGCGAGAACAAGAAGTAGGCGACGCCGATGGGCAAGAACGCCAGCGCCTTGCCCGGCGTGGAAACGTCCACCTCTCCGTGAAAAGCGCTGCCCCCGGAGGCCAGGTTCTGGCGGGCCTCGCTGAGCGCCTCCAGGCTCATGCGCTTGGTGGTCTTCTCGGAGACGGCTCCGTGCTGGACCAGGAGCAGGAGCCCCAGCGCGGCCACCGAGGCGATGATCACGTTGCGGATCAGATGGCCGGAGCGCCCCAGCAGGAAGGCCACCACCGGCGGGATCGCCACCACGAAGAAGAGGTAGTCGCGAAAGAAGGTGAGGGCAAAGGCCCCGAGCAGGAGCTGAGCCAGCGCCAGCCGGGATCGACCCTTCACCGTCTCCAGGCTCTTCTTCGACACCAAGAGGATCAGAGCGATGACCCAGGCGTCCCGGATGTTCAGCACCGACCACAAGATGAGGGAAGGGAAGTAGGCGAGCAGCCGAGCCGCGTAGGCGGCCACCGGAATCCCGTAGAGCTCACGGGCCAGACCGTACAGGAAGCGGCAGGAGAGGGCGCCCAGGAAGGCATTCACCAGCTTGAGCGGGATTTCGGTGTGGCCGAACACGAAGAAGGCGGCGCCGTTGAGATAGAAGTAGCCGAGCGGCTGATCGCTGGTGAGCCGCCAGGGCTTGACGAAGATCTCACCCGCCCAGTAGAGGGCGATGGACCAGCCGTCCACGGCATAGGTCTCCTCGTCGGGTGCTAGGCGTCTCGAGAAGCCGCTCCAGTGGAGGAGGACCGCCAGCAGCGCGCGAATAATGAAGGCGTAGAGCGTGAGCTTGCGCAGGAATGCCCGCTCCTGGGCATCTGAGTCGGGGGCGGCTCGCTCGGTAAGGGGCGGATCCAGGGACATCATCACGCTAGGGCCATGATAGGCCGGGAAGGCCCGCTCCCCCGCTCGGTAACCCGTCGCTCCCGGCGCTCGGGCCAGGCCGGGCGACCCAGCCTCCGCCTGCCGGCGGCCTGCTTGCGGCTTCCCGGGGTCCCAGGTCCGCTTCCGGTGCCGCGGTCATGGCGCTGCGTCCGATGCCCGCCCCGCCTCGACCCAGAGACGCAGCCATCCGGGGCGTGCCGAGAGTGGGCGGGCCCTGAGCGCGCGGACCAGGGCTTGCCGCGAGAGGCGGCCCTGGCCCGCCTCCAGGTAGCGGCAGGCGCTGTTCAGATAACAGCGCGCCAGGTAGTAGCGCTTGCGCGCCTGAAAACGCGGGGGCAGCACCTGGCGGTCAAAGAGCCGCTCGAAGACCCTCTCGGTGTGCGCACTCACCCGCGCCAGGTCGGCGCTGATGCTCCCGCCGTGGAGCCGGTAGTCCAGCAACACCTCGGGAAGGTAGGCGATGCGGGATCCTGCCGCGGCCAGCCGAAGCCAGAGGTCGTGATCTTCACAGCAGCGCAGCTCGGCGTCGAACATCCCCACCGCCCGCAGCGCCGATCGTCGCGCCAGCACGGTCGAGGTGTTGATGCAGCAACCCACCAGGAGCCTCTCGATGGCCGGGCCCGGCTCGGCGAGCCATCCGTCCAGCACCATCGGCTGCTGGGTCCCCGCCAGGATGTTGCGGTAGGCGGTGAAGCTCACGTCCAGCGAGGGGTCCGCCTCCAGCATCGCAACCTGCCTGATCAGCTTGCCGGGGAGCCAACGGTTGTCCGAGTCGAGGAAGGCCAGGAGGTCGAACGAGGCGGCTTCGATCCCGGCGTTCCGGGCCGCCGACACTCCCTGGTTCTCCTGACGGATGACCCGGAGGATCGCCGGGAATCGCCGGCGGTAGTCGTCCAGGAGCGCGGGGGTGCTGTCGCCGGAGCCGTCGTCGACCACCACCATCTCGAGCTGCGGCCACTGCTGGGCCAAGACGCTGTCCAGAGCCTCTGGCAACAGGTCCGCCCGGTTGAACGTGGGCATGACGACGCTGACCGCGGGCTGGCCACTCACCGAGGCCCTCCTGACCCGGTCGGGAGCCCCAGCCCGGAGAAGAGCTGATCAAAGCGGCGGACCCAGGTGTGATCTCGTCTGGCTCTTCCGAGACCTTGCTCGCGGATCCGTTGAGCTGCTGCTGGGTGGGCCAGGTAGAAGCGGACCTTGTCGAGGAGTTCCTCGCGCGAGGCGTAGCAGACGATCTCCTGGTCGATCTCGTAGAACTCCCGTAGCTCCTCTTGGAATTCCACCAGGTGGAGGGCGCCGCTCATCGGTGCCTCGAAATCGCGGAGGTGAATCTGGCGTATCTTGTGGCGATCGCGGTAGACGGCGTCTCCGCAAGTCGAGAACCCCAGGCTGATCCTGGTGCGACTGTACATTCTCGCCAGGCCCTCGAGCGGAAGGCTGGGACCCACGGCGCGGGAGAGGCGCCGTTCCGCCCAGGGGGGCATCGCGACCCGCTTCCGGAGCGCCGAACGCGCGGCGGCGAGGAGTCGCTTCGAGCCCGTCCTGGGGTGCCGCACCAGGTACCGCCAGTTGACTGCGCGGAGGGACTTCTCGCCGAACGTCCGGTCGGGGGTCCACCCCGGACCCCAAACGCGGACATCGATCCCGGCTTCGAGCAGGTACCGAACGTACTCGGGTCGATCGGCGTAGCGCTGGCCGACGAAGGTGACATCGAACTCCAGCGGCAGATCGTACGGCCGGTAGATGGCAGGATTCGCCGCCATTTGCAGGTAGATGGGTTTGGCCCCCACCCGCTGATAACTCGCGAGCGAGCTGCGTTCGGTGGCCACGCAGTAGTCGAACGCCGGGCTGATCTCGTCGACCAGATGGAACTGGTGGGCACCGTTGCACCAGTAATTCAGGGTGAGGATCCCCAGGTCCCGGATGTCACGGATCGCCTGGGGGTACACGAGCTGCTTCAGGAAGTACCCGAAGAAGACGTCGATCTGGCGCCGCTCCTGGGCCGACCGTACGGCGTCCACCAGCCGCTCGGAAACCCGGCCGCGGTCGGCCGGCGTCCAGTCCGGCGAAAGCGCCTCGTGAAACGCATGGCCGGGGCGGTACACATCGACATCGTGACCGGACTGGCGCAGGCCCTCGAGCAGGTTCGAGTCCTCCCACGAGTGGTCGTGAACCGCATAGAAGATCCTCACCGGGACCCCGAGAGCTCACGGGACCAGGAGGTCCCGCGCGTTCGCCGGCACCCCGGAGGCACCTCGAGAGGCCCGGCGTTCGATGCGACGCAGCGGCAGGGCCAACATGTAGGCGAGCTGCCGAGGGTCGGAGAGAACCGACCGCAGGGCCCACCGCGCGAAGGCGAGGAGGTTGCGGTTGTTGAAGTAGCCGCCGGCCAGGGTCCGGAAGAAGGTCGCGTAGGCCCGGCGCCGCAGTCGCTTGGCGGCGGCCGGGAGGGCGGGGTCGCCGAAGACCTTCTCCAGGACCGCGAAACCGGGCGCGATGTGGATGTCGACGTTGCGATGGCGGTTGCCCGGGTGAACGCGGTAGAGCACCAGCGCCTCGGGGACGCTGCGCATGGCCCCGAAGCGGGCCATCTTGATCGCCATGTCCCACTCCTCGAGGATCTCCAGGCCGACGTCGAACAGGCCCACCTCGAGGAGCAAGCTCCGCTTGGCGATCAGCGCGGAGAGAAAAGCGGGGAGGTTCTCGAACAGAAGCGCCTCCTCGAGCGAGCGGCCGGTGTCCCGGCTGGGTCGGACGCTGAGGACGGAGAGGGCGTCGTCCACGAAGTACGCGCCGCACTGGCAGGCCTGGCACGCCGGGTGGTTCGAGAGGACTTCGAGCTGCCGCGCCAGCTTCCGGGGAAGCCAAAGGTCGTCCGCATCCAGGAAGGCCACGTACTCGCCGGTGGCGGCAAGGATGCCTCGGTTGCGAGCGGCGGCGGCGCCGCGGTTCTCCTGGGAGACGACCCGGACCCGGGGGTCGTGGATGCGGCGAGCGGTCTCCAGCGTCGCGTCGCGGGACCCGTCGTCCACCACCACCACCTCGAGGCTCGACACCGTCTGCTGCAGTGCGCTGGAGACGGCCGCAGTCACGGTTCGCTCCGCGTTGTAGGCGGGCACCACCACGGAGACCATCGGCTGGTTCACGGCGTGCGTCCCCCGAGGCGCCTCCGCAGGCAGCGTGCGCGGAGTCCGAGCGGCCTCACCATGTTGGCAGGATAACCCATCCGGCCGGCCCCGAGACGGCGCTGGGCGGGACCTTCGGACTTGTCGTCGCCTCGTCCCTGCGCCCTACTCCCGACGTGCGACGACCGCCCAACCGAGTGCATCCTCGTCCCCGAGTCGGTCCAGGGCGCGGCTCAGGTAGTAGGCCGGCAGGTTGAAGAGGGCCAGGGAGAGGGCGCACGCACGCAGCCTGCCGCGCTCTACCCCCAGCCAGCGGAGTGGAGGCTCCAGCAAGAGCCCGGAGAGAAGCGCCGCCAGGCGCGCGCTGATGATCGTGAACAGCCCTCCAAAGCGCTGAGTACGGTGCACCTCGAAGCCCGACTTGGCGAGCAGGTAGGCTATCCCCCAGTTGGTGAATCGGTAGTAGTCGTGAGGCTGGTAGTGGAGTCCCCAGGTCATGGGCACGGTGACATACAGCCAGCCTCCCGGGCGAAGGACCCGCCTTGCCTCCCGGAGCGCGTCCGCTGGCTCGGGCAGGTGCTCGAGCACCTCGGTGAGCATAACGCCGTCCATGCTGCCATCCGGAAACGGGAGGCTCGATGAAGAAGCCACCACCTCGGGCGAGTACCGGGTCTCCATTTCCACGCCGATGTACCTTGTGGCGTTGCCCAGAAAGCGCAGGTAGGGGGAGTGCCCACAGCCGATGTCCAGCACCTGGCCGGAAAGGAGCGGGCACCACCGACGCGCCTGTTCCCTCTTCACCCTCTCGACCACGTAGTGCGGCGTCGCCAGCAGGAGGTCCAGGCCGAACACCTCGGGGATCAGCGACTTGCCCGACCGGCACCTCACTCCTCGAACCTCCATCGGGTGCGGCCGCGGCGGTTCCCTCACCACGTCCGTCCTCCGAGCCGCCGCCTCAGCCAGCGGGCGGGGAGTCCGAGCGGCCTCCCCAGGTTCCGCGGGTGCTCGATCAGGCCTGCCTTGAGACATCGGAGGCTGGAACCCAGTTGGCCGGCGTGCAAGTAGGACCCGGACAGGATCATCCAGTGGTTGCTGTAGGCCCGCGCCTTCAGGTGCCGGTAGGTTTCGGTCTCGGCAAAGAACTTGTCGAGCACGGCGAAGGTGTCCCGCTCGAGCAGCCGGATGCTGCTGCTCATGTTCCCGGGCCAGGTGCGGTAGCTGGCCAGCGGCTCCTTGAGAGACACGAAGGTCGTCCGCAGGCTGAGCCGAAGCCACAGGTCCCAGTCGGCACACTGGCTCAGTCGGACGTCGAAACCACCGGAGGCGGCGAACAACTCGCTGCGCATGACGACAGTGGGCATGGTGACAACGCACGAATGGAGGAGCAGGGCCTGGCAGAAGTCGGGGTAGTCCACGGCCGGGACGGTCTGGATGACCCGGAGGTTCCCGTCGACCCGATGGAAGGCGGAGAAGCAGAGCCCGTTCCCTGGACGCGTGTCGAGCAGCGCGATCTGGCGTTCCAGCTTGGTGGGCTCCCACAGGTCGTCGGCATCGAGAAAGGCCACGAACTCGCCGGCGGCCAGCCGGAACCCGGCGTTTCTGGCGGCGGAGACGCCGGCGTTGGCCTGGCGCTGGTAGCGGATGCGACCCGCATAGGAGTCGACGACCGAGGAGGTGGCGTCGGTCGATCCGTCGTCGATCACGATGACCTCGAGGTCGCGGTAGGTCTGGCCGAGCACGCTCTCCACCGCCTGGGCGAGAAACCGTTCGGCGTTGTAGGCGGGGATGACCACGCTAACCCGTGGCATGAACCCCCCCGGCGCGCTCCGGAACCCGCCTCAGCCCCTCTCGAAAGCCCAGGTAGATGTAGGCGCCGCACAGGGCCCAATACAGGCGGCGAAGGGCCCGAGCGTTGGGCGAGACCCGGGAGACCAGCCCGGCGACCAGATGGGCCAGCCCCCGAACCGGGGGCGTCGAAAACAGGCCCTTGGCCAGCTTCTTGAGGACCAGCCGCCAGGAATCTCCGGTTTGGATCGGCCGGTTCTCCACCAGCAGGCGGGTCTTCGCCGAGCGCTCGGGGTACTTGCGGGCGAGCAGCGCGGCGGTGAGAGCACCCCGCCGCTGGCGTTCGCAGAACTGCTTGAGCGTCAGGCGCTGATCGTTATGCCAGAGAAGCAGGTCCGGGTCGTAGATGAACTGGATCCCCGCCGCTTTCGCCCGGACCGAGAACTCCTGATCCTCGGCTCCGGCGTGGGGGAAGCTCTCGTCGAATCCTCCCACCCGCTCGAAGTCGCGCCGCCACATACCGAGGTTGCAGGCGGTGACCGCCGCCGGCTCCAGCAGGTGGCCCTCCAGGGGCCGAAAGGCGATGCCCGTCTTCACCCAGGCTTCCACCTCCAGCCGGAATCTGCCGAATGAGGTCCGACGGAGGTCGGCATCGAGCTCCGGCGTGAACTCCCAGTGGCCGTTCACCATGCACTCCCCGAACCTGCGGAGCCAACGAAGGTGCCGGTCGATCATCGACTCCTGCACCAGCATGTCGTCGTCGAGGAAGATGAGGACCTCGCCTCGCGCCTCTCGAGCGCCGCGATTGCGGGCGCTGGCCACCCCCTGGTTCGCCGGTTGTTGCAGGAAGACGATCCGCGGATCGGCGAGACCGGCGACCTCGGCCTGGGTCTCGTCGAGCGACCCATCGTCCACGACCAGGACCTCGAAGCGATCCCGCGGGTAGTCGAGGCGGAGCAGGGCCCGCAAGGAGTGGACGAGGATGGCGGCACGGCGGAAGGTGGGAACCACCAGGCTGACGAAGGGCGTGGGATCAGCCGGTGTCGCCATGGAAGTCACTCGATCGAGGGTGCCGCCTGCACCAAAGAACGGAAATCCCCGTTAGACCGAAGCAGGTCCTCGAAGGAACCCGCCTCGACGAAAGCACCGTCCTTGAGGAAGAACAGGATGTCGCAGCCCTTCACCGTCGCCAGCCGGTGCGCCACCACGATCACCGTCCGATCGCCCTTGAGGCGGGCGATCTCGCGGACGATCTCCGCCTCGGTCTCGTAGTCCAGAGCCGAGGTGGCCTCGTCCATGACTAGCACCTCGGGATTGCGGTAAAGGGCGCGGGCGATGCCGATCCGCTGCCTTTGCCCCCCCGACAGCCGCACCCCTCGGTCGCCCACCGCGGTGTCGAGGCCAGCGGGCAGCTCGGCGATCAGCCGGTCGAGCTGAGAGGCGTGGATGGCCTCCCGCACCCTCCCCTCGTCGATCTCGTCATCGGGAACACCAAACGCGACGTTCCGGCGGACGGTGTCGTCCAGGAGGTAGGCGGGCTGCGGGATGTAGCCGATCTTGGCTTGCCAACCGTACAGCGCCGACTGGACGTCGACTCCATCGACCAGGATGCTCCCCGCCGTGGGGCGGAGCAGCCCAAGGACCAGATCGACGGTGGTCGTCTTGCCGCAGCCCGAGCCTCCGACGATGGCGACCGCCGTCCCCCGGCGGATGCGGAAGTCGAGCCCACGGACCGAGGGCTGGGCCGCTCCCGGATACTGGTAGGTGATCGACCGCAGCTCGATCGATTCGCGGAAGGCCAGCGGTGGTCCCGCGGGCGACGCGGGCGGGGACACCGGGGCTGCCGCGAGGTCGGCGACCAGGCGGTCGAGGGAGGGCCGGTAGTAGCGGATCGACGCCAGCGAGTTCACGACCCTGTTGAGCGAGGGCATGAGACGGAAGCCGGCCACCGCGAATAGCCCCAGGGTGGGCGTCAGGCTGTCCAGGTCGCCGTTCCGCGCCACCACGGCAAGGACGATCACCACCAGGGACCCCACCGCCAGGGTCTCGATGGCGAGCCGTGGCAGCTCGCTCAGGGCTCGAAAGGCGGTGAGCGAGCGGACGTAGCCGTCGATGCCGGCGGAGTAGCGGGCCAGGAAGAACGGCTCCTGCTGAAAGACCTTGGCGTCCTTGATGGCGGACAGGCCCTGGTTGAGCCACTTCACCATCTCCGTGGCGTAGCGCGAGTGCTCCTGTCCCAGAACCGAGAGCTTGCGCCTAATGGCTCCGTGCAGCGCCGTGCCGGCTCCGCCCAGCACCGCGACCGTGGCCGCCGTCGCCACCGGATCGTTCGCCATCAGGATGGCGAGAATCACCGTGACCACCAGGCCCTCGACCAGGATGGTGAGGGCGGGCGAGAACACGGAGTTGAAGACGTTGAACGACTCCTCGGTCACGTTCCGTTGGAGCTGAGAGGGGCTGCGGTCCAGGTGAAACGCGTAGTCTCGGAAGAGATACGAGCCGAGGAGCCGGGCCGAGAACGCCGATTGGAGGCGGAACACCAGGCCGTACTGCAACCGAAACAGCAGGGCAAGGTAGAGGTTCTTGATTACGAAGACCAGAAGCGCCGCACCGGCAGCCTCGACCACGAACGTCCCCTGCGGGGGTCGACCCAGGAACTCCCAGATGGCGCGCAGATACCCGGGGTAGTCCTCGCTCCGAAGGCGCAGGGTCCCGGCCAGGGGCAGGATCATGCCCACCCCCAGGCCGTCCAGGGCGGCGCCGATGGCCATCAGAACCACGAGAGCCAGCAGGCGCAGCCGTTCCTTGGGGTCGACGACCGACAGCAGTCTCCGAAGCAGAGCCATGGCCGCCGCTGGGGCGTCTTAGCCTGCCGGTAGGAAGACCCGCGTCTCCAGGCCCCCGTCCGGCGTTGGCGCAAAGCGAATGAAGCCGCCCAGCTCCCGCATGAGTTGGGCGGCCCCACCCATGGCCGTCCCGTCCCCCTGCTGCACCAGCACCTGCACCTCGGTGGGAAGGCTGCCGGAACCGGTGAGAGAGAGGGCCAGGAACTCGCGGCGGCTCTCTCCGCCGCGGCCGCGAACCACCACCGGCCGGCGCTCGCACTTGACGCCCAGCACGGAGCGGGGTGGGGAGGCGAAGACGACCTCTTTGAAGATACCGGAAAGCGCGCGTTCCAGCTCGACTCGGGGCGTTTGGGGCAACGACTCCGGGGAGACCCGGACCTCGAGGGCCAGGCCACGGGCCCGGATGTCGGGCTGCAAGCCGTCCAACACCGAACGAATAAGATCGTTCATGTCGCGAGCCTGAACGGGCGCTGCCGGGGCCTCAGGGGTGGGCTCGGCGGGAGCCGGGGCGAGCGCCCCCAGGCGCCCCAAATCCTGGATGATCTGGCGCAATCGCGAGGCCTCCTGCTGGATGCTCTTGATGGCGGCGGCCCGCTTCTCACGAGCTTCCTCACGGTAGATGAGAAGCAGCTCGGCGTGGGAGAGGATGGCGCCTAACCCGAGATTCATGTCGCGCACCAGCTCGGCCAGCGCCTCTGCCAACTCCACGTTGGATCGGATGGCGCGGTGGAGCAGTTCCTCTGACACCAGGCCCGCTTCGGGGCCAGGCGTGTCGGCGGTGGGCGCCGGCGGGCTCGACTCCGCCGGCTGGGACACCAGGACGCGGTGCGGCTGGGTCGCCGTCTGCGGCGGTGCGACCGCCTTGTCGTCGTCTGCCTGCCGGAGCACGCTGGCGAAGGCCTGCCCCACGATGCTCGGGATCTGGTCCGGGTCGAGTCCCTTCTCCTGCAGGTTGTACTTCTGCGCGATGGCAGTGAGCATCTGCTCGACCACCGCCACGAAGGCCGCCAGCACCCCCTCCCCCCGAGACGCCACCGCCGGGAAGGCTCGCCGATCCCATGGGTTCAGGAGCCGGTCCAGCTCGTCTCGGACCAGCAGGTCGGGGAGGTCTTGCTTGTTGTACTGGAGCACCAGCGGGATCTTCTCCGGCACCAGACGATTGGCCAGCAGGTTCACCTTCATGTTCTCGAAGGCGGCCTGGTTCTCCTTCGTCTGGTCGCGGCGGGAATCGGCGACGAAGACCACGGCGTCGGCACCCGCCAGCACCACCCGGCGAGTGGCGTTGTACTGAACCTGGCCGGGCACCGTGTACAGCTGGACCTTGAAATCGTAGCCCCCCACCGCGCCAAGGCTGAAGGGCAGCAGGTCGAAGAACAGGGTGCGATCCTGGGCGGTGTTGAGGGAAACCAGGCGGTTCACGCCCCCGGGATCGGTCAGGCGGTGGATCTGCTCCAGGTTGGTGGTCTTGCCGGACTGGGCGGGGCCGTAATAGACGACCTTGGCCTTGATGGTGCGCTCTGCGAAGTTGAACTGAACCATGGCAGGGCCACCGGCAGCCGCGAGTCACTATAGCATGGCGTCAGCGGAGCTGCGGGCAGGCGCCGCAGGGGCGACAGCCTCCGCCGCCGGAGACCGGGGACGAACGCCGACGACCTCAAGAGGCGAATGGTCGGGCCGGTGCAGGCTTCAACAGGCCGGCAAGCGTGGGCCTTGCTACCCGCGTGGCCGGCGGGCCGGTGGGCCACCCGATGGACGAGATCCCCCTCGTGGAGCAGGGACCGCCCGCGGGCGGATCTCCAGCACGCCAGCGTCGGTCTGTAGCCACGCGGCGCCGCCCTCCCCCCAGGCGAGCCGCTGCACACCACTCACGATGGCGCGGCCCTTCTCAACAGCCCGCTCCCGAGTCAACTCGATCCACCTGAGAATACCCTTGCGCCACGTCAGCACACTCACGGCGCTCAGCGAATCCACTCGGAGAACCGTGGGCCACATCGTGACCTCGGGATAGTCGATGAACGCCCCGTCGAGCCCGTGGTCGCCCGGGTTTACCAGACCCCGAAGAGGGACCGTGTTCGTGCGACCCTCCAGGTCCCACAGGGTCACCGCCTCGGCGGTGTACGCCCAGAACACACCGGCGTCGCTCCAGCGCAGCGCGAGCGTTACCCCGCTCCATTCGAAGCCGTTCTCTTGCTCCTCGTCCACGACGATGAGTGGGTCACCGTCGACGCCCCGACTGCGCAGGAAGACGCGATGCACGCGCGAGCTCGTCCCTTCGCACACGCAGCCAGTGCTTACCCAGAACGCGTCTTCGCTGGCGACGAACTCGACGGCCGCATGCAGGCTGTCGTCGCGCAGCAGGGTCGTCAGATCGGCATC
>Ga0209342_10001596_pt1 | contig 25305 bp, 22 predicted proteins | sample RifCSP16_2_FD_184023 | JGI IMG/M metagenome (GOLD analysis project Ga0209342, IMG submission 184023) | Soil microbial communities from Rifle, Colorado - Rifle CSP2_sed 16_2 (SPAdes) (version 2) | ecosystem: Environmental > Terrestrial > Deep subsurface > Rock core/Sediment | place: Rifle... | reverse complement strand
TCCTCCGGCGCTGCGGTGAGAAACACCTTGAGCGGCGCGTCCGGAAACACCACGGTCCCGATATCCCGTCCGTCCACTACCACTCCCACCGGATGGGCCGCGGCCGCGGTCCGGAGCTTTCGATTGACCCACTCGCGCACCGCCGGAAGGGCGGCGATCGCGGAAACCTGCTGCGTCACCGCATCCGAGCGAAGCGCCTCCGAGACATCCACGCCACCGACGTCCGGCCGGAACTCCCCCCCCGCCCAGACCAGGCCGGCGCGCGCCTGGTCGGCGGCCGCCAGCACCCGCGTGGCGCCGGCACCGGCACCCACGTCCAGCGCGGTCAGGGTCACGGCGCGGTAGAGGGCGCCGGAGTCGAGGTGCGCAAAGCCCAGCGCCTGAGCCACCACGCGCGCCGTCGTCGTCTTGCCGGAACCCGCCGGGCCGTCAATGGCGATCACGCGGACGGGGGTCATGCCGCCCCCGTTACCCGGCGGAGGTCATCCACGAACGTGGGGTAACTCACGGCGACCGACGCCATCTCGGACAGCTCAACGCGCGCACCCCGAACGGCCCCCAACACGGCGAACGCCATGGCCAGGCGGTGATCCCGCGCCGTCTCCACCCGACCGGCGGGTGGTCGGTCCGTCCCCTCGACCCAGAGGGTATCGCCGCTGGCCTCCGCGGTCACACCCACCGCCCTCAGGTTCCGGGCGATCAGCTCCAGCCGGTTGGACTCTTTGACGCGCAACTCGGCGACCCCGTGAAACACCGACCGCCCCCGCGCGCGACTGGCCAACACCGCGAGGATCGGGATCTCGTCGATCATGGACGGGACCTCTTCCGGGCTCACCTCGCACGCCGCCAGCGCGGATGGCCGGATGAGCACATCCCCCACCGGCTCACCGAGGGCCTCGCCCCGAGCTGCCACCGTCACATCGGCGCCCATGCGTTCGAGCACCCGCAAGGCCCCGGCCCGCGTGGGATTGATACCGACCTCCTCGAGCACCACGTCACCGTCGCTCCTCAGCAAGGCGGCGCCGACCAGGAACGCGGCGGACGACAGGTCGCCGGGAATCCGCGTCTGGAACGCGGGTATCCGGTCCGTGGGCGCGAGCGCCAGGTCCCGGCCGTTGCGTTCCAGCGGGACGCCGAGGGCCGTGAGCATCCGCTCGGTGTGGTCGCGCGAACGGGCAGGCTCGGTCAGACGCACCGGGACGCCGCCCACGAGGCCGGCCAGGAGCAGCGCGCTCTTCACCTGAGCCGCCGCGACGGGCAGATCGTACGTGAGCGGCTGGAGCGGCCCACCGTGGACGATCAACGGGAGGCCGTCGCCCGAGAGCTCATCGAAGCGCGCACCCATCATGGAGAGCGGGACGGTCACTCGCCGCATGGGGCGGGTCCGCAGCGACGCGTCGCCGGTGAGGCGCGCCGTCAACGGGGACCCCGCCAGGACGCCCAGGAGGAATCGCGCCGTGGTGCCGGAATTGCCGCAGTGCAGCGATCGGCGGGGCGCCCGAAGCCCCCTGAGTCCTCGGCCTCGCAGGGTCACGGTGGCGCCCTCCCGTAGCGGAGAGATCTCGGTCCCCAGGGCCCGCAGCGCGCCGGCCATGGAGCGGGCGTCCAGGGAGGTGAGCGGCCGTTCCAGGCGGCTCTCCCCCTCCGCGAGCGCACCCAGCACCAGCGCGCGATGGGTGACGCTCTTGTCCCCGGGCGGCCGCACGCGAATGGCGCTCAGGGGTCGACCTGACGCCGCCATACGCGTGCCGCCTCAAGCCACGCCAGCAGCTCGTCGCCGTTGCCGGTGTTCAAGGCGCGGCGCAAACGGCCCAGCTCGCCCTCGACGGCATCTAACCCCTCGAGCAGGGGCTCCCGGTTGAGCAGCAACACGTCGTGCCACAGCGTCGGATTGCTCGCGGCCAGGCGGGTGGTATCGCGCGCCCCGGGACCGTAGGTCACGCCCTGGGGACCCGCGCGCCGCAACGCCCCCGCCAGCGCCGACGCGACGGCCTGGGGCAGGTGGCTGGTCCACGCGACCACGCGATCGTGCTCCACGGCATCACACAGCACCGGCTGGGCGCCGCACACGGAGGCCCAGAAGTCCGCCACCTCTCGGGCCGCTGCCTCGCCGTCGGGGAGCGGCGTCACGTACACCAGCGCACCGTCGAGGCGGGAGGGCTTGGCCGCGCCGAACCCCGACTCATGGGTACCCGCCAAGGGATGCGACCCGGCGAAGACCGCACCCAGCTCGAGGCGCTCGGCCAGGTCCATGATGGGACGCTTCACGCTGGTGACGTCGGTACACAGCCTCGAGCCCGCCCGCAGCAGGTCGTGGACCTCACGAAGCAGGTTGAGCGTCGCCCCCGGTGGCGCCGCCAGCACCACCAGATCCGCCACCCGCACCGCACGGTCCGGCCGGTCCACAACCTCGGTAATGGCGCCGGCTTTGAGCGCCGCCACCGCCTCGGCCGGCACCGGGGAGTAGCCCACGATCCGCCGCACGCCCGACTGTGCCGCGCGCCAGGCGATGGAGCCCCCGAGGGCACCGAGGCCGATCACCCCGAGTGACTCAGGCCGCACGGTTCACCTCGCCAACACCATCCCCACCCACGTCACCACCAACGTGGCCACGGCCAGGAGCGCGAGCCGGCGTTGGGCTCGCATAGCTCCCAATGCGATGCCGACCAGCGACACCAGCGGCGCCAGCACGATCAGGGTGGTCGCGAGCGCCAGAAACCGTTCGCCCAGCCAGGCCACGCCCACCGGCCACCGGAGCACCAGGCCGGCGGCAACGCACAGCAGGGCCCCGGCCGCCATGACCGCCAGCAGCCGGCCGGCACGCCGGTCCAGTGGACCGGCCTCGGGTCGCTCAGAGCTCGGCTGCACCGCGGCGAATCATCTGGTATGCCACGAACAACAGCAGGATGGCGAACGCGATGCGCAGCCACCGGGCGCTCAGCCGATGGCCCGCCAGGGCCGCCGGGACGGACCCGACCAGCGTGCCGACCATGGCGGCGGTCACGAGCCCCGGTTGGATGTCGCCCCGCACCAGGTACACCAGGGCGCCGGCCGCGGCGGTCATCCCGATCATGTACGAGCTGGTCGCCGTGGCGCGGTCGAACCGCATCCCCACCACGAAATGCAGGACCGGTGCATTGAGGATACCTCCGCCGACTCCCAGCAGTCCCGACAGCAGACCCGCCCCCACCGAGGCGGCACGCGCCACCTGCTGGCGCGCCGACACCCGCGCAAGCCATCGCTCGAGGAACCCCACCGATGCGCGGGGCCACATCTGGACCGCGACCAGTGCGAGGAACACCGCGAAGATGAAGTACAGCGGCGTGGCGGGGATGAACCCGGTGGTGAGCCCCGCGACCACAGCGCCCAACACGGAGAACAACTGCAGCTCGATCGCCACCGGCAGATCCACTCGCCCGTTGCGGAGGAAGATGGCCGCACTTCCGGCCGAGGATGCGCAGATACATACCAGACTGGTCCCGATGGAGGCGTGCAACGACAGGCCGGCCAGCAACGAGAGCGCCGGCACGATGATCAGGCCCCCACCCACGCCCAAGAGGGCGCCGAAGCCACCGGCCGCCAGGCCGATCACGAACAGGCTGAGAAGTTGCTGGTTCACCGCCCGAATCGTAGCGCGGCGGCGGCGCCTGGTCTACGAGGCCGTGCGCGCCGTCCTCACCGCACCCCGGCTTGGACCTCGTCGGGCTCCACCATGGTCGCGGCTCGGAAGAGCGGGTCGGCCGACTGAAGGATTTTGGCGCGGAGCCGCGACGGATAGTCGCGCTGCCGGTCGAGGAAATCGCGGACGATGGTGGCGGCGGCCGGCGTGTTGTGGCCGCCCAGGGTCGCGTCCAGCCAGCGTGCCGGGAAGAAGATGTCCCCCGTGCGCTGGATCTCTTCCAGCAACTCGAGACCGGGCAAGAGATACCGTTCGGCGTGGCGAGCTCGCAGGGGATGGTGGAGGTACGACAGCGCTTCCAGTACCCATGGCTCGTGCTCGCGGTTCTTCGGCGCCCGGAAACTGGCGAAGACGGAATCCCGCACCGCCTCGACCGGAGACAGGGCCGGCCGCACGAAGGCGAACTGCGCCCGGCGATCGGGGTTCCGGATCCGCGTCCGCTGGGTATCCAGCAAGCGGTCCCAGTCCGGCGCACCTCGTACCGCCAGCTCCAGGGACAGGCGCATCAAGTCGTTTTCCGACAGCGGGAGCCCCTCGATGGTGTCCCGCGCCATCCACAGCCGCCGGAGCCGCGCCACCCCTCCGTCCGTGAGGGCCGTGGAAACGAACGTCCGGTAGTACGCGGCCTTGAGCGTGCGGAGTGGCGCGCGCTGGATGCCCTGCCACAACGCCTCCTCGACGCGTGGCGCCCACGCCCCGCGCGCATCGTCCGAGAGGTAGCGCCAGTAGGCCTCGCCCACATACCCCAGCATGCGCTGGGTGTTGAGCTCGTCGAGCTCGGCCGGGAATCCGTCCAGCAGCCGCCCCAGAAGGATGGCCGGCGGTACCCGCCCTTCGAGCATCGCATCCCACGCGGTCACCCAACCCACGCCGCGCGCCAGCGGATCCGTGAGGTCGGGGAGCGTGGCCAGCAGCCCGGCCAGGCTGGTCGAGTCGAGGTCGAACCGCCCGTACCCCACGCCCTCGGCGCCGGGCAACACGGCGCGCGGAAGGGGAAGCCCGCGGGCCAGATCCACCGTCGCCGCCCGTGCAGCCAGCCGGACCGGAAGCCTCAGCGCTGAGTCCGGCAACAGCAACATGACGCCGAGTCGCTGGTCCCAGATGCGGCCGCGGTTGACGGGATCCGACTGCTCCAGCGCCAGCGACGCGATGCGCTCACCCGACCGGGCCACCCGCGCCCGAATCGTCGGCCGCCCGGGCTCGTCCACCCAGGTGCGGCTCCAAGCCGTCACGTCTTCCGCCGAGCGGCGATCGAGGATGGCCACCAGGTCATCCCACGTGGCGTTGCCGAACTGGAACCGCTCGAGGTACTCCCGCACGCCATCCCGAAACGCCTCCGGGCCCACCAGCAGCTCGAGCTGCCGCATCACGATGGGCGCTTTGTCGTAGATCGCCGGGCCGTACAGGGTCCCGGCCTCACGGAGGTTGTCGAGCGGCTGACGGATCGGCGTGGCGCCCTCGGAGCGGTCCACCGCGTAGGCCGCGGGGTAGTGCGCCAGGAAGAACCGCAGGTCGTGGTTGATCTCGGGGAACGAGGGATTGACGATCTTGGCCGCCATGAAGTTGGCGAAGACTTCTTTCATCCACACGTCGTTGAACCAGCGCATCGTCACCAAATCGCCGAACCACATGTGGGCCGTTTCGTGGGCAATCACGCTGGCGCGGCCGAGGATCTGGTTCTGGGTCGCCGATTCGTCGAGCAGCAGTCCGTCCGCCCGGTAGAAAATGGCCCCCGGGTGCTCCATGCCGCCGTACTGGAACGCCGGGACCAGCACGAAGTCGAACTTCCCGAAGGGATAGGGGATGCCGGTGTACGCCTCCAGCCATTGGAGGGCCCGGTGATGAAGGTCGAAGATAGCCGCCCGGTTGCGCCCCACCTTCGCCCCGTCGGTCTCGCGGTGGTACATGCGAAAACGCCGGCCGCCCCGCTCGGCGGAGTCCACGGTGAACGCCCCCGCGGCAAACGCGAAGAGATAGGTGCTGATGGGCTGGGTCTCCGCGAAGCGATACACGACGCGGTCGCCGCCGCGCTCCGCCGGGTGCGGCGCCCCGTTCGCCACGGCCACCCACGCGGCCGGCAGGTCCAGCGCCAACGTGAACCGGCCCTTGAGGTCGGGCTGATCGAAGCAGGGAAACGCACTGGAGGCGCGGTCCGGCACCAACAGGGTGTACAGGAAGTCGGCGTTGCGGTTCAGGGACAAGTCGCCCGCCAGGAACTGGATCTCGATGGCATTCTCGCCCGCGACCAGCGCCTCCGCGGGCACTACCACGTGTCCGGCGCGCAAGTCCGGCGCGACGTCGCGGCCGCCCACGCGCACCCCCAGGAGCGAGGGCCGGGGCGCCGCGAAGTCGAGCACCAACGGGAGCGTGGCATCGGTCACGGCCACCCGAACCGATACGATGCCGCGGATGGGCGCGTCCCGCTCCGCCGGCACCTCCAGCCGCAGGTCATACCGGACATCGCCCAGCGTCCGCGCCCGATGGCGGGCCAGCTCCCGCGAAACGCCCGCGGTCACCGCCGGGGCCCGGGGCTCGCACGCCGCCAGGGCCAGCGCCAGACCTGCCGCGGCGTAGCCGCCCGCCCTACTTTTTCCCAACCCTCGGAGGATTGCCATGAAACGCACCACACGGTGGGCCGTCATCGCCGGCGTTGTCGGTTTGGTCGGGTACGTCATCTACGGCAGCATGGCGCGGGTGGAGCGCCAATGCGAGCTGTGCGTCGAGTTCAATGGGCAGACCGTGTGCCGCAGCGGCGCGGGCGCTACGGACGAAGAGGCCCGACAGGCGGCGCAGACCGCCGCCTGCGCCATGCTGGCGTTCGACATGGCGCAGTCGATCCAGTGCGATCGGACGGTGCCCAAGACCCAACGCTGCACCGCAGCATAGGCTAGGGCGTGAGCGGAACCCCGGCTTCCGCCAGCAGCACCAGCAGCGCGTTCTTCACGGCCAGGGCGCCGTCCCGATCCAGCCACCACTCGCCGGGCGAGTGCGCGCCGTCGCCCACGCCGCCGCGTCCGATGGTGATGGCGGGGAGGCCCCGGGCGATGGGGATGTTGGCGTTGGTCGAGCCGTCGCCCAGGGACGGCTCCAGCCCGAAGTAGCGGGCGGCGGCCCGGGCACGCTGCACGATCGGCGTCGCGGGATCGAGCGCCCCTGAGGGTCGGTCGCCCACCAGCTGCACGTCCACCGTGAGGGGCGGACCGGCGCGCCGCATCGCGTTCTGCTCCTCCAAGGCCCGTCGCACGGCCTGCTGGAACAGCGAGTCGATGCCCGCCAGGCGCCCCGGGTCCCCCGACCGCATATCCACTTCCATCATCGCCTCGAAGGGAATGGCGTTCACCGAGGTACCGCCGCCGAGGATCCCCACGTTGTAACTGGTGCGGGGCCCCTGGCGCGTGTACCGGTCCGCCGCTTCCACGAAGTGGTGGATCGCGCGACCCAACGCATGGTGCGGGTTCGCCAACCCGAAGGCGCCCCACGAATGGCCACCGGGACCCTTGAAGGTCACGCGGTAGCGATGCGAGCCCAGGCCCCGGTGGACGATCCGCGACGGTGCCCCGCCGTCCACGGCGATGAACGCATCAATGCGTGGCCCGCCCGGACCGAACAGGTGCTTCATGCCCCGGAGGTCTCCTAACCCCTCTTCCCCCACGGTGCCCACGAACAGCACATCAGCTTGGGTGGCCACCCGCGCCTGGTTCAACGCGCGGAGGACGTTGAGTACCACCACCAGGCCACGGGTGTCGTCTCCGATGCCCGGCGCGTACAGGGTGTCGCCCCGGACCCGCACCGTGACATCGGTGCCTTCCGGGAACACCGTGTCGAGATGCCCGTCGAGGGCCACCACCTTCCCGGCGCCGCCGCGGCCCCGCCGGAGCGCCAGCACGTTGCCGACCCCGTCAATCCATACCGAGTCGGCACCGGCCGCTCGCAGCATCTCGGCGAACTGCCGGGCGCGCGCTTCTTCCTTGAACGGCGGCGCCGGAATCTGGGTGAGGGTGATGAGGTCGTCGCGACTGGCGGGGTCGATCCGCTCGATCAGCCGGAGCGCCTCGCGGACTTCGGGTCGCTCCGCCAGCCGGCGGAGGTCGGCATCATAGCGGGCGTCCTGCGCGGTGAGCGGTGCGGCGAACGTCGCGCTGGCGAGCGCCAGGCCCAGCAAACGGCCGGCAGGGAAACGTGACATGGCGGATCCGGGCTCCGTGGAAGACCACCGACAATATCGAGTATTGAACCCGGAATGTCGAAGGCTGAAAGGGGGATCCCCTTCAGCCCTCAGACTTCCCGGCTCAGGATTCGATGTTCGTCAGTTGGGATGAACGGCGAACCGTTCCACCCGGGTCTCGGCGCGGAGCGGCAACCCCGCGACGCGGCGAAGCACCTGCACCACCTCGCTGGCGAAGACTCGGCCCGCGCCCTTCTCGATTTCGGCCATGGCAGTCCACGGCGCCAGGGCCGGCCGCATCGGGCTGTCAATCTGGAGGGTCTCGAACGCGTCCGCCACCGCCAGAATTTTGGCGCCGACGCTGATGGCCAACTGATCCACGGGCCAGTCGTCCCCCACCAGCTCGTAGTACCGTGAGTACTCGGTGAGCACCGCCGTCGCGCCACGCAGCGCGCCCGCGATGGGAAGGCCCTTGATCTCGCCGGGGAACTGCGCCATCAGCGACAGCAGGCGGGGATTCTCGGGCCCCAGTTCGTGGAGCAGCGCCGCCACGCGTACGTTCTCCGCCTCAGACTCCCGCAACGCCAGCCCGCGGGCCAATCGCCCGGCCAACTCGGCCACGCGGTGGCTGTGCCCGCGCTTCTCCCGCTCGGTCGCCTCGAGACTGAACGTCAGCAACTCGAGCATGGTCACGTAGGAGCGCTTGATGTCCTCCATTCGGGCCTGCCGCTGGTCCGCAAGCATCCCAACAACGTACGCCGTGAGGATCAAGAAGCCCGCCCAGGGCACCAGCGTGAGCGTGATCGACAGGTTGAAGCCCGGATCGCCCTGGAGTCCCTGCACCAGCTGGAAGAACAGCACCAGGTTCACGATGAGCACGGCGGACCACACGGCGGTATTGCGGCCCACCAGGAACCCGGCGACGATGATCGGCAGGTAGTAGAAGCTGAGGAACGCCAGCTTGTAGTCCACCAGCCCGTGGATCACCAGCAAGGAGGCGACCAGCATCACCACCAGCGCCTGCTCGAAGTGCTCGAACAGAAACCAGCGCGTCTGGTCCACCACCGCGTGCCTGACCATTACCTCATCCTCTCTGCCAGGCAACGGCCCCGGTGATGCGGCAGCTGCGGCAGGCACGTTGAACCCGTGGGCCATGAGGCCACTCCCCTTCTCGCATCAGACTGGGCGCGACAGAGAAGGGCAACGTTGGGCGAGCATCCCGACGTGCAGACTGTCCCTCCCCTGCCGGCCCACATCCCATGCCGGTAAGACCAAGAAAGCACATGCATATGGCTCGTTTTGAGCCAGTGGTTAGGTCTGGCGCCTCCGCTCCTCCTGGGTGGTCTCACGTGCTTACTCATTGCCATGTCATGAGTTACGCTCATGAGCCACGGTGAAGAACCGGTCCGTCTCTTCGCTGGGCCCTTCTGCTACACCTTGAGAAACGACGCAATCCATAGACCAGCCGCCCAAACACCATTAAGTCATTGTATTACAATGTGTTGCGCAGGTTGCTCCAGCCGCATTTGCCATGGTACGATATGTGCTATATGGTTCGTATGGGACCAACGGGGGACGAGGTGGGCGAGACCAACGTGCTGGTGGCGAGGCTGTCGGAGTCGTTCTCCGACGTATGGCGTCAGCTTGGCGCCGGTCTGAGCACCGAGGTTCGGATGGTCCCGTCCACCGAAGCGCGCGGTATTTCCCAAGCCACTGCCGCCGTCCTGCTGGCGGCTGGTGGCGCGGAGCGGGAGGCCCTGGAGTGGTTGGAGCGCCATGCGGTGCCGGCGGGGACGCCGGTGTTCGTGGTGGGGTCCGATACCGGGCGACGCATCGCCGCGCGGGTGGTCTCCAGAGGGGCCAGCGACTACTTCGCGTTGCCGGAGGACATCGAGATCCTCCGCAACGCGGTGGCCTCCGCCCTGGCTCGGCGCCGCGAGCTGATCAGCCGCGCCGCCGGGGAGTCCACGCCGAGCGAGGTGCAGGCGTTTCGCTCCATCGTGGGGGAAAGTCCCGCCATCCAGGCGGTGCTGCAGCGGGCCGGGCGGCTCTTGCGGCACGCGCACGGGACCGCGCTGATCGTGGGCGAAACCGGGACCGGCAAGGAACTGCTGGCGCGGGCGATCCACGAGGGCGGCCCGCGTCGAGCGGCGCCGTTCGTGCCGGTGAACTGCTCCGCGCTCCCGCGCCACTTGATCGAGTCCGAGCTCTTCGGCCATGAGCGGGGCGCCTTCACCGACGCCCACGCGGCCAAGCCGGGCCTGTTCGAGGTCGCCGACGGCGGCACGCTGTTCCTGGACGAGATCGGTACGCTGCCGGTGGACCTCCAGGCCAAGCTGCTGCGGGTCCTGGAGGACCGGGAAATCCGGCGGGTGGGTGCCAACAAATCGCGCCGGGTGGACGTCCGCATCATCGCGGCCACCAATCAAGACCTGGACGAGGCGACGCGCACCGGGGCATTCCGTCAGGACCTGTACTTCCGGCTGGGCGTGATCACCCTGCTGTTGCCGCCCTTGCGGGAGCGAGGGGCTGACGTGCTGCCCATCGCCCGGCAATTGCTGGCCTCGCTCGCCCGGGAGCATGGCGTGGCCCAGCCCGAGCTGGCGCCGGACGCGGAGCGAGCGTTACTCAGCCACTCCTGGCCGGGCAACGTGCGTGAGCTCAAGAACGCCATCGAACGGGCCCTGCTGTTGTCGCCTCCTGGTCACCTGGACACGGCCGAGTTGTTGCCGGCTCGGACCTCGCCGCTTCCGCAGACCACCAGCGCGCTCCCGTTCCCCGCGCGGCTGGATGCGATCACCCACGCGGCCGCGCGCGCGACGCTGAAGCTCTGCGGGGGCAACGTCAGTGAGGCGGCCCGCCGTCTGAAGATCTCGCGGCGGCGCCTTCGTCGGCTCCTGCACGCCGTGGCATGAGCAGCTCGCTTGGCACGTATTGAGCCACCAGGCTCACTGTGAACCATGGTCGCGATGTAGCGATGGCATGTAAGTCGTGTTGACACGGTTCGTTATGGCCTCACGGCGTGGGGCACGACGCATGCTTGGCAAGGCCAGCAGGTCCCCAGCGAGGTGGGCGAGCGAAGTTGACGGCTGGGCTTTTCGACGTGCACTCGAGGGAGGCAGTATGGCGAAGGTAAGCAGCTGGTTCCTGCTTGGCGTGGCGGTGTGGGTCGCCGCCTGCGCCGAGTCCACCGGGCCCCCGGCACCCGGTTCCGTCACGCGGGCGGCCGCCGAGCTTCGGCAGCTCCGCTGGCAGAACACCCCGGAAGGCCGGGAGTTCGTGGCGGTGGGGAACGCCGTGCTCCAACGCGCGGCCCCGCGCGGGGCTGCGGCCTCGGCGGTCCTGGACCGGCATCAACTGTCCTTCTGGGCCCTTCCCACCCGGGATCAAGAGATCCAGATCAACTACCAAGCGGCCGACGGCTCCTGGCAGCCGTACGTCTGGTTCAAGATCCCCAAGGATGGCCTGTCGCGGTGGCCGGATGGCACCGGGTTCGCCGAGGGCGACTCGGTGTTGATCACGGTGGCGATCGACACCACTTCCCTGGTGGTCCAATTCGAGCCCACGGGCCTGGAGTTCAACCCGCTGGCGCCGGCGCAGCTCAACGTGTGGTACACCGGCGCCGACCCGGACCTCGACGGCAGCGGCGCGGTGGACGGAGCGGATAGTCACATCGAAGAGGAGCTGCTGGGCGTCTGGGTCCAGGAGTTCGCCGCGGACCCGTGGACGCTGGTGACCGCCGCCCAGTCAATCCCGAGCAAGCGGTTCAGCGCCTCCCTCAGTCATTTCTCGGACTACGCGGTCTCGTGGTGATGATGGATGCGACTGCATCCCTAGAAATGCTGAATTCCGCGCAGAAGCTCGCCGAGACCGGGCGTCACGCCGCGGTGGTGGAGCAGCTGGGCGTGTTGCCGGTGCAGGAGCTGGAGCAGTCACCCACCTTGGCGCTGCTGTTCGGCATCGCGCAGGCGCGGCTGGGCCGGCACAGCTCGGGTCGCCAGTGGGTGGCCACGGCGCTGGACACCGCGCGAACCCGTGGGGACGGCGAGATCGAAGCCCGGGCGCTCAACGTGTCGGGGGCGATCGCGTTCGAGGAGGGCTGGATTGACGAAGCCGCGAGCTGCTTCACCCGGGCGCTGGCGGTGGCCGAGGGGCAGGGCGACCGCGCCACGGTGGGCCGTTGCTCCAACAACCTCGGGATCATTTCCAACCTGCGCGGTCAGTACGGCCGCGCCGTCGGCTCGCTCACCATGGCGCTGGCGGCCTTTCAGCAGGTGGGGCATCGGGCGGGGGCGGCGGAGACCTTGCACAACCTCGCCATCACGTATCGCGATCAGCAGGACCTGAATAAAGCGCTGGAAACGGAAGATCGGGCGCTGCAGGAAGCCATGGCCGCGGGGGATGTTGGGCTGACGGCCAAGATTCAGGGGGGCCGCGCGGAGATCCGGCTGCTCGCCGGCGACGCCGAAGTGGCACGGCTCGAGATCCAGCGGGCCCTGGCTACCCACCGCGAGGTGGGCGACGTGGTGGGCGAGACGGACGACTTGCGGGTGTTGGCCGGAGCGCTGGAGTGTCTCAGCCAGCCGGCGCAGGCGGAGACCACGCTCCGCGACGTCATCGCCCGTGCCACCAGCCTCTCACGGCCCCGGCTGGCCGCGCAGGCCCAGCGGGACCTGGCGCGCCTCCTCCACCGCCAGGGGCGGGACGACGAAGCGGAAGGCTATGCCCGCCGCGCGCGCGACGCCTACGAGAAACTCGGCGCCGTGATCGAAGTGCGGCGCCTCGAAGAGCTGCTCACCCAACTCAAGGTGTGATGCGCGCGCGCCACGGTCTGGCGCGCAGCAACCACAGTCGGCAGGCCGAAGGTCTGCAACCAGCGACGATCAGAATGCCCGGGGCAGGACTCGAACCTGCATGGGGTTTCCCCCAAGGGATTTTAAGTCCCTTGCGTCTACCAGTTTCGCCACCCGGGCGGGGCTAACGAGCCGCGGCGACGGGACGCGGTACTAACGTCAACCAGCCGTGGCGATCGGGTCCTTCGCCGCGCACGGTCGCCAGGTAACGCTCCTGGAGCTTCTTGGTGATGGGCCCCCGCCCACCCTCACCGATCTTGATCTTGTCGATGCTCCGGATCGGTGTCACTTCCGCTGCGGTGCCCGTGACGAACACTTCATCCGCCGTGTACAGCATCTCGCGCGGGATGGGCTGCTCGCGCACCGGAATCTCCGTCTCACGCGCGAGCGTGAGGATCGTGTCGCGGGTGATGCCCCAAAGCTCGGTGCCGTCCAGCACGGGCGTGAACAGGATCCCGTTCTTCACCAGGAACGCGTTTTCCCCGCTGCCCTCGCTCAACAGGCCGCCCGGGCCCAGGGCGATGGCCTCGGCGTAGCCGTTGACGACGGCATCCATCTTGATCAACTGCGCGTTGTTGTAATGGCCGGCGCTCTTGGCCATGGCCGGGAAGGTATTGGGCTCCATACGTTGCCAGTTGGAGACACAGGCATCGACGCCGTTTTCCAGCGCGCCCTCGCCCAGGTAGGTCCCCCAGGGATAGCAAGGGATGTAGACCTCAAGCGGCACCCCGATGGGGTTCATCCCCTGGCCGATGCCGCGCAGCACGAGCGGCCGGACGTAACAGGATTCGAACCCGTTGCGCTCCACCACCGCGACGCAGGCCTCGGTCAGGTCTTCGACGGAGTACTCCAGCTCCATCCGATAGATGCGGCACGAGTCCTGAAGCCGGCGCAGGTGGTCCCGCAGCCGGAAGATCGCGGGCCCCTTCGACGTCGTGTAACAGCGAATGCCTTCGAAGACCGACGACCCAAACTGCACGGCGAGGCTCATGATGTGCACCTTGGCCTCGTCCCAGGGGATGAACGCTCCGTCCTTCCAGATCCAGTCAGCCTTGGGCAGCGGCTTCGCCACGGGAGCCTCCGGGGTCAGGTACGCGTTCGGTGCTCACACAATCTAACTCGGGGAAATGCGTGAGGGGTAAGGGGTGAGGGGAAAACCGCTGAATCACCCCTTACCCCTGGCCCCTCGCGCAGCGTCCCCGGCACTACTTCGCTTTTTGGCGAAGGTAGGCATCCGTCCCGTCCAGCCAATCCCACCTGGGCGGACTGAAGACGTCCACGTCCAAGGTGTCCTCCAAGGCCTCCGCTTTGTGGGGGATGTTTGACGGGATGTGGAGCACCTCACCGGCGCTCACGACCAGCTCCTCCTTCCCGTCCTCACCGATCCAGAACCGCAGCGCTCCTTCGAGGATGTACGTCAACTGCTCGTTTTCATGCGAGTGCTTGGGCACCACGCAGCCCTTCTTGAGATACACGTGCGCCAGCATCATCCGCTCGCCGGTGATGAGCCGGCGGTCGAGCAGGTCGGTGACCTTCTCCTTGGGCATCTGCGACCAGCGAAACAAGCGGACCGAATCCCGGGACATCTCACCCTCCCCAAATGTGGCGCGGTAGCCACAACGCGTTTCGTGGCCTTTAACATCGCCCATGTTCCCGGACGACACAACAACGAGGCCGCGGCCCGGGACTTGCGGTGGGGCAGTCCCTGACAGGCTGCGCCGGAACCCCTTCCACGCAGCGCGGTGCGTCGTAACGGAGGATCGGCATTGTCGTTTGTCTGGAGTCTCGCTTCTGTCTCACGCATCGTTTGAAGACGCTCGCGCGCGGAGTCCGGTCGCGATGGTCAGGGCGTCGGCCGACGGCGCGGTCACCGTCTGGACCGAGGAAGCGGAGCGTCTGCTCCGGTATTCTCCCGATGACGTCACGGGGCGGGCGTTCCCATCGCTGGCGCTGGATGCGACCACGCTGGAGCGAGCTCTGAGCCGGGTGCGCCGCAGCGAATCGGTGCACACCATTTGCCTGACGACCCGGCTCACCACCAAGGACGGCCGGGAAGCGCCGGCCTTCGTGTGCGTGGACGCGCTCAGAGACCCGGAGGGTCGGGTCGCGGAGTTTCAGATCACGTTCCGGGATCTCCGGACGGTGGTCTTTGAGCCCGGCCTCCAGGACGCGCGCGGCTACCGTCCGGTGCCGGACCCAGGAGCGGTCGAAAGCCTCACCCCGCGCCAGCGACTGGTGCTGGAGCTGATCGCACGCGGCCACACGACCCGCGAGATTGCCAAGGGCCTCAACCGCAGCGTGAAGACCATCGAGACGCACCGCGCCCAGCTCATGCGGCGCCTCAACATCTTCCACGTGCCCGGGCTGGTGCGGTTGGCGATCCGCGCGGGACTGGTGACGCTGGAGTAGCGCGCCCCTGGCGCTCGAGGCTTGACCGCCCTACCGTAAACTCCTGGCGGCCGGAACCGCGGCCCACGGAGTTGACGCATGGCGCGCTCCAGATCTCAGCGCAAACGCTCGGCCCGCACGGGACCGCTTCCGGCCCAAACGGGTGGGTCACGGCCTTTTCCGGACGACCTCTCTCGAACGCTCTCCCTCCTGAACGCCACCCTCGAATCCACCGCCGACGGCATCCTGGTGGTGGACCTCGATGGCAACATGGTCTCCTGCAACCGGAAGTTTCGCGAGATGTGGGACGCCCCCGAGTCGGCCTTCGGCGAACGCGGGTCACGACTGGCCTTCGTCCAGGACAAGGTCAAGGACCCGGCGGCCTTTGCCGCGCGAGTGCTGGCGATCTACGCCTCGCCCGAGGTGGAGAGCATGGATGTGATCGAACTGAACGACGGCCGGGTCTTCGAGCGGTACTCGAAACCGCAGCGGCTGCATGGGGCCGTCGTCGGGCGCGTGGTGAGCTTCCGGGACGTGACCCGGCAGCGGGGCGCAGAAGCAGCGCTGCGAGACGCCCTGGCCTGGCAGCAAGCGGTGTTCGAAGGATCGCGGGACGCCGTGCTCATTACCGACGCCGACTCACGCTTCGTGATGGTCAACTCCGCCGCCGAGCGGCTCACGGGCTTCAGCCGCGACGAGCTGCTGACCATGCGGATTCCCGACCTGCACGACGAGGCCGATCTGGAGGCCTACCGGCAGTATCATGACCCGATCATGGCGGGCCAGGAGCATGTCACGGAGGCCCTGGTTCGGCGTAAGGACGGGACCAAAGTGCCGGTGGAGTTCAACGGTCGGCGGATCACCCAGGGTGGCAGGCCGCTCATGCACACCGTGGCGCGGGACATCACTGAGCGCGTCGCAACGGCGGCCCAGCTCGCGTCCCACGTTCGGCGGAAAGCGGCGCTCGCCCAACTGGGGGAACAGGCCCTTGCCGGTCACCCGGTCCAGCTCCTGCTGACAGCGGTCTGCGCCGCCGCCGCCGACCTGCTCGACGCGGAGTACACCGCGGTGCTCCAGTTGCAGCCGGATGGCAAACGGCTCCAGCTGGTTGCGGGCGCCGGATGGCCTGACGGTCTCGTGGGGACGGCGGTGGGCGTCGGGCGACGGTCGCTCGCCGGCTACACGCTACTAGCTCAGGAACCGGTCATCGTGCCGGACCTGGCCGGCGAAAAACGTTTCGCCGTACCGCCGCACCTGCGCGAGCATCAGGTCCGAAGCGCTCTGAGCGTCCCGATCGCGGGCCGGAGCGCCCCGTATGGCGCCCTCGCGGTCTTCACGCGGCGGGTCAGGAGATTCAGCGAGGACGACGCCAATTTCCTCTCGGCGGTGGCCAACGTGCTGGCCCAGGCCGTCATCCGCCGCCAGGAAGAACACTCGCTGACCAAACTCGTCCACCGGCTCATCACCGCCCAGGAAGACGAACGTGCGAGCCTGGCCCGCGAGTTGCACGACGAGACCGGCCAGGCGCTCACGTCGTTGCTGGTTGGGCTCAAGTCGCTGGAGGCGGCGCCCGGCCCTGAGGCGGCAGCGCTGGTCCGCCAGTTGCGCGAGGTGGGAGCCCGGACCCTCGAGAACGTATCGCGGTTGGCGCAGGGCTTGCGGCCCAGCGTGCTCGACGACCTGGGACTGGTCCCCGCGCTCAGCAGGTACGTGAGCGAGCATGCGGCCATCCACCGACTGACGGCCGAGACCCACGTGGCCGGTCTCGACGGGGCCAGGCTCCCCGCCCCCATTGAAGTCACGCTGTACCGGATCGCGCAGGAAGCGCTCACCAATGTCGCGCGCCATGCCTCGGCCACGCGGGTCACGGTGTCCCTGGAGCGCGAGGGCAATCTGGTGCGGCTCGAGGTACGCGATGACGGGCGAGGCTTCGATCTGGACGACCCCCTGGGGGCGGCCGGCGCGCCCGCGCGGTTGGGGCTCTACGGCATTCGGGAAAGGGCGGCGCTGCTCGGCGGCACGGCGGAGGTGCACGCCGCCTCCGGCCGCGGAACCACGCTCACCGTGGTCATCCCGCTGGAGACGTAGTGGCGCGGGCCACGAAGCGCTCCGGCGGAGCCCCCTCCATTCGCGTGCTGCTGGCCGACGACCACGCGGTCCTCCGAGCCGGCCTCAAGCTCCTGATCAACGCCGAAGCGGACCTGGAGGTTGTGGGAGAGGCCGCAGACGCCGACGAAGCGGTGCGGGTGGCGCGGGAAACCAAGCCCGACGTCGCGGTGATTGATCTCTCCATGCCCGGGGGCGGACTAAAGGTCGTCGAGGCTCTCCCCCGGCATTGTCCCGAGACCCGCGTGCTGGTCCTCACCATGCATGATCACCCGGCTTACCTGCGGAGTGCCCTGGCCGCCGGGGCCGCGGGGTATGTGGTGAAGAAGGTGGCGGACACCGAGTTGTTGTCGTCGGTGCGGGCGGTGCATCACGGCGCCACGATCGCGTTTCTGAGCAGTCCCGGGAGCGCGCGCCAAGCGGTGGGCACCGGCGGGGCATCGGCGGCGAGCGTCGATGGGCGCGCCGCGCTGAGCCAGCGCGAACAGCAAGTGCTGATCCTACTGGCGCGCGGCTACACCAACCGCCAGATCGCCGAGCGACTCAAGCGGAGCGTGAAATCCATCGAGACCTACCGGAGCCGCCTTTACCGGAAGCTCGGCCTCAAGAGTCGCGCGGAGATCGTGCGGTATGCGCTCGCCGTTGGGCTGCTGGACCCGGCCTCGGCGTGGGGCGACGAAGCTGACCAGCCCGAATAGGCGCCCGTGTGACAGGCTTTCCCCGACAGCGAGCTACCGCCTTCCCCGATAGCACACCATCGCACAAGACGACAACGTTCAGCCGTTAGCACCACGCAACCGCAGCCTCCCCCGCGGCCTTCAGCTCTTAGGAAAGGGGTGGTGCGTGAATGACGTGACCCTACTCGTCTTCACTTTGGGCGACGCGCGCTTCGGGCTGGCTGCGATGCTGATTCGCGAGGTGGTCCGAGCGGTCGCGATCGCCCCGCTTCCCAAGGCCCCCGCTATCGCCGAAGGCGTCATCAACTACCGCGGGACGATCGTCCCGGTCCTCGATATCCGGCAGCGCTTCCGACTAGCCCCTGCCCCGTTGCACCCAGACCAGCATTTCATCGTGGCGCAGGCCGGGCCCAGGCTGGTAGCGCTCCGCGTGGATCGGGCGACCGAGCTCCTGGGGATCAGTCCCTCGGCGATCGCCCCTGCGACCGCGGTGGTTCCCGGCGCGGAACACACGGCGGGCATCGCCAGGCTAGCCGACGGTCTGCTCGTCATTCACGACCTGGAGCGATTCCTGGCGCTGGACGAGGCCAAGCGGCTGGATAGTGCGTTGGGCGGGACCGCAGAACCGGCTCCAAGACGCAAAGCACGCGGGTCGGCGTGAGCACCGGCACCATGCAGCCGCGCGAGTTTCTGGACAGCGTTGCGGCGCTGCTGCAGCGGCGCACCGGTTTGATGTTCAGCGAGGCGCGCCGCCCCGAGTTGGAGCGTGGAGTTCGCAAGACGATGCAAGCAACGCGTGCACGCGGCGGCGAGGCGTACTTGGCGCGGCTCGAGGCTGACCCTCAGACGCTGGACGATCTCGTGGCCGAGATCACAATCGGGGAGACCTACTTCTTCCGCGAGCCGGAGCAATTCGCCGTGCTACGGGAGCACATCCTCCCGGATCTGCTCGCCCGAGGCTCGGATGACAGGCCCCTGCGCGTCTGGAGCGCCGGATGCGCCACCGGCGAAGAGCCTTACAGTATTGCGATGGTGGTGAGCGAGCTGGGCCTGAATCGGACGACGCACATCCTCGGGACGGACATTTCGCGCGCCGCCCTGGTCCGCGCTCGCGGCGCCCGCTACACGCGGTGGTCGTTCCGCGGCGTCCCCGAGACGGTGGTCCAGACCCACTTCGCACCACGGGGCGGCGAACTGGTGCTCAATCCTGGGATACGGAGCGCCGTGGAGTTCGGCTACCTCAATCTTGCGGAGGACACCTATCCGTCGTTGGCCACCGGGGTGTGGGGGATGGACCTGATCCTGTGCCGCAACGTGCTCATCTACTTCGACCCCGGCACGGTGGCTCGGGCAGCCAACCGGCTGCTGGACAGTCTCGCCGAGGGCGGCTGGTTGCTGCTGGGTGCGTCCGATCCGCTGCTCAGCGATCTGGCTCCCAGCGAGGTCGTCGTGACGCGAGCCGGCCTCGCGTACCGTCGGCCGCCACGGCCCGGCTCGCAGAGTCCCGTTGTCGACCCGCCGTCACGACTGGTCTTCCCCGAACCGGCCTCGGCCTCGGGCCCTGTGGCTCCCCCAGTGCCCCAGGCGTCGCCGGCGTTCACGCAGCCCCCGGCGTTGGTGGCGGCGGCGGACGCGGCCGGCGAGGCCGCCGAGTGCTACGCGCGGCACGACTACTTAGGCGCCGCGGAGATCGCCACCATCGCGCTCGCCCGGGAACGCCAGGACCCGGCGCTGTGGGTGCTCTTGGTGCGAGCCCTGGCGAACCACGGAGACCTGGCCGCAGCCGGCCGCGCCAGCGTGGCGGGTCTCGACCGCCATCGCACGTCGGCGGAACTGACCTACTTGCACGCGGTGCTGCTGGCGGAGGGAGGGCGCCCGGCGGAGTCGGCCAGCGCGGCCCGTGCGGCGCTCTACCTTGACCGGCAAATGGCCGTGGCCCACCTGGCGCTCGGCGCCGCGCTCGCCAAGCTGGGTGACGCACCGGGGGCACGGCGGTCGTTTCGGAACGCCGCCCAGCTATTGGCCGCGATGCCTCCAGACCGGGTCGTCCCAGCCTCCGACGGCGAGCCGGCCGGACGGCTCGCGGAGATGACCCGGCTCCAGCTCCAGTTGATGGGCAAAGGGGAGCCGCAATGAAGGCCGACCGCGAGATCCTCGCGGAACGGGCGAAGGCCCTGGCCACGCCCCTCATGCCCCCGCCGGCAGACACCATCGAGCTGGTGACCTTCCAGCTGGCGAACGAGACATACGGGATTGAGTCCCGCTACGTGGTGGAGGTGTTCCCGCTCGCCCAACTCGCCGCCATGCCCGGAGCCAGGCCACCCGTGTTCGGGCTGACCGGCTGGCGGGGGGAATTGCTCCCAGTGCTCGACCTTCGGCCCGTGCTGGGCGTGGCGAGCACCGGCCTCAATGACTTGAGCCGCGTGATTGTGCTCGGTGAAGCCCGGGCCGCGTTCGGCGTGCTGGCCGACGCCGTGCGGGAAATCGTCACGCTGCCGCTGTCGGAGGTGAGAGAGCCGCCGGAGGGCGTTGCCGCGGCGCGGGACTACCTGCGCGGCGTGACCGGCCAAGCCCTGCTCGTCCTCGCGGCCGAGCAGTTGCTCAAGCTTCACGCATGAGGAGGATGTGATGCACTGGACCGTGAGTCGCCGGATCGCCGCCGGTTTCGCGCTGGGGCTGGGCCTCGTGGTCGTGGTCACGGCGCTCGCCGCCTGGGCCCTGATCCGGACGTCGAGATCGTATCAGGAAGCCCTGGACGACGAGCGCCGGATCCTGATTCCGGCGCTCGAAGCCGAGTCCGACACGCGACGGGCGCAGCTGGACTATCTCCGATTCTTACTCGGCCCAGCGGAGGAGTTCGCCCGCAGCCGCGACAGCACGCTGGCGGTGGCCAGGGGGCTGGTGGAGCAGCTGCGCGACGCCACCCAGACACCGGAAGGGCGCACGTTGTGGATCGAAGCGTTAGCGGCGCTCGCTCGCTGGGAGGAAGCGTCACGGGCTTCCATGGCGGCGGCCCGAGCGGGGCGCCAAGCCGAAGCCATGCGCATTCGTGATCAGGAGGCGACGCCGGCCCGGGATGCCATGCGGGAACGTATGCGCGCGGGCATAGACCGCGCCGAGCGGCGCACGGAAGACGCCGTGCTGGCCGCAACGGCGGCCGCAGGCAGGATGCGCATGCTGTTGCTCCTCGGCGCCGCCCTCGCGCTGATCGTGGGAACTATCTCGGCGGTGCTGTTAAACCGCGCCGTGAGCGGACCGCTGAAGGAGACCACCGGGGTCCTGGCATCCAGTGCGGCCGAGATCCTGGCGGCAACGACGCAGCAGGCTGCCGGGGCCACCGAATCCTCGGCGGCCGTGGCGGAGACGGTCACCACCGTGGAGGAGGTCACCCAGACCGCCGAGCAGGCGACGCAGCGCGCCCGGGCGGTAGCGGACTCTTCTCAGCGAGCGGCGGAGATCGGGAAGGCTGGGCGCCGTGCGGTGGAGGAGTCGGTGACCGGCATGACCGGCGTGAAGGAGCAGGTGGAATCCATCGCGGGGAGTATCCTGGCTCTGGCCGAGCAGGCGCAGGCGATCGGCGAGATCATCGCGAGCGTCAATGACATTGCTGAACAAACCAACCTGCTGGCCCTCAATGCCGCGGTGGAGGCGGCGCGAGCCGGCGAACAGGGACGCGGATTCGCCGTGGTGGCAGGGGAAGTCAAGAGCCTCGCCGAGCAGTCGAAGAAAGCCACCATCGAAGTGCGGCGGATCCTGGGCGAGATCCAACGCGCCACCAGCTCGGCGGTGATGACCACCGAGCAGGGCACCAAGCAGGTAGCCGCCACCACCAAGCAAGTGACCGAAGCCGGCGAGACCATCCGAGCGTTGACCGACGCGGTGGCGGAAGCCGCCCAGGCGGCGGCCCAGATCGTGGCCTCGGCGGGTCAGCAGGCGGCAGGGATGACGCAGATCCGCCAGGCGATCGGCAACATCCATGAGGCGACGCAGCAGAACCTCGCGTCGACCAAGCAGGCGGAGCGTGCCGCCCAGGACCTGAACGCGCTGGGCACCAAGCTGCTGGATCTGGTGAGCGGTAACCACGGCACCAGAACCCGGGCCCTCAGCGTGGGATGAACCGAGACCAGCTGGCGACGCGTCTTCGGGCCACCTTCGTGGCCGAGCTGGAGGACCAGGTCCGCGCCTTGAACGCCGACCTCCTGGGGCTCGAGCAGCAGCCCCGCGACGCCGAGCGACTGAAGTCGCTCTTCCGGGTGGCGCACACGCTCAAGGGCGCGGCCCGGGCCGCGAGTGTGCCGCTGGTGGAGCTGGTGTGCCACGCCCTGGAGACCCTGCTGGGCAAGGCGCGAGACGGCAAGCTCCCACTGGGCCCGGACCACTTCGCGCTGCTGTTTTCCGCGGCCGATGCCCTGAGGGACGCCGGCGCTCGCTTGAGAGACGGTCAGGACCTCGGAGAATCACCGCTGGCCAGCTTGGCCGAGGCGCTGGCGCGATCGGCGCCATCGGGCACCCAGCGGGCCGGGCCCGCCCAACCGGCGTCTCGCAGCGCGGTCCCGGCACCTGAACCCGGCGACGAGCAGGTTCGCGTCCAGGCCGAGAAGCTCGACGACCTGCTGGCCTCGTCGGTGCAGCTGCTGGCCCTGAGCAGCCGAACCGGCGCTCGCGGGACCGCCCTGCAATCCCTGCGGGACGCCGCCGCCCGACACGCAGCCGATTGGGAACGCACCGGCCGTCGTCTGCGCCTCGTGCTCGAGCGGTCCGGCGCACCCCCGTCGGCCACGCAGGAGATCAACCGGCTCCAGGCGGACCTGCGGCAACTCGCCCAAGACGCCACGCACCTCGCCGCGGCCGCCGCGCGCGACGGGCGGGTCTTCTCGCAGGTGACGGACGACCTGCTGTACCAAGCCCGCCGCCTGCGCATGCGCCCCTTCGCCGATGGGTGCGAGGCCCTGCCCCGGACGGTGCGCGACCTGGCCACCGCGGCGGGCAAAGAGGCGGATCTCGTGATCACCGGGGGCGAGGTCGAGGCCGACCGTGCCGTGCTCGATGGACTGCGAGAGGTGTTGCTGCATCTGGTGCGCAACGCCGTGGATCACGGGATCGAGATGCCCGCCGCGCGCGAGCGCGCCGGCAAAGCTCGCCGCGGCACCATCACCGTCGCCGCGGCGCTCACCGGTGACCGCCTGGTGGTCACGGTGGCCGACGACGGCGCCGGGCTCAATCTCCCGGGTGTGCGGGCGCAGCTGGAGCAAAAGGGGCTCCCCGCCCCCACCGACCCGCAGGAGTTAATCCGTATGCTCTTGCGCGGCGGCATCTCCACCCGCGGCCAGGTAACCGCCGTCTCCGGGCGCGGCGTGGGGCTGGACCTGGTCCGCGCGGCCGTCGAGCGACTGAGCGGGAGCCTGAACGTCGTGTGGCAGGAGGGGCGAGGCACGACGTTCGTCGTAGAATGCGCGACGACGCTGGCCACGGTCCGGGCGGTGCTGGTGAGCGTTGGCCCCCAGGTCCTCGCTCTCCCCACCACCCACGTCGAGCGTCTGATCCGGGTGCGGCCCGAAGATATCCGGCGCGCCGAAGGGCGTGATGTGGTTCCGGGGACAGCCGGACCGGTTCCGCTGGTGTCCCTGGCGCGGCTCCTCCCCCCGCTGGCGGAAAAGCCCGTGGCGGGGCCGGTACCGGCCGTGGTGCTTCGAGACGGCGAGCGGCGCCTGGCCGTGGTGGTGGACGAGCTGCTGGCGGAGCAGGAAGTCGTCTTGCGCCCGCTGAATCACGGGAAGCAGCACCTGCCGCTCCTGAGTGGCGCGGCACTGCTCGGCACGGGGCAGGTGGCCCTGGTGCTCAATGCCCAGGCCACGATCACCGAAGGCCTGGGCTCCGCGGCGGGCGCCGGGATCAGGGTTGCGGAGCCACAACCCGGTGGGCCTACCAAGCGACGGATTCTCGTGGTGGATGACTCCATCACGACCCGGACGCTGGAACAGAGCATTCTGGAGGCGGCGGGCTATGACGTGCTGGCGACGGTGGATGGCGCCGACGGGTGGCGAGTGCTCCAGGAACAGGGCTGCGATCTGGTGGTGGCCGATATCGAGATGCCACGCATGGACGGTTTCGCGCTCTGCGAGGCGATCCGCTCGTCCAGCCGGTTCAAGCGCCTGCCGGTGGTGCTGGTGACGGCGCTGGAGACGGCGGAACACCGGACCCGGGGGCTCGAGGTGGGGGCGGATGCGTACATCGGGAAGTCGAGCTTCGACCAACAGAACCTGCTGGACACCATCCGGCAGCTTCTCGGGTAACGCCGCTCATGATTCGCGTTCTCGTGGCCGAAGATTCCGTGACCGTGCGGGCGCTATTGATCGAGATCCTGAAGAGCGATCCGGAGATCACCGTTGTCGGCGAAGCGAAGAACGGGTTGGAAGCCGTGGAGTTGGCCGTCCGGCTCAAGCCCGACCTCATCACCATGGACGTGCACATGCCGGAGCTGGACGGGTTGGAGGCGACCAAGGAAATCATGGTCCGGGCTCCGGCCCCAATCATCATCGTGTCGTCCAGCACCAGCCCGCGCGACGTGGAGCTTTCGCTGAACGCCATGCGGGCGGGTGCGCTCCTCATGCTGCCCAAGCCGGATGATCCGCGGTCCGAGCAGTTCGTCGGGCGACAAGGACACCTCTTGACCATGGTGAAGGCGATGGCGGGCACGAAGGTGGTCCGCCGCTGGGCGGCCAGGAAGCCGGCTACCCCGGGTGCGCAGCCGCGGGTGGCCCCAGGCGCACCAGTCCGCGTCATCGCCATCGCCGCGTCCACCGGGGGACCAGCGGCGCTGGAGCGCATTCTCAGGGACCTGCCGGGAGACTTCCCGATTCCCATCCTGGTGGTCCAGCACATCGCCACCGGTTTCGCGGCGGGGCTCGCCGACTGGCTGAGCGCGAGCGCGAGCCTCCGGGTGAAGGTGGCGGCACACGGGGAAGCGCTGCGGGCCCATACGGCGTTCATCGCCCCCGACGACCACCAGATGGGCGTGAGCGCCGACGGCTGCCTGCGGGTGACCAGCGAGCCGGCGGTGAACGGACTCCGGCCCTCGGGCACCTACCTGTTCGAGTCCGTGGCCCGAGCCTATGGGCCGGCGGCGGCGGCGGTGATCCTCACCGGGATGGGCAAGGACGGCGTGGAAGGTCTCCGGGCAGTCAAAGCCCACGGTGGACGGGTGATCGCCCAGGATGAAGCGAGCTCGGTGGTCTATGGCATGCCGGGCGAAGCGGTATCCGCCGGCCTGGTAGATGCGTCGGTCCCGGTCGAAGAAATCGCCCACTGGCTGATCGAGCTGGGCCCAGGCCGGCAGATCAAGGAACGCCGATGAGCAAGACCAGGAAGCGCCAGGAGCAACCGCCCGCCACCAAGCGGGTCCTCGTGGTAGAGGACAGTCCCACGCAGGCCCAGGCG
>Ga0209342_10001595_pt1 | contig 25313 bp, 17 predicted proteins | sample RifCSP16_2_FD_184023 | JGI IMG/M metagenome (GOLD analysis project Ga0209342, IMG submission 184023) | Soil microbial communities from Rifle, Colorado - Rifle CSP2_sed 16_2 (SPAdes) (version 2) | ecosystem: Environmental > Terrestrial > Deep subsurface > Rock core/Sediment | place: Rifle... | reverse complement strand
GGAACCGGAGCTGTAACAATAACAGGAGCTGAAGGATCAAACAAACTGACTCTTACTGCTGGGGATGCAGTGGTCTCAAATGGAAGTCTGACGCTTACAGACAATGACAATGCCGCTTCATTCTCGGTGACCAACAATACCGCAGATACAGTTGGTGTTGGAGCAGCAGGAGGATTAAATGTCCTTTCTTCAACTTCACTCACAACAGGAGACTTACTTGAACTCCAGCTTACAGAATCTGCTCTAACTACCGGCAACTACCTGACTGCCTGGGACGTTACAGCTGGAGCATCGGTTTTTGAAATAGGTGAGGACGGAATTCTGACTGTTGGAACAGGAGCAATTCAGCTGACCGATGCAACCGGGAACATAATAGCCGGAGCCTACGGAGCAGGATCTATCGACGGAGACGATATCAATGGTAACCTCGCGGGAAGCGGCCTGGTATTAACAGCCGCATCTCCCGATACCCTGGACATTGATCTTGACTCCTCGGCGGCAGACGGAGCAACGACAAGCTCGACTTCGGGCTTGGAGTTTGACGGAGGCCAACTCACCCTTATCCGTGGCTGTGCAGAGGGAGGCATACTCGAGTGGGACAACACCAACTTCGACTGGCAGTGCGGGACAGATAATGATACGGGGGGGTCTCCAAGACTGGACCAAATTATTGCAGCGACAACTGGAGCTGGTGCAATTGATTCTAATGCAAACACCGTAGAGTGGAATTGGGATTTTACAACTGCAGCGGTTGATTCGGGTTTGATAATTTCGGAAAGCACTGCTTCGATAAACGGCACACAAGATCAACAGGCCTTGCTTGAGTTAATCACTCTTTCAGGTTCTACAGCCTCACCCCTGCAAGTTACTGCAGCAGGGACTGATTTTGGTGATATATGGTTTGACCTAACCAATGCAGCCGATTTTGAAATAAGAGCAGGAGGAACAGCATTTGTTACCTTTGACCAAGCAGGACTGACAACTTTTAGCGATGATGTAGACATGACATTCGGTACAGGGGAAAACCTATTAATAAGTAATGCAAGTGTTGCCCCGACAGAAGATATGGTATCGATAACTACCGATACCGGAACTGCCAGCCCAAATATTGATGGTTTGAGTGTCAATTGGATTCAGGGAGAAAGCAGTGGTACAAATGCAGCAATTCGAGCATCAATAACAGGGTCAGGAACTGCCGGAGAAACTGCAATAGGATTGCAGGTTGTCACGTCAGGTATTGCTGACGGAACATTAAATGGAATTTCAATAAGCACGATAACCGGTGGTGGCGGATCTGAAGTGGCCTTAAATATAGGTAATGGTTGGGATACGGGAATATCACTGGGAACTGGACTAACCACAGGAATTTCTGTAGGTTCGGGTGGAATAACAGTTACTGCCGGTGGTTTAACAATCACAGCCGGAGCATTGGCTGTTAATTCGGATTCGATAACATCAGATGACGCACTAACAATTGATGCAAACGATTCGGTAGTGTTAGGCGGCGGAGGAAATACGTTTACTTTCGACGAATCAAGCGGTCCAGTTTACGCCGGTACTGCCAGACCGATAAAAAGAATTACTTTAGCCTCCGAATATGCAGGAGCAGCTTTGACAGGAGACGGTTCCAGTAATAATGGTACTATGACTTCTGATAATAATTTGACTGCTTCCAGCTATAAAAATTTCTACAATTGGACGGCAACTTCCGGTTCGGCACAGGATTATGATATTTGGGTAAGAGTTCCGCTTCCTTCCGATTGGGCTGCCTGGACTTCAACGGCAGCTCTTACTATCGAAGGCTGGTCAGATACTTTGGCTAATACTACAGAAACAGTAACGGTATATGACACAGCTGGTACTGCAGACTGCACTGCTGTTAATTTCGAACCTGGTTCACCAAGTACTTATGCTGATACAGCACCTGCTAGCTGTACTGATACGGGAACTAATACATATGCAGCAGACGGAATAATGACGATAAAAATTTCCTTAAGCTCCTTAAGCAGTGCCAACGCAAGAGTGGGAAGAATTTATCTTGAGTACAGAGCAAAGTTCTAGGTTAGCAGATAGGTGATAGTAGATAGTAGTTAGGGAGCGGAAATGACAACTTCCAATTTCTAATAACTAATTTCTAAAAAAACAATGGATTATGAAGAGAATAAAAAAGAAAGAAAAATTACATCTAAAACTGAAAGGGAAAACGGCAGTTTATATTGATTGGGCGAATGTGCATGGGTGGGAAGAAAAGTTGAAGTGGGAAATTGATCTTAAGAAACTTTATAAATACTTGGCAACTTTGTATAAAAGATTGATAGCACGAGGCAAGAAAATAATAGTCGTCGCAACAAAGTGGTCCTTAGGTAAAGAGATAGCTCAGATTAGAAGAGGGTTATTTATTCTTAAAGTAACCAAATTAGAATATTTGGCAAATATGAGGATAAGTCAATACCAAAAAATATCCCGTGGATTTAATAAGTCAAAAGCTATTTAACTATCTAACTATGGATATTAAACAATTTATTTCCGATTTCGATTTTACAGACCCGGATTTTGGGGACTTGCCGCAAGGTTTTCCCAAGCTTTCGAAAAAAGGTTTGACCAAGGAAGAAGGACATCTAATAGCGCTAAAACAGTGGGGAGTGTTGTAGGCGATGCAGTACAAGCGACTAAGTCGGCGGTGTTCAATAGATAAATTGACCTAGTTAACCTAACCGGGACTCAAGCACCAACTGGGTATTGGGATATTTGGGATTTGATTAGAAACTTAAGACTATATACGGATATAAAAGATTTAGATGTTAAAAATATGTACTTTTTTATAAAATCTTGTAAAAATGAGACTGGAAAAACTTGTAAACTAGCAATTAAAAGTTTGAGTGCTAATTTATTTAGGTTCGGAATTAAAATGGATGATTTTTAGTATTATAGGTTTTATTAGTCGAATCCGAATTATATCAATTTATTATTTCTGAGTAATTTTTGTCAAAGTAATAAACATAATTGTTTTTAAAAAAGTAGGGCGTTAAAGTGGTATTTCGATAAGTATCAAAAGGCAAAAAAACTTGAACGAAAGTATACTAGAATTAGCGCTGAAGTTAAAAGTGAAACGCAAAAAGAGGCAGAAACAATTTATATAAAAAAAAGAAAAAAATTCAAGATGAAAAAAATTAAGAAATTCATCCGGAAAGAAAGAAAGCAGGTTTTAAAGACGGTTTTTGTAACCTTACTTGTTACGAGCTGGCTTTTGGCGGGATGGCCACCTTTATTAGAATTTAGAGTCAAGAATCGAGAATTCAGAATTCCCTCTGAAATTGAAGAAGCGAAGGCTGCTTTTGGCACGCCTACCGCGAGAGGATCTGCCGTCGAAAACAGTAATGATAATAGTATCGTTGTTACAAGTTTGAGTGGTAATATAGTTGTCGGCCGTATTGCTATAGTTCAATGTGTCTCAGATAATAATGATACAGCTAATGGGGCAACTACTTTTCATTCGTTAGCCGATACAGACACTCACACCTGGACTAGAGTTTATGAGGAAACTGACTCGGACGGAGCTGCCGATGATGGTTCGACTACGTCTTTGTGGTGGACAAAAGTCGTTACCCAGATTGACACAACTGATTCTATAACTTGTACTCTTGGGGCTAATAAAACGGACAAGACCTTGGCTGTTTTTGAAGTAACTGTTGCGGCGGGCTTTACTGTTGCTACAGAAGTAGGTACTCCCGGTCACGCGGATTCCGGTACCTCATTAGACGGATCTATATCAGTGACGAGCCGCGATTATTTGTTTGTCGGTAGTTTTGGCGCCGAAGGGGAAGACGAATCAAAGACGAAAGACGCTGATTACACCTTAATATATTCCCTGGTTTCCACCACTTCAGGTCTACCTGCGGCTAATGTTCAGTCGCATTTACAGTATAGAATCGTCACCGCGGCAAGCGATACCGTTTCTATTACTACCACCGACTTCACAAACGGAACCCATACGCTGGCGGGATTTTACGAAGTTGCTCTATCTCCAACATACACCCAGAATCACTACAGATGGTATGTAAATCCATCCAGCTCTGAAAATGTGACGGACCCATGGTCAGCAAACGCAGGGATAGACTTAGCTGAGGACACGTCTCTTACTCCGATTCCTTTTGCAAATGACCCTCCGGGGAGTACACAGCAGGTTAGGTTGCGAGTAAATATAACGGTAAATACAAACACTATTACCGCAAATACCAAGTATTTTAAGTTACAGTTTAGAACTGGTACCGATTCAGACTGCTCAACCGGGTCATGGACCGATGTCGGTGCAGCAGCCGGGGCTGAAGCATGGGTATATACTTCCGAGACAGGGGTGGCGGATGATACAACACTGACTGTTGCTAAATTAACAGGCACCGATAGGTTAGAAACCTACTCACGGGTCAAGCCGGCAAATACGCCAACTGCTACAAGCGCAATTGGTGAGGATATTGAGTTTGATTTTCATATCGTAGGAGGAACTGCTTTTGCGGATGCAACCAGGTACTTATTCAGAGCTGTAGAGACGACCAGTGATGGCAGTGGAACAACTGCTCTTAATACTTATACCAACTGTGCAATTATGAATACCGAGCCGGGAACCGCTAATTTAATGAGACACGGCAATTTTTTCTCAGGAGGGAGTGAACGAGGATTTTACTGGGCAGATTGATATGAAAAAAATACTTATAGCATGGATTGTACCGGTACTTATTTCCATAGGACTTTTTATTGCCATTCAACCTGTTATGGCCCAACTTGGCGGCCAAGTAAATTTGTTGGAGGTTTATCTTGGGACAGGCAATGTGACTATTGGACTAGAAAATAGAGACGGGTTTACGCAAGTTTATTATGAATTTAATGGCGAAAAAGTATTTATTACAGCGGATAATCGAAATCATCGGCAGCCGGATTCGAAAGGAGATTACATTGTTTATGTCGGAGATTTAAATGAGGTTGGGCAAATATTTTTATATAATATTTTGTCGGGTACAACGATCCAGCTTACAAGTTCGGGTATTAATTTAAAACCGATCGTTGGCAGAAGCGGGAATGTTGCCTGGGAAGGATGGGTAGAGGATAGGTGGCAGGTGTTTTTCTATGACGGTACGTCGGTCAAGCAGTTGACCGACGGGGATGCCTCTTTTAACGTTGATATAGATGGAGATTATATTTCTTATACCAGGCGGGATATCACTGGCACTTATAGATCAGTTGTCTATTCGATTTCCACGAATGAAGCCAAAGAAGTTACGACAGGAATTTCTTCTAAAAGGCCGAAAGTGAGAAATGGAAAAATTATCTTAGCTGGAACGGGAGAAGAGGAAGAGTTTCCTTTGACCGTTGACGACATATTTTTGCTTGATCTTTCTCCACTTACTATTCCCAATGAGGTTACTGTTGAAGAGGTTGCCCTTGAACTTGAAGCAACTCCTTCAGCCCAGACTGAGACCGAGATAACTCCAACTCCTTTTCTAACTCCTGAATCTGAAACTCCAACTTCAGAATAAGGTTCGTTTGGTCTGTCAATAACTCCAACGCCTTAGGAGATTTTAGAATAGCCACTCCTTCTTCATATGAGCTGGTTGTAAAAACTTCTTCCAGTAGTTTATTTTGTCTTTGGTAGAGTTCTTTTGCTTCGTTCGGGAAACTTGGATCTTCTAAACCTTGTTTGTTAGTCATTTGAAGCCTTGCGATAAGGTCCGATTTTTCAATGTCAAAATTTGCTCCATTCGGGTCAAGACGTGTGAGTTCGATAAAACTAATTCTGTTTTGCACAAGATTAGATTGCTGTTTTAATAATTGTATTTTTGTAGATATTAGTTTTTCTTGAGCAGAATTAAATTTTGAAAGTAATAAAGAGTAGACGATAAGTAAAACACTTAAGAAAACTAACACTTTTAACAGAAATGAGATTAAATTTCTTTTCTGATTTTTTTTCTTCATATAGATATTGTATTAGTTTTCGTTAATTTGTACTATTAGAGTAATGCCCTGGAAAAAGTTAGTAGTAGTTAGTAGTTGGTTGTTGGTTATATTATTCAGCTTGTTCTTAATCCCGACTAAGCAAGTTGGTGCTACAGTTTCTGCATGTACAGCGACTGTTTCTCCTTCATCTGTTACAACTTATTCCTCGAACAGCTTTACGATTTCTGTCGAAAATACAGACAGTGTTGCCTACAGTTGGATAAGGTTAACAATCCCATCCAGTAATTTTACAATTGTAGGAGCAAGCGTTCCAGGTGCATGGAGTTGGTCATCGAGCGAATCGGAAATTGTTATGCAAAACTCGACCCTTTCTCAGGGATCGACACAGAATGTCAATCTTACAGTTGAGGTAAGGGGAGGAACTGCAGCAGCATCAGCCAATTGGACAATACAGGTTTCGGATGATGTTGACGGTGCAAGTCCTTTTAATTGTAGTGGAACATTAGGTACGGAAATTACTTCAGGGGGAACTGATTCTTATGCTCCTGTTATTTCGTCCGTGGCGGTTTCGGATGTATCGCAAACTTCGGTCAAGGTTACCTGGACAACCGATGAAAATGCAAATTCGGTAGTTGAATATGGAACGACTGATTCTTACGGGGCGACGAAAAGCGATACGACTATGACGACTTCCCACTCTCTAACTCTTGATGGGTTGTCTTCTAATACAACCTACCATTTTAATGCAAAAAGTACCGACTCTGGCGGAAATACGGGGGAGAGTGGAGACTATACTTTTGTAAGTTCAAAGGCTTCCACAACAACGACTGTGACTACTACCACTACCACAACTGTTACAAAGCTTGTGGAGGATACGGAGAAACCAGGGATTTCCTTTACGACGAAATTTGATAAACCGTTTTCGGCTACTCCTGAAATTTCCGGCAAAGTTACTGATAATCAGGGTGTGGCTGATGTCGAGTATTCAATTGACGGAGGAGCAAATTATTTACCTGTGGATGACCTATCAAATCCTCGGGCAAAAAGTACCAATTTTCAATTTACAATTATCAGTTTATTAGACGGGAATTACAAGATAAGAATTAGGGCAACGGATTTGACAGGCAATGTAGAAACATCTGCAGAAAAGATATTGGTTTTCGATAGGCTTCCTCCAAGAGTCGGTGGAGCGGTCTATACAATGGGATCGCAGGCTCTCCAAGTACGGGAAGACGGCAGTCTTGTCACAATTGCCGGGTTGGATCAGAAAGTGACGCTTGCAGCGGTCGGGGGACCAACATCTGTTGATGTAATAAGTCGTATAGGACAAATAGGACTTATCAATGATAAAACTTTAGCTTCCGAAAGTCAGTTGTTTTCTTTAACCAAGAACCCGGATACGGGGCTTTGGAGTGGAACGGTAAGCTTTGCAGATCCGGGAAATTATTCTTTGCAGACCCGTGCAATCGACGGAGCCGGGAATGAAACCGAAGGTGAGTTGGGAAAGGTTTTTGTTTTAGAAAAAGGTAGAATCTTATTAGGCTCGCCTTCGCAAAGCCTCGGTGAGGCAAGAGGAATTGAAATTTATATTTACTACCTTGAACCTACGACACAACAATTTACGCTTTGGGATGCAAGAGCTTTTGCTCAAGAAAACCCAGTCAAAGTAGATAGCAATCTTAACTACTCACTCATTTTACCGGCAGGAAAATACTACTTAAAAGTAATAAGTGACAAGTTACAAGTGACAAGTCAAATATTCACTTTTACCGAGGCTACGCCGATAAATACTAACTTTGAACTGCAAGGACTAAAGAGATTAAGGATTGGCAGATTTTCTTTTGTTTTGCCGGATATATTTCAACCTGAGGTAGAAATAAGTCCAATAAGCGAAGCTTGGCCGAGTCAAGACTCGGTAAGTCCAATGCGACAAACAAGTTCAATGGCCGAAGAACTTACAGGAAAAGAGATTTCTTATTTCAGTCTTGTAAGCGAGGGTCTTACTTACGATAGCTTCTATTTTCGTGGTAAATCAACTGTTTTTACCTTTCTTAATACCTGGCTTCCTTCTGCATCGGAGCAAATTTCAATACTTGATGAGCTTTCAAAAGATACGAAAGTAAATGTTGTAGTTGTAGTCCCTCAGGAGTCTGAGTCCAAAGTGGACATATATAGAAAATTGGGGGGATACGAGGTATTAATGCTGGCAGACCCGGACGGAGTATTTTTTGGGGAACTCGGAATACCGGCTTTACCCGCTCATATTTTTGTAGATAGGAAAGGTGTGGTTGAAGACACGATAGTAGGAGTAATAGGGGAAGAAGAAATACTAGAAAAGATACTGTAAATTCGAAGCATGAAACTCGAAATTCGAAACAAATTCAAATGTTTAAGATTCAAAGGCCGAAACAATACGATTTAGAAGAAAGGACTTATAAATTTGCTAAAGATACTAGAACTTTTATCAAGAAGCTTCACAAAACATTATCAAATATGGAAGACTGTAAACAGTTAAATAGATCATCTGGTTCTATTGGAGCCAATTATATTGAAGCGAATGAAGCTCTAAGTAAGAAAGATTTTATTCACAGAATTAAGATTTGCAGAAAGGAGTCTAAAGAGTCAAGATTTTGGTTGAGACTTGTGGATACAAATAATAATGAATTGGAAAATGAACGCGCAAATCTAATAAGAGAATCGACAGAATTGATGATGATTTTCAGTTCAATCATGAGGAAGTCAAGTTAAAAGTTTTGATATTAATAATTGGAATTTAATTGTTGTTTCGGATTTCGATATTGTTTTTTCGGATTTTAACGAAAAACTGTTTTCTGTCTCTTGGCGGACAAGTAGAGCTTGTCAAGGGTGTTTTAGAATAATACAAACTTTTTTTCAAAGCTAAAATAGGTTAAAAACCGTTTATATATAAAAACGAATTATTGTAAAAATCATTAAAAACAAGCTCGGAAACTGAATAAAAAAATTGTAATAAGTTGTAAAAATGAGGCTAAAAAAAATACTTTCAGAATTCGTGCTATTCTAATATACATATGTTGTCGCAATTTTTCTTGCAAAACCTGCACTTTGCAGTGAATATCCTTGCAGCCATGGTTTTTTCGTGGTGTTTTTGGCTCTATTTTGACGTTTGGTTGGCCAGAAAGAGGATGGACGAGGCCTTAAAGTTTTTAGGATTTTTGTTCTTAACCGTTTCTTTTGTTATTCATGCAGTCCATCTCGAATCAACTATTACGGAACAGATTATCAACGAACTTGCTTACGAGCGTATACTTATAACAACTCGTTTGGGCGGATATTTACTAATTGCGATAAGTCTTTTTTTGGAGCCGTCCCTTAGTCATCCACATAAGAATAAAGAGCAAAGAATAAAGGACAAAGTGCAAAGTAGAAACGGGGAATTGCAGGGAGTTTCTGGGGCTTTAATGATAAGTATGTTCGGCGCTCAAATACCGGGTTATGTCGCGGCAAGTATGTTTTTCCCTCTGGCAGGAGTTTCGGTTGCGCTTTTATATCTTTATAAATCGACCTATGGCCTCGAGTTTCATCTTCGGCGCGTCGCTTATGCCTTTTTTATACTTTCTTTGTTTGAATTAATTTCACTCCGGGAGCTTTTTATCGGTAACTCAAATGTGTCAGTTTTCAAACTGGCAGCTCCGTTTGCTAGCCTTTGGACGTTAGAACACCTGACCCTCTTTATAGGAGTCCTTATCTTAGGAAAATGGGTTTTTAGTTATCTACTCAAAAGGCTTCAGACCCAACTATATATATTTTTTTCTTTGGCAATACTTTTTATCTTTGTCATTTCCACGCTGAGTTTTACTTGGCTTCTTCTCGGAAATGTTCAGAAAGAAGCAGAGAATCAGCTGGAAACAAGTGTGAAGGTCTTGGAGTACGCACTAGACACCAGAAAAAGTGAGCTTTTGTCTGACGCACAAGTATTTGCCCAGGACGCTAAGGTTACTGATGCAATTTCTGCCGATCAAAAGCCGCAACTTGCAAATCTTGCCTCCGAATATCTGTTGACCAAAAAATTAAGTTTTCTGACGGTTGTGAACGAGAACGGTCAGGTAGTTGCCCGCGGGGAAGAACCGGAAAGAATTGGAGATTCTTTATCTTCCAATACCCTGATCAAAAGAAGTTTACTTTCGGAGTCCAACTTTTCTGTCATGAGCCGGGATGGGGTTTTAGCACCGGATGTTTTTGTTTCAGCTTCCGCACCTGTAAAAAAGGATAACGAGGTGATCGGGGCAGTTTGGGTAGGGGTGGTTACGGATAACGCATTTGTAGATGGAATTTACAAAGCTACCGGTCTTAACGCCTCGATTTACGGCGAAGACAAAATTTCGGCAACCTCGCTTGTGGGAGAAGACGGAAGCTCACGGCGGGTGGGAGTTATCGAAAGTAATTCTGAGATCAAGGAACAGGTGTTGGGTAAGGGAGAGGGTTTTACCGGTACAACTAATTTTCTCAACACTCCTTACTTTGTTTCCTATCTACCTTTAAAAGACCTGGACAATACCCCGGTCGGAATGCTTTCTGTCGGAAAACCGCAAGTAACTATCTTGGCAACGGCCGGCCGTTCGATTCAAGGCTCATTTATCGTTGCCGGAATCTTATGGCTACTTGCGATCTTACCGTCGTATCTAATTTCAAGCTATATTTCGAAACAGCTTAAGTAAATATAATCATTATAATTTTTATAATACTTATACAAGTTATACGACTTATATGGACAATCCAGAATTGATAGAGCAACAGCTTAGGGAAGAGAAAGATCTTCTCGAAGCGATTATTTCCTCGATGGGGGAAGGGCTTTTAGTGGTAGGATTAGATTATAAAATAACCATGGTAAATCCTGCAGCTGAAAAAATTTTGGGATTTGTGCGTACCGAGGCGGTAGGGCAACCTTGGGCCGAAGTCGTTGTTGCCTATAAAGATGGTGAGCCGATCCCTTTTGCAAACCGTACTTCTATTGTTGTCCTTAACACCGGTATGACAGTTATAACCAGCCTTACGGAAAACCATTATTACAAAACAAAAGCTGGTAGATACTTTCCTGTTACTTCGGTTACAGCTCCAATAAAATCCGGGGGAAAGATTATTGGCGCCGTAAAGGTCTTCAGAGATGCGACTCCCGAGGAGGAGTCACAGGCCAAAGTTGAGAGTAAAGTTAAGGCGCTCACGGGCTACAAAAACATATTTGATAACCTGATGGAGGGATGTCAGATAGTCGACTTTAACTACCGCTATATATACGTAAATGATGCAACAGTCAAGCAAGGTAAGACGTCAGCCGAGGAATTGATAGGTCGTACGATGATGGAAAAATTCCCAGGCATTGTAGACACCCCCATGTTTGTCAGGCTTAAAAAGTGTATGGAAAAACGGGTTGCGCAGAATATGGAAAACGAGTTCAGCTTTCCTGACGGCAGCAAAGGCTGGTTTGAACTTAGAATGGAGCCCGTACCCGAAGGCGTGTTGATTCTTTCTCTTGATATTACAAATCGTAAAAAAACTGAAAACGATCTTAAAGCAAAAAATGAGGATCTCGAACGCTTAAACAAACTCATGATAGGGAGGGAATTAAAGATGATTGAATTGAAAAAGAAACTTAAAAGTAAATAAGTCATATACGACTTATAAGACTTATATGTCATTACATAAAAAAACATTTATATTTACGGCGAGTCTGATAGGAATCGCGATACTGGGCATAATCGCTGCCTCCCGTACAATTTTGGTTGAAGGTTACGTTTCCCTTGAGAAGACACAAATAGAAAGAAATTTGGCAAGGGTCTCACACTCTTTGCAGCAAGTAATTTCCGAGGTTGAATTTTTGAATCGCGATTGGGCTCAGTGGGACGACGCTTATCAATTCGTTCAAGATAGGAATCAAAGATTTATCGATGTCAATTTAGTTGATCAAACATTTTCATCCGCTCGACTAAACGCGATAGTCTTTGTCGATAACGAGGGAAGGATAGTATATGAGAAGGGATATGACCTTGGTGATAACCGTACAGTCTTAATCCCGGAGAGTTTGAAATCCCATATTAATCGCCAGGATATTTTAATTACTCATGTCGGTAGCGAATCTATTTCAGGAATAATTAACTCGAACGAGGGTCCAATGATGGTCTCATCATTTCCAATTCTCAAAAGCGACAGATCCGGTCCCGCCCAAGGTACAATCATAATGGCTAGGCTTATAGACGAGGAGGTTATTGAAAAAGTGGAAAACGCCGCGCAGTTTCCATTAGAGTTTATAAATTTTGATAATTCACCCTTCAGCCCCGAAGACAGCAAAGGAAAGACCATCATTCAATATACTTCCGCTGAAATTGTATCCGGGTTTACTCCGATATTGGATATATACGGAAAGCCCAGCTTAGTTATTAAAATTGATATGGAAAGAGAAATTGTTAATCAGGGTGAGAAAATTCTACTTTATTTTCTTCTGGCAACAATTCTTATCGGTTCAATTGTTGTTGCCGGGGGAATCTATTTTCAAGACAGAACTGTTCTGGCCCCAATTCATAGATTGTCCAGCGATGTGTTAAAGATAAGAAGCAGGGGTAACCTGACAGAGCGAGTAAGGATAGTGGGTAAAGATGAAATTGCACGTTTGGCTGGCGATGTTAATGCGATGTTGACTTCTTTGCAAGAATACCAAGGCAGAACTCGGGAAAGCGAGAAAAAACTTTCTGAAAGATTAAAAGTAATTGAAAAACAAAATGAGGATTTGGAAAAGACAAAGAACGCTATGGCAAATCTTCTGGAAGACGAGAGACAACTGGAGGAAACCCTTAAAAAGGAACACGATAGGTTAGATTTGATAATTTCTTCGATGGGAGAAGGACTTTTGGTTATCGATAAGGACCACATTCTAACTGCAATCAATCCTGTTGCCGAAAAGCTTTTGGAGGTTAAGAAGGATGGTGTCGTCGGTAAAAAATGGTCCGATTTGGTTATTACTTTAAAAAATCATTCAGCAACGCCCACTGAAGAACGGTCATTTTCTAAGGCCATTAAGGAAGGCAAAACTATTGTTACCAGTTTAGAGGAAGACCATTCATACAAAACAAAATCGGGCAAGATATTTCCGGTGGTTTCAATAACTGCCCCCTTGGAAGTGGAAGGCGAGATTGTCGGTGCCGTCAAAGTTTTTAGAGACGCAACCAAAGAAAAAGAGTCCAGAAAATTGATTGAGCAAGAGATTCGGGATAGAACCCAAGCGCTTTGGGAAGAAAGAGCCAGGATGGTTTCTTCGATAGATTCTCTCCAGATGGGCTTTATTATAGCCAACAAAAATCATGAGATAGTTGTTAAAAACCCTGCGGTAACTGATATTTTGGGAATTCCGGAAGCCGAAGTTAGCTTGGATAGAATTGCCCAAGAACTTCAGGCAAACTTGGATCTTAAGGCCCAATGTGAGGAGTGTTTAAGCAAAAAGACAAGCATAGGACGCGACGATATTTACTACAAAGATAAATTCCTGCGAATCTTTCTTGCCCCGGTAATAGTTAAAGAACAGGATGATGCCGCAATCGGATATGTGCTTTTGATTGAAGATGTAACCAGCGAGAAGCAGCTTATCCGCGCAAAAGATGAATTCTTTGCAGTTGCATCTCATGAACTTAGGACTCCCTTAACCGCGATTCGGGGCAACACTTCTTTGATAATTGATTATTTTGCCGAAAAAATTCAGGATACTGATCTCAAAGAGATGATTTCTGATATGCATGAATCATCAGTTCGTTTAATTAATATAGTCAACGACTTTTTGGATGCCAGCAGGCTTGAACAGGGAAAGGTGGAGCTGAAACCTGAAGAAATTGACCTTGTTGAGGTTATGAGGGGTGTAATCGACGAACTTGACGATTTCGCTTCCCAAAAAGGCATTTCTATAAAGGTGAATGGTACGGTTGGTGAAATGAGGGTTTGGGCTGATAAAGCAAGAACGCAACAAGTCGGAAGTAATCTTATCGGCAACGCAATTAAGTTCTCAAAGCAGGGTGAAGTGGCAGTGAATTTTGAAAAGGAAAAGGACTTTGTAAAGGTGAGAGTGACTGATAACGGAATAGGGATATCGCCGGCAAACCAGAGGCTCCTTTTCAAAAAGTTCCAACAGGCCGGTGAGCGCGTGCTGGCCCGCGACGTTACCAAAGGTACCGGAATGGGACTTTATATTTCAAAACTGTTAACTGAGCTTATGGGCGGCAAGATCTATTTAGAGAATTCCGAATTTGGTAAGGGAAGCACGTTTGCTTTTGAGCTGCCGGTAAAAAAATGAAGCACGCAGGAAAAACAGGAATAAAACAGGAAAACACGGGAATTCTCCTGTGTTATCCAGCAATTTCCAGTGTATTCCAGTGTTCTTATGAGTTCGACAGAAAGGAGAACGAGTGTCAAAGATATTAATTGTCGAAGACGACCCATTAATGGCTCGTCTTTATGAGAAAGTCTTTAAATTTGAAGGTTATGAGGTTGATGTGGCCTTAAACGGACGCTTGGGACTTGAGAAAGTTCACGCAGGTAAGCCCACATTAATAGTTCTGGATATTATGATGCCGGAAATGAACGGTCTTGAGGTCTTAGACAAACTTAAGGCAGACCCGGACACCAAATCAATTCCTGTTGTTGTTCTTACAAACTTAGCCGGAGGACAAGACGCGGAAGCTGCACTAACTAAAGGGGCCGTCAAGTATATCGTCAAAAGCGAATACGAACCCAAGGCTATTGTCAATATGATTAAAGAAGTTTTGGCAGGTTACACCAGGAATGAGATTCCTCAAGCGGCGGCTCCGGCTTGAAAAATCGTATAGGACTCATTAGACTTATGTGACGTATATGACTAATATGGGCAAAATTCTACTTATCGAAGATGATCCTTTAATGATGCGTCTTTATAAAAAGGTCTTTGAGCGGAACGGGTTTGAAGTGGAAATAGCTGAGCGCGGACCCGAGGGTTTGGCAAAAGCCGAAAGTTCGAAACCGGATTTAATACTCCTTGATATTATGATGCCTGAAATGGACGGATTTGAGGTTCTTAAAAGGTTGAAAGAGAATCCTTCCACTCATGACGTAAAAGTAATTGCACTTACGAATTTAGCTGGAGAAGAAGACGCAAAAAAAGCAATAGAACTTGGAGCTGTCAGGTATATCATAAAAAGCGAGCACGATCCCGAGGAAGTAGTTAAGTCGTCAAAAGAAGTTCTGGGAAAAGATCTCGGCGGTGAACAAGCGCCTGATTCAAATGAATAATCAATATCCTACCACTTTAAGTACCCCCGGTTTAAGTGTTCCTTCGATTAAGAAAGACGCCCCGTTAAAAATAGAAGAGGCGACTGAAGAATACAGAGAATCAGTTACTGAAAGAAAGGGAAAAATGATTTTTTTGTTAGGATGCGTCCTTGCCTTACTAATATTGGTTTCTGTTTGGGGTTTATTTATCTTCTTTATACAGACTTCAACTTAAGATTGAATAACTTGAAGTGGTTTCTACTTGAAAAGTATAGCGTTATGTGATATCAACGGTAAGCCATGTTTGAAGACGAAGAGTTGGGTGAGAAAAAGGAAAAAAAGGAAGGACCTCTTTCGGAAAATAAACTTCTTAGAATCGCTCTAATGGCGGCAAGTGCGATTTTATTAATAGCAATGGGAGCTGGGGGAATTTACTATGGTATTAAGACGAAACCGGAATGGTTTGGCATAAAAAATGATCAAGCCAATATCCGAGAGGTCGAGAATCTTATCAAAGAAGTTGGAGAAATTATAAAACTTCCGGAGGGAGAAACTCCGACGATTGCAACGGTAACAGATATAGAGAAAGTTAAAGAGCAATCTTTTTTTAAAAATGCACAAAACGGCGATAAAATATTGGTCTATCAGGGAGCCAAAAAGGCATATCTATATAGACCCAGTGAGAGGAAAGTAATAGAAGTTGGAGTAGTAAATATTGGTGAGCAGCAAGAGGAGGGAAGTAATGCGGAAAACCAGGTAACTATTGTTCCATCTTCGCCTACACCGACGGCAAACACTCCAACGATTAAACCCACACTAAAACCAACATCCATTTCTACTCCGACGGTTCAGATTTCTCCGACAACCCTCCCTTGAGTTGTAGTTTGGTTTTACAAGTTTTTAATACTGTTTGCAATAGACACTCGGAAGCTAAATCTACAAGTTTTTTAACTTATTCACAATCTACGGAGCCGGCGTCGGAGTCAACTCGGGAGTAACCGAAACATCCGGAGTAGGTGAAGGTGTTGGAGTAACAGGTGCTTCAGGAGGTTCGGTTCCTTCGGGTAGCTCAATGGGTGGTTTTATTTCCGGCGACTGCTCACCCTGGGCCGGTGTCAATTCTTCTCCTTCGGCAACTTCGGATCTTTTCTTAGCCTGCAAGTCCTCCAATGCCTTTTTGGCAACTTCGTAGTCCTGGGAATTTTTATCTGTAATCAAAGAAAGGACTAGGCTTAATTCCTGGATAGCCCGGTCGGTATTACCAGCATCTCTATAAGCATAGGCCAAGTTGTAATGGGCATTAGCATGGTCCCCTTTAGCCGCAACTGCCGATTCAAAAGACCGGATCGCGTTATCGTAATCGCCTCGGGAATAGAAAACTCCGCCCAATGCTATTCTTATATTAGGGTTGAAAGGATCGAGTGCAACGGCTTGCCTGTATGTTTGAACTGCAAAGGCGTCGGCACCTTGAGCCAAAGGCATAATGGCCCGGTAAATTTGTCCCAATATTTCCCAATTTCCCGAACGCAGTGGGTTTAAGGCAACAGTCGCTTTTCCTTCAGCGATTGCTTGTTGAACAAGAAGTGTAATATTTTGTCTGTCTTGGTCAGAGACGGTTGGTTGTGGTGCAGCGCCTTGATCGGTAGGCTTTTGAGCCGTTGTAGCCCTTTGGGCAATTGCATTTGCCAGCGCTAGATTGACTCGCGCGCTTGTTGCGTGGTAGCGATCGACATAGGGATTAAGGCGTATTGCTTCGCGAAGCGTATCGTAAGTTTTTGCTGCGTCGTTTTTAATTAAAAAGTTTAAAGCCGAATTAAATTTTTGCTCTGCTAAAAGTATTCTTGACCCCCTAATACTTATCAAAATTACTGCGATAATGACGGGAAGTGTGATTAGAATGGACGGGAAACGGGAAGCGACTTCTCTGGCTGCAAAGGACTGGGTAGTTTCGGCTGGACCTTGAGTCGTCAGATTCAACGAGGTGTGTTTTACCTTGGTAGAGAGTGATAGATAGATAAAAAGTAATACCGTAATGAAGACGGTTGCAGGGAAAATTGCCATAAGTATTATTAATATTGCCAGAGAAACCAGGTTGGCAATTCCAGCAAACCCCCAGTTTACTAATTTTTGCTCTTTTGCCTCTTTGCGAACTGTTTTGTAAACAGAAATGAGAAGTAAAATTATTGCAGCAAGACCCAAAAGTCCAACTTCCGTCATTAAGGTTAAATAAAAGTTATTTGCTGTGGCAAATTTTACGGGCCAAAGATCAGTTCTGTTATAGGTTAGGGGCCTGAATCTATTGAAAGCAGTAAGGTAATTGCCGGGTCCGACTCCAAAAATAGGGGATTCCTTCAAAGCATCAACCGATATTTGCCAGGAATTATTCAAGCTCGGAAATCTGGGTGAAGAGGGTCTTCCGGGCAGGATACTATAGATGGCTATCGCCAAAGCGAATGCGGTGACACCTACTGCAACAGCAAAAAGAGCCTTTGTGGATTTTTGTTTTTCGGATAAGAGTAATCCCACTCCGAGTGGCAAGACAGTAATTAAAAATATAACTCCAGGTAGAAATCCGCCTTCTGGGGTGAATCCTTGGGCCCTGACGTAAGCCGGAAGTTGAGGGATTTTGCTAAAAATCCCCGAAAAAGCCAATAAGGAGAACAAAGAAAAAAACACAGCTGATCCAAAAAGTAAAGTGCTTAACGTCTTTTTGTCAGAGTCTTTGAGTTGGTTTGTCAAAAAGTAAAGAAAGGCCCCGCCGACCAAAGCTGTAGCAGTTCCGGGAAGAAGAAATGCTTCCATTTTATTGGGGGTACGAAGTATCGCGCTGACGATGTATGCGGCAGCCAATAAAGCAACGGGAAAATCAAATGTACCGACAGAAAAATCGAGTTTCCCGTCAGATATTATTCTTACAGAGCGTACCAAAAGTATAAGACAAATTCCGAAGGTTAGTATTGCCAATTTCGGGACGACAAAGGGATTGGGGGAAATACCAAAAAAAGCAATCGGCAATAAAAATATGACTGCATAAAGAATATATTTTTCAATTTTTTCTAATAACTTATCCATGGGTTTTAAACGAATAACTAAAAACGAAGAATTAATAATTAGTAGAAAAATTATTCGCTTTTAGTTCTAAATGTTTAACTAACATAACTATATTTCCCACAATTGACAGCTGTCAATACCCAATTTAGACTATATCAAACATTAAACTATACTATTTATATATATCATTTAACTACTTAAATACTACAAAATATAAGACTTATATGTCATATACGACTTATATTAGGGACTGCCCTTCGGCAAGCTCAGGGCGAACCTTCGGCAGGGCCGAAGCGTTGAGCTGAACCTTCGTTGTAAAGTCTTTTAATAAGAGATGTCGGCATGGCGTATCTATAAATCTTGACATTGTCGATTCGACCGTCAAATTCATTTCCTCCGTCTGATTCCGAACCAAGTCTAAAAGTATTAGTATTAATCATGCCAGCAACGGCGGATTGCGACCCTGAAGTTGATTCTTTATCTTCCTTCCCATTTACATAGATTGTGGTACCGGCAGGCTGATCGTCATCCCAAACAACAACAATATGATACCAACCGCTTGAGGTAATTGTTGTCAGACCATTAATGGTATGGGTATTCGTACTGCCTCCAGCTTGAGAAGCGACAAAATTTACGTCGTCGGTTGTCCCATCGATGTAGATAATGTAGCCATCCGTTGAGTTAGACTGATCTGTCTTTTTGGCAATTACGGTGTGGTCATTTGCGAACGAGTCGCGATTTATCCAGGCTTCGAGAGTAAAGTCTACTGCATCATCAAAATCCAGTTGATCGTTATCGGCAGTTTCGACATAATCATCTGTTCCGTCGAAAGCTAATGACGCATTCCATTTACCCGTTGCTCCGTCAGCCCACATGTCACCGGCGGTACCCCCGCAGGTGCCGACATTATTTCCTGTATTGGCTGTTGCAGTCCCGTCAAGACCGGCATCGCCTCCGGATGAAATCGGCGCCGAATTATTAATTGTTGGACCCGAACACTCGTCAAGCTTATACCAAAGTACGGGGCCTGCTCGATCGAGAAGATACGCAGCTTCCAAATCATTTACACTTTTACTAAAAAGTTGAATTTCGTCAACTACGCCGTCAAAATACTGGGTATTTGAACTTCTTCTTAAAACTCCAATCGAGCTATGCGCCTCGTTGGCATAAGTGCCGGAATTGGCAACTGTAGTTGTACTTTTTATGCCATTGACGTAATAGGCTATAGTAGTGCTGCCTTTGACAACCGCAATAAAATTCCAGGCTCCGACAGTGAGGGTTCCGGTTGACGCATCAACTGCATCCTGGACGGTACCAGCATCGTTTGTTGATCTAAACCTTATGGCTCCCGATTCGTAATTTATTGCCCGATACGGGAAATTGGCGCCGGTTGTACCCTGCATATAGATTGTACCAGTATTTGTGTTATCCGGCTTAACCCAAGCTGTGAAGCTGATGCTGTTTTGCGAAGTCAAGACGACGCTTGCGCGGTTTAAATATTTGCTTGAGCCGTCGAAATTAAGAGATGTTCCGAATTTTCCGGGTACCCAGTCAGAACTATTAAAATTGGTCATAGTCATGGTTCTTTCAAGCCCCGAGTAGTCGTAGACATTTGTGGTACCTGTGTTTTCATCCATTTTCCAATATCCGGCTCTTTGAGTGTTGGTTCCCAAACCCTCTGCATTTTGGAGTCCCAGAACTCCACCCAAAGATGTGGCTGAACCCGCATTGAAATCAATTAAACGCTCGGGATCGGAAAGAGCAAAATTATAGATTTTAAACTCGTCATAGCGTCCTAATAATCCTGTATTAATACTACGGTCAGTATCTCCCATTTTAAGATTACTTGAACTGCTTGTTAAAGAAGTGTTTATGGTTCCGGTGACACTTCCTGCCATTCTGACACCGTTTTTGTATACCTTGACCCTTTCACCTGCGGATAAAGAGCCGTCATAGACAACGGCTAAGTGAGTAAGGGTGTTTGCAGTCAAATCGAAATTGCTGGTTGTGAAATAGTTGGATAAGTCAGAAAGAGAGCTTGCGATATAAACCCGTATTTCGTCCGAATTTGAACTGTCGGTTGCGACATTGAAAGTGTTTTGGGTTGCTGCATCCAGATTAGTTTTTGATACGATACTTTTGCCAGTAGCAAGTGAATCCGGACGCAACCATAGGGAGATTGTCATTTGAGTCAAGGAATCGAAAAAACCTGGGTCGCCGGCACTTATATAGTCGAGGCCACTGCTAAGAAAGGCACAACCATTTATCTTACAGGCTAAATCTGGGGGCGACCATTCGACACTGGATACCGTTCCGTCCAAAGAAGAACCTCCCGACCCAGAATTTTTAGCATTGCCCTGCAGATCATCGAGCTTCCAATAGATAATCGGGGATGCTACAGGAGAACCTCCGGCCGGATGCCCTGCATTCATGTCCTCGACGATTTGGGAGGTGGTGCGGGTATAGTTGTAGAGGCGAAGATCGTCAAAATAAGCATAGGCGGGGTTAAGCCCGTTGCTTTGGTTATTTCCTAATGCTAGGCTTAAAGAAGAATCCGAGTTTCTGGTTCCGCCGGGTGTAAAGGCTTCAAAAACCGCCACTGGGGTACCATTTAAATAAAAAACTGCATCATTGGATGTTGAACTGTTATTATACGTGACGGACAAATGGTTCCAGCTATTTAAGGGCATTTCGTAATTATTGAATCTCCATTCGCCGTCAGCGCTACTAAATTGCATATTCAGGAAAGGCCGGGCGTTATTCCCCGAGACAGAGTAGCCAATGTACCAGCCATTCCCAAGACTTTGTTTGTCGAAAAAGTAAGGGATGACGCTATCACCCGAACCTCTGATGTAAAACCAACCGGAAATTGTGCCGCCGCCGTCAAAGATATCGTCGATGGAATTGCCGCTTCCAGCGTCATAGTAGTTTGAGCCGTTTGTGCCTGGAAAAGACAATCCGCTTCCGAATTTGCCTGGAGTCCAGTTAATGCCGGAGCCGGTGAGGGTTGCGGTATTTCCGTTACTACTTGAGTCATAAGCACTGGTTCCCGTTCCCTCATCCAGTTTCCAGTAGCCGACCGGACCCGGAGCCCAGTTGTAAAGATTTTGAATTTCAGAAGGTGAGAAAGCGCGGCGATAGATACGAATATCGTCAATATTGCCGTTGAAATCTCCGTAAGTTCCACCTGCATCACTACCGATTCTAAGCGCGTTAGCATTGTCGGATATCGATACTGTTACTGTGCTGCTTCCTCTCAGGCTTCCATTTACATAAACTTGGGTTTGACTTCCGTTATAAACGCAGTTGACCGTTTGCCATGTTAATAGGGATAAGGCAACCGAGGAGCCCGCGGCGGTTTGCCAGGATGTACCATCATGAATTTGACAAAGAGGATTGCCAGACCCGTCGGTTACCATTCTGTAGCTTGTATCTTTTACAACTAATGCTTTGGTTGCAATTGAAGCGGAAGGGCTTGCTATTGCGGAAACGGTCAATTCTGCCGTTGGAGATAGTGAAGTTGAATCGGAAACACTTAAATAGTCTCCGGTTCCATCGAGGAGAGTTCCGAAACCAAATCGACCAATTGCTCGGGTTGCGTTACCGGTCCAAGTCGCAGAATTACCGTTTCCGGAGGAATCGGTTGTGGGTGTAGCTGAATCTTCCATCTTCCAGTATGCGACTAGGCCATCGGAAATATAATCTTGGTCGGGGTTGAAGTAGGCAGAGGTACCTCGGGAGGAGGTTTCGCCGGTGAAATCCGCTTTGACCTCGGTTGCCGATCTTGCGGTTCTTAAAACCTTGACTTCGTCGATAAATCCGAGCCAATCTTGAGCTGTATCACTTTCAAAACGCCCGATAAAAAAGGAATCTCCATTGTCCGCTGCTGTCGAGACAATTGAAGTTGTTCCGACAGATTGCGCGTTAATATAAAGGGTCATTGATGAAGTCCCGCTTTTAACAGCACCAACATGGTGCCATTTATTGTCGTCGTATGCTGATGCACTGGTGACGGAGTACTCGGGAAAGCCTGTGTTATTGCTGTCTATTCCGAAGACGATTTGGCCGGATGAGTTCATATAGATGCGGTATCCGCCGTCACCGCCCGCGGTTTCATATTTACTGATAAGGGATCGGTTGCCGCTTGTTATATCGGATGTCCTGAACCAAAGCTCGATTGTCACGGTGTCGCTTGCGGCCATGTCCAGGTTGGCATTATCGCCGAATGATACATAATCTCCCGTTCCGTCAAAGAAGAGGCATTTGCCGGATTTGCAAAGATCTTCTGTCCTCCAAACGGCATTGGTGATACTTCCTGCGGAAACAGTTCCATTTGTGTCATTAACCGCGCTTGTTGTCCCGTAGCCTTCGTCGAATTTAATAAAAACATCAGCCGCATGAACTTCGGTCGGTTTGAAGAAGGCAAAGCGGATGGAGGTTAGTACTATTAATATAGCAAGGATAGAGGATAAAACCTTCCTAAGGCGAGTGGCAGTTAGCCAGTTAAAGGTTCTCCTAGGGAATCTCCTAAGGCCTCTTAAGAGGTGGTTAGGAGAATTTAGGAGAAAATTAAGAGACTTTATGTGTTTAGATTCCATAATTACCACTCTTTCCTCCAATGACTTTTCAGATTGTCATTTAGTTTTTTCTTCTCGTCAGATATTATTTTTTCGTCAATTCCTTCGACTGCACGTTTTAGAAGCCAGTCGGTTTTGTTGATAAGCTCGATTAGGATTTCGTAGGTTAAATCGGAGCTCTTAACTTCTCTAATGATTCTCTTAAGTTCTCCTAGGGGATCGTAGGAGGATTTAGGAGGTTTTAATAAAATTCCAATACTAGCAAGGTCGCTGCCCAGCCTGCTTGGAAGCAGCCCATCGTCTTTAGCATCAATTACGTCTCCCCGGAATTCTTCGAGGGAGCCTTGGGAATAGCCGAGAAAGGTTGAAAGTTCGGAGCTGGTGGGACGAAGGTAGCCTTCACGGATATTGGCGACAACAGATCTTAATTCTGAGTCTATTTGAGAAATAAGATAGCGGTACTTTATCGGATCCAGTGTGGAGGTGAATTTTTTACCCAGTAAGCGAAGGACGTAGGCATTGCGGTAGACGGCGGAATAAAGGTATGCTTTGCCGCGGGGGGACTGGCGCCTGGTTTTTTCAAGGGCTTTAATTCTAAAAGGAGCCAGCCTCCTAGCTTCTTCTAGATGTCTCCTAGAGGAGGCGTTAAGAGATTTATAAGAGATATTGGGAGACTTTAGGGGTTTCCCGGTTGTCGGATTAATCCCTAATTCCTTAAACGTTTTTTCGGCTAGTTGTTGTGATATTGGTTTGGGTTTTGGCATAAACTTAGATTCTCTTATTTCCTCCCAGTTTCTCTTAACTTTTAGAGATTTTAGGAGAATTTAAGAGAAATTAAGGGCCGGTATTAGGGCCGAACATAACTGCTCCCTGGTTATATCTGTCTATAACTTGTTTTAAGGTTAGCGGATAGCGGTAGAGTCTGACGTTATCGATTTTGCCGTCAAAGGGTTCTCCGCCGTCGGATTCTGAGCCGATACGCAGGTCAAGGGTATTACCCGGGTTAGCTGTAGAGCCTACGCAAGAACCGACTGCTTTGGCGTTAAGATACAAAGTACAGGAGTCGTCGCTATTGAGGCTGACGACTATGTGGTTCCAGCCGGATGAAGTAATAGTAACTGAACCGGAGGAGACGAAGACTCCACTAGAACCGTCTCCCAATAGAAACTGGACAATATCACTTGCGTGAATAAGTAGGATATATCCTAATCCGATTTGGGTCGAGTCGTTCTTTTTGGCAACTATGGTGTCGAAGCTGTCAAAGGTGTCACGATTTACCCAGGCTTCGATTGAAAAAACTTGGGCGTTTCCGATGTCCAGAAGATCATTGTCGCTAACCTCGACATAGTCGGCGTCTGTGGCAGGAGAGTTGTCCCCATCAAAGTCCAAGCTGGCATTTCTTTTGCCGGTTGTGCCGTTATTCCACATTTCGGTGGAATCACCGGAATTGCATGTTCCTGTTGCATCGTTGGTACCGCCGGTCGAACCGGCGGAAATGGTTCCATTTAAGCTGTTTCCGCTGGAGTCATTTGCCGTTGCTCCGGTGCACTCGTCAAATTTCCAATGTCCTACAGGACCTCCGCGGTTGTAAAGCCAGGCGACTTGAGCTTGAGTCAAGGCGTTGGAATAAAGCCTGACCTGATCGATTTTACCCTCCAAGTAATTTGCGTCTTGGGTTCTTCCGATATCAAGATTACTTGCATTTTCGTTTGCGGACGTGACCACAACCACATGCTGCCATTGGCCGGCTGCCAGAGTTGTAGTTTGAATGCCGTTTACGTATATGGTTTCACTAGCGTCACCGACGAAATCAAGCGTGCCCGAGGCGGCCTGAATATAGTCTGTGGTACCGGTAAGGTTTATGAAATATTCGCTGGTGGTTTGGGGATATGTCCAAAACTCAATAGCTCTCACGGCGGAAGGCCCGGTTCCGACGTCAATGTAATCGCTTGAACCGTTCATTTCAAGGCAGCTGCCGCTGTGACAGGCGGCTGCGTGTTTCCAGGTTGATCCGGTAATGGTACCGGTAAAATTGTTTTCCGATGTATCAAAAGCATTGCTTCCGGATTTTTCATTGAGAAGATATTCGGCAACTGGTGGAGTGCAGGTTGAACCCTGGCCGGGAGGGCAGTATTCGTTTTCCGATGACCAGGTGCCGGTTCCGCTTGAATCTGTCGACGTCGCGCCAAAAACTGCCGATTGACCTTGGTTGTAGAGGATTTTTATCTGGTCGGGGGTGAGAGCGAAACTATAGATTTTTGCATCGTCTATTTGGCCGTCAAACGCACAGTTTGCGCAGCCTTCTTCGTTGCCTATTCTTACGGAATTTGCATTACTTCCTGATGTTGCCGGAATTGTGCCACTAAACGATAAGTGTTGTTGGACTCCGTTTAAGTAGAATTTAAGCCTGTTTGAATTTCCTGATAAGGTGCCATCGTATACCATAACCCAATGATTCCAAACTCCAGTCGATAA
>Ga0209342_10001590_pt1 | contig 25393 bp, 25 predicted proteins | sample RifCSP16_2_FD_184023 | JGI IMG/M metagenome (GOLD analysis project Ga0209342, IMG submission 184023) | Soil microbial communities from Rifle, Colorado - Rifle CSP2_sed 16_2 (SPAdes) (version 2) | ecosystem: Environmental > Terrestrial > Deep subsurface > Rock core/Sediment | place: Rifle... | reverse complement strand
TAGGTAGAGGAGTTGTTTTTGAGAAAAACGAAACTTCTGTTTCAAAAATTCAGACAGCTGAAGGTATTTAGACATGGCTGGGGAAAAGTGAGGTTTGCTTGTTTCGTAATTCAGAGTAAGATACACATATCCTCCGATGTCAGTTCTTTGAGGTCTTCCCATGAATCCATACTAGCATGTAGTTACGATAAAAGAAAGGTTCCTGACACCTTTTTCCTTTTTCTTTTTCACACCTTTTTCACCTGAATACCTGTATTCTTTATTTCTTCAATTAGAGAACTGCTTTCCAAAAAAGCTTTTGGTGAAAATCCTATCGGTTCAAGTCCTGAAATAACTTCAGCTTTGTTTCTTTTTTTTAATAAAAATTGAATAGCCTCAACTCTGTTATTGAAAAATGGAGAAATAATACACACATCTACATCGCTTTTTCTAGTATTTTTTCCTTTTGCCACCGAACCAAAAATAAAAACTTTTTCAATCGAAATAAGCTCTTTTTTAGAAAGTCTTTTGGTATAATCTAATACCATTTTGGTTATTTTTTTTGAGATTCTTTTTTTAGCCATAATTTTAATTCTTTGGTGAGATTAAGATATTTTAGAGCAATAGCTTTTTTGTTAAACTTTTTATAAAATTCAAACTTTTCATCACCGTATCTTCCAGCAATATTGAAGGAAGAAATTTCATTTAAAATATTCACATCTCCTTTTTTCATTTCAAAACCAGTCAATATCGCAAGTTTTTCTAAATCATGAGAAAACGGCGGGTTTTCTTTTGTGTGTTTTACGATTAAACCTTTCAATAATTTCTCAAGGCTTAGGTGGCAAAAGAAAAGAGATTGAGGATAGTGTTTAAGCTTGAAAAGTCCAGTTGCAACTTTAAAATCTTCTTCACTACTTTCTATCCAGAAATCAATAACCTTATCACTTGTCATACCTTCAGTATAGCATAAACATAGAAAAAAGGGCAAAATACCCGACAGGGCCTAAAGCTCTATAGACAGATGTCAGTTCTTTGAGGTCTTCCCATGAATCCATACTAGCATGTAGTTACGATAAAAGAAAGGTTCCTGACACCTTTTACCTTTTACCCAGTTGTTTCGTCGCCTTCCGTTCCAATTCTCGGCTGCGATAATAGGGTCGCTGGATTCAGCGTAACGACAGGTCAGTCTTGTTCAAGAAATCGTCCAACGACGGTTGTTGCTTATAATTTCGGCATGGCAACTTTAAGAAATGGCAGCCGAGGCCCGGCAGTGATGGAACTGCAAAGATTCCTGAATACTAAATTGAATCTTGGGTTAGTGGTTGATGGCAAATTAGGTCCGAAGACGATTGCGGTCATAAAGAAGTGGCAACGAGAAAAAGGCTTATCGCCTGACGGCCTAGTTGGTCCAAAGACAAAAGCAAAGATGAATGCGGAGATCGTGCTGTAATAGTCAACGAGTACAGAGGTAAGTTATCCACATCGAGATCTTACATTACATGCTTTTTTGTTTTATACTTAAGGTTGGTTTATGACTAAAAAACTACAGACTACATTTATTGTTTTGATCATAGTTCTCCTGGCTCTTTTGGGCGCATACATTCTTTATTATTCTTTCCGCTCAAAATCTCCGCCTCCTCCTTTACTCACCGAGGAACAAAAAACGCAGGCTCTAATTGATTCCATTACTCCTACCACCACTACAACTTCTCTCTCAGCACAGGAACTAAAGAAAATCAACGATTCCATTGCGCCAAGAGATAAAAGTAAAACTATTAATAATTAATTTAAATAATATGAAAGCGAAAATAATACAAAACATAAAATCTATAATTCTCGCCCTAATCTTAATGCTCGGTGTCGGTGTTGTTTCTGCGGTTGGCACTTGGAAAAATCCGGATTGCGGTCCTACGGGATGTAATACCGACACGCCGATCAATGTAAGCGACACAATACAGACCAAGGACGGGGGTCTTATTTTAGGCGGAGGATTGGTTACAGGCAGACTGAATCCACCTTACGGTCTTATCGTTGAAAAAGGAAATGTCGGCATCGGAACAGCAGCTCCAACGAGAAAATTAACAGTGGATATCGGAAGTCCAAATAATATAGATAGAGACGGCATTCAGATATCCGGTAGCACTTTGAATATCGGACTCTTTCTGGAGAACAAAAGAATGAGCGGAACTCCCCTTTGGAGCATAACTTCTGCCGCAAGTGGCAGTGGTTTTGGCGCGGGCAACCTTGTCATTCAGAGGCAATTGTCCGGAGAGCAATGGTACGGAAACCCTGATCTTACCTCTGCCGTATTCACTCCGAGCGGCAACATGGGTATTGGCACAAATGCCCCGGGAGCTAAGCTTGAAGTAGCCGGGCAAGTTAAAATCACGGGAGGGTCCCCCGGTTTGAATAAAATCCTCGCTTCATCAGACGCAAGCGGTCTTGCTTCTTGGAAAACCAAAGGAGAGTTGGGATTGGGCAGTGGGGGGGGGGTTTCATTTTCTGAAGAAAAAACCAAACGAGCCACAAGTGCCACTGAAGTAAGTGAAAATTTAGGTTCCACATCTCAATATGGCGCTTGTTTTCTAACAAAATTTGAGGTTAATGAAAACGGAAGCGGAGCGGTGGATAAAGGGGGGTGTAGAGTGTACCAATCAGAAGGACAATGGAAACTAGGAGTAAAATCAAGTGCGACAGAATGGGTTGAGTGTTCCGCCCGTTGCATCGGGCAATAGGCGATGGAAGAAAAGTGTAGTGTAGCAAGAGTGTAGCAAGGACCGTCCTAAATGTAGCAAGAATGTAGCAAGGACCGTCCTAATGTAGCAAGGACCGTCCTTGCTATCGGGTTTGCCAAGATGCTACAATACCTGCATGTTTCGAAAAGATTCGTTTGTTACAGGCGAATACTATCATTTATACAATCGGGGAGTAGACAAAAGGATAATTTTTAAAAATCTAAGGGATTATGAGCGGTTCATGATGCTCCTTTATGTCGCAAACTCCAACAGCGAGAGATCCCTTCGTTTGGATAACCTGATCAACCATTCGCATAAAAGCTTTGAGGAAATTATGGTTTTGGAGAGAGGTCAGCCGATAGTATCTATCGGGGCTTGGTCCCTGATGACAAACCATTTTCATATTGTAGTCAGACAAGAGGTGGATGGAGGCATTACCAAATTCATGAGAAAACTTGGCACTGGGTATTCGATGTTTTTCAACATAAAATATCAAAGGAGCGGGGCTCTATTCGGCGGATTATTTAAGTCAAAATTGATAGGCAACGATGATAATTACATGCGACAGTTGTTTGCTTACATTCATTTGAACCCGCTGGATATAAAATTCTCGGGTTGGGAAAATAGAGTTAAAAATCATGAAGGATTTATATTATCCGACGACATGAAAACTTTTTTAGAATCATATCCTTACTCGAGTTACCTGGATTATATCCGGAAAGATACAGAAAATCCGAGAATAGAGAGAAACATGATCAAGCTCGAGAATTTTCCAGATTATTTTGAGGAAGCGAAATCTTTTGAAAATTTTATTGATAATTATTTGTTGTCCGACCACGACCAATAGCAAGGACCGTCCTTGCTATTGGCAGGACTATTAGGATTGCTTGACGTCCGCGTATAAGGGGTATAAAGTATATGAGAATTAGTTTAAGATGGCGGCAGGTAAGCAAAGTTTAAGAAAACCTGGGCCGTTTTCGTTCTTTGTGGATCCTGCCGCCGCCAATTTCTCTGCCGTTCCGCCATGGACCGGCAGTTTTAGTTTTTGTTTCTATTTGAGTGTCATCTGTATAGACGAGACTCCTATTTGCATCCTGCCCATTTTACCCTTATAATACATTCAAGACTAGCAAGAACAGTTCTTGCTATCGGTTTCTAAAATAATCGAAGGTCGCCTTGATTTTGGATGAAACAAGAAAAAACTCTTTTTATTTTTAGACGAAATACAACTATTATGAAAATCTTGCACAAGCCACTTTTATTATATTGTCTTTTTTTGTCCATGTTGGCAGTATCTCCAAATTTTGCAAGTGCGCAAAGTGGAGCGTGTAGCTCTGCTTCGATTGTGGCGGGAACATGCGGAACTTTAAATGCTTATTTTAATCAGACTATAATTCCTCCTGCCCCAAGAGCGTCTATTGAGTTTAGCCCGAGCGTGGGGGTAGAACCATTAACGAATTTAATTATAACAAACGGCGGTTTGCAGAAAAATGTTTCTGTTATCAATCAAAACATTCCGGCTTTTTTAGTGGAAGACACATATTTTATTTTGCGGACAACAGTGCCATACAACAGATACTATGTGCTTGATTCTTCCAGAGGATATAATTTTTTGCTGGACAAGGACAACCAGCCGATCGTATTTCCCCGTCCAAACCCGCTACAATTTTTTTTAGTGCCGGAAATATGGAGGATTCATCCCATACTAGGTTTTACTCAATGGAATAACCAAACCCGAAGCGGTCAGGTAGTTTCTCGTGCGGAGCAGATAAACATAGAAAATAAGATAGTCGACACAATTGATAAAAATAAAAAAATTGTTTACGCAATACCGTTAGTCCAACCTGTGACAGGAACTCCATCGGCAGGCTCTATTGCCGTTGAAGTTCCGGCGACAAATTGCGCTCGCCTTTCTGGGAATGGCCCTAGAAAAATCGTATTTATGAGGGGGAATAGTTGGACGCCTACAGTAAGCGACTTTTTGTGGCAGGCGTACAAAGTTATTGACGAAGGATTTAAGGTAATAGATCCGTTTAAAAAATATATCAACGAGTTTTCTTTTTATATAGACCTCAAAGGTTTTGACGAATCTAAAATTTTGCCGAAAGAATACATGGGAGTGAATTACTTTGATATCTCTTCAATGGGTGAAAAATCAAGTTGTGACAGCGTTATTGGGTCGGCGGATCAATATCTTTTTTATTTCAACAAACCAGGGTATTCTAATCCTTTTACTTCCATAGACAAACCAATTTCCTTTTTCAATCTTAACGGCGACATAACGGATTATCTAAATTCTTCAGCAGTAATAGCAATTCATGAAACAGGTCATGGATTTGCGGGCTTGTCTGATGAATATACATATTCAAACACTAAAATCGGCAGTCTATATAATCTGTTAAAAGTAAGATCGACTATTGATAAAAACATATTTTCTACCGAAAATTGCACATCCAATCCAACTTGGGATTACCGCAGTCCTTATGACAACAGGGTCTACGGATCGGTTGTGGAAAGAGGTTGCTCCTTTTCGACAAAATCCAACCTCGGGGGTCGCGCGACCGAACAAGAGGTATATTACAGACCAAGTCCTAAGAGTATCATGAATGTTATAAATTTAGATGTGGATGTCAATGATCCAAATAATAGGTTTAACATTGTAAGCTGTGGATATATTATTGCCGCCATAAAAGGTGAACCTTTAGACCAAAAACACGCTGCCAAGTACTGGCCGGAGTGCTCGACGCTCGATGTTGTTGATAAAAATCAATTAGCTGCAGTTTTACCTGCCCCTGTTTTAACATCTCCAGTTTCAATATCTTCAACTGTAGGCGGCGAAGTAACTATTACAGGTTCAAATTTTACTCCTACTGGCAATACCGTTCAGCTTAAATATATAGGCCCTTTGGCGAAAAAATTCAATTTTTTTAATCTTGCGTCAGTTATCGAAGCTGTAAGATGCAGCATCATTTCTTGTCCATCGGTAATAAGCGTTTCAACCGACACCGTGTTTGAAATTCCAGACATAGTAAGCGACGGTCGTTCTCTAGTTTTTAATGTGCCGGAAAATCTGCCTTCCGGAAGATATAGCGTCAAAGTCGGGACTTTTAACGGTGATTGGAGTAAGGAATCTTTAACCTTGTCAATTAACACTTCCGGCATTCCGTATGTCGTTTTTCCGAACGGAGGCGAGATATTCGTTCGAGGTAACTTTATTAACATAGAATGGAATTCCCAGCCTGTTCCGATGTTTATCGTTCTTTCAAAGGATTCTACGCCAAATGTTCGTAGAGTATGGAGAGCTTCTCCCAATCAAGGATCAATCAGAGCTTGGATTGACAAAAATTACATACCCGGGAATGATTACAGAATTAATGTTTACTATCCGGGAGGAGGTTTAGGTCCTGCTCGCTCTGACAAGTCCAATGGAACATTCAGTATTATTTCCGAGGTTTCTTCTCCGACACTACAAGACGAGAGGGCGCCTGTTCCTTCTTCTACGATTACAGTTGCTGAGCCAACACCCACACAGCCTTTTTCTGCTCCGACGGAACAGGCAGTTCCAGCTACTTCTCCCACCGCCTCTATCTTCCTCACCTCCTCTAACGAAAACAAAGTCGGAACAGTCGGAGTCTACGCCCCCGGTTCCTTCAACAGCAACCCCAACGACTGGAAATTCTCCCTAGTTCTCAATATGAACGGAAACACCAAAATAGTTTCCTCCATTAGAATCACAGGTTCGGGAGCGACACAGGGAGATGTCTGGACTACCAACACCGGCAATTGGCCGATCGTTGTCTTCCGCAATGGCCAGCAGTTAAACACAAGAGTGGGTCAAATATTCTCCGTTGGTCCAAGCGTCGAAACTCTTCACCTCTATGCCCAGCAATCAGGGAAAACAACATGGGGAGGCGGGAATCTTACCATCACTTTTTCTGATGGGACGAGCATAACGACAAATATTCCTGTATTTATTTCTGCATCGAGAAGTTCTTTTACCGCTTCGGTTTGGAAGGCTTTTTTGAGTATGTTTGGGATGTAAATACTAAAACCTTAAGAATTAACGCGAGGATTAATATCAAGGGTACTGTTATACTTATCCAAAGCAAGATGGGAACTGGTATATGTATGGAGGTTCTGATTCTTGTAGAGTTGCTTGTTGGTAGGAATCTCAGGGATCATCCTTAGTAACAGTATTTTATCTAAAGGGAAACCGCAACCTTTTTCCTTGTAGGTGCTATGATAGGAGTGAACCTGCACAAAATTATGGAACAAAAATATGTATTCTGTGATGAATGCGGATTACCGACAAATGAGGAAAAAGCCGTATACGCAGATGAGACCGGGAAGTTTTATTGTTGCTTCAAGCACTTAAAATTTCATGACCCACAGAGAAAAATCCGAGACAAGACAGTAATCCTGCCTAGTCTCACAACCAATAGCCCTTGCTGTAAATAAATAGCATGGGTCGTCCCCCGTTTTTGAAAAGGCAGTGGAAATCCGCTGCCATTTTCTTGTCTAAAGCTTGTGGCGATGAAGGGTTTCAGAATTCACACAATTTAGTAAAAAGAGAAAGAGCTGGAGGAAGACGTCCAGCGCTTTCTCCAGCTCTTTACAGGATCCATTGGCCTAAAAAATACCCGACGATCATGTACATGAGAAGTGACACCAGGGCACATAGCGTGGCTACTTTAAGGAAGCGGAGAAAGGGAACTTTCCCCACGCCCATCGCCACTATGACGGGTTTTGATCCCACCATAGTTACCTTGGAAATAAAGATTGCGTAAGAGAAGTTTTGTTCCAACCTTCCTTTATTTAGCTGGCTCAACTTTTCTCGCCAGCTTTTTCGAGTCAGGAGCATGCCTCCAACTCTTCCCATACGTCCCAACTCGTAATAGAGGATATCTCCTAATACATCCATTACGCAAAAAATCCCGTATGCAAAGATAGGGCTTACATTACCCCCTTGGGCCAAAAAGGCCCCCACGAACAATGCGGTGATCCGGCCCTGCACTACAGAGGCCGCGATCATGGCAGTATAGGGGTGGGCCTTCATGCCCTCCAATAGTTGAACATAGTCCATGCCGACCTTTCGTTTAGATTTTGAAATTATAGGTTCCGCTACAGCGACAGTTCTCATTGTCTGAAAGCTTGTCAAGAGAAGCACTTCTCAAAGAACCGTTTCGGTAAGCTTACCATTAAAGTCAGATTTGTCGATGATCTTGTGATACGTAAAATTTCTTTTTGTCTTTGCAAGTTGAATTCTGGTTACGGGCATTTGACAACATTTTTTAATCTGCTACTATAACAATAGTTGCATTTTTGGAAGTTTTTGTTTTTAATTATAAATTAATGATATCGTCCGCCCTAGGCGGGCAAGTTAGTAGTTAAGCCTTAGCAGCTGGTTCCTGTATGTTAAGTTTTAATTATTAACCCAAATAAAATATGTCCGAAGAATTTAAAAGAGACAGGCCGCATGTAAATGTCGGCACCATCGGTCACGTTGATCATGGTAAGACAACTTTGACCGCGGCAATTTTGCATGTCTTAAACATGGCCGGCAAGCAAGTTCGGCTTCGAGGCGTTGACCAGATCGACAATGCTCCAGAAGAGCGAGCCCGCGGAATTACCATTAACATTTCCCACAACGAATACTCGACTGATGCCAGGCACTATGCGCACATTGACGCTCCAGGGCACGCCGACTATATTAAAAACATGATCACTGGCGCGGCGCAAATGGACGGCGCGATTCTAGTGGTTGCGGCGACGGACGGCGCTATGCCGCAGACTCGCGAGCATGTGCTTCTCGCTAAGCAAGTGGGTGTGCCAAAGATAATAGTCTTTCTAAACAAGTGCGATATGGTGGATGACAAAGAAATGATTGACTTGGTGGAAGAAGAAATTCGCGAGCTTTTAACCAAGCAAGGTTTCGATGGCGTCGGCGCTCCAGTTATCCGTGGATCTGCCCTGAAAGGCCTCGAATCCAAATCTGTGGATGATGAATGGGCCAAGAAGATTCTCGAGCTCGTTGACGCTCTTGATACTTACATCCCGATTCCAGTCCGAGATATCGGCAAGCCATTCCTTATGCCAGTGGAAGACATCTTTTCCATTGAGGGTCGCGGCACCGTGGTGACTGGAAAGATTGAAAGAGGTGTGGTTAAGCTTGATGAAGATGTGGAAATTGTCGGAATCAAACCTACCCAAAAATCAACGGTTACCGGCATAGAAATGTTTAACAAGAATCTGAAAGAAGGTATGGCCGGAGACAATGCCGGGATACTCTTGCGTGGACTCAAGAAGGAAGACATTACTCGCGGACAGGTTCTTTGCAAGCCGGGCACGACTACTCCGCATGATAATTTTACCGCGGAAATATACGTTTTAAAGAAGGAAGAAGGTGGACGTCATACTCCTTTCTTTAAAGGTTACAAGCCGCAATTTTATATCCGCACGACCGATGTCACAGGGGATGTGACGCTCGCTGAAGGCACGGAAATGGTTATGCCGGGAGACACCGTCAAAATTACAGTTAAATTAGTTACGCCGGTGGCGCTCGAAGAGTCTCAAAGATTCGCTATCCGAGAAGGAGGCAAGACCGTCGGAGCCGGAGTAGTTACAAAAATATTAGGTTAATGGAAAGTGTGAGAGATTCATAAAGCAAAGTACCATGACAACAAAAGAGATAAAAGTGAAGAAGCCAAAAGTGCTAAAAACAGGAGCCGAGAAGGTTGTTAAAGTTTCTAAACCCAAAATCTCTAAAATTGCCCCGCTGGCGCGGGCAGGTCTTAAAAAAGAAAGTGCCGAAGGCCGGATAGTTTTGCGTATTCGCGTGCGAGCTTACGAAAGTAAGATTCTCGACAGTTCCGTCAAGCAGATTATGGATACAGCAGTTCGTCATGACGCTGTCATCATCGGACCGGTGCCGCTTCCCACCGAGATAAAAAAATATACTGTTAATCGTTCGCCTTTTATTTATAAAAACACGCGGGAGCAGTTTGAAATCCGTGTCCACAAAAGGCTGATTGATATAATCAATCCAAACGCAAAGACCATCGAGGCCCTAACTAATTTGTCGTTGCCTTCTGGTGTTGATATTGATGTGAAGATGATGTAAAAATAATGAGACAGCGCTTGAGACAGCGCTGTTACAAAAAACAATGAAATTTATTTTGGCAACAAAAGAAAATATGACCGAGTATTTCTCCCCTAAAGGGACGGTTATTCCGGTCACGATACTTACTGCAGGGCCGGTGACTGTGACCCGGATTTTTTCCAAAGATAAAGATGGCTACGATTCTGTCCAAGTGGGTTTTAGAGCGCAAAAAAAAGGAAAAGTTAGTAAAGGAAGCGCCGGAGCCATGAAAGGCGCTTTTTATAAAACACTGAAAGAATTCAGATTGAAGCCGAGCGACAAGAGTGAAGTGAAAGAAGGGGACACGATTGATGTTTCGATTTTTGCTCCGGGCGACCTTCTTCAAATTTCGAGTATCTCCAAAGGCAAGGGCTTTCAGGGCGTCGTCAAGCGACATGGATTCTCTGGCGGTCCGCGCACTCACGGTCAAAAGCATTCAGAAAGAGAAGCGGGGAGTATCGGCGGGGGACTGCGAACCCACGTGCCGAAAGGCATGCGCATGGCCGGCCGAATGGGCTCCGATCGGATTACTCAAAAGAATTTGAAAGTTGTTTCAATAGATAAAGAAAATAACATTATCCTGGTCAAAGGGGCGATAGCTGGCAAGCGCGGAACGCTAGTTGAGATAGTGAGCAGATAAATAGTTTTTTCTCACCCTTTTAGCGTTGCAAGTAGTAATGCGATTATTAAATGATATAATAAAATTTATGAAACAAAAAAAAATAACAGTCTTGTATTTTTTGAGGCTTTTCCTCCTATTGGAAGTTATGGTGGTGCAATAATATTATCCATACTCTATGGATTGGTTGGAGCAATAATTGGTGGAGTGTATGGAAAAATTAAAAATAGAAACAAAGAAGTTCAGCAAGGATAGTAGTTGTATAAGAGTTTCGCTAGGCCAGACCTAGCTGAGTTTTCTGTTTGCAAAATATATGATTTTGGTTTAATATAATAGGTATGAAAATAGAGCGACCTAAAAACACTAAAAAAGAGGGGACCATAGAGTTTTTGGTCTACAAAGAGGGCAAAACTTTTGTCGGTGTTTGTCTTACTTTTGATATTGTTGAAGAAGGTAAAAATCCAGAAAAATTAATGGAAAGTATCCAAGAAGCAGCCCAAGGACATCTAGAAGTTGTGAGAGAAAAAAATATGTCAGATGATTTACTTAATAGGTATGCCCCGAAAGAGTATTGGAATATATACTACAAAATTATAGGTGATATTCTAAGCAAGAAATCAATAAAATCACCCTACAGTTTCTTTATTTTCCCATATGCCACGAGGACTATTTAATTGGACTTACAAGGATGTAATAGACTTTATCTCCGAAAACGGTTTTATTTTTTATAAACAAAGAGAGGATTCTCATGAATATTGGATAAATGAATCAACGAAAGCTGTAGTTGATATTAGTTTTCATGGGCAAAAAAGTTTTCGACCAAGAACTTTTGAGACCATGATTCGTCAATCAAAAATCAATAAAAAAGTATGGCGTGATTGGGCTTCTCGTTGATTGTAAAAAAAGAAAGGCAATTTTTTAATTTGACTATTTTAGGAAAAAAGAGTAGATTAAAGAAGCCCTTGAAAGGGGCTTTTTTGAAAGAAATTAACCATGGAAGCAAAAATTCAAAGTAAAATATCAGCAAAAATATACAGCCAGAAAGGAACTGAAGCGGGGATAATAGAGCTGCCAGCGAAAGTTTTTGGCGCCAAATGGCGGAGCGACCTGGTGCACCAGGTGGTGCAAAGTATGCGCAGCAACAAGCGCGCCGGCACGGCGGACACCAAGGACCGGGGAGAAGTCAGGGGCGGCGGCCGAAAGCCCTGGAAGCAAAAGGGTACTGGCCAGGCGAGACATGGATCATCCCGCAGCCCGATCTGGGTGGGCGGTGGAGTAACGCACGGACCTCTCGCCGAGAAGAATTATAAAAGAAAAATCTCCAAGTCCATGCGGGCGCAAGCTCTCTTTTCGGTGCTGTCCAAGAAATTCAAAGATGGCGAAATACTTTTTGTGGACACTCTAGCTACTTCGGCTATCAAAACCAAAGACGCGGTGAAAGTAGTGCAAAGTTTGGCCAAAGTTTCCGGTTGGAAGACTGTGGATGCTTCGAAAAAACCTCGAGTCCTGACGGCGCTTTTCGAGAGAAGCGACAAGACCGAAAAAAGTTTTCGAAACATTCCAACGCTTCAAATTGTGTTTTTGAAAAATTTAAATCCGTTTGACGTGTTGAATTGCAAGTATCTTTTAATAGAAAATCCAGCCGAAAGTGTAAAATTCCTTGAGGCAAGGGGATAATTTTCCCACCAAAGGCGGACAAGTATGACAAACATAATTAAAAACCCAAGAATTACCGAAAAAGCTTCTTTTGCGCAAGAGCAAAATATTTACACTTTTAATATTTCCAAACAAGCCAATAAAACCGAAATCAAGAAAGCTATTTTTACGCTTTATAAAGTCAAACCCATCAAAGTGAATGTACTTTCGGTACCAAGGAAGAATATAATGTCAAAGGGTAAAATGGGCAAGAAAGGCGGAGGTCGCAAAGCACTGGTGTATTTAAAAACGGGAGACAAAATTGAATTTATATAACATGAAAACATATAAACCTACAAGTAAATCCAGGAGACAAATGACTCACATCCCTTACCGGGAGCTTTTGAGCCGTACCGCGCCGACCAAATCTCTTACTCACGGCTTTTGCCGAGCAGTGGGCCGCAACAGCGCTGGGCGCATTACCGTGCGGCATAAGGGAGCGGGGCACAAGCGTCTTTACCGCGATGTGGACTTTTTGTTTGATAAAAAAGAAATCCCAGCCGTCATCAAATCCATCGAATATGATCCAAACCGTTCAGCTTTTATTGGTCTCGCTGTTTATAAAGACGGAGAAAAAAGATATGCGGTCTTGCCAAAGTCCGTCAAACCTGGCGACAGTTTCATAGTCTCACAGAAAGCTCCACTTACCCCTAGCAACAGGCTTCCGCTCAAAGAAATTCCGGTCGGAACTTTTGTCTATAATATTGAAATCCAGCCTAATGGGGGCGCCAAGATTGGTCGCTCGGCGGGAATTTTTGCGCAAGTGGTGGCGAACGCTGATGGATATACGAATATAAAAATGCCGTCGACTGAAATCAGAAAGATAAATGAAAATTGCTGGGCATCTATCGGCACTGTCTCCAACGACGAACATCATTTGGAAAATTACGGTAAAGCGGGACGCTCTCGCTGGAAAGGAATTCGTCCAACTGTCCGAGGCACAGCGATGAACCCGGTAGACCATCCATACGGAGGCGGTGAAGGCCGACAAGGCCGAGGTACCAAGCGTCCGAAAACTATGTGGGGCAAAGTTACCGGCGGACGCAAAACCCGCGGACCAAAAAGGTACTCGAATGTGTTTATCATTTCCCGGAGAAAGACGGGGAAGAATAAATAAAAAACTTCCTTCTCTCCTTTATAAGAAGAGGGTTGTATTTCCCCTTTAAATGGTTCTTTAAACATAAACCAAAATGATAATATATCAATATATTTTGATATGACATTATGAAACCGAAACAAAAAGACAACTTGTTGCAAATAATTCTAATTTTGAGTCTTTTTAAGACCTTTGGCTAGCTCCTTCAATTTCTCACGATCTGCTTTTGGACCTCCAGCAGAAGAAATCCAACCTTCGTATTTATCAAATCAATGTTCCTGACCAGAAAGATACTGCTTCCACTCACCCTGCTTCATGTGTCCAGTCCCGTGCATGGGAACAAGCTTTATGTGTGCGTGATCAATGCCTGTACCTTCCATTATTAATCCTACGCGTCCTGCATCCTCAAAATAATTTTCAAGAACTTGAGCAACTTTTTTGGAAGCGATAATAAACCGCTGTAAAACATCATCGGGCATCTTTAATACATCACTGCCATAATGTTCTTTCGGAATAACACAGGAGAATCCTTCGGTATTCAGATCAATAGAGAGAAAAGCAATGAATTCATCATCCTGCCAAAATAGGCCGGGTGTTTGAAATCTCCCCGCGGCAATTTCGCAGAAAGGACATTTGTCATCTTTAGTTTTTGCTTCGTATTCAGCCATAGTTCGAATCCCTTTAGGGTTCCTACATTTTATCACTTTTCAGTTTTAGAAAGTAGCTTAAAACAAGGATATTTTAACGCTCACTTTCCAAAACTACTGGCGGTGTAATCATATCCTTTGCGCGAACCTTTTTCGAGAGCCGATGATGCGGGCGCGGCGTGCGACAATTCCTCTCGCCGCAAAGCGGCGAATTGGCTCGGCGGGGGGAATCCGAAATGCGGGGATTTGTCTCTTGTTTCAAATCCAAAAGCAAATATATGAACAAACAAAAATATTTTCTTTACGCACGAAAAAGTACCGAGGACGATGACAAGCAAGTCATGTCTATTGAAGCTCAACTTTTTGAGCTTCGTGAATTTGCGCGTAAAGAAAATCTTGAAATTCTGGAGGAATTTCAAGAGTCAAAAAGCGCAAAGAAACCGGGCCGTGAAAAATTTGGCGAGATGATGGGGAAAATTGAGAATATGGATGGTGTCGGAATTCTAACATAGAAAGTCTGATAGATTGGCAAGAAATAGTATTGGTGGTGGAAAAATTATCTATTTGCTCGATACGGGAAAGATTGCCGAGCTAAAGTTTCCAACTTTCTGGTGTGATACCACTCCACAAGGTAAGTTCATGCTTTCCATTGCTTTCTCTCAATCCAAATACTATGTTGATAACTTATCGGAAAATATTAAGCGAGGTCATAGGAACAAAGTGAAAGACGGTATATGGCCTCAAATGTCGCCTCTGGGCTATGTAAATGTAAAAGGTGCAGGAATTGTACCCGATGAAAATATCGCTCCGTTAATCAAGAAAACATTTGAGGCCTATGCAACTGGAAATTTCACTTTGAGGCAATTACACGATAAGTTTAATGCTCTTGGATTGAGTAGAAAGAATGGAAATGTGCTTTCCGTATCCAACTATCAACAGATATTAAAAAATCCAATATTCACAGGTTTAATGAGATATGGTGGTGAAATCTACGAAGGAAAGCACAAACCGATTATCACAAAGAAACTTTTTGATTCCGTTCAAGAAGTGATGATGAGGAAAAGTAAGCCACACTCCAAAGGACTAAAACCATTTTTGTACAGAGGATTTTTCCGTTGCGGAGAATGTGGCTGTTTCATCACTACCGAAACACAAAAAGGTCATAACTATTTGCGATGTACAAAACGGAAAAATCCCTGTGAACAAAAATATGTCCGCGAAGAAATCATCACTTCTCAAATAAAGGAAGAAATCAAAAAAGTTTCTTTGCCTCTCGATTGGGTAAATTGGATGATTGCCGAAAACGAGAAAGATCGGCAATCAGAAACCCAATCGAGTGAGGTTTTTTCTCAAAAAACAAAAGATGAAATTTCTCTTTTGGATTCAAAAATTGAGAAGCTGATGACAGCGTATTTAGAGAACGCACTTTCGCTAGAAGAATATCGAGACGCCAAAAGTGCGTTGGTTGGCTCAAAACAGCTTCTCAAAGAGAAATTATCAGCTTTTGAGAAAAAATCTCATAATCGGTTCGAACTTACAGAGAAATTCCTTAAGGACAATATTACCAACGCGGAATTGGCTAACGACAAAACAAATGAAGAAAATCTTCATTTGTTCCAAAAAGTCGGTTCGAACTTTAAAATTAAGGATCGAACCGTCTTTTTTGAGCCACGCGGAGCGTGGAAAATCTTGGCGGGGTTTGGGTTTGGCGGGAATTCAGCCCAATCATTTGCGCTTCGCGCCGACGCCTTTTTTAGCGGGAATCTTGATTTCGTTTTCGGGCGGAAGTTTTTACTTGAAGTTCGAACTTGGTTTGCGGAGAATCCTGAAGAAAGTTGAGTCGCTGTGCGACGCTGTTTCTTTTGGTCGCAATCTCAAAAAAGGAGAGGGCGTGACGGAAGACTGGGAGTGTGAGGGAAAGGATTCCGTCACGCCCTCACTATTTGTTTTCCTTGCCTGTTTGGGTGGGTGGAAGGTTTGCAGTTTTGGGAGGGGAAAATAATTTACTTTAACAAAATTATGGTAAAATTATCATATGAAAAAGATGCAAAACATCATAATGTATTCATCCTCAGACGGCATACTTAAGTTGGAAGTACCAATTGATGGTGAGACTGTATGGTTATCTCAGAAGCAGATGGCGGAGCTTTTCGGTTGTACGCTTGAAAACATCATTTTTCATCTGAAGAATATATACGAAAGTGGCGAGTTGGTTGAAAAGGCAACTACTAAAGAATCCTTAGTAGTTCAAAAAGAAGGAACCAGAAGCGTAAAGCGTGAGATTCAGGCATATAATCTCGATATCATAATCTCTGTAGGCTATCGTGTTAATTCCATTCGAGGCACACAATTTCGTATCTGGGCTACCAACAAATTGAAGGAATATATTATCAAAGGATTCGTGTTGGACGATGAACGACTAGCTGACGGCAAGAAGTCTGGATATTTTGATGAACTCCTCGAACGCATAAGAGCTATCCGCTCTAGTGAACGGAATTTCTATCAAAAGATCACCGATATCTACGCGACTAGTATTGATTACAACAAAGATGTTGAAACAGCCAAGACATTTTTTGCCACGGTTCAGAACAAGATACATTTTGCCGTACATGGACATACTGCAGCGGAGATCGTCGCCACACGCGCTGATGCTGGAAAGAAATACATGGGATTAACTAACTTTAAAGGTAAGAATGTACTGGAAAAAGACGTCTCCATCGCTAAGAATTATTTGAGTGAAGATGAAATAAAACAGCTGAATCTCATAACCACCCTCTATCTCGATTTTGCTGAATTACAGGCGAGTAATCGTCGGGCAATGACTATGAAAGAATGGGTATCCAAACTAGATGATTTCCTGAAATTGAGCGAGAAGCGGATCCTCTCTGGTGCTGGCAAGGTTAGTAAGGAAAAAGCTGAAGAAAAGTCACGAAAGGAGTACAAGAAATACCGAGAATCTGAAGATGCGGGTTATATCTCTGATTTCGACAGGCAAACAAGGAAATATTTAGGTGGTAAGAAACATGATCAGTGATGTGGACTTATTCGTTGCCTTTACATTATGGTTTGGTATATAATTACATCAACAAGACAAGTCATTAGAATCCTACTAAATTATTAATCATGGACTTAATAGAAAATTATGCGATTAACGAGAGAGAGAGAGAGTAGAAGCTCGCTCTAAAAACAGAAGATTTTTTGCCTTGGGCGCGATATTTCTCGTGCTTTTTACTCTTTGTTTTTCGATCAGTCCTAGAGTAGCGCAGGCGGATATTACGACGGGGTTGGTGGGATATTGGTCCCTTAACGATGGTTCAGGAACTACAGTTCTGGACACATCAGGAAGTAATAAAAATGCAACTTTACATGCAAACACAACGTGGGTCAGTGGCAAATTCGGAAACGCTATAGATTTTAGTACTGCAACTTCAACTGGTCAGTCAATGTGGGTAAATAATTTTACTGGCACCACCACCTTCACATATTCTCTTTGGGTTAAACATGCAGCAGTAGCTGATGTTACTGATGACGGTGGTCAATATATTATAGGTCAACAAACATCTGGAGCTAATCCCTGCGTCAGATTAGCCTCGTCTTATTACATTGATTTTGGTGGTGCGAAAAAAGTTATATTTACTAGTATAATAGGTGGGACGGTAACTTATGATTGGGACTACTTTGCATCTTCAACAGATTGGACTTTATTTACTGTAACAAATGATCCTACCAACAATGTCTTTAATCTGTATATTAATGGTTCTAAGATAGGAACAAGTGGAGCATTTGGCTGTAACACGGCGTTTGAGAATGTTTTAGTAGTAGGAATGCATCCTTCTATTGTTGCAAGTAGAGTGTGGAACGGAGCGGTAGATGATGTTCGTTTTTATAACCGAGCTCTTACTGAGTCAGATGTTCAAGAACTATATACATGGGCACCAGCCGATCTTCCTCCTGAAATAAACATATCAAGTCCTCTTGATGGATCAACCGCTTCTACAACAAGATATATCAGTGTTACTGCTGATGCTACTGATGACTCGGGTGTTTACAGTGTTCAATTTCAAATAGATGGAGTGAATTTCGGTTCAGCAGATTTGACTGCTCCATACTCAACACAAATAGACACTTTTAGTTTATCAAATGGCCCCCATACCATTTCGGCTATAGCATTGGATGATTCACTTGAAAATTATGCTACTTCAACTATTACGATAAATATCGATAATCCTGAATCGAACTTTTATGTTACAACTACAGGGTCCTCAGCAAATGTAGGAAGTTTAGATAGCCCATGGGATTTAGATACTGCATTTCAAATGATAGATAGGCTTGGGCCGGGAGATACGGTGTGGATAAGAGGTGGTACATATGATGGCCCCTTCCTAATCACTGTTGGCACAAGTAGTGTTGCTACTGATCCTATTATATTTAGAAATTACAATAATGAACGGGCAATTTTAGATTACGTGCAAGACTCTGATTTTTCTCGCCCCGGCGCTTGGAGTACGCCTGGGTCTACCTTATTTCAGAATGTATGGCTCTGGGGCTTAGAAATGATGGATTCTGACAAGGAACATTTAGACGGGCCTGGAGATATAAATGGAGTGTTTGGGGAAGGCGGTATAGGTACTAAGTTAATAAATTCTTTTGTCCATGATATAGCTGGAATTGGCCCAAACGTAGGGGAGGACTATGGAAATATAATGTATTACGTTGGTCGTAATGCTCGAGAACATGGATTGTACTGGTCAAATATTGGTGAGCATTTACGATATGCGGAAGATAATATTATAGGGAATGTATCAGGTATTGGTATGCAGTTATACGGTAACAACACTAGAGGTTTCCGGATAACTGGTAATTCGGTGTGGAATAGTGGAGACATAATTGCGGAACAAAATAAAGATATCCTAATTGGAGGAGGTGGAAGGGTGGGTGACGCCATTTTTTCCAATAACTATACCTTTTCATCTACTGCCCATAATTTTGCAGAGGGTTTTTACTTGGGATATGGGTCTCCTTCTAATGATGATATAATTTTAAAAAATAACTATATGGTAAATACTTGGCCTGTTCTCTTCCAAGGAGATTGGGAAACAGTGAATTTTACGAATAACATAGTTTTTACGAGATGGTATCAGACATTTAGAAGACTAGTTGCTTGGACTGGCGCAGGACCATATGATATAGATAATAATAATTATTATTTTGAGAATCCTTTGTCAACTGGAAATTTTGAAAATGTAGATGGCCATTACATTAACTTTACGAACTGGAAAGTAGAAACAGGATTCGATACCAATAGTACGTCGAATATTGGAATTTATCCTCCTGACAGAGTTTATGTTAGACCAAATAAATATGAATCTGGTAGAGGGAACGTCATCGTATACAACTGGTCAGATGCATCTTCTGTTGATGTTAATCTTTCATCTATTCTAAATATTGGAGATACTTATGAAATTAGAAAGGCGGAAAATTATCTTACCCCTCTAGTCACAGGTGCAACGTATAACGGTGGTGATGTCTCATTCACAATGACTGATACAACAGTACCAACTCCAGTAGGTGATTTTCTCACTGCGTCTTCAACTTTTCCAGAGTTCGGGGCTTTTGTGGTAATCAGGACGGCTACCAGTACAATTGATTTAACTGCACCTATATTATCAAATGGTGGCCCTTCTGGAGATTTGGCTAGTGATACTTCCACGACTACTCTTTCACTGACTACGAATGAAAATTCGCTCTGTCTTTATTCTACAACTACCGATACTGCCTTCTTAGACATGCATGGTTGGTTCGACACTACGGGCACGACTACTCACAGTGTAGAAATAGATGGCTTGGAGAATAATGAGTCATATAATTACTATGTCCGATGTCGAAATTTGTCGGATAAGGCTAACACTAACGACTATACGATTAGTTTTAGTGTTGATTCAGTAGTTTCTCCTACCATCATTACTTCTGTTGCTTCACTTCTTTCAACCACTGCGGCAACCTTGAACGGTTCAATTGAAAACACTGGCAATGGCAACGCCCTAGAACACGGTTTTGCCTACGGAACTGTAGCCAACCTCTCAACCGTCATCGCCACTTCCACTCTCGGCGCCAAATCAGGTACAGGAGCATTTTCGGAAAACTTGACTGGTCTTACTCCAAACACCACATACTATGTCCGAGCTTACGCCACGAACTCCGTAGGCACTGGATATGGCACAATTGAAACTTTCACCACCGATGTGGCTACATCAACCGTTGTTACCGCCGCCTCCTCATCACTTTCTACCACTGCCGCTACTCTCAACGGCTCAATTTCCGCGACCGGCGGCGAGGACGCCACCCAACACGGCTTCGCCTGGGGCACCTCCGCAACGCTTGCCTCCGCCGCAACAACAACCGGCGGCGCATTCGCGGGAACAGGGAACATCACCTCAAGCCTCTCTAGTCTAACCTGCGCCACCACCTACTACGCAAGGGCCTACGCCACCAACTCGGCGGGAACAGGGTATGGGGATATCGTTTCTTTCCAGACCAGTGCCTGTCCGGTCACTGCCTCCTCAAGCGGCGGTGGCGGAAGCGGTTCACCGGCTCCGTTACCGGTTGCGCCTCCCGGCGGCTTCCAAGTTTCCGTCACACCATATGAGACCACCGACGGAAAGATTACCCTAAACCTCACCGGAGGCTCTGATATCACCAAGGTTGCCATTGCGGACAACCCTTCCTTTGAGACGGCATCCTACGTTACCTACAACAGCACATACACATACTCAGTCGGTGGAGTGCCTGGCAAGAAGACCCTCTACATAAAATTTTGCAACCGCTACGGCAGATGTTCTGAGCCCCAGTCACTTACAGTCAAGTATTCTCCGCCGGAAGGGGAGCCTTCCTCATTTACCGACCGGGTGACCGGAGCGGTTGGCAACATTATCCCGTCATTTTTGAAACCCAAGCCCAAAACGCCGACACCGGCTGTGCTTGAACCGGTCATCCCGCGAGTTGATCTTACGGGCGTGCCGGAAGAGATCCTGACCCTTTCAGAGAAATTCCCAGGCCTTCGTCGGGCAATCGAAAAGCTTGCAGCCGAAGGCGGGGACATCATCGAAAAGCTCACCTCCGCCCGCCTGACGATACCAACACTTTCCCGGGGCATATCTTTCTCATCCCTTGGCAGGGCAGAGAAACGCGAACTCCCGACCGATGTTGTCTTCGCCAAATCAGGCGAGCTCATCGACCATGAGATATCCCTTGAAGTTGCGGATGACGGGGAAGCGCTCCAGGTCATTCATACGCTTGCCGGCAAGCGTATAGACCTTGCGGTCAAGCCAGAATTCCCGGTCGAAGAAATCACCGGTTACCTGATGATCAAGAATATCAAACGCCAGCAGGCTAAAGCCATACCGGCCTCGTCTCTTATGGTCGCGCCTATTGCCGCGCTCCTTGCATCAGAGCATGAGGATGTCGAAGAGATCAAGCCAGAACGCAAGCTCGTCCTTTCCTCCTTTATCTATGCTGATGGTGACAAGGACGGCATATACACCGCATCAGTTAAAGCTCTGCTCGTCCACGGCGAGTATGACATCATGACTATCGTCAGGTACAAGGATGTGAAGCTCGGCGCCAAAGAGCTTCACCTGATTGCGGTCGTTGATCCGGAGGGGTATGTGTATTACAAAGTTAGAAAAGACGAAGCGCGAATCAGTGATGCTAAAGTTTCACTTCTTTGGAAAGACTCAAAAACCAAAACATTCTCCATCTGGCCTGCCACCGACTTCAAACAAACTAATCCTCAAACTACTGACAAAACAGGCAACTATTCCTTCCTTGTACCAGAGGGAACTTACAAGCTTACTGTATCTGCTCCTAACTACTACAACTACACCAGTTCTGAATTTACCGTTACCCAAGGTGCAGGTGTACATGAGAATGTTGAACTTGTGAAGCGACATTGGTGGAGGACACTGTGGAGATTTTTCACGGGGAAGTGATTCACAAATACTAACAAAGCAGTGGGCGGTACAAGATTCGAACTTGTGACCTTGTCTACGTCAAAGACACGCTCTACCAACTGAGCTAACCGCCCGTAATTAATTTATAGCATTTTCCACTAGTTTTTCAAATACATCACGACCTACTTAAAAATCTGCTATAGCAGAGTTTTAAGTATTTATGGTATTATATATTCATGAGTTTGATTTATGAAATTTTGAAGGAAATAAGTAGTACATCTTTAAAGTACAAAGGAATACATGTTAATCTTTTTGGTATCCCAAAATTTAAAAATTATTCCAAGAATTCTTTGAGCGGAACTTTGTCTTATCTTCATAAAAATGGATTTATAGAAGGTTCTGATTTTGGATTGCAGATAACTCATAAAGGTCAAAGATACATTAAAAAGAAAATGGATTCTTTAAAAAAATTTTATTTCAATTTTAATAAAAATACGCCCAAAAATCTGATGGTGATGTTTGATATCCCTGAAACTAAAAAAGCAGAGAGGGAATGGTTACGCTGGCATTTAAAGAAATTTAATTATTCTATGATTCAAAAAAGTGTCTGGGTGGGACCTTCGCTTTTACCAAAAGAATTTTTAGATTATATTGAAAAGATAAAAATAAAAGATGGTTTAAAAACTTTTAAGTTGGCGAAAGGGTATAATTTTACAAAATAACAAAATACAAAAAACGAGTAAAAATACTAGATTTTCTGCTATCGCAGAGTTTCAAGTATATACTATTTTTTTAATTAATTTAATTTCTCTCCAATCCTTTCAAGCGCCAGGATAAAAGCGCCCAGGCGCAGATAAGTTTTTGACTCCCTCGATTTTTCAAATACTTTCTTCGAAGCTTCTTCTATTGTCAATTTTAATTTTTCAAAAACTTCTTTCTCGCTCCAATGCTCCTTTTTTAAGTTTTGCTCCCATTCAAAATAGGAGACTGTCACTCCGCCCGAATTTGCTAAAATGTCCGGAATCACAGGTATATTTTTTTTGAATAAAATTTCATCAGCTTCGGGTGTAATAGGCCCATTAGCGAGCTCTAAAATCGCTTTAGCTTTTATTTTATGAGCATTAGCGTCTGTTATGACATTTTCAAAAGCAGCAGGTATTAAAAGGTTGCAGGGGAGCTCGAGTAATTCTTCATTTGTAATATTTTTCGCTTCTCTAAAATCTTTTAAACTACCAGTTGTCTTTTTATGAGTTGCCACTTTTTCTAAGTCTAGTCCGTTTATTTTAAATATTGCATTCTTGGAATCAGAAACTGCTATGACTGTGTGTCCGTTTTCGGCAAAAATTCGCGCTGTATTTCCACCTACATTGCCAAAACCTTGGATCACAACTTTACATTTTTCTGGCAATTTTAGGTTTTTTCGAAGAGCATTAAAAACATAAAATCCGCCAAGTCCCGTAGACCCGCTTCGTCCTTCCGAACCTCCTTTCTCGATCGGTTTGCCAGTAAAAGTTGCCTTGCTTTTATCGCCAGTAATTTTTTCAAATTCATCCGTCATCCATGCCATGATCTCTCCTGTTGTGTTCAAGTCGGGCGCGGGAACATCTTTGTGCGGCCCGAGAACATCTGCTAATCCTCGCACCCACCCGCGCGAGAGTCTTTCCAGTTCGCCCTGCGATAGATTTTTCGGCTCAACTGTTATGCCACCTTTGCCTCCACCCATCGGAATTCCCACTACAGCGCATTTGAGCGTCATCCAGAAGGCTAGGGCTTTGACTTCATTTATCTCCGTTAAAGGATGATATCTGATTCCGCCCTTATAAGGTCCTAGGGCGTTATTGTACTCCACTCGATATCCTTCAAAGATTTTCGTCGCTCCGTCATCCATTTTTACCGGAATGGAAATTCTAATATCTCGATCTGGTTGTCTTAAACGATCAATAAAATTATCCTTAAATTTTTTTATTTTGGCAGCTTTGTCCAATTGCGCCATGGCGTTTTGAAAAGAGTTTTCCATATTTTTTATTATACAATAAGTTTTTCTAATGTCTCAAGTTCTTCTTTGGAGTTTGGTTGGAATGCTTCAATAATATCCGCGATTGGCACGGCTTCGATATTTTTATTTTGATCGACAGCTATCTTTATAAGGTCGGTTAGGTAATATTCGCTTTGCGCATTTTCATTTTTAATTTTCTCAATATTGCCCCAAAGCCATTTTGCGTCGAAAGCATACAAAGCAGGATTCAATTCTTTTATTTTTTTCTCTTTATCGCTTGCGTCTTTGAACTCCACAATTTTTTTAACCAATCCATCAGTCTCGCGAACTATTCTGCCAAAGTGATTTAATCCCGTTCTCCATTCTTTAAAATCTGGCACTGATACTGTTGCTAACGTTATGGCGGGATTTTTTTTATGATGTGTATAAATAATTTGTTCCAATGTTTTTTTTGAGATGAGTGGTTGATCAGTCGAGATTACCAGTATTATTTCGTTTTCTAAGCCGATTGCTTTTTTGGCCGACATAACCGCATGTCCGGTGCCAAGCTGTTCTTGTTGCTCGGTGTAAATATGTTCATTTCCTAATACTTCTTTTATCTGCTCTTTCTTATGTCCAACGACAATTGTTGGCTTGATTTCAGGATCTAATTTTTTAATTGTGTCAAGAATATGTTGTAGAAATGGCTTGCCTTTAAGCATTGCGAGAGCTTTCGGTTTGTCGTTTTTCATTCTAGTTCCTTGCCCGGCGGCCAGAATTATAATTTTTATTTTTTCCATAATGGAGGGGATTATACCATTTTTAAGACCTTCGGAATCTTTTTAAAATCTTCGATCAAAACTTCCCGCATCGAGCCGTCATACAAAGCCGCCGCCGGATGATACAGAGGGAAGAAATATTTGGTGGACATGCCTTTGAATTGTTTAATCAGTAATTTTCCGTGGGCTTTGGATATCTGCAACTCGGGGAAAAAATTATTCATGGCGTGGCGACCCAAAAAGATTATCAGTTTCGGCGAAATTATTTTCAGTTCTGCCAAGAGCCACTCTCGGCACGCGGATTTTTCTTCGGGCAGGGGATCGCGATTGTTCGGCGGTCGGTATTTGACGATGTTGGTAATATAAATATCTTCTCTTTTCAAATTTATCAATCCCAGCATCTCGTCCAAAAATTTTCCGGCGGCGCCGACAAACGGCCGGCCGAATTCGTCTTCCTTTTTGCCCGGCGCCTCGCCAATAAAAACAATCTCAGCCTCCGGGTTACCCACCCCCGGCACGGCCTGGGTCGCGGTCTTTTTCAGCTCGCACTCGCACTCTGCCATCCACTTCTGGTGCAGATTTTGGAGTTGATTCTTCTTATCCACGATTTTCATTATACAGACTTTGACAAAAAATCAAAATGAGAGTAGTCTTTAGATGAAACACAATGCAAGGTACCCCTTTTTTAAGACAGAAAATCAACTAATTAATTTCATTTTAACTTGAAGCGATTTTTTTAGCAAATTCTCTAGGCGACATTTTTAATACGGTGTGGATTCTG
>Ga0209342_10001589_pt1 | contig 25397 bp, 22 predicted proteins | sample RifCSP16_2_FD_184023 | JGI IMG/M metagenome (GOLD analysis project Ga0209342, IMG submission 184023) | Soil microbial communities from Rifle, Colorado - Rifle CSP2_sed 16_2 (SPAdes) (version 2) | ecosystem: Environmental > Terrestrial > Deep subsurface > Rock core/Sediment | place: Rifle... | reverse complement strand
CGGCGGGATCGGCGTCTCCGGCGTGCAGTCGCACGAGGACGAGCAGATCGCCCAGGCCGGGATCGACGCCTTGCTGAACGGCTGACCGCGCCCGCCTCGCCGGCTGGCGCGAGCCCCGGATCCCCGCTCGAACCTTGCGGTTTCCTGACACCCGTCCGGTGCATCCGCGCCGGGCGGCGCCCCGTACATCCGCTTACGGGCGTTGCCGGAATACGCCGCGGCCGCGGATGTTAGCTATACCGACATTGCCAACGAAGGCGGTCGCATGATGTCGGTCCGTGTATCCCGCAGCCTCCGCGCCGCGCTCGCCGCAGCGCTCGGATGGAGCGTGCTTGCCGGCTGTGCTTCCTCGGGCCCACCGTCGCAGGCGGTGCAGTGGATCGTCGAAACCGAGGCGCAGAAGAAGCAGCTCAACGACGCCGGGTTTCCGCAGTACGTCGGCTCGATGTAGTCAGCCGGATTGAGGTCGCGGGCCGGTGCTCCGGAAACGGGGTCGGCGCCGCCAACGTAAGGAGTGGTGTGATGTCAGTTCGTGTATCTCGCAGCATCCGTGCCGCGCTCGCCGCAGCGCTTGCCCTGATCGTCCTCGCCGGCTGCGCCGGGCGCCCGTCGGAGGGGGTCGATATCGTCGTCTGGCAGGAGGCGGAACGCCAGCGCCTCCAGGCGCAGGGCTTCCCCCAGTACAACTTCGACTGACCGTTTGACGCCCGGCGCCGCGTGCGCGCCGGGCGCCGGGATCGCCGCGTCGATTCTCGGAGGGGTTCGCGCCGGCGGCCGCGTCCCGCTGGCCCGCCGCGCGTTTGTGGCTTAAGGTGAGCGCTCCTCATTGCCCGAGGAGCCTCCCATGTCGGGCGGATTCCGCATCGAGCGCGACACCTTCGGCGAGATCGAGGTGCCCGCGGCGCGCCTGTGGGGCGCGCAGACCCAGCGGTCCCTCGAGCTCTTCCGGATCTCCGGCGAGCGCATGCCGTTCGAGCTCCTGCGCGCGCTGGCGCTGGTGAAGCGCGCGTGCGCGACGGTCAACCTCGCGCTCGGCTCGCTCGAGCCGGCGAAGGCGGGGGCGATCATCGCCGCCGCCGACGAGGTGCTGGCGGGCGGGCACGACGAGGAGTTCCCGCTGGTCGTGTGGCAGACCGGGTCCGGCACCCAGACCAACATGAACATGAACGAGGTGCTCGCGAACCGGGGCTCCGAGCTCCTCGGCGGCCGCCGCGGGCCGGGGCGGCTCGTGCACCCCAACGACGATGTCAATCGCAGCCAGTCTTCGAACGACATCATCCCGACCGCGATGCACGTCGCCGCGGTCGAGTCGCTCGTGCACCGTCTGCTGCCGGCGCTGCGCGGCCTGTGCAGCACGCTGGCGGCCAAGGCGGTCGCGTTCGCCGAGATCGTCAAGATCGGTCGCACGCACCTGCAGGACGCGACGCCGCTCACGCTGGGCCAGGAGTTTTCCGGGTATGTCTCGCAGCTCGAGCACGGGATCGCGCACGTCGAAGCCTCACTCGCGCACCTGTGCGAGCTCGCGGTCGGCGGGACCGCGGTCGGCACCGGGCTCAACGCGCCGCCGGAGTTCGGCGCGCGCGTCGCCGCCGAGCTCGCGCGCGCGACCGGGCTGCCCTTCGTTCCGGCCCCGAACAAGTTCGAGGCGCTCGCCGCCCACGACGCGCTCGTGCACGCCCACGGTACGCTCAAGACCGTCGCCGCGTCGCTCACGAAGATTGCGAACGACGTCCGCTGGATGGCTTCGGGGCCGCGCTCCGGCCTCGGCGAGCTCCTGATCCCGGAGAACGAGCCGGGGAGCTCGATCATGCCCGGGAAGGTCAACCCGACCCAGTGCGAGGCGCTGGCGATGGCCTGCGCGCAGGTGTTCGGGAACGACGTCGCGGTCAACTGGGGCGGCGCGAACGGCCACTTCCAGCTGAACGTGTACAAGCCGCTGATCGCATATGATTTCCTGCAGAGCGTTCGCCTCCTCGCCGACGGCGCGGCGAGCTTCGACCGGCACTGCGCGCAGGGGATCGAGCCGAACCGGCGCCGCATCGCCGAGCTCCTCGACCGGTCGCTGATGCTCGTCACCGGGCTCGCGCCGCACATCGGCTACGACCGCGCGGCGGAGATCGCGAAGCGGGCGCACCGGGACGGTGCGACGCTGCGCGAAGCCGCGCTCGCCTCGGGCCACGTCACGGCCGAGGACTTCGATCGCTGGGTGCGCGCCGACGACATGGTCGGGCCGAAATCCTGAGCGACGTCAACCCAGGAGACCGATCCGATCGACTACAATCGCGCGGCTCGCAACACGGAACATCGCATGCCGCGCAGGAACCAGCCGAAAGTCAACGGACACCCCACCGCAGGACCCAAGCTCAACGGCCATCCGCCGCCGGACGGCGGACCGCTCTACGTCGTCAGACGATCGAGGATCCACGGACGCGGCGTGTTTGCCGCCGGCACGATCCCGAAGGGCGCGCGGATCATCGAGTACACCGGCCGGCGCATCTCGTATGCGCGCGCGAACCAGCTGTATTCCGAGGACGAACGCGGGCCGACGCACACCTTCCTCTTCGAGCTGGACGACGACATGGTGATCGACGCCGGCCAGGGCGGGAACGCCGCACGCTGGATCAATCACTCCTGCGATCCGAACTGCGAGGCCGTCGACGAGGACGGTCGGATCTTCATCGAGGCGATCCGCACGATCGCGGCCGGGGAGGAGCTCGGCTACGACTACGGCATCACGCTCGACGAGCGACACACCCCGCGCGAGAAGCGCCGTTGGCCGTGCTTCTGCGGCGCCGCCAAGTGCCGGCGCACGCTGCTCGGGGCGAAGCGCTAGCAGGCTAATATGGCGCCCGGAGCATGCGGATGATTCACACGCCACCGACGGAAGTGCCCGAGCCGGGGCCCGAGTACCTGGCGAGCACGCGGTTCCTCGACTGCGAGTCCGCGCCGCTCCGGCGCTTCGCAAACGCGACGACTGCCGGCACGGGATCGGACGTCGACCGGGCCGTGAAGCTCTTCTACGCGGTGCGCGACGGCTGGCGCTACGACCCGTTCTCGGTACGCCTCGCCCCGGAGGAGTACGTCGCGACCAACGTGCTCGCGGCGGGCCGCGGCTACTGCATCACCAAGGCCATCCTGCTCGTCGCCGCCGCGCGCGCGGCCGGGATCCCGGCCGCGATCGGCCTCTCGGACGTCGTGAACCATCTCACCACCGAGAAGCTGAAGGCGCGGATGGGCGGCAAGACGCACTTCATCGACCACGCCTACGCGGCCCTGCGCGTCGACGGGCTGTGGGTGAAGGCGGTGCCCGCCTTCAACATCGAGCTCTGCCGCCGGTTCGGCGTGCGCCCGACGGAGTTCGACGGGCGCGCGGACGCGCTGTACCAGGAGTACGACGCCCACGACCGCCGGCACATGGAGTACGTGAAGCACCACGGCCTGTGGTCCGACTTCCCGTACGAGAAGGTGAACGCCGACTTCCGCGCGTTCTATCCGCCCTCGACCTACGGCGAGGACGATCCCGGCGAGCGCTTCGAGGACGGCGCGCCCGTTCGCTGACGTTGGTGGGGGGGTCAGGCGCGCGCGCCGATGCCGAGCCCGCGGAAGTGCTCGATCGTCTTCCGGAGCCCGCTCTCGAGCTGGATGCCCGGCTCCCACCCGAGCAGCGCGCGCGCCTTTGCGATGTCGGGCTGGCGCTGCACGGGGTCGTCGCCGGGGAGCGGCTCGAAGACGATCGGCGAGCGCGAGCCGGTCAACGCGACGACGCGCTTGGCGAGCTCCAGGATCGTGAACTCGTTCGGATTGCCGAGGTTGAGCGGCCCGGTGTGCTCCGCCGGCGTGTCCATGAAGCGGATGAACGCTTCGATCAGGTCGTCGACGTAGCAGAACGAGCGGCTCTGGCTGCCGTCGCCATACACGGTGATCGGCTCGCCCTTAAGTGCCTGGACGATGAAGTTCGACACCACGCGCCCGTCGTTCTGGTGCATGCGCGGGCCGTAGGTGTTGAAGATCCGCGCCACCTTGATCTCCAGGCCGTGCACCCGGTGATAGTCGAAGAACAGCGTCTCGGCACACCGCTTGCCCTCGTCGTAGCAGGCGCGCCGGCCGATGGGGTTGACGTGACCCCAGTACTCCTCGGGCTGGGGATGGACCTTGGGATCGCCGTAGACCTCGCTCGTGGAGGCCTGGAAGATCCGCGCCTTCACGCGCTTCGCGAGCCCGAGCATGTTGATCGCGCCGTGGACGCTGGTCTTCGTCGTCTGCACCGGATCGAACTGGTAGTGCACGGGCGAGGCCGGGCAGGCGAGGTTGTAGATCTCGTCGACTTCGACGTAGAGCGGAAAAGTGACGTCGTGCCGCTGGAGCTCGAAGTGGGGGTTCCCGAGCAGCTGCGCGATGTTGTCCTTGGTGCCGGAGTAGAGATTGTCCGCGCACAGGACGTCGTCGCCGCGCGCGAGCAGCCGCTCGCAGAGGTGCGAGCCGAGGAAGCCGGCGCCACCGGTGACCAGGACGCGCCGCCGGTTGGAGATCCTGCGCACTAGCTGGCTCGAGGCGTCGTGGTCATTTCTTCCGGGGGGCGGTGCGAGGTGGCGGGATTTTATCACCGGGTTTCCCGACGTCGGCCGCAGGCTGCGCGGTGCGCCGTGCGAGCTCGGCGCACGTGAGCTGTACCGTGAGGCCGCCGAGCGAGCCGGCCTGCACCGGTTTCGGCTGCCATTCGGCCCGCGGCCGGGGCGTGCGGTGGACAGCCTCGCCGCGTCCGAGTGCTCCGGAATAGAGCACGGCGCCCACGACGGTCGAGGCGGAGGTGGCGCAGTCCACGGCGTGGAGTTGCAGCTGCGACTGATACTTGGCTCCGGTCTCCAGCACGTGCTGCGGAACAGTGAACGTCATGCGGGTCCACGCCATCGCGTACGGCCCTTGGACCCGGACCCAGTCGGGATCGAACTCGAGAAAGTAGTCGTGCGCTGAGGCGACCACGGTCCAGTCCGCCGGCGCCGGGGCCGGCGCGGCGAGCCCGATCGCGGCGGCGACGCAGGCTGCGCGGGCCTTCATGCCGCCGAGCGGGCCACCGCGAGGTCCGGCGTGATCTCGCGGCGCAGGATCTTCCCGTTCTTCGTGCGCGGGAGCTCGCGCGCGAGATAGACGACTTTCGGCGCCTTGTAGCTCGCCAGGTGATCGCGCCCGAAAGCGAGCAGCTCGTCGGGGCTCACCCGGCTGTCGGGCTGCGGGATCACGTAGGCGACGACCAGCCGCTTGTCGCGCTCGAGCTCCTCGCCGACGCAGGCGCAGTCGGCCACCGCCGGGTGGGACTTCAGCACGCGCTCGACCTCGTACGGCGAGACGCGGTAGCCGAAGCTCTTGATGATGTCGTCCCGCCGGCCGAGGAACCAGATGTACCCGTCGTCGTCGTAGCGCGCGTAGTCGCCGGTGAAGAACCAGCCATGGTGGCGGAGCTTAGCCGTCTCCTCCGGCAGATTCCAGTACTCGATGAAGAGACCCGGGTCGCCGTCCGGCACGCAGATCATGCCCTCCTCGCCGGGCGGCACTTCGCGCAGGGTGTCCGGGTCGAGGAGCTTGATGTCGTGGCCGGGCTGGGGGAATCCGGCCGAGCCCGGGCGGATCGGGCGATGCCTGCTCTGCGAGATGTAGTACGAGAACTCGCTCATCCCCACCGCCTCGCAGATGTCCATCCCGAACCGCTCGCGCCAGCGCTCGAGGACCTCGTCGGACAGGTGCTCGCCGGCGCTCATGCAGTGGCGCAGCGTCGGCACGTCCCGCTGCGTGAAGGCGGTCTTCTGGACGACCTGCCGGTAGACCGTGGGAACGCCGATGAAGATGGTGGCGTCGTGCTTCGCGATGAGCCGCGGCCAGGTGGTCGCGTCGTTCCGGCCCTCGTAGGCGATGACCGTGTTGCCGCGGTACAGCGGGTCCATCATCGCCGACCCGAGCACGTAGGTCCAGTTGAACTTGCCCGAGTGGAGGATCCGGTCGCCGGCCGGATCGAGATCGAACCAGTACTCGCCGGCGGGCTGGCGGCCGAGGAGCGAGCGGTGCCCGTGGAGGACGCCCTTCGGATAGCCGGTCGTGCCGGAGGTGTAGACGAGGTACGCGGGATCGCTCGGCCGCGTCGCGTGCGGCGGGGCGCATTCCGTGACGCCTGCCAGCGCGCTCTCCAGATCGAGCGCCTCCAGGCCGGCCAAGGGCGTCACCGGCCCGGCGCCGGCGAGCAGCGCGACCTTGAGGGTCGGGCTCTCCGCGAGCCGGGCGCCGAAGCTCTGCCAGGCGGCCTTGTCGATCACGATGACGCTCGCGCCCGAGTCCCGCGCGAGATAGAGGACCTCCTCGGCCGTCAACAGGGTCGAGGTCGGGACGCTGATCGCACCGCGCTTCATCGCCCCGAGGAAGGCGGTCGGATAGTCGAGCGAGTTCGGCAGCCGGATCAGCACCCGCTCGCCCGGCCCGACCCCGAGGCTGCGCAGGCGCTGCGCGAAACGGCTCGTGCGGTCCGCCAGCTCGGCGTAGGTCGCCTGCGTCGTGCCGTGGACGTCGTCCTCGACGACCATGGCCACGCGGTTCGCGGCGGGCGTGCCCAGATGGCGGTCCAGGCAGGCGGTCCCGATGTTGAAGAGCTCCGGAACTTCCCAGCGCCAGGGCGGGAACGGTGCGAACGCCGGCATCCGGACTGACCCCGGAGGTCGTCTACAGGATCACCCCGTACGGCCAGTTCTCGCGGACGACCTGGGCCGGGAGCTTCTGCACCACCTGGAGCGCGAACTCGGTGTTGTCGTCCGCCAGCGCGTGGAGGGCGTGGGCGCGGAGCAGGGTCTGCAGCGCCTTGCCGAACATCGGCGGATCGAGCATCTCGCCGTCGAACTTGATCGCCCCGCCGAGCAACGCGTCGGCCTCGATCGCCGCCTTGAGGATCGCGCTCTTGCGCGCGATGTCGGAAGGCGAGGGCGTATAGGCCACCTTGCAGAGATGGATGTGGCCGGGGTGGATCACCTGCTTGCCGGTGAGGCCCATCGACGCCTCCTCGCAGGCGTGCTGGTAGACGACGCGCGACTCGTGGTCGCCGTGGAGGTCGAGCCAGCGCCGCACATCGTGGCTCTCCACGCACTTCTCGGGCATCGCCGCCTGGCCGATCAGCGTCTCCACCCCGCCGATCACGCCCTTGCCGGCGATCCGCGCCTCGAACATGACCTGGTTCAGGAAGAACCGCAGCTCCTCGGTCCAGCGCTCGGGCGTGATCTGGATGCCCATCGCCTTGGAGAAGTCGTGGATGCCGAACACGACGTGCCGCACGGTCGGGTACTGCATGATCTCCGGGGCCATCTTCAGCGACTTCGGGTGCTCGATGATCGGCTGGATGGTCATCCGGTGGTTGAAGCCGGCGAGCAGCGCGGAGAGATCGCGGATCTCCGCGGCGCCGTAGGCCTCGCCCGCCTTGGCGAGCATCACGACGTCGACGAAGTCGGACATGTCGCCGATGAGCTGCAGGTCCTTCTCGTACTCGTCGGTGCGGAACGGGTTGACGCGCAGCGCGACCTGCAGGGACCGCGACCGGGGCAGGCTGGGCAGCTCGCGCTGGAGCAGCTCGCGGCTCATCGCCTTCTGGCGACAGCCGTCCTCCAGGTCGAAGATCAGCGTGTGCGCGTTGGTCCCATGGGCGTGCTTGCGGAAGCGCTGGGCCGCCGCCTCGAGATCCTCGTAGATGCCGAGCGCGGGGGCGTACTTGACCGGTGGGTAGTAGAGCTGGATTCCGGGCCAGAAGTCGGCGAGGATCGTCGAGCGCACGACCTGCCCGAAGTCGTCGGCGCCGGCGGCCGAGGCGAAGCTCTTCCGGAGCGTGGGGTCGCGGAGCTGGTTCATCGGTTCCTCCTCGGTCAGGGCGCTGGGCCGGGCGCGGGAATGATGATGCCGCAGTGCACAATCCTGCGCAAGCGTCCTCCCGCGCCGGGCCGGCCAGCCGACCCGAGCGCCGGCGGCTTTACAACCCGGCCTCCGGATGCTGTCATTGGGCACCGAGAGGGGCTGTAAGGCGCGCGTAAGCGCCTGGCGCGAGAATCCGACCCCGTAGTACCCGCTACAAGTGCACAAAGGAGGCTTTCGCGTCATGGCCGCCGCAACCATCGAGTCAGTGCTGCAGGAAGACCGGGTCTTCGCGCCCGCGCCCGAGTTCGTCAAGCAGGCGAACGTGTCCGGCATGGCCGCTTACCGGGCGCTGTGCGACGAGGCCGAGCGCGACTTCGAGGGCTTCTGGGGCCGGCTCGCCCGCGAGCACGTGCTCTGGTCGAAGCCGTTCACGAAGATCCTCGACGAGTCGAACGCACCGTTCTTCAAGTGGTTCTACGACGGCGAGTTGAACGCCTCGTACAACTGCCTCGACCGCCATCTCAAGATCCAACCGGACAAGGTCGCGATCATCTTCGAGGCCGATGACGGCAAGGTGACGAAGATCACCTACCGGCAGCTCTACCACGAGGTCTGCAAGCTCGCGAACGCCCTGAAGGCCCACGGGATCCAGAAGGGCGACCGGGTGCTCGTCTACATGCCGATGTCGATCCAGGTCGTCGTCGCGATGCAGGCCTGCGCGCGGATCGGCGCCACCCACTCCGTCGTCTTCGGCGGCTTTTCTGCCAAGAGCCTGCAGGAGCGGATCATCGACGCCGGCGCCACCGAGGTCATCACCGCCGACGGACAGTTCCGCGGCGGCCGCGAGATCCCCCTGAAGCCCGCAGTCGACGAGGCCTTCGCCATGGGCGGCTGCGAGAAGGTGCGGAACGTCATCGTCTACAAACGCACCGGAACCGCGGTGAACATGCAGTCGCCCCGCGACAAGTGGTGGCACGAGGTGATCGAGGGCCAACCGCAGGACTGCGAGCCGACCTGGGTGAACGCCGAGCATCCGCTCTTCATCCTCTACACGTCCGGCTCGACCGGGAAGCCGAAGGGCGTGCAGCACTCGACCGGCGGGTACCTCCTGCAGGCGATCCTCACGATGAAGTGGGTGTTCGACTACAAGTCGACGGACGTGTTCTGGTGCACCGCGGACGTGGGCTGGGTGACGGGACACACCTACATCGTGTACGGGCCGCTCGCCTGCGGCGCGACCGAGGTCATGTTCGAGGGCGTCCCGACCTATCCCGACGCCGGGCGGTTCTGGAAGATGATCCAGGACCACAAAGTCTCGGTGTTCTATACCGCGCCGACGGCGATCCGGTCGCTGATCAAGGCCGGGGGCGACCTGCCGAAGAAATACAACCTGTCCAGCTTGCGGATCCTCGGCACCGTCGGCGAGCCGATCAATCCCGAGGCGTGGATCTGGTACTACACGACCGTCGGCAACTCGCGCTGCCCGATCGTCGACACGTGGTGGCAGACCGAGACCGGCAGCCAGCTCATCTCGCCGCTTCCGGGCGTGACCCCGCTCAAGCCGGGCTCGGCGACGCTCCCGCTGCCCGGCATCATGGCCGACATCGTCGACGAGACCGGCCACCCGGTGGGCAAGGGCAAGGGGGGCATCCTCGTGATCAAGCGGCCGTGGCCGGCGATGATCCGCACCATCTGGGGCGACCCGGAACGCTACAGGAAGAGCTATTACCCCGAGGACTTCAAGGGCAAGTACTACCTCGCAGGCGACGGCGCGAGCCTCGACAAGGAGGGCTACTTCCGCATCGTCGGCCGGATCGACGACGTGCTGAACGTCGCCGGGCACCGCCTCGGCACGATGGAGGTCGAGTCGGCGCTGGTGGCGAACAAGCTGGTCGCGGAAGCCGCCGTCGTCGGCCGTCCCGATGAGGTCACCGGCGAGGCGATCGTTGCGTTCGTCGTGACCAAGGGCCCGCGGCCGGGCGGCGAGGAGGCGAAGAAGATCGCCGCTGAGCTGCGCGACTGGGTCGCGAAGGAGATCGGGCCGATCGCGAAGCCGCGGGACATCCGCTTCGGCGACAACCTGCCGAAGACCCGCTCCGGCAAGATCATGCGGCGGCTGCTGCGCTCGATCGCCAGGGGCGAGGAGATTGCCCAGGACGTCTCGACGCTCGAGAACCCGGGGATCCTGGAGCAGCTCAAGCAGGCGACCTGACGCGCCCGGTCGCGATTGACATGGCCGCGCGACGGCTCTTACCTTAGGCGGTGGGAGCGGTTCGCTCGCCCTCCGGGGCGCGCGGCCGCGGCACGGAGGAGGCCCGATGGACAGGATCGAGACCAAGGCCCAGCGCCTGGTGGCGCTCTGCATGCTGGGCTTCCTGCTCTTCAACTACCCGATCCTCGCGCTCTTCAACCAGGCCGGCGCGGTGCTCGGCATCCCGGTCCTGTACGCCTACATCTTCGCCGGCTGGGCGCTCGTGATCGCGCTCATGGCGCTGGTCGTGGAACGGGGCGGGTCGTGAACGGCGCGACCGGTCGCTGACGGGCGCGGGTCGCGAGGCGTCCGACATGCTCCAGGGCTGGGTGATCGTCCTCACGTCGTTCGCCTACCTGGGGCTGCTCTTCGCGATCGCGTACTACGCCGACCAGCGTGCCGACCAGGGCCGCTCGGTCATCGCGAGCCCCTACATCTACAGCCTGTCGCTCGCGGTGTACGCGACCGCGTGGACGTTCTACGGGAGCGTCGGACGGGCGGCGAGCGACGGCGTGGGGTTCCTCCCGATCTATCTCGGGCCGACGCTGATGATCGCGCTCTGGTGGATCGTCATGCGCAAGATCCTGCGCATCTCCAAGGTGAACCGCATCACTTCGCTCGCCGATTTCATCGCCTCGCGCTACGGGAAGAGCGCGCTGCTCGGGGGCGTGGTGACGGTCATCGCGGTGATCGGGATCCTGCCGTACATCTCCCTGCAGCTGAAGGCGGTCTCGAGCAGCTTCACGATCCTGGTGCAGTATCCCGAGATCATCATGCCGGCCAAGCTGGGCGCGGTGCCGGTGCTGCAGGATACCGCACTGTACGTGGCGCTGATCCTGGCGCTCTTCACGATCCTGTTCGGCACCCGCCATCTCGACGCCGCGGAGCACCACGAAGGGATGGTCGCCGCGATCGCGTTCGAGTCGCTGGTGAAGCTGCTCGCGTTCCTCGCCGTCGGCGTCTTCGTGACCTTCGGGGTCTACGGCGGGTTCGGCGACGTTTTCGCCCGCGCCGCCGCCGAGCCGCAGCTTGCCGCGATGCTCACGCCGCTCGAGGGCGTCGCCGGCAGCTACGCGAGCTGGGTCTGGCTCACGATCCTCTCGATGCTCGCGATCATGTTCCTGCCGCGGCAGTTCCAGGTGACGGTCATCGAGAACAAGGACGAGCGCCACCTCAACAAGGCGATTTGGCTCTTCCCGCTCTACATGCTGGCGATCAACATCTTCGTGCTGCCGATCGCGTTCGGCGGGCGGCTGCACTTCGCTCCGGGGGCGGTGGACGCCGACACGTTCGTCCTCACGATCCCGATGGCGGAGAAGCAGGAGCTCCTCGCGCTCCTCGTCTTCATCGGCGGGCTGTCGGCGGCGACCGGCATGGTGATCGTCGAGACGATCGCGCTCTCGACGATGGTCTGCAACGATCTGCTGATGCCGATCCTCCTGCGCCTGCGGCGGCTGCGGCTCAACGAGCAGCCCGACCTCACCGGCCTGCTGCTCGGCATCCGGCGCGGGGCGATCGTGCTGATCCTGCTCCTCGGCTACAGCTACTTCCGGCTCGCCGGCGAGGCCTACGCGCTGGTGTCGATCGGCCTGATCTCGTTCGCCGCGGTGGCGCAGTTCGCCCCGGCGGTGCTCGGCGGGATCTTCTGGAAGAACGCCACCCGCCGCGGCGCGCTCTGGGGGCTCGTCGCCGGGTTCGGCGTGTGGTTCTACACGCTGCTCCTGCCCGCGCTCGCCCGGTCGGACTGGCTGCCGCGGAGCCTGCTCGAGCACGGCCCCTTCGGCGTCGAGCTGCTCAAGCCGCTCGCGCTCTTCGGGCTCGCCGGACTCGACCAGATCACGCACGCCATGATCTGGAGCATGATCGCGAACGTCGGCGCGTACGTCGCCGTGTCGCTGCTCGGCTCGCCCTCGGCCGACGAGCACCGCCAGGCGAGCCTGTTCGTGGACGTTTTCCGCGGCGAAGGCGGCGGCGCACGCTTCTGGCGCGGCACCGCGTCGGTGCCGGACCTCCACAACGTGCTCGCGCGATTTCTCGGCTCGGGGGCCGCCGACGCGGCGTTCGCCGAGTACGCGCGGGGGCGCGGTCGCAGCTGGCCGAACGACGAGCTCGAGGCGGACGCGGAGTTCGTGCACTACGTCGAGACGCAGCTCGCCGGGGCGATCGGCGCCGCGTCGGCCCGCATCATGGTTGCGTCGGCGGTCAAGGAGGAGGCGCTCACGCTCGACGAGGTGCGCGAGATCCTGGACGAGGCGTCGCAGGTCGTGGTCTACAGCCACCGTCTCGAGCAGAAGTCGAACGAGCTCGAGGCGGCGACCGCGGAGCTGCGGGCGGCGAACGAGCAGCTGAAGGAGCTCGACCGGCTGAAGGACGACTTCATGTCGACCGTCACCCACGAGCTGCGCACGCCACTCACCTCGATCCGCGCGTTCTCCGAGATCCTGCTCGCGAATCCGGACGTCGAGCTCGCGGAGCGCAAGCGCTTCCTCGGCATCATCACCCGCGAGACCGAGCGGCTCACGCGGTTGATCAACCAGGTCCTCGACCTCGCGAAGATCGAGTCGGGGCGCGCGGAGTGGCACGTGACTCGCGTCGACCTCAAGGAGGTCGTCGCCGAAACGCTCGCCGGCATGAGCCAGGTGTTCAAGGAACGGGGAGTCGAGGTCACCGCGAGGCTCCCCGAGCGCGTGTCGGCCGTCCGGGCCGATCTCGACCGGCTGATCCAGGTGCTGCTCAACCTGCTGTCGAACGCGGTGAAGTTCTGCGAGCCGGGCAAGGGGCGGATCGAGGTGGCGCTCTCCGAGCACGGCGGCCACGTGCGCGTGGACGTGGCCGACAACGGTCCGGGGATCAACCCCGAGGACCAGAAGGTGGTGTTCGACAAGTTCCGGCAGGTGGGCGACACGCTGACCGACAAGCCGCCGGGGACCGGGCTCGGACTGCACATCAGCCGCCAGATCGTGGAGCACTTCGGCGGCCGGATGTGGGTGGAGAGCCGGCCCGGTGCTGGCGCCACCTTCTCGTTCACGGTACCGGTCGAGCTCGCGCGGGCCGAGGCGCAGCCGGCCTGACCGCGGGGGCCCGCGCGAAGGAGGAAGCGAAGTGAAGCGCAAAGTCCTGATCGCCGACGACGAGCCGAACATCGTGACCGCGCTCGAATTCCTGCTCAAGCGCAGCGGCTACGACGTGCGTACCGTCGCGAACGGCGCGGAGGCGCTCGCGGCGCTCGAGGCCGACCGGCCGGACGTGGTCCTGCTCGACATCATGATGCCGGTCAAGAGCGGCTACGAGGTGTGCCAGCGGATGCGCGAACGGCCGGAGTGGCGCGACATCAAGATCGTGATGGTGTCGGCGAAGGGCCGCGGGGCCGAGGTGAGCAAGGGCCTGTCGGTCGGCGCCGACCTCTACGTCACGAAGCCCTTCTCGACGCAGGAGCTGCTCGACCAGATCAACGGTCTTTTCAAGGACGCGCGCAGACCAGCGGGCGCATGAGGCTGAGGGGCAGGGTCTGGCTTTGGGTCGCGGCGAGCTATGCGGCCGCGCTCGGGGTGGTCGCGGCGTTCGCGCTCGCAGTCTGGGCCGGGGCCGACGGCGAGCAGCGCGCAGCGCTCCTCGCCGTCGTCGAGCGGGAAGGGCCCTTGCTCGGCTACGGCGCGGGCATCCTGCTCTTCGTATGCGGCGCCGCGGCGAGCTGGCTCTACAAGCGCTATCCGACGACGCTGCGTGCGCTCGCGGCGCAGACCGAGGTGGTGCTCGGCGCCAACGAGGACCTGCGCGTGTCGATCGAGGGCGCGCCGGATCTGCGGGTGCTCGCGGGTGCCGTGAACCGTCTCGCCGAAGCCTATCGCCGGGCCGAGCGCGACGTCGACGGGCGGGTCTCCGAGGCGCGCGCGCGGGTCGACGAGGAACGCAAGCGGCTCGCGGCGCTCATGTCGGAGCTCGCCGAGGGGGTGCTCGTCTGCAACCCGGAGGGCCGGATCCTGCTGTACAACGAGCGTGCCGCGGTGCTGCTCCAGGCGCCGGCCCGGCCCGGCGAATACGTGCCGCTCGGGCTCGGACGCTCGGTGTTCGGCGTGCTCGACCGGGGGCAGGTCACGCACGCGCTCGACAAGATCCACCAGCGGCTCGAGCGCGGCGCGGAGCGGCCCGACACCCGCTTCGTCGCCACCGCCGCGAACGGCGCGCTGCTGCGCGTCCAGGTCGCGCCGTTCCTGTCCGCGGAGGAGCGGATCGCCGGCATGGTGTTCACTCTGAACGACGTGAGCAGCCTCGTCGGGCGCGAGCGCGAGCGGCTGAAGCTCCTGCAGACGCTCGCGACCGGGATCCGCGCACCGGTCGCGAACATCCGCGCGGCGGCCGAGAGCCTCGCATCGGCGCCCGAGATGGAGGCCGAGCAACGGGCGCGCTTCGTCGAGATCGTCGCCGCCGAGTCGCGCGGGCTGACCGACGCGCTCAACACCGCCCTGCGCGAGTACGCCGACGCGCTGAAGGCGAGCCTCACGCTCGAGGACATGCGGCTCCCGGACCTCGTGAGCGTCGCGCGCCGGCGCATCGAGGACGCGGTCGGGCTGCCGACGCGCGTCGACGAGGAGGCCGGGGAGCTGTGGGTGAGAGTCGACAGCTTCGCGTTCGTCGAGGCGATCGGCTACCTCGCCGCGCGGCTGCGCGACGAGTACGGGATCCGCGAGCTCCGCTTCCGGGCCCGGGCGAGCGGCGAGTTCGCCGAGCTCGATCTCGTCTGGACCGGTGCGATCGTCGCGCGCGACGCGCTGTCGCTGTGGGAGGCCGAGCCGATGCGCATCGGCTCGGAGGAGACGCCGCTCACGCTGAAGGACGTCCTCGACCGCCACGGCGGGGAGGTGTGGAGCGGCGCGCACAAGACGACACACACTGCATGGTTCCGCTTTCTGGTGCCGCTCGGGGAACCCGTGGCGGGGCCCGCGCCGCGCCCGGCGCCGGCCGATCGCCGCCCCGAGTACTACGACTTCGACCTCTTCGACCGGATCGAGACCGCGGGCGAGATCGTCGAGCGCCCGCTCGCCGACCTCGCGTACACCGTGTTCGACACCGAGACGACCGGCCTCGAGCCCTCGGCCGGCGACGAGATCATCTCCATCGGCGCGGTGCGGATCGTCAACGGCCGCCTGCTCAAGGGTGAGGTGTTCGAGCGGCTCGTCAACCCGCTGCGGTCGATCAAGCGCGAGTCCGTGCGCATCCACGGCATCGACGGGCGAACGCTCGCCGGCGAGCCGCCGATCGCCCAAGTGCTCCCCGCTTTCCACCGGTTTTGCGAGGAGACGGTGCTCGTCGCCCACAACGCCGCGTTCGACATGCGGTTTCTCGAGCTGAAGGAAGCGGCGACCGGAGTGCGGTTCGCGCAGCCGGTGCTCGACACGCTGCTGCTCTCGGCCGCGGTGCACCCGAGCCTCGAGGATCACAGCCTCGACGCGATTGCCGCCCGCCTCGGGGTGCGCGTCATCGGGCGGCACACCGCGCTTGGCGATGCGCTGGTCGCCGGCGAGGTGTTCCTGAAACTGTTGCCGCTGCTCGCGGACCGCGGCATCCTCACGCTCAAGCAGGCCCTGGAGGCGTCGCGCGAGACCTACCACGCGCGCCTCCAGTACTAGCGCCAGGGCGCTGAAATGGCCGAGACCCACTCGCCGCTCGAACGACGCCTCGCCGCCGAGCACCGCACGCTCGCGCGGCCGCTGCGCACGCTCGTGCGCAAAGCGCCGGTCAAGTGCGACGAGCGTTGCGCGGTCGGCGAGGCCGCGGCCCGCATGCGCGCCGAAGGCGTCGGCAGCATCGTCATCCTCGGCGAGCGCGACCGCCCGCTCGGCATCCTGACCGAGCGGGACCTGGTGTCCATCGTGGCGGACGGCGGCGCGGCACGGCCGGTCGCCGAGGTGATGACCCGCGACCCGCTCGCGTTGCCTGGGCACGCGCCGGCGTACGAGGCGGCGCTGGCGATGGTCGAGAGACGCATCCGGCACGTGCTGGTCCTCGAGGGGGAGACGCTCATCGGCGTCGTCTCCGAGCGCGATCTCTTCTCGCTCCAGCGACTGGGCCTGGGTGAGCTGACGATGGAGATCCGGCTGGCGCGGGACGTTCCGGCGATCGGCGGGCTCGCCGAGCGGGTGCGCCGGCTCGCCCGGCTGCTGGTCGAGGAGGGCGTGGCCGCCGATCCGCTGACACTGTTCGTGTCGGTGCTGAACGACCGCATCGCGCAGCGCATCATCGAGGTCGTGCGCAAGCGCCATCGCTGGGAGCGCGTCGGCTGGTGCTGGCTCGCGTTCGGGAGCGAAGGACGCCTCGAGCAGACCTTCGCGACCGACCAGGACAACGGCCTCGTCTTCGAGGCCCAGGACGGCGCCCGTCCGGCGGCGGTGCGCGCGAAGCTCGTGCCCTTCGCACGCGAGGTGAACGAGGCGCTCGACGCCTGCGGCTACCCGCTGTGCCGGGGCAACGTGATGGCGTCCAACCCCGAGCTCTGCCTGTCGGGCGGCGAATGGCGGGCGAAGCTCAAGGGCTGGCTCGAGAACACGGACCCGAAGGCGCTGCTCGACGCCGCGATCTGCTTCGACTTCCGCGCCATCGCGGGCGACGCGCGGCTGGCGGCCGAGCTGCGCGAATGGTTCCTCGGCGTCACGCGGGTGCGGCGCAACTTCCTGCGGCTGATGGCCGCGAACGCGCTGCAAGCGAAGCCCCCGCTCGGCGTGGTCCGCGACTTCGCGACCGAAGGCACGCCGAACGCGCCGGGGACCGTCAACGTGAAGATGCACGGGCTCCGGGTGTTCGTCGACGCGGCCCGCATCCTCGCCCTGGCCCACGGACTGCCGCAGACCAACACTGCGGAGCGCCTGCGGGCGGCAGCCGCGGCGGGCGCGTTGCCGCCGGACGAGGCGGCCGCGACGGTGGCCGCGTTCTCCTTCGTCCAGGGCATCCGGCTGCGGCACCAGGCCGCGCTCGACTCGTTCGCCGACGACGCCGCCAACCGGATCGACCCAGCGCAGCTGAACGAGCTCGACCGTCGCACGCTCAAGGAAGCGTTCCGCATCGCGCGCGACCTCCAGTCGCGGCTCGCGCTCGACTATCAGCTGTAGGCAGCGCGGCCGCGTTATCCTCGCCGCGATGTCCGCCGACGCACTGTCCGACTCTCTTGCGCGCGCCGCGATCCGCGGCGCGTACGACATCGACGCCGTCGTCCAGGCGGCGGCGCGTAGCCGCGAGCTCCCGCAACGGCTGCTCGACGCCGGTTTGGCGTCGGATGCAATCACCGCCCTCATCACCGAGCTCAACGATCTGGTGGCGGAACGGCTGATCGAGCTGACGGGCGCCGACGCGGCGCTGCGGGATGCGGGCGCCTGCTGGATCGCGCTCGGCAGCGAAGGGCGCAGCGAGCAGACCCTCGTCACCGATCAGGACAACGCGATCGTCTTCGCGGACGGCCCGGACCGCGACGCGCGACGCGGCACGCTCCTGCCGCTCGCGGAGCGTGTGAACCACGCGCTCGACCGCAGCGGCTATCCGCTCTGCCGCGGCGAGGTCATGGCGGCGAACCCGCGGTGGTGCCTGTCGCACACGGAGTGGCGGGAGCAGTTCGCCGACTGGATCGACCGGCCCGAGCCGCAGGCCCTGCTCAACGCCGCGATCTTCTTCGACTTCCGGGCGATCCACGGCGAGCAGCGGCTCGTCGCCGCCTTGCGCGAGTGGCTCGCGGGCTACGCCCAGGACCGCGGACCCTTCCTGCTGCTCATGATCCAGAACGCGCTCCAGAACCAGCCCCCGCTCGGGCTCTGGCGCGACTTCGTGCTTGCGGGCGGGGGGGTACGTCCGCACACCCTCGACCTGAAGGTTAACGGCGTCCAGCTGTTCGTCGAGGCCGCGCGCGTGTACGCGCTCGCGAGCGGCGTTGGCGCCACCAACACGCTGGAGCGGCTGTCCGCGGTGGGCCGGGCGCGCGGAATCCCCGCCGCCGAGGTGGAGGCCTGGCGAGAGGCGTTCCGGTTCGTCCAGCTGCTGCGCCTGAAGCTCAACGCTGCGCAGCGGTCGCGGGGCGAACCGCTTCACAACCATCTCAATCCCGCCACGCTCAACGAGCTCGAGCGCGGGATGCTCAAGCAGGCGCTCCGTCAGGCGCGAAAATTGCAGAACCGGCTCACGCGCGACTTCGCCTCGACCGGCGCCGGCTTCGGGGCTTGAGGGAAATCAAAGGCGCGACGCGGGTGCCCCGTAAGCTTGCCAGCGACACGAGTCGGGCCTAGGCTGGTGTGCAGTAGGCGCCCGCCTGCTGCGAGGCGGTTTGAAAGGAGGGAGTCATGGCAAGCACTGCGCTCAACTGGACCGCGATCGACGCGGACCCGCGCTTTCAGGAGCTCCACCGCCGCAAATCGCGCTTCTTGTGGGGATTGATGGCTTTCTCGGTCGTCTACTACTTCCTGCTGCCGGTCGGGGCCGCCTATTTCACCGATCTCTTCAAGGTGAACGTCTGGGGGGCCATCAACTTCGGCCTGGTCTTCGCGCTGTCGCAGTTCGTGGTCGCGTGGGGCATCGCCTGGTACTACGCCCGGCGCGCCAGCCAGTTCGACGCACTCGCCGAGGCGATCGCGCGCGACGCGCAACGCATCGGGGCTTCGCGCTAGGGGGAGGGCGTCATGAAGACCAAGCAGATCGTCGTTTCTTTAGGCGCCACGATCCTCGGCCTCGCGGCCTCGCCGGCATTCGCGCAAGCGGTGTCGAAGGACTACCGGTTCCTTACCTTTGCCGTGTTCGGCGGAATCATTGCCGTGACGATGTGGGTGACCTATGTCGCCGCCAAGCGCACCAAGACGGCGGCCGACTTCTACGCCGCCGGCGGCGGTGTGTCGGGCCTCCAGAACGGCTGGGCGATCGCCGGCGACTACCTGTCGGCGGCGTCGTTCCTCGGCATCGCCGGCCTGATCAGCCTCTACGGGTATGACGGGTTCATGTACTCGGTCGGGTGGCTGGTCGCGTATATCACGGTGCTGCTGGTCATCGCCGAGCCCTGCCGCAACATCGGGAAGTACACGATGGGCGACATCCTCGCGTTTCGCAACAATCCGCGTACCGCCAAGGCCTTCATGGCGGTGTCGACGATCACCGTCTCCACGTTCTACCTCACCGCCCAGATGGTCGGTGGCGGGGTGCTCGTGAAGACCCTCATCGGGATCGACTACGAGGTCTCGGTAGGGGTGGTCGGCGTGCTGATGCTGGCCTACGTGCTCTTCGGGGGAATGGTCGCGACCACCTGGGTGCAGATCATCAAGGCGATCCTGCTGGTCGTGGCGTCGCTCGTGATGGTGGCGCTGGTGTGGGGTCAGTACGGGTTCAATTTCAACGGCTACCTCGGTGCGGTCGTGGCGGACCCGAGTATCCAGGCGCAGGTCGCGCGGCTGCTCGGCGACGCGGCGCGCAACATGACCCCGGCCGAACTCGGCCAGCGCTTCCTCGAGCCGGGGCTGCTGTTCAAGAGCCCCATCGACCAGATCTCGCTCGGCATGGCGCTCGTGCTCGGCACCGCCGGACTGCCGCACATCCTGATGCGCTTCTTCACCGTCCCGACCGCGCAGCAGGCGAGGAAATCGGTGATCTGGGCGATGGCGATCATCGGCGGCTTCTACGTGCTCACGCTCTTCCTCGGGACCGGGGCGGCGATGAAAGTCGGGGCTCCGGCGATCACCGAGATCGACCGTGGCGGCAACATGGCGGCGCCGCTCCTCGCTCAGTATCTCGGCGGCGGCAAGGACAGCCTGCTCGGCAACCTGATGCTCGCGTTCGTCGCCGCGGTGGCGTTCGCGACTATTGTGGCGGTCGTAGCCGGTCTGGTGCTCGCGGCCGCATCGGCAATGTCGCACGACATCTGGGTCGGCGTCGTGAAGGGTGACCATGCGACCTCGGACGAAGAGCTCAGGGCGGCGCGCATCTGCTCGCTGATCGTCGGGGTCGTCGCGATCGCCATCGGCATCCTCGCGAGAGGTCAGAACGTGGCGCATCTCGTGGCCCTGGCGTTCGCGGTCGCAGCTTCGGCGAACCTGCCGGTGATCCTGTTGACGCTCTACTGGAAGCGCTGCAACACGGGCGGCGTCGTCGCGGGGCTCGTGATCGGGACGCTCGCGGCGATCGGGTTGGTGCTGATATCGCCCAACATGACTTATCCCGCGCCGGTCCGGGCGACGCAGGAGAAGGCGATCAAGGCGGCCGACGAGCGCATCGCGAAGCTGAACGCCGAGCTGCCCGGCCTGGCGGACCCCACGGCGCAGGAGCGGACGAAGCAGGCCATCGCGGCGGCCGAGAAGGTCAAGGCGAGTGCCGACGGTGCGATCAAGGCGCTCGGCGGCGCGACCACGTCGATCGTGGGCTTGAGCGAGCCGCTGTTTCCGCTGCGAAACCCGGGTCTGATCTCGATCCCCCTCGGGTTCCTGGCGGTCCTGATCGGCTCGCTGCTCTACCGCGACCGGCGCGCCGAGGAGATGTGGGAAGAGCTGTACGTCCGCTCCAACACCGGCATCGGGCGTGCCGCCGCTGCCGCACACTGAGGAGCGTCCCGCGACAAGGGACGCCGGCTCTCGCGCTGACGCGCGAGAGCCGGCAACATGATTGATGGGCAAAAGAGTCCTTATTGCCGACGACGAGCCGAACATCGTCGCCTCCCTCGAGTTCCTGATGGAGCAGGCCGGCTTCGAGGTCCGGGTCGCGGCGAACGGCGAGCAGGCGCTCGAGCTCGCGGCGTCGTTCCGCCCCGATCTCGTGCTGCTCGACATCATGCTGCCGAAGAGGAGCGGCTACGAGGTGTGCCAGCGTCTCAAGAGCGATCCGGCGACGCGGGACATGAAGGTCGTGATGGTGTCGGCCAAGGGTCGCGACGTCGAGGTCGCGAAAGGCGTCGAGCTGGGCGCCGACGCCTACGTCGTCAAGCCTTTCTCCACGCGCGAGCTCGTCGCCAAAGTCCGCGAAATGCTGGCGAGCCCCTGAGCGGGAGGTCTCCGGGTGAGTCGCACCGCGCTGCGGGCCGTGTTCGCGGCCGTCGCGCTGACGCTCGTGGTGCTCGCCGGGGCGGCGTTCGTGCTCTGGGCCGACCTCGAGCCGACCGAGCGCTCGGCGCTCGCCGCCGTGCTCACCCAGCCGCGGGTCGGCCTGCTGGTGTTGTTCGTGGTCGTCCTTGCGGCCGGCATCGCGCTCTACGTCCGTCGCCTGCTCGCGGTCACCGTCGGCCCGGCGCAGCGGATCGCGGAGGCCCTCCGCCTGATCGCGCAAGCGAACCCCGCCCATCGCACGCGCGAGGAAGGGGCCCCCGAACTGCAAGCGGTCGCGCGTGCCGTGAACGAGCTCGCCGAGGCGCGGTCGCGGCTCCTCCACGACGTCGAGGCTACGGTCCACGACGCGAAGGCGCGCGTCGAGGAGGAGCGAAACCGGCTTGCCGCGCTCGTTTCCGAGCTAGATCAGAGCGTGCTCGTGTGCAACCACGAAGGCCGGATCCTGCTCTACAACGCCGCGGCGCAAGGCTTGCTCGGAGGCGCCGATGCGGGCGCTCGCGCCGACCTCCTGGGGCTCGGCCGCTCGGTGTTCGGCGTCCTCGATCGAGGCTTGATCCAGCACGCCATCGAGGCGATGGAGGGACAGATTGCGCGCCTGGAGCGGGAGAGCGTCCATTTCGTCACGGCGACCCGCGACGGACGGCTGCTCCGGGTGCAAGCCGCCCCGGTCCTGAACGTGGGGGAAGGTCTCGCCGGCTCCGGTGAGCCGGACCGCGGCCGCGCCGCGAACGCTGCGCTGACGGGGTACGTCCTGCTGCTTTCCGACGTGACGGAGTCGATCGACGCCGACGCGAAGAGCGTGGGGCTTCTGCAGGGCCTTGTCGAGGGCACGCGCGCGGCGCTCGCCAACATCCGCGCCGCGATCGAGAACGTGACCGAGCACCCGGAGATGGACGCGGCGCGGCGCGCGCGGTTCGGCGCAATCATCCAGGACGAGGCGGTCCGGCTGTCGGACCGGCTGAACCTGGCGACCGCCCAGGCGGCCGAACGGTTGCGAGCGCGCTGGCCGCTCGAGGAGATGCGCGGTGAGGACCTGCTGACGCTCGCCCGCGCCCGGATCGAGCGCCGCGCCGGCTTATCGACGAAGCTCGAATCGGTCGACCCGGAGCTCTGGCTGCGCGTCGACAGCTTTTCGCTCGCGCAAGCGCTGTCCTACCTCGCGCGCCGTTTGAAGGACGAGTTTGCGGTTCGCGAGGTGCGGTTCCGGTTGCTGCCGGTCGGCGGGCACGCGCAGCTCGACGTGCTGTGGCGCGGCGCGCCGCTCGCGCCCGAGACGGCGTTCGCCTGGGAGAACGACGCGTTCACGCACGGCGGCGAGGACAGCCCGCTGTCGCTCGCCCAGGTCGTCGAGCGGCACGGAGGCGAGGCGTGGTATCAGCGCGACCTCCCCGCGCAGATCGCCTACTTCCGGCTGCTGCTCCCGCTCGGCGCGCAGCGCGCCGACGCGCGCGCCCGGGCGAAGCTTCCCGGCCGCCCGGAGTTCTACGACTTCGATCTCTTCCAGCGGTCACCCGCGACCGACGCGCTGGACGAGCGCCCGCTGACTGATCTCGCCTACACGGTGATCGATACCGAGACGACCGGGCTCAACCCCGCCGAGGGCGACGAGATCATCGCGATCGGCGCGGTGCGGATCGTGAACGGTCGACTGCTGCGGGGCGAGACGTTCGAAAGTCTCGTCGACCCGCAACGTCACCTCGGGGAGGCATCGATCGCGGTGCACGGCATCACGCCCGAGATGCTCGCCGGCCAGCCGACGATCGACGAGGTGCTCCCTCGTTTCCACCGGTTCGCCGAGGAAACGGTGCTGGTCGGGCACAACGCCGCCTTCGACATGCGGTTCCTGCAGCTCAAGGAGGCGCGGACCGGCGTGCGGTTCGATCAGCCCGTGCTCGACACGCTGCTGCTGTCGGCGGTCGTGCACCCCGCGCAGCCCTCGCACGGTCTCGAGGAGATCGCGAGCCGGCTGAGCGTCGACGTCGTGGGCCGGCACACGGCGCTCGGCGATGCGGTGACGGCAGCGGGGGTGTTCCTGCGCCTTCTGCCGCTGCTCGCGGAGCGCGGGATCCGGACGCTCGGCGAGGCGCGGGTCGCAGCGGAGAAGACCTACTACGCACGGCTCAAGTATTGATCCCGGCAGACGATAGAATCGGGGCCATGGCCCCCGGACTCATCGAGCGCCTCGCCGCCATCGTCGGCCCTGCGCACGTCCTTGCCGATCCTCGCGACACCGTTTCGTTCGCGACGGATTGGCGCAAGCGCTACGTGGGCAAGCCCCTTGCAGTCGTGCGAGCGGCGACCACTGCCGAGGTTGCGGCGGTGGTGGCGCTCTGCGCCGAGACTCGCACGGCGGTCGTCCCTCAGGGGGGCAACACCGGGCTTTGCGGCGGGGCGACACCCGACGCGAGCGGCAAGCAGGTCATCGTCAGCCTCTCGCGCATGCATCGCGTCCGCGCGCTCGACCCGATCAACAACACGATCACCGTGGAGGCGGGCTGCGTTCTGGCGAACCTGCAGCGCGCGGCGGATGAGGCGGACCGCCTGTTTCCGCTGAGCCTCGCCGCCGAAGGAAGCTGCGAGATCGGCGGCAACCTGTCGACGAACGCCGGCGGGGTCCAGGTGCTCCGGTACGGGAACACGCGCGACCTCGTGCTCGGGCTCGAGGTCGTGCTGCCGTCGGGCGAGGTGTGGGAGGGCTTGAGGGGTCTGCGCAAGGACAACACCGGCTACGACCTGAAGCAGCTCTTCGTCGGTGCGGAGGGCACGCTCGGGATCATCACGGCGGCGGTGCTCAAGCTCTTTCCGAAGCCCCGTGCGCAAGCGACCGCGGTGGCCGCGTTGCGCACGCCACGCGATGCGCTGCGGCTGCTCGAGCACGTCCAGGCGCATTGCGGCGATCGCCTCACGGCGTTCGAGCTCTTCTCGGCGATCTGCCTCGCGCTCGTGCGCAAGCACTTCAACGTGCCGGCGCCGTTCGAGGCCGCCCATCCGCAGTACGTGCTGCTGGAGCTCTCGGATACCCACGCCGGTGACGGCCTCGCTGCGCTGATGGAATCGACGCTCGGGGAGGCGATCGAGGCTGGGATCGCGCTCGATGCCGTGATCTCCACGAGCGGCGCCCAGGCGAAGCAGCTGTGGACGCTGCGCGAGAACGTGTCCGAGGCCCAGGCGGCCGAGGGCCCGAACATCAAGCACGACATCTCGATCCCGATCTCGCGGATCGGCGAGTTCATCGCGGCGACGGACGCACGGCTGGCGGCCGCGTTTCCGGGCGTGCGGATGGTGACGTTCGGCCACGTCGGCGACGGCAACCTGCACTACAACGTCGCGCATCCTGAAGGCGGGGACGAGGCGGCGTTCCTCGCGCGGATGGCGGAAGTGAACCGGGTCGTGCACGACAGCGTCGCGGGATTCGGCGGCTCGATCAGCGCCGAGCACGGGCTCGGACAGTACAAGCGCGACGAGATCCTGCGCTACAAGTCGCCGGTGGAGATGGAGCTGATGCGGCGGATCAAGCGCACGCTCGATCCGCTGGGAATCATGAATCCGGGGAAGGTGCTCTGAGATAGAATCGCGCGCGCCTTGAGCTTGCGGGCACGGAGAGGTGACCGAGCGGTCGAAGGTGCACGCCTGGAAAGCGTGTGTACGCCAAAAGCGTACCGCGGGTTCGAATCCCGCCCTCTCCGCCAACAACGAGAGAAGCCCGCGCGAGCGGGCTTCGTCGTTGTTGGCGCAGCGGAGCGAGCCAACTGCTTGGCTCGCGTGCGGGATTCGAAGGGTTCGGCGAGGCGCGTACGACAGGCGATCGCGCATCAGCGGGGCAAGCGCGTCCGCAGGATGAAGCTGCACGTCCCTGCAAAGGTGGACGTAAAGGCGGTTCGCCGGCGCACGGGGCTCACGCAGGCGGAGTTTGCCGCCAAGTTTGGGATTAGCCTGGGTACGCTCCGTCACTGGGAGCGCGGTGACCGCATGCCCCGGGGGACCGCCCTCGTGCTGCTGAACGTGATCGCCAGGGAGCCTAAGGCAGTGATGCGCGCCTTAGGCAAGCCTCAGAAATCTTAGATCGGGAGTCATCGAGTCGCCGCCGGACGATAAGCACGTATTCCCAGGCAGCCCAACGCCACGAGGCAGAAGGCTGCGCCGGCACGAAAGGTCAGCGGTGCGCCGAATTGATCCCACAATGCCCCGGCCACGACGCTTGCAGCCAGCATCGTGGC
>Ga0209342_10001587_pt1 | contig 25418 bp, 35 predicted proteins | sample RifCSP16_2_FD_184023 | JGI IMG/M metagenome (GOLD analysis project Ga0209342, IMG submission 184023) | Soil microbial communities from Rifle, Colorado - Rifle CSP2_sed 16_2 (SPAdes) (version 2) | ecosystem: Environmental > Terrestrial > Deep subsurface > Rock core/Sediment | place: Rifle... | reverse complement strand
GATCCGGCCGATGATAAGTTCCTCGAGTGCGCTGTCGCTGGTGAAGCCGACTACATCGTGAGCGCTGATCACGACCTGCTGAGCCTGACCGAGGTTCAGGGGATTCCTGTCCTTGACGTGCCCACCTTCTGGCGAAAGCTGGTCGAGCTTACCCTTCCAGGTTAGCCGGCTCTAATCTATCCTTGATATGGGGCATGGAATGCCATATATATACGCCATGGCCAAGACCTTGACCATCCAGATCAAGTCGGTCGGTGAGGCGCTGGAGGGTTTCCGCGAGACGTTCAAGGCCTACGAGGCCGGCCGGCGAGTCAGCCGTCGGGAAGGGGTCTACTTCACGAGCATCGAAGCGGCCCGCAATCTGCTCACCCGGAACCGTCTGGCCCTGCTGAGGGCCATTCGAACGCAGCGCCCCGGCTCGATCTACGAGCTAGCCAAAGCGCTGAAGCGGGATCTCAAGAACGTTCAAGAGGACCTCAGGATCTTGGAGAAGTACGGGCTTGTCCGGATGACGGAGGGTCGTCGGACTGGGAAGCGCAGGGTCAAAGTGCCCGAAGCCCTCTTCGGCGCGATCGCGCTCAAGATCGCGATTTAACTCCAGACAATGAGGCGACAGCCCAAAATCCCCAAGTTCAGGGACGACCGCGAAGCAGCAGGGTTCTGGGCAACCCACGACTCCACTCCCTACCAGCAGGAACTTCGGGAGGTGGCCGTGAAGGCCTCTCCGGAGCTCCGCCGGCGCATCACGCGATTTAGTCGAGTTGCCGGTAGGTCCCCTCGTCCTTCTTTCTGACTGCCTCGATCACCAGCTCGTTGCGATCGGCGTGGATAGCGTAGAGCACCCGCCAGTCCCGGCCGACCCAGACGCGGTAGATGCCTTCGCTCCCCTCTACCTTGTCGTATCCCCGGGGCCGGGGATTCTCCCCAAGGTCCAGCACGGCCTTGAGGACAGCAAAGAAGGCCGCATCATCGTCAAGGTCCAGAAGCTCTTTCTTGGCGCGACGGCGGATTCGGAGTTTCACCCGGCCTGGGTCTTCTTGAGCCGGGCCAGGCGGGCTTCGATCTCGCGGATGGGAAAGGCCTCAGTGGGCTGCCGGCGACGGGCCCGGACCAGCGCATAGTCGGGGTCGCCCGGCCGCACCGGCTCGGGTTGGGAGATATCGAAAAACGCCTTCAGGGCGCGGTCCAGAAGCTCGCGGGCTGCCTCGGCGCGCGATGGCTTCCTCGTGGCAAAGCGGTAGTCATCCAGGCGTTCGAGCAGCGCCTTCGGCGCCTTGATATTCAGGAATGGGCCTTCGCTCATAGGGTGCCTCCTCTTACCTGCCCGACAATATCATGGTTGTTGTGGCAATACAACAGATACAAACCATTATGGTTGTCAACCATATTGGAGACCCGCCGCCTATCGCCGCCCCCGGCCCTTGCGGCGGTCGAGCGCGGCCCCCCAGCTCGCGAGGAACGCGGTCACGAAGGCGTGCTCCTTGTCGGGCTCGACGGCGAGGGAGGCGAGCGCCATGGCCGAGGCGACCGCGATATGGTAGCCCTCCGAGCGCGAGGCGACGGCGCGGCGGTACGCGGGGTGAGCCTCGTTGATCCAGACAGTCGTCTCGACCAGGCGGGCCAGCTCGGGGTCCTCGGGACGCGGTTCGAACTGGATGGAGAGGCCGTAGCGCGCCGGCCGGCGAGGGCCGCGTGTTGCAGGGAGCTCTACCGTGGCCGCCGGTGGGACCGGCTCCGTTGCTGCGAGCTCGGGCGCCCCGGGCTCCTCCGGCGGCCCCGTCGGAGCCGGCGCCTCCGCCGCCGGTCGGGGCTCCATCGTCCTCGCCGGCACCGCTTCCGGACTCTCGCCCTTGCCGGGCTTCGCCAGCGCCTGACCCATCGGCAGGGCGCGCTGGCCGCCCGCGCGGTGCTCGACGAGCGCCGCCAGCAGGGGGAACTCCTCGGCGAGGTCGAGCAGGACCGCCTCGAGGTCGCGCTCGACGGGACGGGCGGCCCGCCGCCGGGCCTGCTCGCCCCCTTCGCGGATATCGCCCCAGGCGGCCAGCTGGCGCGCGACGGCCTCCTGGATCGCCTTCCTGTACGCCAGGTAGATCGCGCCCCGTGCCCCGGCGCGGATGAAGTCGGCCTTGTTGAGGGTGAGCGCCTGGGCCAGGGCCGGGGCCTCGATCAGGCCGGCGACGCGCTCAGGAGATGAGGGCGCGATTCCGAGCCAGTCCCAGCCCCGCTTGATGACCTTGCCGAACGTGCTGATCGCCAGACCCCGCCGTTCCTCGGCAAGCGGCAGCCGATCGCGGACCAGGTAGCCCGACGCCGACGGCTTCCGCTTGCGCGCGAGCCGCACGGCGATGGGCGCCCGCTCGGGCGCCTCCCAGCTCTCCTGCCTGAGCGGCCGGCCGTTAATCACAAAACGGACCCCGCGCGGGTAGTGCGCGGCCAGGATCTCCGCCAGGGCGGGATCCAGCAGCGGCTGGAAGTGCCGCCACAGCGCTCCCTCGATGAAGCCCGGGTCAAGGAGGGGGGACAGTGGGTTCTTCAGATGAAGCCGGACCGCTGTTCCGTGCTCGGCGACCAGTCCAGGAGGAGGCACCCACTTCCACGGCGCCCGGTGGCGTGAGGACAGACGCCAGGTGGTGGCCATGTGGTGCTTGCCGAGCCGGCTCTCGGTCAGGACCTCCTCGGAGACGAGCAGGCCGATCTTGATCCCCACCCCCGCAAAGCCGATGCCGTCCCCCCGCACCTTGGTGGTCGCCGCGACATCGTGGTAGCGCGCGAGATCGCGCCGTCGCATCCCCACGCCGTCGTCCACGATCGTCAGCGTGGACCCGGCGGGATCGGTGGCGATGGCGACGGCGGTGGCGCCCGAGTCGAGGGAGTTGGCGACAACCTCGGTGAGGATGGACTCCTCGGCGGCGCCGGGGTAAGCGTCGCGGAGGTCCTCCAGGAGATGCAGCAGATCGACGCGGGTCTCGCCCACAGGGGGAGCGTAGAGGAAGTCTCCCCCGAGGGCAAGCCGGGCTGGCTGGTTGGCTCAGGCGGACCTAATCTTACGCGAACGCACCGGATTCAAGACCCTCGATGAGCCGCATGATGGCGGCTGCCCCCTGCTCGGTGTCCAGCAGGTCGATCGGCCGCATCTTGAGCAGGAGCGGGTGATGCTGCTCGAAGAATCGAAGGCGATCCTCCGGGACTACCAGGTCTCCTAGCGCATCCAGGGCGCGACGGAGCCGCGCGAGTTTGGTGGCCATCTTGGCGTCAGGCCTGCTGCCTCCTTCCCAGCGCGCCACAGTGCTCCAGGCTACGCCCAGAAGATCCCCGAATCGCTGCTGGGAGATCGGTTTGTCGGGACGAAGAGCCAGCCGGGAGCGCAGCTCCCGAACCTCCCGGGCTATCGATGCGGCAGGCCGCCGCATTCCCACGCCGGGCTTGTGCCCTCGCTGCCTCACGTCCCGCTTCATGACCCCGATACGTAGTCGCGGACGTCCACCTTCACTCCGGCGCGGGCGCTTCCTCCGTCGTGCGCAGCAGCCGGGCCGTAGTGGCCTCGTCCACGTATTCCTCGCCGCAGTTCGCGCAGATATCCGCGGGAACCCCCTTGACGACCAGCGTCGTGCCATCCCGCGTAAAGGCAAGGGTGGCCGGGCCGGGGCGAGTCTCGCCGTGCTTGCAAATCACGCATTTCATGGCTGTACCCCGCTCACCCACGATAGCATGAGCCCTATCGCCTCAAAATGTCACAAATCGGAGACACCAGGCTCGAGGCACTTGAGGACGGCACGAGGTTGGAGGATATTCTCTTCATCAGGAGGCGATGGCCGTGCCTGTCTACTCCCACAGCCGCCTGTCCACGTACGAGACCTGCCCGCGCCAGTACCGCTTCCAGTACCTGGACCGGCTGGAGGTCCCGGAGGTGGAGACGGCGGGGCAGTTCCTCGGCAGCCGCGTCCACGAGGCCCTCGAGGCCCTCTACGCGAACGTTCGGTTCGGGCGGATCCCGTCCCCCGAGGGGGTGCTCGAGTTTTTCCGGACGGCCTGGCAGGAGAACTGGCACGAGGGGGTGCGCATCCAGCAGCCGGACCTCACGGCCGAGGACTACCGCCGCGAGGGGGAGCGCCAGCTCGAGGGCTATTACCGGCGCTACGCGCCCTTCGACCGCGACCACACGCTGGCCGTGGAGCGGCGGATCCTCTTCCCCCTGGACCGAGACGGCGGGGTCTGGTTTCAGGGCTATCTGGACCGGCTCTCGCGGACCCGGGACGGGCTCTGGCAGATCCGGGACTACAAGACCGGCCAGTACCTGCCGCCCCAGGCGAAGCTGGACGAGGACCGGCAGCTCGGGCTCTACGAGCTGGGCGTCCGTCACCTCTGGCCCATGGCGGGCGAGATCGAGCTCGTCTGGCACTACCTCGCCCACGATCTCGAGCTCCGGAGCCGGCGCTCGCCGGGGTCGCTCGAGGCGCTCAAGCGGGAGACGCTAGGCCGGATCCGCGGCATCGAGCGGGACGAGACCTTCCCCACGCGGGTGGCCGCGCACTGCGAGACCTGCTCGTATCAGCCGGTGTGCCCGGCGTGGCGGCACCGGGAAGAGATCCCCACGGCGCCGTCGGCGGCCGAGGCCGTCGGCTGGGTGGACCGGCTGGCCGAGCTGAGGGCGCAGAAGCGCGCCGCCGTCGCCGAGCTGGACGCCGAGATCGAGGCGCTCGAGCGGCGGATCGCCGAGTACGCCGACGCCCGCGGGCTCGAGGCGGTCTTCGGCACCGCCTACTATGCCCGGATCAGCCGGGGCGAGCGCTTCCACTATCCCCTCAAGGACGAGCCGGGGCGCGAGGAGCTGGAGGACCTCCTGCGCTGCCACGGGCGGTGGGGCGAGGTGGCCTCGCTGGACCTCCGCGCCCTGCCGGCGCGCGTCCACGGCGGCGAGTGGCCGGCCGAGCTGGTGGACGCGGTCCTCCCATTCGAGAGCCGGGAGGAGACGGTGACGGTCAGGGTCGCCAAGCGCCCTGACGCAGGAGGCTCGCCATGATGCGATTCATCGCCTGGACGTTGATCGTGGCGCTCGCGGCCGGCTGCGCTACGGCGAAACCCCAGCCCACCCGGACCGAGGCCGAGGAGAAGATGGCCCGCGACCAGCAGGAGTGCGCCCAGCTCGCCGCGGCAGCGGCGGAATCAGCGGGAATGGCGGAGACGATGCGAGGCGTGGGGTTGCTGGGCTTCTACCTCGTGCTGCTCGGCGCCTCGGAGGGCGTGCGCTGGGGCGTCGTCACGGGGGGCAGTCGCTCGGACGGGGCGTGGATCGGCGCGGCGGCCGGCGCCGGCATCGGGCTGATCGTGGGGCTCGTGGCCGGGATCAAGGAGGGTGCCGAGCGCCACCGCCAGTACCGCGAGACCTACGACCGCTGCCTCACCGACCGCAGCCAGCCTGTCTGATGCGCTGGCTGGTGGACGGCTACAACGTGATCCGCCGGGCGCCGGAGCTGGCCGCGCGCGAGCGGGAGACTCTCCAGGCCGGACGCGAGGCGCTCTGCCGCCTGCTGTCCACGGCGGCTCGCCTCTCGGGTGACCAGTTCACCGTGGTCTTCGACGGCGACCGGGGCGGCGGAAGCTCCCCTGGCGGCTTCGGGGTGCGGGTCATCTTCTCCAGCGCCAGAGAGACGGCCGACCACGTGCTGGCCCGCGAGGCCAGCGCGGGCGCCGCCGTCGTCTCCAACGACCGCGAGGTGCGCCAGGCGGCGGGCCGGGGTGGCGCCACGGCCATCAGCGCCGACGAGTTCCTGGCTCGCCTCCGCCGCACCTCTCGGCCGCCTGCGGAAAAGCCCGAGGCGGACGACGAGCCCGCGGCCCAGCCAAAGAAGGGCAACCCCCGCCGCCTTCCCAAGAAGGCCCGCGCCGCGGCCCGCGCCCTCCGCCACCTCGACCGGCCCCGCTAGCCCCCCGACCCTGTCCCCCTCACCCTGCCCTCTCCCCCGCTGGGGGAGAGGATAAAGGTGAGGGGGATTCCTTAGAGTCGGGCGCCCCGAAGGCTGATGAACTCGCCGGTGAGGTAGTCGGGAGCGTCCAGGCAGAGAAACCGAACCACCTGGGCGACTTCCTCGGGGCGGCCAAACCGTCCGATGGGAAAGGCCATGCTGAGCCGCTCCCGTGCCTCCGGCCCCCGTGCGATCTGATCGAGCATGTCGGTCTCGATGACCGAGGGGAGCACCGCGTTGACGGCAATTCCGTCCCGGGCCAGTTCCCGCGCTGCCTTCGCCGTGAGCGCCAGGAGCCCCGCCTTGCTCGCCGCATAGTGGGCCCCGATCACCCCGCCCGTCAGCGCCGCGCCGGAGGAGATGTTCACGATTCGGCCCCGACCGGCGGCCCGCAATCGCGGAATCGCTGCTCGGAGACAGAAGAAGGCCCCGTCAAGGTTCACGGCCAGCGTGCGATGCCAGTTCTCGTCGGTGATGGCCGTGATGGAATCAATGCGCGACGCGATGCCGGCGTTGTTGACGAGCATGTCCAGGCGCCCCAACCGCTCATCGATCGCCCGAAACATGGCCTCCACGGCCTCCCGCTCGCTCACGTCGGCCTGGACCGCGAGCGCCCGGCCGCCCGTGCTCTCGATGGCGGCCACGACGGCCTCGGCCTCCTCGCGCCGCTGGACATAGTTGATGACCACGGTGACATCCGCTGCCGCGAGTTCAACCGCGATGGCTCGGCCGATCCCTCGCGAGGCCCCGGTGACGAGGGCCACCTTACGCTGTCGTTCTGAATCCATTGCGTTCGCTAGCTTACCCCGTGACCGGGGCAAAAGCGAGTTACGGGTGGCGGACCTCGCTCACCGCGTGGGAGAGCACGAACACTCTCGACGTATTGCTATGGGGATCCAGGGGGACGACGAAGAAGCCGGGCCGGCGGGGGTCATAGGCCATGGTCAATCCCACGAGCACCGATCCATCCGCAAACACCACCTCGACCTTCCGGCCGGGAGGCTGCTTTCCTTCGACGACCTTTTGCGGCTCATCGAGGAGATCGTCCCCGACCAGATCTTTGATGAAGACCACCGCCTTCAAGTCTTTCACATGGACCTGAATCGGCTTGCCGGAGGGTCCGACGTCGGCAGGGAAAAAGTGAAAGTGGGGCTTGCTGGGGTGGAAGTCATGCGCGGAGCCCTTGAGGACCTGACCGTCCAGGTAATGGAGGGCGACCTTGATTGGTTCCGACAGGAGGACCGAAGGGCGCGGGACGTCCGAACTCTGGGCGGATTCTGTTACCATACGTCACCTCCCCGCACAGAAGCTCTGTCCCTTTACCATGCATAGGAGATGCCAGCGATTGGCGCAGCGTCCGACAACTGCAACCCTTCGATAGCGTTGGAAAGACGCCTCACCTTGCCATCACTCGGTTTGTCGCGGAGACACACATTTGCCACTGCTGCGCACGAATAGAGAAGTTGCATCGGAAAAACGATTCATTCGGCTTATTGCCCACTCGTCGCGCGCGAGACCCTCGACCGCGCGCCGGGGGAGGCGGAGGGCTACCGCGAAACCCCGGGAGGCGGGGGTGGTGGAGTTCCTGCCGGCGGCGGCGGGATGGTCGGCGGCGCGCTCGCAGCAGGTGGCGGAGGAGTGGGCGGCGCTGTGTACGCCGGCTGAGACCCTCTGGCCACCGGGATCTGGTTGCCTTTGGCGTACATGCACTGCATGTAGGCGATGTCGTAGCGGCGCTGCACCGTCGTGTGCGCGCCCTCGGCGGCACTCGCGCCCACAGCCGTCCCGCCGAGCAGCCCGGCTCCCGCGCCAACGGCTGCCCCCATCGCCGGACTCCCGGCTGCCGCGCCGACCGCTGCCCCGACCGCCGCTCCTACCGCCGTCCCGATGACCGCCCCGCTCACCGCGCTCTCCGTCGACGCCCGGCCCGGCGTCGTCCCGGTCTGTTGCGCCGCCCACTGACGGCAGACCGCATCATCGGCTTGGAATTGCTCGAAGTTCTTCCCGCTGCCGGGCAGCACCATCACGCTCGGACCCGTCGGCACGGTCGCGCATGCCGTCAGGAACATTCCCGCCGCGATGGAGAGGATGGAGGATTTCACCGAGGCCTCGGCGGCACCTTCACCCATGCCTCGGGACACGTCGGAACGCTCGGGTAATACGCCTGCGCGCTGGAACAGTAATACCAGTACATCTCGGGCGGCGCCGGAAGCGGCGGCGGCTGCTGGATGTACACCGGCGGCTGTTCAACGATGACCGCCGGAGGCGGATAGACGTAGTACGGCGCCGGATAATACCACCAGTACGGATGCGGCGGGCCCCACCAGAACGGGTGCCCGACGCCGATGAAGACATGGCCCCGGACGCCGCGATGCCTCTGCCATGCATCGCTCGGCACCGTAGCAACGAGAAGCAGCGCGACCGCCAGAAGCGAAACCAACGCTGACTTTCTCACTCTTCCCTTCCTACCTTTTGACGGGCGCGACATCAACAAAATTCCGGAGCGCGCCGGAGCAATTTGGCCAAGTGGTGACAATCTGACCAGCGCCTCCCTTCGCCGTCGCCGGCTCCAGGTGAATTTCCTCTTATTTGAAAGGACCTTAGACTTTCTTCCCGCATGGCACCCGCTTTGCTCTAAAGGGGGTCGCGTGCGTTCCTGATGAGGAGGATGTGGTGAACTGGCTCTCGTTGCTCAACACCATCGCCAAGTACGGTTTGGTTCTCTACCTGGTCAGCCACGGAGTCAGCCTGCCCGCTGACAGCGGGGGGGAGCTTGAGGAATTGGCCGCGGCCTTCTACTGGAGCGCAATTAGCTGGGCAAGTGCACTTATCGAAAGGAGCTGGCAACTATGAAGCGCATCGGGCTAGCCATTCTCGCGACGACTTTGGGGCTCTGCCTGGCCGCCCAGGTGTGGGCTGGGGCACCAACCGACCAGGCGCGCCAATATACCGACCAGGTCCTCAAGGTGCTCCGGGATCCGGCGCTGAATGAGGCGGAGCGCCGCACCGCGGTCCGGAAGGTCGCCGGGGAGGTATTCGACCTCTCCGAGACGGCCAAGCGCGCCCTCGGCCGCCACTGGCAAGCGCGGACCGCGGCGGAGCGCGAGGAATTTACCCGGCTCTTCGCGGACTTCCTCGAGAACTCGTACCTCTCGAAGGTCAGCCTCTACAGTGGTGAGCGGGTGAACTATGTCAGTGAGTCGATCGACGGCGATTATGCCATCGTGGGCGCCAGGATTCTGAGAAAAGGGGGCACCGAGATCCCGGTCGACGCTCGGCTGCTTCGTCGCGGCGATCGCTGGTACATCTATGATATAAGCATCGAAGGGATCAGCATGGTGAACAACTACCGCTCGCAATTCAACACGATCATCCAGAAGTCCTCCTACGAGCAGCTCGTCCAGCGGCTCCGCGCCACCCGGGAGGTCTCCCTGAACGACCGGTAGCCGACGGCGCGGTCCGCCGCCTGGCGTCGAGGCCGGGACGTTGCCCGTCTAGCCGGACCGGGCCTTGATGGCCTGCTCCACGGCGTCAATCTTGCCGGCGGCGCACAGCCAGACTCGCTCGAGATTCTCGGCGGCATTGGCCCCGCGGTTCATCGCGGGGGGTCTGTCGACGCCCGTTGGCGGCGGCAGATCCAGCAGTGGCCGCAGATCGGGACAGAATCCAAGTCCCGGGTGGGTCCCGACCTCTTCGTAGTCCGATTGACGATTCACAATCTTGGCCTTCCAGGCAGTCGCCGCCAGGAGATGGACGATCATCGCCTCATACACGCGGGCCTTGATCACCCGGTCTCCCTCTCCCGTGTGCAGATATTTCTCGACTTGAACCTTCGCATTCGCCACGCGACTCGTATATTCCTGAGGGGTCGCGTTGCCCGTGGTCATCGCCTGGACGGCCTGGAGGACCTCGAGCACTTCATTCGCCGCCTGGCGCTCGGCCGCGCTCAGCTGGGGGACGGCAGGCGCTGCCGCTGGAGCCTCTTGAGATGGAGCCGGCGCTGAGGCCGGAGCAGGCGTAGCAGAAGTGGGGGGTTTCTCGCTACTCCCTCGCCCGATGAATCCGTACCAGACAATCGCAATGACCAGGAGAGCACTGATCGCCAGCAGACCGTGCATGGGCGTCAGGGTGGAAGGCGGCGCCTCCAGGTCCAGATTCTCTGGCCGCGGAGTCTCGGGTCCCGGAGGTCGGAGCGGGGCGAGTGGCTTGCGAAAAGAGGACGGCGGCGACGACACTCCCGGAGCGGGCTCGGACGGAAGAGCACTGAGCAGCTGTGTTGCTCCGCAATGGGGACACGAGACGTCCTCCGTCGAAATCTCCTTCCCACATTGCCGGCACTGGGCTGGACTCACGGCGCTCCCCTCCTCCACCATAAACCTGACGGCCCGGTGGGGAGAAACGAAAAACCCCTCGGAAGAGAGGGGTCTCGCGCCCTTGGTGACTCGGCCGGAGCCCTAGGGCCTGCCTGCCTCGCTCCCCATGGGGTCCAGCCTGACGTTGTTCTCCTTGGCGATCGCTTCCCACCCCTTGCCGCTCTTGTGTGCGGCAATGAGCTGGTCCACCGACACCCCCGTTTTCTGCGAGAGCCGCTGGGCGATCGCCTTCGCGTGATCGTCGAGGGGCGCGGCCGGCTCGGCGCCCCATGCCGGGAGTGGGGAGGCCCCCAGCAAACCACTGAAGAGCAGCCAAAGGGCGTCCCGCCTGCCCAGAGGTTTCTCTCTCATTTCACGGTGTACCCGCGCGAGGACATGCACGCGGCGTAGGCCCGGTCGTAGCCGTCCTTGCTCTTCGTGTACGCGTAACCGCCGCCGATGCCCGCGCCGCCGATCCCGCCGGCCGCCGCGCCGATGGCCGCGCCCGTCCCCGCGTGTCCGGTGGCCGCGCCGATGGCCGCGCCCGCAGCGGCGCCCCCGAGCGCGCCGACGAGGAGGCCCACGCCCGCCCCCTTTGCCGTGTCGGTGCCGGGGTCGAACCCGGTCTGCTGCTTGGCCCACGCCTGGCACTCGTTCTGGTCGCGAGCGACCCGCTCGGCGCTCTGCCCCTGCGCCGGATAGGCGTAGGTGCTGGGCTGGGGCGTCGCGCAGCCCGTGACCGCCAGCGCGAAGCCGATCACCACTACCAAGGCAACCAATTTCTTCATGTTGATTCCCCCCTCATAGGCGCACTCAGGCGCGCCGGTCCATAGGCCCAGATACGATGGGCAGCAAGGGAAATGCCAGGGCGGAACCTCTCGATTTATCAGGGAACTACGCCATCAGGCCCGGGCCTTCCGAACGTAATTGGGGACTCGAACTGACACAGGTTGTCAGGAACTTTCCGCCGGGTGGCCCGTCTAACCGGGTGATTCGAACCCATCGCCGGGAGGAAAGGGTCATGGACAAGCGCGAGTTTATGAAGGTGCTTGGAGTGGGCCTGGGGGTGGCGATCGTCCATCCGATAAAGGCCGCAGCCCAGCGGGGCCGGATCCTCAGGAGCGACCCCACGGATTCTGCGGGCGCGGGCGCGAGCCCTGAGTTCAGGAAGTTCCTGGGGGGCGTCCGCGTTGGGGACGCGCGGGCCCACGGGGCCTTGCTGGTCTTCTGGCTCCACGGAGGGATACCGGCCCCTTCCCTGCCGATCTCGACCCTGGAGGAGGCGCGCTCCCGCGGCGATCTCGTGATCACCGAGCGCGAGCGGGCAGCGGTGCCCGACCTGATCGTGGACAATCGCGGGAAGACGCACGTCCTGCTCCTGGCCGGCGAGATCCTCGTCGGCGGCAAGCAAAACCGGATCGTCACCGAGGACATCCTGCTGCCGCCGCTCAGCGGGCCGCGGAGCCTCGGGGTCTATTGCGTGGAGCAGGGGCGCTGGTCGGGGGCGAGCTCATCCTTCTCGGGCCAGGATGTGATGGCCGCGCGGGGCCTCCGGGAGAAGGTGATGGAGAAGGCCGACCAGCGGCAGGTCTGGGCGGAGGTGAAGAAGTACGCGGGCCGCGCGGGCGCCGCGTCGCCCACCGACAATTACCAGGCGATCTACGACAAGCCCGAGGTGAGAGCGCACCAGCAGGAGGTCGAGCACTCGATCCCGGCCCCGGCGCCTGCGGCGGTCGGGGCGGCCGTGTTCGTCGGGGAAAAGCTCTCGGGCCTCGATCTCTTCCAGGACCCCGGCCTCTTCGCGCGCGAGTGGCCGAAGCTCCTGCGCGCCCACGCGATCGACACGTACGGCCTGCCGTCGCCGGGCAAGGCGAACGAGCCGCGGCTGCGATCGCGGGTGACGGATCTCCTGGGCCGAGCCGCCAAGGTGGATGGGTCGCTCCGGCGGAACGCCGGCGTGGGCCAGCTCTTCGACTTCAGGGTGGAAGCACTCCGCGGGTCGGCACTCGTGGCCGAGGGCCAGGTGGTCCACGCGGCCATTCTTTAACCCTTGAGAAGCTCCTCGGCGATGCGCTTGACGTCGGCGGGCTCGACCTGCCCCTTGTGCGTCTTCATGACGTCGCCCACGAGGCGCCCCACCTGTTTCGCGTCGGTGATCCCAAGGGCGCCGAGACGCTCCCGGACCAGCGCGCGCAAGGCGGTCTCGTCGAGGCCCTTCGGGAGGTAGCGGTCGCAGAACTCGATCTCGAAGCGCAGCTGAGCGACCTGCGCGGCCCCGCGTTCCCCCACCTTTTCGAATTCGACCACGGCTTTCTGCAGCTGCTTCCGGTAGGCGCCGATGACGTCGAGGACGAGCGCGTCATCCACCTGACCCGAGAAGCCTTTCGCGGTGCGCCGCTCTGAGAGTCTGGTCTTGAGCATGCGCAGGACGTCGGCGGTCCGGGTGTCCTTCGCTTTGAGGGCCTGCTTCAGCCGCTCGTCGAGCTCCTGCTCGAGTGTCATATCCCTCATTCTACATCCAATTTTCGTCACCGGGCCGGGCCGATCCAGCCCGCCAGGGGCGGACATGATCCGCCAGGGATCGCGTGACCCATAGTAGATTCACCATGTTCTGGATCGCCGCCGCTCCGCGATGTATCGGCACGAACCCTGCAAGTTTCCCAGGCCGATGAGTCCGATCAGAGTGGTGATCCCCGACAAGGAGCTCGACCTGGCCTCCGCCGTCCGCATGAGTCGGGTGCTCCAGGAGCACCTCGATGCGGGGGAAACCCGACTCGTCCTGGACCTCGGAGGCCTCACGTACGTGGACAGCTCGGGGCTGGGCGAAATGCTGAAGGCCCTGAAACGAGCCCGCGAGGCCGGGGGCGATCTCAGGCTCTGCGGGCTCTACGGGTACGTGCTCCGAATCTTCGAGATGACTGGGTTGGACAAGGTCCTTGCCGTGTACGCCACGCGCCAGGAAGCCCTCACTTCCTGGGGAACCGGGCCTGACCGCCGCCCGATCCGCCGCTCCGGGCTCCCCGCTACTTCCTGATCGCTTCAGCGCGGCGGCTGCTTCGTCGCTTTCTCGCCTGCTTGCGCCTCGAGCCGTTTGAGAAAGTCTCGCCACTGACCCGACAGGACGCCGTCGCTCGGCAGCTGGAGGCTGTCGAAACCGAGCCGATCCAGCAGGGCCTGCCAGCGGTCCAGCTCGGAGCGGTCGTCGCCTAGACTGCGAACGGTGGCGGCCGGCGATTGTGCTTCTATCTGCTGAAGCAGCTCCTGCCACTCCTGCTGCAGGTTAGAATCGACGAGGTTCTTGAGACGCTTGAATTCTTGCGCCCCCACGTTGTCGAAACTGAAGGCGATGCCGTCGGGATCGGTGCGGTGAACGGTGGCTTGAAGGGAAAACGGATGGTCCCGGTCATGCGTGGGAAACCGGACCTGAACGCCGGTCCCGACCGGGATGAGCAACGGATGCCTCAGCGGCGCGATCTTGATCCCGACCGGGCTGAGGTTCAGTGTCCTGCCTTGCCACGGACCGCCGGGGGTCTCCACGGTTATGTTGAATTCGATACCGGCCCGAGGGTAGCGTCGCCTTTCCTTCACCATGCTGATCTCCTCCCGTGCGAGAGATAGAGCAAAGAAAATGCCGAGCCCCCGTCATTTGAGACCCCTTGAAATTCAATCACTTAGGATGGCAACGGGGCGCCGGTAAAGGGACCGCTGACGTCAAGATGGCATCCCGGGACAAATTGTTCCGCGGCTTCCCTTGCATCATCGACCTGCGCTCGCGTGAGGCCTTCGAGCGCCTCCACCCGGCGGGCGCCTGGCGGTTCGAGCCGGGGGAGATCGCCGACTGGCCCTTCGCCCTCCCGCCCCGGGACCAGCCCGTCTTCCTCCTGGCCGACGATCCCGCGCGCGCGCTCGCGGCGGGAGTGGCGCTTCGCGCTCAGGGGCGAAAGGCGGTCAGGCTCCTGTCCTCGGACCCCGCGGCGTGGCCCGTGCCGGCGGAGTCGGGGCCCGAGCGGCCGACCGTGTGGCCTTCCCCCTGGCTCGCCGAAGTGGAGGACCTTCTCCCGCGGTCGGGACGGGCGCTGGATCTCGCGGCAGGGACGGGGCGGAACGCCGTGTGGCTCGCCCTCCGGGGTTTCGAAGTGACGGCCGTGGATCGGCTGCCCGACGCCCTCGAGCGCGCCGAGCGTCTCGCCCGGCGTGTGGGAGCGGTCCTGGCGACACGCGTAGCGGATCTGAGGCGCCCTCGGGAGCGGCCGGACGGCTCCTGGGATCTCGTCTGCGTCTTCCGCTACCTGAACCGCGATCTCTTTCCGTGGATCCGCGCGGCCGTCTCGCCGAGCGGGCTCATTGTCTTCGAGACCTTCGTCGGCAAGCCGCAAGGGGCTGAAGGCCCAAAGCGCCCGGCCAACCGGCTCCATCCCGGGGAGTTGAAGGCCGCCTTCGACGGCTTCGAGATCCTCCGGGGGCGGGAGGCGGAGGATCTGGCCTCGATCGTCGCCCGGCGCCCCCGCGCTTCTACTTGACTAAATCGGCGCGCGGGGAGATCAGGAGGCCAGGGCTTCGAGGGTGGGACGGTAGTGGGGCGCGTCGGGGAAGGCGATGGGGCGCACCGCGGGGAGCGTGACGCCGGCACGGCGGTAGGAGGCGACATAATCGCGGAGCGCAGCTCGGCCGCCGATCCCGCCAAGGGCCTGGGCCAGCCGGTCCGGAACTGAACGGCCGCTCCGGTCGCGGTCGAAGGCCGCCAGCTCCTCGCCGAAGCCGCTGGCGGCGAGCATGGCGCGGTAGAAGGGGAGCATCAGGTAGCGCACCAGCTCCTCCTTGAACAGGGCGGTCGCCGCCTTCGGATCGTCGGTGAGCGCGAGAGGGACGGCCGCCACCACTTCGAACCCGTCGAGGGACTTCCCCGCCCTGGCGCGGCCGCGCGCGATGGCGGGGAGCGCGATCTTCTGGATGTAGGCCGGCGCGCAGAGCCAGAGGACCACGCCGTCGGCGATCTCTCCGGCCAGCTCGAGCATCTTCGCCGAGAGGCCGGCCAGGAGGACGGGCGGCGGCTTCGGGAGCCTCGGCAGCGCGCTCTTCCACTGGACCCGGTAGCGGGCCCCGGCGTGCTCCACCTGCCCCGAGAGGGCCCTCCGGAGGACCGCCACGTATTCGCTCATGGCCGAGATCGCGTTACCCATCTCCATCCCCAGCCCGTCCGTCATCGACGGGCGGTGGCTCACCCCGATGCCCAGGCGGAAGCGGCCGCCGGAGAGCTCGGCCAGGGTCAACGCCTCCTGGGCGAGCGCCACCGGATGCCGCGGGTAGATGGGGACGACGCCGGTGCCGAGCCCGATCGTCCGCGTGGCGTGGGCATAGGCGGAGAGGACGAGGAAGGAATCGCGCCCGGCGCCGTGGGTCACCCAGAGACTCTCGTAGCCCCGCGCCTCGGCCTCGCGGGCCAGCTCCACCGCCAGGCGGAGGTCCGCTCCCGGAATCAGATAGGCGCCGAGCCGGTCCATGATGCTCGCCGGTAGCGTACCCCTAATATTTCTCTCTTGACGAGGCCCAAGATCTTGCGGTAGATGAAAGGCGGGCCACCACATCGTGGAGTGAACCGCGTCTGGCAAAGGGAGGGCCGTAATGATCGTCGGAGAGTCTCAGGGGGTCCGCGAGCAGGTCAGCCGGTGGATCGAGGACGGGCAGAACCACTACCTCGGAGCCGTGTCGAGAGTCCTCCAGGACTACGACCGGCTCCAGGGGGCGGTGGAGTCTGCGGAGCGCGAGAACGAGCAGCTCCGCGGGCTGGTCTATGAAAACGAGAAGCTCCGCAATCGGCTGGAGGGGAGCGAGCACGAGAGCGAGCAGCTCCGGGAAGAGGTGAAGCAGCTCCGGGCCGGAACCGAGCGGCACCTGCGGGAACGGGAAGAGATCGCCGACGCGCTGACGCGGGTCATGAACGAGGCGATCACGCGGCTCCGTACCCAGGCGGCCTGACGGGCGGGCCGCCCGCGGTGGAAGCGACGATCCAGGCTGAGCCCGCGGCAAGCCCCTTCGAGCAAGCCCGCCAGGCCGTGGCGGCCGTCGAGCGGGAGGAAGCGGAAGCTCGGCACGGGCTGGCCCTCCTCGATTGGCAGGAGGAGCAGCTGTGCGCGGCGGTCAGGCGCGGCGTCGAGAAAGCGGCCAAGCGCGAGGAGATGGCGCGGCAGAAGGCCGAGCAGTGGCGGGTGGTTCGGGAGGTCCGGGAGCGCCTCCACGCGGCCCGGCGGAGTTACGAAGAGCTGCAGCGCCACGCCGTCGAACTACAATACGCAATCCGGCGGGAAGAGCGGGCGGTAGCGCAGTGGCAGCGGCAGGTCAAGAACACGGAGGAGCAGCTCGCCCGCTGGCAGCGGCTCCTGGCTGAAGCGCAGTCCCGCCTCGAGCAGGCCCAGCGGGAGCTCGGGCGGCTCACGGGGTTCGCGGCAGGACCCGTTCCGTGAGGAGCGTCATCGAGCGCACCCACGCCTCCCGGGGTTCCCACTCGTGGGCGATGACGAGGAGCATGCCGAAGCCTCCCACGTCGCGCCCGAGCCTGTCGAGCTTCTCCGCCACGGTATCGGGATCGCCCACGATCCAGACGTGGTCGAGCAGGTACTCGAGCGAGACTGCCGAGTCGGGCATCGCGGAGTCCACCTTCACGAGGTCGAGCATCTTGATCTTCCGGAGGAGCGGGAGGAAATATTCCCTCCAGTCCCTTGCCAGGGTCCCCGCCAGCACGTCGCGCCGCGCCTGCTCCGTCGTCTCCGCCACGTACACGTCGCGCGCGATCCGCCAGACGGCCCGGTCGGCCCGCCGTCCCGTCCGCCGGGCTCCCGCCTCAACCGCGTCCCAGTGGGTCGCAAGGATCCGCGCGGGCACGAAGTTGATGCTCATCGGGATGTAGCCGCGCTCGCCCGCGAGCGCCAGCGTCTCCGACTTCGGGGTCACCCCCGCGACGGCGATCGGCGGGTGGGGGCGCTGGTACGGCCGCAGGTGGAGCCGGAGCCCGATTTCCTTCTGGGGCTCGGGGATGCGGAAGCGCCAGTATTTGGATTCGTAGAGGCCCGGCTTCGGGTTGTTCCAGATATCCAAGATTAGGTCCAGCGCGGCCCGCGTGATCTCTCGCTGCTCGCCGGTCTGCGGGTTGATGCCGAAGAGCTCGAAGTCGCCCGGAAAGCCCCCGGAGCCGACCCCCCAGTAGAAACGACCCCGCGCCAGCTGGTCGAGCTGGGCGATCCGCTGGGCGAGCATCAGCGGGTTGTGGTTCGGCAAGCACGAGACGCCGGTGCCGAGCTTCATCGTCCGCGTGGCGCCGAGGGCCCTGGCGATGAAGAGGTCCGGGCAGGGGATGTTCTCCCACTCGGCCGTGAAGTGCTCCCCGATCCAGGCCTCCTCGAACCCGAGGCGCTCGAGCGTGACAAGCTGCTCGAGGTCCTCCTCCATCGTCCGGGCGGGATCGGCCCCGGGCGGGTGCAGCGGCATGGCGAAGTATCCGAGACGCATGTGGGCGCAGTCTAGGTGCGGTGGCGGCGGCTGTCAAGAATCCTGGGTGACACGGGCTGCGTGTCACCGCGGCATCCAGATTGCTCGCCGTCAGGCGGAAAGGCCATCTTCTCGAACAGATGGGGCCGGAGGGGGGGTGGCATCCTCTATGCTGCCTTCAAGGGGTGGAGACTCTCGTTGGGAGGTGATTGGTATGCCTGACGACGTGAGGTCCCTCTTCCACAAGCCGGACCACCCGAAGGTCGTTGTTGCGCCGGCGCATCCCCTCACCGAGGCCGAACGGCACGTCCTCTATCTGCGCCTCGGGGCCCGATGCCGCCATTCGGTGACGCCGAGCCCGTTCCAGAAGGCGCTCTACGAGGCGTTCTTCCAGGCGAGCGGTGAGGAGTTCGCGCGTCTGGCGTCGGTGTTCCCGGAGCAGTCGGCAGCGGTCCGGCGCTGGCGAACGGATCCCATATTCGCGCCGGTGCACGGCACCGAAGCGCGATAAGGGGCGCCGCCCCTCGTCAAGCCCCCTGGGGGGGCAGCATCCTGACGAGCGGCTCGAGGTTCTTCGGGTCCGGCTTGAGCGTCCCGACGCCGTAGCGCCTGAAGAGCTCGACGATGGCGTCGTTGAAGGGCGTCTTGACGCCGGCCTTCCGTCCCTGCGCGGCGACGTACCCGTTCAGGTAGTCCACCTCGGTGCGGCGGCCCTTCAGGACGTCCTGGAGGAGGGATGGCCGCCCGCCGGCCAGGAACTTGGTGCCGGCCGCCATGTCGGCCTCGACCTCCGCGAGCCCACGGCCCTCCGCGGCGTCCACAAAGCGCTGGGCCTCGATGCCGAAGATCGGCTCCACCTCGTGGCCGTAGGCGCGGCCGACCTTGACAACCTCGGCGGCGATCTGGATCGCGATCCGGCGCGGGACGGGCTGGGAGCGGACCTCGGCGGAGCCCAGGCCGGAGAGGCCGGCCAGGGGGTTCGCCATGCAGTTGATGGCGAGCTTCGACCAGCGCTCGCCCCAGAGGTTCGTCGTGAGCTTGGCGGGCGCCACGTCGTTCATGATCCGGACCAGCTCGCGCCCCCGCTCGGTGTCCCGGCCGTCCAGCTCGCCGATCTTGAAGCCGAGCTTGCCCGAGTCGGTGCGCATCGCGTGGCCGGGCTCGTACATCCCGGCGCCGATGGTGATCACGCAGCCGAGCGTCCGCTCCCTGCCGGCGATGGCCGCCACCCGCTCGTCGTTGATCCCGTTCTGGAAGACCACCACGACCCCGTCGGGCTGCTTCAGGTACGCCAGGCCGAGGGCGGTGGCCCACTCGGTGTCGTAGGACTTGACCGCGATGAAGACGGCCTCGAAGGGCTCGCGGATGGACTGGGCCTCGTGGATGTGGAGCGCCTGGACCGGGATGGTGTGGTCGCCGCACGTGCCGCTCAGCCGGAGGCCCTTGGCCTTCAGCGTCTCCACGTGCTCGGGCCACTGGTCGATGAGCGTCACGTCGTGGCCGGCCTTCGTGAGGAGCCCGCCCACGATGGACCCGATTGCGCCCGCGCCGACGATCCCGATTCTCATGTCAGCCCCGGCCGGGCGATGATAGCATAAAAAATATCTTGAAACGGGCCCTCAGGTACCTCCTGCCGGGCGGCGTCCTGCTCCTGGCCGCCACCATCGTGCCTTCCCTCGCCGCCCTTCGGGACTCCCTCCCGGCGCTCCTCCCCGTCTATTTCTACGGGGTCTTCGGCGTCGGCATCCTGCTCGCCTGGCGCTTCGACCGGAGCCGCCTGGTCCTGGCGCTCCTGGTCCTGGCCCTGGCCGACCGCGGGCTCCTCTATGGGGGCCCGAGCGTGTCCCACACCGTCGCCCTCCTGCTGCCGCTCGATCTCGCCGCCCTCTCCTGGCTCTCGGAACGCGGCCTCCTGACACCGCGGGGTCGGGTGAAGCTGATGGTCCTCCTCCTCCAGGCTGCCGCCGTCATCCTCATCTCGCGCCCCGAGCTGGCGCCCGCGACCACCTGGCTCGACTACGCCTTTGTCGAGTCGGCCTGGCTTCGCGCGCTCGGTCTCCCCCAGCCCGCCCTCCTGGCCTTCGTCCTTGCGTTCGGCTTGGTCGCGGCGCGCTTCACCCGCCACCCGACCGTGCTCGAGAGCGGCTCCGTCTGGGCGCTCGTCGCGGCCTTCCTCGCCATGCTCGCGGGGCAGGCGGGACCCGCGCCCACGATCTACTTCACCACCGCGGCCCTCATCCTCGTGGTGTCCCTCGTGGAGACCTCCCACGGCATGGCCTACGGCGACGAGCTCACGGGGCTCCCCGGCCGGCGGGCCCTCAACGAGGCGCTCCTGAAGCTCGGCGGCCGCTACGCGATCGCGATGGTGGACATCGACCACTTCAAGCGCTTCAACGACGAGCACGGCCACGATGTGGGAGACGAGCTGCTGCGGATGGTTGGGGGGAGACTGGCGGCCATCGGAGGCGGCGGCAAGGCCTACCGCTACGGGGGCGAGGAGTTCGCCGTGCTCTTCCCGAGCAAGTCGGTGGAGGACATCATCCCCTACCTCGAAGCCCTCAGGGTCGGCATCTCGGTCTCGGCGTTCACCGTGCGGGGGCGGCGACGGCCCCGGGAGAAACCGGACAGGCCGCGGGCGGGCGCCGGCCGGAAAAAAGTGTCCGTCACGGTCTCGATCGGCGTCGCCGAGGCGAGCCGCCAGCACCCGACGCCGGAGCGGGTGATCGAGGCCGCCGACGCCGCTCTCTACCGCGCCAAGAAGGCCGGCCGCAACCGCCTCTGCACGTGAGCTGAGATGCGGGTGTGGATCATCGTCGGCATCGGGCTCGCGGCGATCGTGACTGTGCTCTTCCTGCCGCCCATCCCTCAGGATCCCGCCTATCACGACTTCGCCGACCGGCGCCCCTTCCTCGGCATCCCCAACGCTCTCAACGTCCTCTCCAACGCGCCGTTCGTTCTCGTGGGTGCTCTCGGCCTGGCGTTCGTACGGCGGCGAGCGGCGCTCGAGGAGCGGACGGGGCTCCTGATCCTCTTCGCCGGGGTCGGACTGACCGGATTCGGCTCCGCCTACTACCACCTGGCGCCCGGCAACGTGACGCTCTTCTGGGACCGGCTGCCGATGACGATCGTCATCATGTCGCTGTTCGCCGTGATCATCGCGGAGCGGATCAGCCTCACCGCCGGGCGGCGGCTCCTTCCGATTCTCCTGCTCGCCGGCGCGGGGAGCGTGGCGTACTGGCTCGTCGGAGAGCTGTCCGGCGCGGGCGATCTCCGGCCGTACGCCCTCGTCCAGTTCTTCCCGCTCGTGGCCATCCCGCTGATCCTCCTCCTCTTCCCGCCCCGCTACACGCGGGGCGCCGACCTGCTCGGAGCGCTGGCGTGGTACGCGCTGGCGAAGCTCTTCGAGGCGCTGGACGCGCAGATCTTCGCGGTGGGGGGAGTCGTGAGCGGCCACACGCTGAAGCACCTGGCTTCGGCCGTGGCGATGTACTGGATTCTCAGGATGGTGAGGACCCGGCGGGCGATTCGGTGGTAAGATAAGGGCGTCGCAAGGCGCCGCCATGCCGAGAAGGGTCCTCGAGCCCCAGTTCGCCATCGAGCACCTGTCCATCCTGGACAGTGACGGCAACCTCGACACCTCGCTCGAACCGGAAATCCCCCCCGACGGCCTGAAGCGGCTCTACCGCGCCATGCTCCTGGGGCGGCGCCTGGACGAGCGGATGGTGCGGCTCCAGCGCCAGGGGCGGATCGGCACCTTCGCACCGATCAAGGGCCAGGAAGCCTCCCAGATGGGCAGCGTCTTCGCCCTCCGCCCCACCGACTGGATGGTGCCGTCCTTCCGCGAAACGGCGGCCATGCTCTGGCGCGGGTGGCCGATCGAGAAGATGCTGCTCTTCTTCGCCGGCTACCTGGAGGGCGGCCGGCCCGCCCCCGACCAGCACGACCTGCCGATCACCATCCCCGTGGCGACCCAGGTCCCCCACGCCGTCGGCCTCGCCTACGCCGCCCAGTACCGGGGCGACGACGCCGTCGTCATGGTCTTCTTCGGCGACGGCGCCACGTCCGAGGGCGACTTCCACGAGGCCTTGAACGTTGCCGGCGTCTGGCACGTGCCGATCGTCTTCGTCTGCCAGAACAACCAGTGGGCCATCTCGGTGCCGCTCAAGAAGCAGACCCACTCGCGGACGCTCGCCCAGAAGGCGCTGGCGTACGGCTTCCCGGGGATCCAGGTGGACGGCAACGACGTCCTGGCGGTCTATGCGGCCAGCCGCGAGGCGGTCGAGCGCGCGCGCGGCGGGGGCGGGCCGACCCTCATCGAGTGCGTGACGTATCGCCTGGGAGTCCACACGACCGCCGACGACCCGACCAAGTACCGCTCCGAGGAGGAGGTCAAGGCCTGGGAGCAGAAGGATCCCCTCACGCGCTTCAGCCAGTACCTCCAGAAGAAGAACCTCTTGGAGGAGCGCCTCGAGGAGCAGATTGACGCCGAGATCGCCGCCGCGGTGCAGCGCTTCGAGGCGACGGGGGCGGCCGACCCGCTGACGATGTTCGACCACGTCTACGCGGAGCTGCCCCCGGATCTCCAGGCCGAGCGCGAGGAGCTTCGCGAGCGGCTCGAGAAGAGCGCCCCGCGCCGGAGCGACGAGGAGGTCCCGCCGCCCCTGCCGATGCGCGGCCAGCGAAAGACGAGCCGATGGCAAAACTGAACATGGTGAAGGCGCTGAACCTGGCGCTCCACGAGGAGATGGAGCGCGACCCCGACGTCCTCATCATCGGCGAGGACGTGGGGGTGGACGGCGGCGTCTTCCGCGTGACGGAGGACCTCCACCGGAAGTTCGGCGGGAGGCGCGTGATCGACAGCCCGCTGGCGGAGGCCGCCATCATCGGCACGTCGGTCGGCATGGCGCTCTACGGCCTCAAGCCCATCTGCGAGATCCAGTTCTCGGGCTTCGCCTTCCAGTGCTTCCACCAGATCGAGAACCACGCCGCGCGCTACCGCACGCGCTCCCAGGGCCGGTTCCACTGCCAGCTGGTCATCCGCATGCCCTACGGCGGCGGCGTGCGCGCGCTCGAGCACCACACCGAGTCGGAGGAGCAGTTCTACGCCCAGATCCCGGGGCTCAAGATGGTGATCCCCTCCGGGCCCCGCACCGCGCGCGGCCTCCTCGTCAGCGCCATCCGCGATCCGGACCCCGTGATCTTCTTCGAGGCCAAGGGGCTCTACCACGCCGCGCGCGAAGACGTCCCCGACGAGACCGAGACCCTTCCCATCGGCCGCGCCCAGGTGGTCCAGGAAGGCAAGGACCTGACGCTCATCGCCTACGGCGCCATGCTCCGCGTCGCCCGGGAGGCCGCTCAGGTCCTCCACGACGAGGACGGCGCGGAGGCCGAGGTGATCGACCTCCTGACGATCTCGCCCCTCGACCGCGAGACGCTCGTGGCGTCGGTCCAGAAAACCGGGCGGGCGGTCGTCGTCCACGAGGCGCCCAAGAGCTTCGGCGCCGGCGCGGAGATCGCGGCCAGCATCATGGAGGGAGCCTTCCTCTCGCTCGAGGCGCCGATCCGGCGCGTCGCGGCCTACGACGTGTCGTTCGTCGGCTTCGCCCGCGAGAGGGCCACCGTCCCCGACGTCGCGCGCGTCGTCGCCGCCTGCCGCCAGACGCTCGCTTTTTAGAATGCCCCGCGCGTTCCGGCGAGTGATCCCCGTCCCCCTCACCTTTTTCCTCTCCCCCACCGGGGGAGAGGGTTGGGGTGAGGGGGGGAGAGGGCAAGGGTGAGCGGGATGGCGCGCGCGTTCGTCCTGCCCGACCTGGGCGAGGGCCTGACCGAGGCAGAGATCGTCACGGTCCACGTTCGCGAGGGCGACGTCATCCAGGAGGACGCGCCCTTCCTCGAGGTCGAGACCGACAAGGCCCAGGTCGAGATCCCCTCCCCCATGAGCGGCCGCGTGGAGAAGGTCCACGTGCGTCCCGGCCAGACCGTCAAGGTCGGCGAAGTGCTCGTCACCTTCGCCGACGGCGAGCCAGCCTCAGCGGTGGGACGGGGACCCCTCGCTCGCTCAGAAACCCCACTTCGCCGCGAGGGGCCCCCGTCTCCACCGCCGAGCGTCATTGGCCCAGCCCCGACGACAGCGCACGGGGGGCCGGTGCCGGCGACGCCGGCGACCCGGCGGCTGGCGCGGGAGCTCGGCGTCGATCTCACGACGGTGGCCGGCAGCGGACCCGCAGGTCGCGTCACCGACGAGGACGTCCGCGCCGCCGCCGGCCGCGCTCCCGCCCCGGCTCCCACGGCGCGCCGCGAGGCGGCCGGGCGTGCGGCGGAGGTCAGGCCCCTCGCCCGGCCCGCCGTGGAGGCGCCGCCACTGCCGAAGTTCGAGCAGTACGGACCGATCGAGCGCCAGCCGCTCTCCCACCTGCGCCGGACCATCGCCGAGCGGATGACGCTCTCCGCCGCGCTCATCCCCCACGTCACCCACTTCGACAAGGCCGACATCACAGAGCTGGACGCCGTCATTCGCCGGAACCTGGACGCGGCGCGCGAGCGAGGCGTCACGCTCACGCTGACCTCCTTCCTCCTCAAGGCGGCGGCCCTCGCGCTCCAGGAGCACCCCCGGTTCAACGCGAGCCTCGACCCATCGGCCGGCGAGCTGATCCTCAAGCGCTACTACCACCTGGGGATCGCCGTGGCGACGGACCGCGGCCTCATCGTCCCCGTCATCCGCGACGTGGACAAGAAGCCGCTGCTCGACCTGGCCCGGGAGCTGGCCGCCCTCGCCCAGCGCATGCGGGACGGCAAGGCCACGCTCGACGACCTCCGCGGCGGGACGTTCACGATCACCAACATCGGCGCCCTCGGCGGCACGGGGGCGATTCCGATCATCAATTACCCGGAAGTCGCCATCCTGGGCGTCGCCCGCGCGCGCGAAGAGGCCGTGGTCCACGACGGCCAGATCCGCGCGCGGCTCATTCTCCCCCTCACCCTGACCTTCGACCACCGCGTCGCCGACGGCGCCGACGGCGCCCGCTTCGCCTCCGACCTCGTCAGCCGCCTCGAGCACCCCGACCAGCTGTTGCTGGACCTATGAGCTCAGCGCCCCCGGCCTCCCCCCTTCCTTCTCGCCTGCTTCTTCACCACGTACTCCGCTACCCGCTCGGCCAGCCGCGAGATGAACCGCTCATCCTCCGGGCCCTTCTTCCCTTCCGCACCCTTCTGCCCCTCGATGTATTCACGCAGCACCCTGTTGATCTGCGTCTGGTACGGCTCCGTCCCTGGTTTCGCCGCCCGGGCTTTGAAGAAATCCAGGATGTCTTGATACAGCATGATGGTGATCCGGATCTTGGTGTGCCGGTCCAACTCCTCGAGGGGGGGCATCCTCTTCCAATACTCCGAGCGTTTCGCTTTTGAAAAATCAAATTCCTTTTTCATGGCCCCTAACCTCCCGCCTCGTCGCGCGCCGTGAAGAAATAATGCGGATCCTTTCGGCCCGTTCCGCGAGCGCCGCCTTGGCGTCATCCCACCCAAACTCCACATCGAGATGATATGCATACTATGCATATAAGTCAAGGGTAGCCGATGGTCATGGGGGATCTGGTGCGCGAGGTGGACGTGGCCGTCGTGGGCG
>Ga0209342_10001583_pt1 | contig 25489 bp, 30 predicted proteins | sample RifCSP16_2_FD_184023 | JGI IMG/M metagenome (GOLD analysis project Ga0209342, IMG submission 184023) | Soil microbial communities from Rifle, Colorado - Rifle CSP2_sed 16_2 (SPAdes) (version 2) | ecosystem: Environmental > Terrestrial > Deep subsurface > Rock core/Sediment | place: Rifle... | reverse complement strand
CGCCCCTCGGCGCGGGGGTGGTAGCAAAAGTTATCGAATAAAGCGACGAGGGGCGAGATACGAGAGGCGAGGGGTGGTGGGTGAACCCCGGTTATTAAGTCTCGTACTTCGGCCCTCGTACCTGAGTTTATAGGCCAGTAGCTCAACTGGTAGAGCGGCGGTCTCCAAAACCGCAGGTTGGGGGTTCGAGTCCCTCCTGGCCTGCCAGTCTTCTGGCAACGAACGGATTTTAGGTAGTGATGACTGACAAACTGAAGCTTGCCCTTGCGGTGCTGATCGTTGCGGTCGGCGTCGGGGGGTTCTATTTCTTGGGCGGCAAGCCGGAACTGTACCAGTGGGCGACCTTCCTGGTGGCGGCGGCGATCGCCGTGGCGGTGGCATTGCAGTCCGCGCCCGGAAAGGCTGCTTGGGAGTTCGCCAAGGGCGCGCGCCTCGAGTTGCGCAAGGTGGTCTGGCCCGCGCAGAAAGAGACCATGCAGATGACGCTGGTGGTGTTTTTAATGGTTGTGTTGGTGGCGGCGTTTCTGTGGGGTGTGGACCTGCTTGTGTACTTGGGCGTGAAGAAGATCACCGGATAAGGGATCGCGGAGATGGCGATGCGTTGGTACGTAGTGCACACCTATTCCGGCTTCGAGAAGCACGTGGTGCGCTCGCTCAAAGAGCACATCCGGAACACCGGTATGGAGGACAAGTTCGGCGAGATCCTGGTGCCGACCGAGGAAGTGGTCGAGATGAAGAGCGGCCAGAAGCGCACGACCGAGCGCAAGTTCTTCCCCGGCTATGTACTGGTGAAGATGGAGATGGACGACGACACGTGGCACCTGGTGAAGAACGTGCCCAAGGTGAGCGGCTTCGTCGGCGGGTCGGGCACGAAACCCGCACCGATCACGGAAAAGGAAGCCGATGCGATCCTGCAGCAGGTCAAGGAAGGCGTCGAGAAGCCCAAGCCCAAGTTCTCGTTCCTTCCGGGAGAGGCGGTGCGTGTCATCGCCGGCCCGTTCCAGGATTTCAACGGCATGGTGGAGGACGTGAACTACGACAAGAACAAGATCAAGGTGTCGGTGTCGATTTTCGGTCGCATGACGCCGGTGGAGCTGGAGTTCTCACAGGTGGAGAAGGCGTAGTCATAGAGGACTAAGGACTTAGGACTGAGGACTCAGTCCTAAGCACTCAGTCCTGAGTCCTTTTTTAACAGCGGGGAGGCCGACAACGGCCGCTTGGACCCGCAGGAGTCAAACGATGGCAAAGAAGGTAACCGCCTATATCAAGTTGCAGGTGCCGGCCGGGTCGGCGAACCCGTCCCCGCCGGTCGGGCCAGCGCTCGGCCAGCACGGCCTGAACATCATGGAGTTCTGCAAGCAGTTCAACGCGCAGACCCAGAAGATGGAAAAGGGCATGCCCATCCCGGTCATCATCACGGCTTTCAGCGACAAGAGCTTCACCTTCATCACCAAGACGCCGCCGGCGTCGGTGCTGATCAAGAAGGCATTGGGACTTGAGTCCGGCAGCGCCGTGCCGAACAAGCAGAAGGTCGGCAAGATCACGCGCAAGCAGCTCGAGGAGATCGCCAAGCTCAAGATGCCCGATCTCAACTGCTACGACCTCGACACGGCAGTGCGCATCATCGCGGGCAGCGCCCGGCAGATGGGCGTGGATTGTGAGGGGGTGTGACATGGCCGGCAAACGCATGAAGACCCAGCTCGCGAAGGTGGACCGGATGAAGAACTATCCGCTCGATGAGGCCCTGAATATCCTGAAGGGCACGGCGAGCGCCAAGTTCGATGAATCGGTGGATGTCGCGATCAACTTGGGCATCGATGCCAAGAAATCCGATCAGAACGTCCGCGGCACGGCGGTAATGCCGCGCGGCACGGGGAAAAAGGTGCGCGTGGCGGTGTTCGCCGAGGGCGCGGCCGCCGAGGCCGCGAAGAAGGCCGGGGCCGACATCGTCGGCTTCCAGGATCTCGCCGACCAGATCAAGCAGGGCAACATCGATTTCGATCTCGCGGTCGCCACGCCCGAGGCCATGAGGATCGTGGGCCAGTTGGGCCAGATCCTCGGCCCGCGCGGACTCATGCCGAACCCGAAGGTCGGCACCGTGACGCCAAACGTGGCCAAGGCCGTCGAGAACGCCAAGGCCGGTCAGGTGCAGTTCCGCACCGACAAGGCCGGCATCGTGCACTGCGCGATCGGCAAGGCCTCTTTCGAGCCGGACGCGCTGAAGGAGAATTTTCTCTCGCTCATCGCCGCGCTCAACAAGGCCAAGCCCGCCACGGCGAAGGGCGCATACCTGAAGAAGGTCACGCTCGCGACCACGATGGGTCCGGGCATTCGCCTGGACACGGCGGGGTTGTAATGTATTAGGGATCAGGGGTCAGGGTTCAGGGGTCGGTAAAATTGTGACTGACCCCTGACCCCTAGTCCCTGACCCCTCAAACAGATTTTGGGACCGCCGGCGGTGTTTGCCGGCGGATCGTTAAAGACCGCAGGCGCCGAGGTGGGCGGTACGACACCGAGGCTTAATGTAGGTGAAACAGCCTGCGCAGATGGTGTACCCGAAACAGGATTTGCTCCTGAATACGGTCACCGCGGTAACAAGCAACGGGCCGCACAGCCCATCGCCGTTAGCTAATAGCTAACGGCTAAAGGCTAGAGGCTCCATGGAGGTGACTCGTATGAGTCTGACGCTGGAAGAGAAAAAGGTGGTGGTCGCCGAAGTGTCCGCGAAGCTCACGGGCGCGCAGGCGGCGATGCTCGCGGAGTATCGTGGGTTGACCGTCGCGCAAATGACCAAGCTGCGGCGCCAGGCGCACGACAGCCAGGTTTATCTGCGCGTGGTCAAAAACACGCTCGCGCGCCGCGCCGTCGCCGGCACGAGCTTCGAGTGCCTTAAGGACCATATGGTCGGTCCCTTGGCGTTCGCGGCCGCGGCCGACCCCGTGGCCGTGGCCAAGACCCTGAGTGAGTTCGCGAAAGAGAACGTGGCGCTCAAGATCAAGGCCGGCGCCATGGGCGGCAAGCTCATGTCGGTGGCCCAGATCCAGGCCCTGGCCAAGCTGCCCGGACGCGAGCAGTTGCTGGCGATACTCATGGGCACCATGCAGGCGCCGGTCCAGAAGTTCGTTCGGACCTTGAACGAGGTCCCGGCGAGGTTCGTGCGTACACTCGCTGCGGTGCGCGACGCCAGAGGGCAGGCCGCCGCCTAACCGATTCAACCTTATTAAGACTTTATCAGGAGATTTCATCATGGCCGTTTCAAAAGAAGAGATTCTCAACAGCGTCGCCTCGATGTCCGTGCTTGAGCTTTCCGAGCTCATCAAGGACATGGAGACCAAGTTCGGCGTCTCCGCCGCCGCCGCCGTCGCCGTGGCCGCTCCGGCCGCCGCCGCCGCTCCGGCGGAGGTCAAGGACAGCTTCGACGTGATCCTGACCGCCGCCGGCGAAAATAAGGTCTCCGTGATCAAGGCCGTGCGCGCGGTCACGACCCTCGGCCTGAAGGAAGCGAAGGACCTGGTGGAAGGCGCACCGCAGACCGTGAAGGAAGGCGTGCCCAAGGCCGATGCCGAGAAGATGAAGAAAGAACTCGAGGCGGCCGGCGCCAAGGTCGAACTCAAGTAAGACCCTTGGGTCTTACCGTGGCACCGCTGCCGCACCGGGCGGCGCGGTCGTAAAACCAGACGGAAGGCTGGTGGGAGATCCCACCGGCCTGCCGGCATTTCCGGTCTCGCCCTATGTACGTCAGGGCGGACCGGAACATCCCCGCACGGGGAAGGCTGATTCGTTAGAGCTGAGGAACCGCATGACCTACTCATTCACCGAGAAGAAGCTCATCCGCAAGACCTTCGGCAAGCGCCCGAGCATCCTCAAGGCGCCCTACCTGCTGGCGATCCAGAAGGAGTCGTATCGCAAGTTCTTGCAGGCGGATGTGCCGTCGGAGCAACGGATCGACCAGGGTCTGCAGGCCGCCTTCAAAACGGTGTTTCCGATCGAGAGCTACAACGGCAATGCGGCGCTGGAGTTCGTCAGCTACCGTCTCGGTGTCCCGGGGTTCGACGTCCTGGAATGCCAGCAGCGCGGGCTGATCTACGCCGCGCCGCTGCGTGCGCTGCTGCGGCTCGTGGTGTTCAACAAGGACGAGACCACCGGCGCCAAGACCGTGCGCGATATCAAGGAGCAAGAGGTGTACATGGGCGAGATCCCGCTCATGACCGATAACGGCACCTTCGTCATCAACGGTACCGAGCGCGTCATCGTCTCCCAGCTCCATCGCTCGCCGGGCGTCTTCTTCGAGCACGATTTCGGCAAGACCCACTCCTCGGGGAAGCTCCTGTTCTCGGCGCGCGTCATTCCCTACCGCGGCTCCTGGCTCGACTTCGAGTTCGATCCCAAGGACTACGTCTACGTGCGCATCGACCGCCGCCGTAAGCTCCCGGCCACGATTCTGCTGCGGGCGCTCGGCATGACCACCCCCGAGGTCATCGCGACGTTCTTCGAGAAGGACAGCTTCCATTTTGTGAAGGGCGAGATCCGGCTCGATCTCGTGCCGGCCCGGTTGCGCGGCCTGCTGCTCGACTTCGAGATCGCGACCCCTAAGGGTGAGGTGATCATCGAGGCCGGCCGGCGCATCACCGGCCGCCATGTTCGAGATCTCGATAAGGCGCGCCTCAAGCAACTTACGGTGCCCGCGAGTTTCATGATCGGGCGCCCGCTCGCGGAGGATGTGGTGAATCCCGCGACCGGAGAGCTGCTCGCCTCGGCGAACGATCCGGTCACGCAGGAGATCCTCGACAACGTGGTCGCGGCCGGCATCGCGACCGTCCACATAATCTACACCAACGATCTCGATCAGGGTCCGTACATCTCGGACACCCTGCGCCTCGATCCGACGCGCGATGCGCTGGAGGCGCAGATCGAGATCTACCGCATGATGCGCCCGGGCGAGCCGCCCACGAAGGATGCGGCCCAGACGCTTTTTAATAATCTCTTCTTCAGCCCCGACCGCTATGATCTCTCGGCCGTGGGGCGCATGAAGTTCAACCGGCGGGTCGGGCGCGACACCGACGAGGGTCCGGGCATCCTCAGCAAACAGGACATCATCGATGCGATGAAGATCCTCATTGACTTGAAGAACGGCCGGGGCGAGGTGGACGACATCGATCACCTCGGCAACCGCCGCGTACGCTCCGTTGGGGAGCTCGCGGAGAACCAGTTCCGTGTGGGGCTCGTGCGCGTCGAGCGCGCGGTGAAGGAGCGGCTCTCGCTCGCCGAATCCGAGGGGCTGATGCCTCAGGAGCTCATCAACGCCAAGCCGGTGTCGGCGGTGATCAAGGAATTCTTCGGCTCCTCGCAGTTGAGCCAGTTCATGGACCAGACGAACCCCCTCTCCGAGGTCACGCACAAGCGCCGCGTCTCGGCCCTCGGGCCGGGCGGCCTTACCCGCGAGCGCGCCGGGTTCGAGGTGCGCGACGTGCACCCAACTCACTACGGGCGCGTGTGTCCGATCGAGACGCCGGAAGGTCCGAACATCGGGCTTATCAACTCGCTCGCGGTCTATGCCCGCACCAACGAATACGGTTTCCTCGAGACCCCGTACCGCAAGGTGGGGAACAGCAAGGTGACCGATGAGGTCCATTACCTCTCGGCGATCGAGGAAAGCAAGTTCATGATCGCCCAGGCGAATGCGGCGCTCGACGCCCGCGGCCACCTGATCGACGAGCTGGTCTCGTGCCGCTGCAAGAACGAGTTCATGCTCTCGACGCCGGACAAGGTGGAGTACATCGACGTGGCGCCGTCGCAGATCGTGTCGGTGGCGGCCTCGCTCATCCCGTTCCTCGAGCACGACGACGCCAACCGCGCCCTCATGGGTTCGAACATGCAGCGTCAGGCGGTGCCCACGTTGAAGACCCAGAAGCCGCTGGTCGGCACCGGCATCGAGCGCGTCGTGGCCATTGATTCCGGCGCGACGGTCGTTGCGAAACGCGGTGGCACGGTGGACTCGGTGGACGCCTCGCGCATCGTCGTGCGGGTCAACGACGACGAAACCAAGCCGGGCGAGGTGGGCGTCGATATCTATAACCTTATCAAGTACACGCGCTCGAACCAGAACACCAACATCAATCAGAAGCCCCTGGTGAAGGTGGGCGATGTGATCGCCCGTGGCGATGCGCTCGCCGATGGGCCGGCGACCGACATGGGCGAGCTTGCGCTCGGGCGCAACGTGCTCGTCGCGTTCATGCCCTGGAACGGCTACAACTTCGAGGACTCGATCCTCATCTCGGAGCGCGTGGTCGAGCAGGATGTCTTCACCACCATCCATATCGAAGAACTGCAGAACGTGGCGCGCGACACCAAGCTCGGGTCCGAGGAGATCACGCGCGACATCCCGAACGTGGGTGAGGCGGCGCTCGGCAAGCTCGATGAGTCCGGCATCATCTATATCGGCGCCGAGGTGGATGCGGGCGATATCCTGGTGGGTAAGGTCACGCCCAAGGGCGAGACCCAGTTGACGCCCGAGGAGAAGCTGCTGCGCGCGATCTTCGGTGAGAAGGCCTCCGACGTGAAGGACACGAGCCTCAGGGTGCCCTCCGGCATGTCCGGGACGGTGATCGACGTGCATGTGTTCACGCGCGAGGGCGTGGAGAAGGACGCGCGCGCCAAGAGCATCGAGGAGATGGATCTCGCGAGCGTCCGCAAGGACCTGGACGATCAGTACCGCATCGTCGAGAACGACGCCTATGCCCGCCTCGAAAAAGTCCTGCTCGGCAAGGTGGCCGCGGGCGGACCCGCCGGCCTCAAGGACGGCGACAAGGTCACGAAGGGGTATCTCACGGAGCTGGCGCGTAGCAAGTGGTTCGACATCCGCTTGAAGAACGAGGAGGCCTCCGAGGCCTTGGAGCAGGCCAAGGGCTATCTTGCCAAGCAAAAGGCGCAATTCGACCAGTTGTTCACCGAGAAGAAGGCGAAACTCACCTCGGGCGATGACCTCGCCCCGGGCGTGCTCAAGATGGTGAAGGTCTATCTGGCCGTGAAGCGCCGGCTCCAGCCGGGCGACAAGATGGCCGGGCGTCACGGCAACAAGGGCGTCATCTCGCGCATCGTGCCGGTCGAGGACATGCCGCACATGGCCGATGGCACGCCGGTTGACATCGTGCTGAATCCCCTGGGCGTGCCCTCGCGCATGAACGTGGGGCAGGTGCTCGAAACCCACCTCGGCTGGGCCGCGCACGAGCTGGGGGCCAAGATCGGCAAGATGCTGGAGGAGCAGCGCAAGATCGAGGAGCTGCGCCGCTTCATTGAAAAGATATACAACCAGGTGGGCAAGGGCGTACGCAAGGAGGACATCAAGTCGCTTACCGACGACGAAGTGATCGAGCTCGCGCGCAACCTGAGGAACGGCGTGCCGGTCGCGACGCCGGTGTTCGACGGCGCGGCGGAAGAGGAGATCAAGGACATGCTCGAGCTCGCGGGCCTGCCGCGCAGCGGCCAGACCGTGCTCCACGACGGACGCACCGGCGAGGCGTTCGACCGGCCGGTGACGGTGGGTTACATGTACATCCTCAAGTTGAACCACCTCGTGGATGACAAGATGCACGCGCGCTCGACTGGCCCCTACAGCCTGGTCACCCAGCAGCCGCTCGGTGGCAAGGCGCAGTTCGGCGGCCAGCGCTTCGGCGAGATGGAGGTGTGGGCGCTCGAGGCCTACGGGGCGGGCTACACGCTGCAGGAGATGCTCACCGTCAAGTCCGACGACGTTGCCGGGCGCACCAAGATGTTCGAGAACATCGTCAAGGGCGATCACCGCATGGAGGCCGGCATGCCGGAGTCCTTCAACGTGCTGATCAAGGAAATTCGCGCCTTGGGTATCGATATCGAATTGGTGCAAGAGTGAGTTTCGAGTTGCGCGTTTCGGGTTGCGCGTTGCACCCGAAACGCGAAACCCGGAACCCCAACCGCATGCAGTCAGGAGAACGACCTTGAAAGATCTGTTCAGCCTCTTCAAGCAGCACAGCAAGACCGAGGACTTCGATGCCATCCGCATCGCACTCGCGTCCCCGGAGAAAATCCGCTCCTGGTCCTACGGCGAGGTGAAGAAGCCGGAGACGATCAACTACCGCACGTTCAAACCCGAGCGCGACGGGCTGTTCTGCGCCAAGATCTTCGGCCCCGTGAAGGACTACGAGTGCCTGTGCGGCAAGTACAAGCGCCTGAAGCACCGCGGCGTCATCTGCGAGAAGTGCGGCGTGGAGGTGACGCTCTCGAAGGTGCGGCGCGAGCGCATGGGTCATATCGATCTGGCCTCGCCGGTGGCGCACATCTGGTTCTTGAAGTCCCTGCCCTCGCGCATGGGACTGGTGCTCGACATGACGCTGCGCGACATCGAGCGCGTGCTCTATTTCGAGGCCTATGTCATCATCGACCCGGGCATGACGCCGCTCGAGAAGGGTCATCTGCTCTCGGAGGACGCCTATCTGAACGCCGTCGAGCAGTACGGCGATGAGTTCGACGCGCGCATGGGCGCGGAGTCGATCCGCGATCTGCTGCGGGCCATCAATCTCGAGGAGGAGGTGAAGCGGCTGCGTGCGGAGCTCGCCGAGACCAGCTCCGAGACCAAGATCAAGAAATTTACCAAGCGCCTGAAGGTGCTCGAGGCCTTTCTCAGTTCCGGCAACAAGCCGGAGTGGATGGTGCTCGAGATCCTGCCGGTACTGCCCCCGGAGCTGCGGCCGCTGGTGCCGCTCGATGGCGGGCGCTTTGCGACCTCGGATTTGAACGATCTCTACCGGCGCGTCATCAACCGTAATAATCGTCTCAAGCGGCTGCTCGATCTGAACGCGCCGGACATCATCGTGCGCAACGAAAAGCGCATGCTCCAGGAGGCGGTGGACGCGCTCCTCGATAACGGCCGGCGCGGGCGCGCGATCACCGGCGCGAACAAGCGCCAATTGAAGTCGCTCGCCGATATGATCAAGGGCAAGCAGGGCCGGTTCCGCCAGAACCTGCTCGGCAAGCGCGTGGACTACTCCGGCCGCTCGGTGATCGTGGTCGGCCCGACGCTGAAGCTGCACCAGTGCGGCCTGCCGAAGAAAATGGCGCTCGAGCTCTTCAAGCCGTTCATCTTCAGCAAGCTCGAACTCAAGGGCTTGGCCACCACCATCAAGGCGGCCAAGAAGATGGTCGAACAGGCCACGCCCGAGGTGTGGGACATCCTCGAAGAGGTAATCCGCGAGCACCCGGTGCTGCTCAACCGCGCGCCGACGCTGCACCGCCTCGGCATCCAGGCGTTCGAGCCGCAGCTCATCGAGGGCAAGGCGATCCAGCTGCACCCGCTGGTGTGCGCGGCGTACAACGCCGATTTCGACGGCGACCAGATGGCGGTGCACATCCCGCTGTCGATCGAGGCGCAGCTCGAGGCGCGCGCGCTCATGATGTCCACGAACAACGTGCTGTCCCCGGCGAACGGCGATCCGGTCATCGTGCCCTCGCAAGACATCGTGCTCGGGCTCTACTACATGACCCGCGCGCGGGTGAATGCCCCGGGCGAGGGCGGGGCGTACGCCGATGTCGCCGAGGTGCAGCGCGCGTATTCGGCGAAGGCCGTGTCGCTGCACGCCAAGATCAAGGTGCGCATCCGCGAGGTCGTGCTCGGCGAGGACGGCGCACGCAAAGAAAGCCACAAGCTCTGTGACACGACCGTGGGCCGGGCGCTGCTTTCGGAGATCCTGCCCGAGGGGATGCCGTTCGAGGTTATCAACCGCGATCTCAAGAAAAAGATCATCTCCGAGCTCATCAACTCCTGCTACCGGCGCGTGGGCCTCAAGGCCACCGTGATCTTCGCCGACCAGTTGATGTACACGGGCTTTTACTACTCCACCCGCTCCGGCGTCTCCTTCGGTGTGGACGACATGATCACGCCCGCGGAGAAGGTCGAGATCATCGGCCAGGCCGAGGGCGAGGTGAAGGCGATCCAGAACCAGTACACCTCGGGCCTGCTCACCGACGGCGAGCGCTATAACAAGGTGGTGGACATCTGGACCCACACCTCGGAACGCGTCGCCAAGACCATGATGGATCAGTTGGGCGTCGAGGAGGTGACCGATGCCAAGGGCAACAAGGTGAAACAGCCCTCGTTCAACTCGATCTTCATGATGGCGGATTCGGGCGCGCGCGGTTCGGCGGCGCAGATTCGTCAGCTCGCCGGCATGCGCGGCCTCATGGCCAAGCCCGACGGCTCGATCATCGAGACCCCGATTACGGCGAACTTCCGCGAGGGCCTGAACGTATTGCAGTACTTCATCTCCACCCACGGCGCGCGCAAGGGCCTCGCGGACACGGCGTTGAAGACCGCGAATTCTGGGTATCTGACGCGCCGACTCGTGGACGTGTGCCAGGATCTCGTGGTGACCGAGGACGACTGCGGCACGACCGGGGGTGTAAGCAAGTCGGCGCTCGTCGAGGGCGGCGAGGTGGTGATCCCGCTGCGCGACCGCGTGCTCGGACGCGTGGTGATCGGCGACATCCGCGATCCGGGCAACGACAAGGTCGTGCTGGTCCCGGACGGCGGCATGCTCGATGAGCACGCCATGGCGCTGCTGGAAGAGAAAAGCATCGATCAGGTGCTGGTGCGTTCGGCCGTGACCTGCGAGACCCGCTATGGAGTGTGTCGCAAGTGCTACGGTCGCGATCTCGGGCGCGGGCATCTCGTGAACCTCGGCGAAGCCGTGGGTGTTATTGCCGCGCAGTCGATCGGCGAGCCCGGCACCCAGCTCACCATGCGCACCTTCCACATCGGCGGCGCCGCCTCGCGTGCCACGGCCGTGTCGCGCATCGAGGTCAAGACCACCGGCGTCATCCGGCTCAAGAACGTCAAGTCCGTGAAGCACGCGAGCGGTAACTTCGTGGCGCTGTCGCGCTCGAGCGAGCTCATCGTGCAGGACGACCAGGGCCGCAACCGCGAGCGTTACAAGCTCCCCTTCGGCGCGGTGCTCTCCGTGCAGGACGGCTCCAAGGTCAAGGCCGGCGCCGTGGTCGCGAACTGGGATCCGCACACGCATCCGATCATCACCGAGGTGGCGGGTAAGGCGGCCTTCAGCGACTTCATCGAAGGCGTCACGGTCACCCGCCAGACCGACGAGGTCACGGGGCTGTCCACGTACGTCGTGCTCGACGCCAAGCACCGCGCCGGCGCCAAGGACATCCGCCCGGTGATCACGCTGCTGGATGGGAAGGGCAAGCCCGTGAACATCCCCGGCACCGAGATTGCGGCGAAGTACATGCTGCCGCCGGGGGCGATCATCACCGTGAACGACGGCGACAAGGCGGGCGTGGGCGATGTGCTCGCGCGCATTCCGCAGGAGACGCTGAAGACCCGCGACATCACGGGTGGTTTGCCGCGCGTGGCCGAGCTCTTCGAGGCGCGCAAGCCCAAGGACTGCGCGATGCTCGCGGAGACGAGCGGGGTGGTGTCCTTCGGCAAGGACACCAAGGGCAAGCAGCGCCTGGTGATCACCGACAAGGACGGGGAGGAGCACGAGTACCTGATCCCGAAGGGCCGGCACATCACGGTGTTCGAGGGCGAGACCGTGGAGCAGGGCGATGTGATCGTCGACGGCTCCCCGGTCGCCTCGGACATCCTGCGGCTGCTCGGCGTCGAGGCGCTCACGAACTATATCGTGGACGAGATCCAGGACGTGTACCGACTCCAGGGCGTGCGCATCAACGACAAGCACATCGAGGTGATCGTGCGCCAGATGCTGCGCAAGGCGCGCGTGATCGATCCGGCCGACACCCGGTTCCTGCCCGGCGAGCAGGTCGAGCGCTCGCGCCTGCTCGAGGAACACGAGATGCTCGCCAAGGACAAGAAGCCGGCGACCTTCGAGCCGATGTTGCTCGGCATCACCAAGGCCTCGCTCTCCACGGAGTCGTTCATCTCCGCGGCTTCGTTCCAGGAGACCACGCGCGTACTCACGGAGGCCGCCATCAACGGCAAGAAGGATCTGCTGCGGGGTCTCAAGGAGAACGTCATCGTCGGGCGGCTCGTCCCGGCCGGGACCGGCCTGGCCTACCATCAGGACCGCCGGCGCAAGCGCGTCGAAACCAAGGAAGAGACGCGGGCCCTGGAGGAATCGCTTACCGGGTTAACCGGGGCCAAGCCCGCGCGCGGCAGCGAGGAAGCCGTGGGCGGCTGAGGGGCCGAAAATGGCGGAAAGTTCGCCATAAGCCGCCGTTTATGGCTTGACACACCCAGGGTCTATCCATAAAATCGCGCCCCTCTGAACAGGCCGGTTAGCCGCCGGCCTGTATTTTTAGAGCCCCGGGAACCGCTGCTGCGGGCCCTGGAGCACCCGGTCAGATCGGGTTCGGCGCCCGCCTGTAGGCGCGTGGACCCTGGAACTGCCTGAATGCCGCGGGACCTCCCCCTCATCAACCGATGACGGGAGCCCTGTTTTTTTTGAGGATCGGAGTACCGGATGCCGACAATCAATCAGCTGGTGAACAAGCCGCGCGCGCGGCAGACCAGTAAGAGCAAAGTGCCGGCCCTGGAGGCCTGCCCGCAACGGCGCGGTGTGTGCACGCGCGTGTACACGACCACGCCGAAGAAGCCGAACTCGGCGCTCCGGAAGGTCGCGAAGGTGCGGCTTACCAACGGCTACGAGGTGATCACTTATATCGGCGGCGAGGGCCACAATTTGCAGGAGCACTCGGTGGTGCTCATCCGCGGCGGGCGCGTCAAGGACCTGCCCGGCGTGCGCTACCACACGGTGCGCGGCACGCTGGATACCGCGGGTGTTGCCGACCGCAAGCAGGGCCGCTCCAAGTACGGCACGAAGCGCCAGAAGTCGTAACGGGCGTCCGTCACTCTAATATATAGAAGTCCGAGCAGAGTATGCCAAGAAAACGCGAGGTTCCGAAGCGTCCGGTGACGCCGGATCCGAAGTACCACAGCGAGCTGGTGACGAGGTTTGTCAACGTCGTCATGCGCCACGGCAAGAAGGCCGCGGCGGAAAAGATCGTGTACGGCGCGCTCGATGTTCTCGCGGGCCGCGGCAAGAAGGATCCGATCGACCTGTTCAGTCAGGCCTTGGACAACGTGCGCCCGCTGGTGGAGGTCAAGAGTCGGCGCGTCGGCGGCGCCACCTATCAGGTGCCGGTCGAGGTACGCACCGGCCGCCAGACCGCGCTCGCCATGCGCTGGCTCACCGAGGCGGCGCGCGACCGGGCAGGCAAGTCCATGGGCGCGCGTCTGGCGGATGAGCTGATGGACGCCTCCGAGAAACGCGGCAACGCGGTGAAGAAGCGCGAGGACGTGCACCGCATGGCCGAGGCCAACAAGGCCTTCTCGCATTATCGTTGGTAATGATTTTGGAACCGCAGATGAACGCAGATACACGCAGATAAAAGGCTGGAAAACACAAGTTTCTGTTTTCATCCGCGTTTATCCGCGTTCATCTGCGGTTACAGTGATCTTTAGAGGACTGAGTCGTGGCTCGTACTACACCCATCGAACGATACCGGAACATCGGCATCATGGCGCATATCGACGCCGGTAAGACCACGACCACCGAGCGCATCCTGTTCTACACCGGCGTGTCGCACAAGATCGGCGAGGTGCATGAGGGCACGGCCGTCATGGACTGGATGGAGCAGGAGCAGGAGCGCGGCATCACCATCACCTCCGCGGCCACCACCTGCTTCTGGAAAGGCATGGACGGCAAGCGCGACCAGCACCGTTTCAATATTATTGATACCCCCGGCCACGTGGACTTCACCATCGAGGTGGAGCGCAGTCTGCGCGTGCTCGATGGCGCGATCTTCGTGCTCTGCGCCGTGGGTGGCGTGCAGCCGCAGTCCGAGACCGTGTGGCGCCAGGCCAACCGGTACAAGGTGCCGCGCCTCGCGTTCGTCAACAAGATGGACCGCGCCGGCGCCAATTTCCTGAGCGTCGTCTCCCAGTTGCGGGAGCGTCTCGGCGCCGACGCCGTGCCGCTGCAGCTCCCCATCGGCGCCGAGGAAAAGTTCCAAGGCGTGGTGGACCTCATCAAGATGAAGGCCATTTTCTGGGATGACTCCACCCAGGGCATGAAGTTCGAGGAGCGCGAGATTCCGGCCGAGATGGTCGAGCTTTGCCGGGAATACCACGACAAGATGGCCGAAGCCGCGGCTGAGGCCAACGAGACGCTCATGGAGAAGTATCTAAGAGGCGAGAAGCTGACCCAGAGCGAGATCATGCAGGGTCTGCGCGAGCGCAACCTCAAGCTCGATATCGTGCCGGTGTTGTGCGGCAGCGCCTTCAAGAACAAGGGCGTGCAGGCCGCGCTCGACGCCGTGATCGATTTTCTGCCCGCGCCGGTCGATCGCCCGGCCATCAAGGGCCATCTCGACGACAAGGCCGGCACCGAGGCCGAGCGTCACGCCTCGGACGACGAGCCGTTCTCCGCGCTCGCCTTCAAGATCGCGACCGACCCGTTCGTCGGTGCGCTCACGTATATCCGCGTTTATTCCGGCGTGCTTGCCTCCGGCGATACCGTGTACAACCCGGTCAAGAGCAGGAAGGAGCGTATCGGGCGTCTGCTCCAGATGCACGCCAATGAGCGCCAAGAGATTAAAGAAGTACGCGCCGGCGACATCGCCGCGTGCGTGGGTCTGAAGGACGTCACCACCGGCGAGACCCTGTGCGACCCGGATAAGGTGATCACGCTCGAGCGCATGGAGTTTCCGGAGCCGGTGATTTCGCAGGCGGTCGAGCCCAAGTCCAAGGTCGATCAGGAAAAGATGGGTGTGGCGCTACAGCGCCTCGCCCAGGAAGACCCCTCGTTCCGTGTCTCGACCGACGAGGAGTCGAGTCAGACCATCATCTCCGGCATGGGCGAGCTGCATCTTGAAATCATCGTCGACCGCATGAGGCGCGAGTTCGGCGTCGAGGCCAACGTCGGCAAGCCGCAGGTCGCCTACCGCGAGACCATCAGAAAGTCCGTGGACCAGGAATACCGCTTCGTCAAGCAGTCCGGCGGCCGCGGTCAGTACGGCCATGTCCAGATCAAGTTCGAGCCGCAGGAGCCGGGCAAGGGCTTCGAGTTCGTGGACGCCGTCAAGGGCGGAGTGATCCCGCGCGAGTTCATCCCGGCGGTCAGGAAGGGTGTGGATGAGGCCATGCAACGCGGCATCAAGGCCGGCTACCCGGTGGTGGACGTGAAAGCGACGCTGCATTACGGCTCGTATCACGATGTGGACTCGAACGAAAACGCCTTCAAGATGGCGGCGATTCTGTGCTGGCGCGAGGCCGGTTTGAAGGGCGACCCGGTGTTGCTCGAGCCGATTATGGACGTCGAGGTCACCACCCCGGCCGATTACATGGGCGCGGTGACCGGCGATCTCAACTCGCGCCGCGGCGTGATTCTGTCGATGGAGGACGGCCACGGCGGCGTCAAGGTCCTGCGCGCCGAGGTGCCGCTCGCCAATATGTTCGGCTACTCGACGAGCATGCGCTCCGCGACCCAGGGCCGCGCGACCTATACGATGGAATTCAAAAAGTACTCTCCGGTGCCGTCGAACGTCGCCGAGACGGTGCTTAAGAAGGCGAGCTGATTACTTAGGCAACACATTTGAGCTAGACGAGGCACGCGATGTCCAAGGTAAAATTCGAACGCACCAAACCCCACTTAAACGTCGGCACCATCGGTCACGTCGACCACGGCAAGACGACGTTGACCGCGGCGCTGACCAAGGTGTTGGCCGCGAAGTTCGGCGGTGAGGTGAGGGCCTACGACCAGATCGACAACGCCCCCGAGGAGCGCGAGCGCGGCATCACGATCGCCACCTCGCACGTGGAGTACCAAAGCGAGAAGCGCCACTACGCCCACGTCGACTGCCCGGGACACGCCGATTATGTCAAAAACATGATCACCGGCGCCGCCCAGATGGACGGGGCCATATTAGTGGTCTCGGCCGCCGATGGCCCCATGCCCCAGACCCGCGAGCATATCCTCTTGGCCCGCCAGGTGGGCGTACCCTATATCGTGGTGTACTTGAACAAGGCCGACATGGTCGATGACAAAGACCTCCTCGAGCTCGTCCAGGAGGAAGTCCGCGACCTCCTCACCAAGTACGGCTTCCCCGGCAAGGACACCCCCATCGTCGTGGGCAGCGCCCTCAAGGCCCTCGAAGGCGACCAGGGTGAACTGGGCGAGCCCTCGATCGTCAAGCTCTCCCAGGCCCTCGATTCCTACATCCCGCAGCCCAAGCGCGCCATCGACGGCCCGTTCCTGATGCCGATCGAGGATGTCTTCTCCATCTCCGGAAGAGGCACCGTGGTCACCGGGCGCATCGAGCGCGGAATCGTGAAAGTGGGCGATGAAGTCGAGATCGTCGGGCTCAAGCCCACCATCAAGACCATCGTCACCGGGGTGGAGATGTTTAGAAAGCTCTTAGACCAGGGCGAGGCCGGCGACAACGTCGGCGTCCTCCTGCGCGGCACCAAGCGCGAGGAAGTCGAGCGCGGCCAGGTACTCTCCAAACCCGGCTCCATCACCCCGCACACCAAGTTCGAGGCCGAGGTCTACGTCCTCACCAAAGAAGAAGGCGGGCGCCACACCCCGTTCTTCAACGGCTACCGGCCCCAGTTCTATTTCAGAACCACCGACGTCACCGGCTCGATGGAACTGCCAAGCGGCACCGAGATGGTGATGCCGGGCGACAACATCAAGGTCGTCGTTTCGCTCATCTCCCCCATCGCGATGGAGGAGGGCCTGCGGTTCGCCATCCGCGAGGGCGGCAGGACCGTCGGCGCGGGGGTGGTAGCAAAAGTTATCGAATAAAGCGACGAGGGGCGAGATACGAGAGGCGAGGGGTGGTGGGTGAACCCCGGTTATTAAGTCTCGTACTTCGGCCCTCGTATCTCGTACCTGTTGTTATACAGGCCAGTAGCTCACAGCGGCGTGAAAGAAGATGGCTAGTCAGCGGATTAGAATTCGGTTAAAGGCGTTCGATCACCGGTTGATCGACCGCTCGGCTGCGGAGATCGTCGAGACGGCGAAGCGCACCGGCGCGCTCGTGCACGGGCCCATCCCGTTGCCGACGAAGATCGAGCGCTACACGGTCAATCGCTCGCCGCACTCGGACAAGAAGTCGCGCGACCAGTTCGAGATCCGCACGCACAAGCGGATCATGGACATCATCGAGCCCACGGATAAGACCGTGGATGCGCTGATGCGACTCGACCTCTCCGCCGGCGTGGACGTGGAAATAAAATTGAACTGATGAAACCGCAGATAAACGCAGATGAACACAGATAATAGTAAAGAATCTATTTTTTCTTTATCCGCGTTCATCCGCGTTCATCCGCGGTTCCAAAATATTTAGGTTTTTAAAAATGGCGCTCGGACTCGTAGGCAGAAAGATCGGCATGACCCGCGTGTTCACCGCGGACGGCACGGCCGTGCCGGTGACGGTGTTGCAGGTGACGGGTAACCGCGTCACCCAGGTAAAGGACGCCGGCAAAGACGGCTACGCCGCGGTGCAGGTCACCGCAGGCAGCCGCCGCGCCGATCGCGTGTCGAAGGCGCTCGCCGGGCATTACGCCAAGGGCGGGGTCGAGCCAGGTTGGGGCCTGTGGGAGTTTCGCCTGGGGCCGGACGAGGGCGCGGAGCTGAAGCCCGGCGCCGAGATCAAGGCGGATATTTTCAAGGTGGGCCAGCACGTCGACGTCCAGGGTACCTCGATCGGTAAAGGCTTCGCGGGCGTGATCAAGCGTCACCACTTCCGTGGCGGGCGCGCGAGCCACGGTAACTCGCTGAGTCACCGGGCCCCGGGCTCGATCGGCCAGCGCCAGACGCCGGGCCGCGTGTTTCCGGGCAAGCCCATGGCCGGCCACCTGGGCAATGTGACGCGCACCAACTTGAATCTCGAGGTCGTGGAAGTGGACATGGAGCGCAACCTCGTGCTCGTCAAGGGCGCGGTGCCGGGCCCGAAGGGTCAGGACGTCGTGATCCGCCCGAGCGTGAAGGAAAAGGCAAAAAAGGCCTGAAACCGCCGATGAACGCAGATAGACGCAGATAAAAAAATAAAAATCCGCGTTCATCCGCGGCTCCAAAAAATATTATTGAGTGATTTATGAAACTGACAGTCCTGAATGAAGCCGGATCGAGCTCGGAGATGCAGGTCTCCGACGGCGTGTTTGGCGCTGCGTTCAACGAGCCGCTGGTGCACCAGGTGGTGGTGGCCCATCAGGCCAAGGCGCGCCAGGGCACGCGCAAGCAGAAGACCCGGTCCGAGGTGCGCGGTGGTGGGCGTAAGCCCTGGCGGCAGAAGGGTACCGGCCAGGCGCGCGCCGGCACCATCCGCAGCCCCCTGTGGCGCGGCGGCGGCAGGACCTTCCCGGCCTCGCCGGATGAGAACTTCGTGCACAAGGTCAATCGCAAGATGTACCGCGGTGCGATGCGCGCGATCCTCTCCGAGCTCGCGCGCCAGGGGCGGCTGGTGGCGGTCGCGGAATTCAGGGTCGATCAGCCCAAGACCAAGGCGCTGCTGGAGAAGCTCAATAAGCTCGGTACGCCGGATGCGCTGATCGTGACCGACGGCCCGGACGACGTGCTCGCGCTCGCGGCGCGCAATCTTCCGCGTGTGGATGTGCGCAGCGTGGGCGCGGCCGATCCGGTGAGCCTGGTGCGGCACGAGAAGGTGATATTGACGTCGGGAGCGGTCAAGAAGCTCGAGGAGATGCTGGCGTGAACGAGGAGAGGTTGTTTCAGGTCATTCTTGGGCCGCACGTCTCGGAGAAGAGCACGCGCGTCGCCGACAAGCACCGCCAGTTCGTGTTCGAGGTGCGCCGCGACGCGACCAAGCCCGAGATCAAGCAGGCGGTCGAGAAACTGTTCAGCGTGCAGGTCGAATGCGTGACCGTCGCGAACGTCCAGGGCAAGCGCAAGCAGTCCGGACGCATCAGCGGCCGGCGCCAGGACTGGAAGAAGGCCTATGTGCGGTTGAAGCCCGGCCAAGACATCAACTTTATCGGTCCGCAATAAAAGGTAACCGGAAATGGCACTGGTAAAAGTCAGACCGACCTCCGCGGGCGTACGCGCGCTGGTCAAGGTGGTGAGCCCGGAGCTGCACCGTGGCAAGCCCCATGCGCCGCTTCTGGAGAAGAAGAACCGCCGTAGCGGCCGTAACAATCACGGGCGCATCTGCGTGCGCCATCAGGGTGGTGGGCATAAGCGCCATTACCGTGTGGTCGATTTCAGGCGCGACAAGGACGGCGTCCCCGGGCGCATCGAGCATATCGAGTACGATCCGAACCGCAGCGCCCACCTTGCGCTCGTGCTCTACGCCGACGGCGAGCGTCGCTACATCATCGCCCCCAAGGGCGCGCGCGTGGACGATCGGGTCGTGTCGGGTCCCGAGGCGCCGATCAAACCGGGCAACTGCCTGCCGCTCAAGAACATCCCGGTCGGCAGCACCGTGCACTGTGTGGAATTGAAGCCCGGACGCGGCGCCCAGGTGGGACGTGCCGCGGGCGCGGCTATCCAGCTCGTCGCGCGCGAGGGCGACTATGCGCAGTTGCGGCTGCGCTCCGGCGAGGTGCGCCGGGTGCATGTCGAATGCCGTGCGACCCTCGGCGAGGTGGGGAATTCCGGGCATAACCTGCGCCAACTCGGCAAGGCCGGCGCCAAGCGCTGGCGCGGCATCCGGCCCACGGTGCGCGGCGTAGCCATGAACCCGGTGGATCACCCGCACGGCGGCGGCGAGGGCCGCGGCAAGGGCGGCAATCACCCGCAGAGCCCATGGGGTACGCCGACCAAGGGTTATAGGACGCGCCACAACAAGCGCACCGATCGCATGATCGTACAGCGGCGCAAGAAATAAGAGGATTTGACCCGTGCCACGTTCCGTCAAGAAAGGTCCGTTTGTGGATGCCCACCTCGTGAAGAAGGTGGACAAGGCGCGTGTCGATGGGTCGAAGAAGCCGATCAAGACCTGGTCGCGGCGCTCGACCATCACACCCGATTTCGTGGGGCTTACGATCGCCGTGCACAATGGCAGGCAGCACGTGCCGATCCTGGTGACCGAGAACATGGTTGGCCACAAGCTCGGTGAGTTCGCCGCGACCCGCAGCTTCAAGGTGCACTCCGGCACCCGCAAGGCCACGACCGAGGAAAAGAAATAGGCCATGCAAGCGACCGCAGTGATGAAATACGCGCGGCTCTCGCCGCAGAAGGGACGGCTGGTGGCCGACCTCATCCGCGGGTTGCCCGTGGCGCGGGCGATCGAGGTCCTCGAGTTCAGCCAGAAAAAGGCGGCCAGAGAACTGCGCAAGACGTTGGAGTCGGCCATCGCCAACGCCGAGCATAACGAAGGCGCCGACGTCGATGAGTTGCGCGTGGCGCGCGTCTTTGTGGACGGCGGTCCGACGCTCAAGCGCTCGCACGCGCGCGCCAAGGGGCGCGGGGCGCGGATCATCAAGCGCACGAGTCACATCACGGTCACGGTGAGCGACGAGAAGCCCGCCAAGGCCGCGTCGAGGAAGAGGAAGAGCTAATGGGCCAGAAAGTCAATCCGATCGGCTTCCGTGTGGGGGTGACGCGCGACTGGACCGCGAAATGGTATTCCGCGCGCCGGGACTACACCGCGAACCTGCTTTCGGATATCAATCTGCGCGCACGCCTCAGAGAGAAGCTCAAGAACGCGGCGGTGAGCACCATCGTGATCGAGCGCCCGGCGCAGAGCGTCCATATCACCGTGCATACGGCGCGCCCCGGCATCGTGATCGGCAAGAAGGGCGAGGACATCGAGAAGCTGCGGCAGGAGCTCACGAAGCTCGCCGGCAGGAAGGTCGAGCTTGCGGTCGAGGAGGTGCGCCAGCCCGAGCTCGATGCCCAGCTGGTCGCGGAGAACGTCGCGCAGCAGCTCGAGAAACGCATCATGTTCCGGCGCGCCATGAAGCGCGCCGTGACGAACGCCATGCGGCTGCGCGCGCCCGGCATCAAGATCATGGTCGCGGGACGGCTCAACGGCGCCGAGATCGCGCGCACCGAGTGGTACCGTGAGGGGCGGGTGCCGTTGCATACCCTGCGCGCGGACATCGACTATGGATTCGCCGAGGCATTCACCACCTACGGTGCGATCGGCGTGAAGGTCTGGATCTTCAAGGGCGAGGTGTTCGACCAGGATGCGCCCAAGGGCGAGGACGCCGAGGCGAAAAAGGCGACTGCGTAAAGGCAGCCGATAGCCCATAGCCTTCAGCCGATAGCGAACCGCTAAAGGCCAAGGGCTAAAGGCTATAGGCTAAGAGCTATAGGCTTACACAATGCTGCAACCGAAACGAACGAAGTACCGCAAACAGCAGAAAGGCCGCAACCGTGGCCTGGCGCAGCGCGGCAACAAGGTGAGCTTCGGCGAGTTCGGGCTCAAGGCCACGACCCGCGGGGCGCTCACCTCGCGCCAAATCGAGGCGGCGCGCCGCGCGCTGACGCGCTTCGTCAAGCGCGGCGGGCGCATCTGGATCCGCGTGTTCCCGGACAAGCCGGTGACGCGCAAGCCCCTCGAGGTGCGTATGGGCAGCGGCAAGGGCAACCCGGAGTTCTGGGTGGCGCCGATCAAGCCCGGGGCCGTGCTCTACGAGATGGAGGGTGTGCCCGAGGTCGAGGCGCGCGAGGCGTTTAAACTCGCGGCGGCGAAGCTGCCGGTCAGGACGATTTTCGTCACCCGGTCACTGTAGGCGGACGATGACAATGAAAGTGAAGGTGAAAGACTACCGGACGATGGATCACGATGCGCGCAAGAAGGAGCTCGAAGGGCTTCTGCGCGAGCAGTTCAACCTGCGCATGCAGAAGGCAACGGCGCAGATTGCGAACACCGCGAATGTCAAGAACGTGCGGCGCAACATCGCGCGGCTCAAGACCGTGATGAACGAGAAACCAGGGCAGCCGGTATGAGCGAAAAGACCGAAAAGACGGCGCGCGCGCTGAGCGGGCGCGTCATCAGCAACAAGATGAATAAGACCATCACGGTCTTGGTGGAGCGGCGCGTTCAGCACCCGCTTTACGGTAAGTACGTCACGCGCCGCACCAAGTTGCACGCCCACGATGAGACCAACGAGTGCAAAGAGGGCGACGTGGTGATGATCGAGGCGTGCCGTCCGCTCTCGCGGTCCAAGTCCTGGAGACTGGTGCGGGTGATCGAGCGGGCGCGCGAGGTTTGAGCGGTTTTTGGGCGAGTGCCGCAGACGAGTGATATAATGCCCCGCTTTCCAGGAAGCGTGGGCACGGAGAGGCAGCAATGATTCAGATGCAAACCGTGCTGACGGTCGCGGACAACAGCGGGGCGAAGACGGTGCAGTGCATCAAGGTGCTCGGCGGGTCCAAGCGCCGCTACGCCAACATCGGCGATGTGATCAAGGTGAGCATCAAAGAGGCGATCCCGCGCGGCAAGGTGAAGAAGGGCGATGTGTACGACGCCGTCATCGTGCGCACCCGCAAGGGTGTGCGCCGTTCCGACGGCTCGGTGATCCGCTTCGACTCGAACGCCGCGGTGTTGCTCGACCCCAAGCGCGAGCTGATCGGAACGCGTATCTTCGGGCCGGTGACGCGCGAGCTCAGGAGCGAGCAATTCATGAAGATCATCTCGCTCGCGCCCGAAGTTTTGTAGAGGAAGACTCTTACCGACTTCCCCTCTCCCCTCGCGGGAGAGGGCAAAGGGTGAGGGGGGCGTTGAGGAGGTCGCGGACCCCTCTCCCCATCCCTCTCCCTCAAGGGGAGAGGGAGAGTTTGAGAGAATCTATAGGTTAGATATGAACAAGATACGAAAAGGCGACGAGGTGGTGGTGCTCACCGGCCGGGACCGGGGCAAGCGCGGTGCCGTGCTGCGCGTGCTGACCGATGGCCGCGTGGTGGTGCAGAACATCAACATGGTAAAGCGCCATACCCGCCCGAATCCCAACCGCGGCGTGACCGGCGGGATCCTCGACAAGGAAGCGTCGATCCATGTCTCCAATGTCGCGCTCTACAACGCCGCGACGAAAAAGGGCGGTCGCGTGGGTTTCAAGACCCTCGCCGACGGGGCCAAGGTGCGTTATTTCAAGAAAACCGGCGAGGTCGCGGACGTCGCGAAATAAGGTTCAGTCATGGCAAGGCTTCAAGAATTCTATAAAACTGCGGTGGTGCCGAAGCTCCAGGCGCAGTTCGGCTACGGGAACGTGATGCAGGTTCCGAAGATCGTCAAGATCACCCTGAATATGGGCGTGGGCGAGGCGATGGCCGATAAGAAGGTCATTGAGAACGCCGCCAACGACATGACGCGCATCAGCGGCCAGAAGCCGCTGATCACCCGGGCGCGCAAGTCCATCGCCAACTTCAAGGTGCGTGAGAACTGGCCGATCGGCTGCAAGGTGACGCTGCGCGGGGCGCGCATGTACGAGTTTCTGGATCGCTTGATCGGCGTGGCCATCCCGCGCATCCGCGATTTCCGGGGGCTGCCGGCGCGCTCCTTCGACGGCCATGGTAACTATTCGCTCGGCATCAAGGAGCAGATCATCTTCCCCGAGATCGATTTTGACAAGGTCGACGCGCTGCGCGGCATGGACATCACCATCTGCACCAGCGCCCGGACCGACGAGGAGGCGCGCGCGCTCCTCCAGGCCTTTAATTTCCCGTTACGGAGCGGATCCCATGGCCAAGCGTAGCATGATCGAACGCGACAAGCGCCGCAAACAGCTTGCCGACAAGTATGCCGCCAGGCGCAAGGAGCTGCGCGAGACCGTGAAGAACGTGAAGCGCTCCGACGAGGAGCGGCACGAGGCGATGCTGGCGCTCCAGAAGCTGCCGCGCGATTCGAGTCCGATCCGCCAGCGCAACCGCTGCGGCCTCACGGGACGCCCGCGCGGCTACTACCGCCGGTTCGGGCTCGGGCGCAGCAAGCTGCGCGAGATCATGATGCGCGGCGAGATCCCGGGAATGGTGAAGGCGAGTTGGTAAAAGGCGGAGAAAAGAGAAAAGTGGAAAGAGAGAAAAGTGAAAAAAAGGTAGGCCACGGTTCTCTTCGCTTTGCTCTTGTATCTTTTCACTTGGAACTGAACTTATGATGACCGATCCGATTGCAGACATGCTGACCCGCATCCGCAACGGCCTTCAGGCCGAGAAGCTGGGCGTGCGCATGCCCGCGTCCAGGCTGCGTCGCGCGATCGCCCAGGTCTTGAAGGACGAGGGCTATATCGAGGGGTTCAGCGACGTCGCCGGGGACGGCAAGCGCCCGGTGCTGGAGATCGCCTTGAAGTATCATACCGGGCGTCCCGTGATCGAGCGGATCGAGCGCGTAAGCAAGCCCGGTCGACGGGTGTACCTGCCGAAGGACCGCCTGCCGCGCGTATCCGGCGGCCTGGGGGTCGCGGTGGTGTCCACCTCCCAGGGCGTCATGTCGGACCGGGCCGCGCGTAAGGCGGGCCTGGGCGGTGAAGTGCTGTGTGTGGTTGCATAATCGGCTGAAGACCATGTCCCGAATCGCAAAAAATCCGGTGGCCGTTCCCGGCGGCGTCGAGGTGAAGCTCCTCGACGGGCGGCTGAGCGTCAAAGGCCCCAAGGGGAACCTGGAGCACCAGGTCCATCCGCTGGTGAAGGTGATGCAGGAGGGAAGCCTCCTCAAGTTCGAGCGCACGAACGACTCGTTGCTTGCGCGCGCGGTGTCGGGCACGACCCGGGCGCTCGTGAACAACATGGTGCAGGGCGTCACGAAGGGGTTCGAGAAGAAGCTTACCATCATCGGGGTCGGCTACCGCGCCGCCGTGCAGGGGAAGAAACTGAACCTCACGCTCGGCTACTCGCATCCCGTGGCATACGACATTCCCGCCGGCATCGCGATCGAATGCCCGGACCAGACCAGCGTCGTTGTGCGTGGTCCGGATCGGCAGCTCGTCGGCCAGGTGGCCGCCGAGATTCGCGACTTCCGCGCGCCGGAGCCTTACAAGGGCAAGGGCGTGCGCTATGCCGATGAGGTGGTGGTGAAGAAAGAGGCCAAGAAGAAGTAACGGGCGGATTTCAACATGAACAGCAAGATAGAAAAGCGCGAGCGTCGTTCTGAGCGCGTGCGGCGCAAGATCAGGTCGCTGCAGGTCGAGCGGCTGACGGTGCACCGCACGCCGCGGCACATCTACGCCCAGATCGTCGACAAGACCGGCGGGCGGGTATTGGCGTCCGCCTCGACGCTCGAGCGCGAGGTGCGCGCGGGCGTCAAGAACGGCGGCAATGCCGAGGCGGCGAGAATGGTTGGCAAACGCATCGCCGAGAAGGCCAAGGCCGCCGGCGTCACACGGGTTGCCTTCGACCGCTCGGGCTACATGTACCACGGGCGCGTGAAGGCCCTGGCGGATGCCGCGCGCGAAGGCGGCCTGCAATTCTAAGACGAGGACGGATGACGTGAGCGCATACGGCGAAACCGAACAACGGACGGACAACTTCCAGGAGAAGCTGATCGGCATCCGACGCGTCGCCAAGGTGGTGAAGGGCGGCCG